>Ga0126381_100006014_pt1 | contig 13412 bp, 13 predicted proteins | sample PanSoiMetPlot_28_FD_96465 | JGI IMG/M metagenome (GOLD analysis project Ga0126381, IMG submission 96465) | Tropical forest soil microbial communities from Panama - MetaG Plot_28 | ecosystem: Environmental > Terrestrial > Soil > Tropical forest > Bulk soil | place: Panama | collected 2016-02-17
CAGCCGGGATCAGGGCGCAGCGTGTCGTGAGTGTCACTACCGCCGGCCGTCATCGCTTTCGCACCCTTATTCAGTCTGCTCCCAGCCATACGGAGAAGTTCCTCTACATCTCACGGTCCTTGCCATACCTGGCAGTGAGCCTCACGCTTCCTTCCTCGCGGCCTTCGCAAGCCAGGTCTTTTACGAGATCAACACCGGATTCTGGATCTTCGCGATCTTCACGCTCATCGGCACGATCGCGTTCTCGATGTCGATGCCGCTCGGGTTCGCAGGCCAGGGCTTCAGCATCGAGCGCCACCGGGCGGTCGTGGGGTCTTGGCGGCCAAGCCGCTATCCCGACGTGGACATCTTCCTGCCCTGCTGTGGCGAGCCCATCGAGGTTCTCCGCAACACGTGGACGGCCGTCGCCGAGATGGTCGAGGCGTACCGGGGGCGCGCCATGGCCTTCGTGCTCGACGATGGCGCCGATCCGGAGTGCGAGTTCCAGGCGATTAGCCTCGGATTCACCTACGTGGTGCGCCCCAATCGCGGCCTGGACAAGAAATCGGGAAATCTTCGGTACGCCTTCGCCCACACTCTGGGTGAGTTCTTCGTCGTGCTCGACGCCGACTTCGCGCCTCGGCCGGATTTTCTGGCCGAGACATTGCCGTACTTCGACGACCCTGAAATCGCGATCGTGCAGACGCCGCAATATTTCCGCACCGATAAGCGGCAGACCTGGGTAGAGAGTGCAGCAGGTGCGATACAGGAACTGTTCTACCGTGCCATACAAGTAGGTCGCGATCGCCTGGGCGCGTCTATCTGCGTGGGCACCTGCGCGGTGTACCGGCGCTATCCGCTGCTGCCGCAGGGCGGCACGACGCTCATCGCCTATGCGGAGGACGTGCACACCGGCCTCGACGTGCGCCGGGCGGGCTGGAAGCTCATCTACGTGCCGGTGATACTCGCTACCGGCATGTGTCCGACCGGGCTCAACGCTTTCATCAGGCAGCAGTACCGCTGGTGCACCGGCTCGACCAGCACCGTCCTCACTTCCCGGCTCTGGACGGTGCCGATGAGCATCCCGGCTCGGCTGACCTACGTCTCGGGATTCTGTTACTACATCTTCACCGGCCTGAGCGTGTTCGTGATACCGCTCATTCCCATCTCGCTGCTCTTGTTCAGGCCGTACAGCATCACGCCGCTGAACTCCGGCCTGATCGTCGCCTCGATGCTGACGAGCATGACCGTCATGCCGCTCTGGCACCAGTCGAGCTACGACCTGCGCCGAGTATTGCCGCTGACGCTGGTCCGCTCCTGGGCCCATGCCCTGGCCATCTGGGACTATACGCGCGGCAAGACAATGCAATGGCAGGCAACCGGCGCTGGAGTCAGCCCTGTGAGGCGGTTCTGGTGGGGCGTCAGGCTATGGAGCCTGACGGCCGTTCTGGCGTGGCTGGGGCTCATCGGATGGCGCATGACCGCGATACCGCCGGGCAGGTTCACGATCATCACGATCAGCGGCTTGATCAACCTGGCTGTCGTCCTGCGAGTTGTGTTCCCTGGACGGAGAGCGGCGTGATAGCCCGGTCGCCGACTCCTCCGGAGCGGGCAGGAAGGCCGGGACGGCGGAGGCGCCCGCCGCGCAGGTGGCGCCGGCGTGTGGCGCGATCGCTGGGCGCGGTGATCGCGATCGCCGTCGTCGCGGCCGGGACAGCCGAGTTCCTGCGAGCCGTGTACCCCAACCCGTCGTCGGCAGGCACCGGCCAGCGAACTGGCTCGTTCCGCGACCACCCTGTGGTGATCACCTTGCCCGATCACCCAGAGTCCTACCTGGGCGTGTACGCGGGAGGCGTGCCGAACAGCTACGCACCGATCGAGTCGTTCGCCGCAAGTACGAGCGTGCAGCCGAATATCGCGCTCTACTACAGCGGCTGGCAAGAACCTTTCCAGGCGTCGTTCGCATCGAAAGCCGCCGACCACAACGCCGTGCCGCTGATCCAGCTCGAACCTGGCAAGGTCAGCCTGACCGCGATCGCCGCTGGTGTCTACGACGGTTACCTAGACTCATTCGCCGATGCCGTGGCGAGCTACGGCGCGAAGACAGGGCACGGAGCGATCATCAGCTTCGGCCATGAACCGAATGGCTCGTGGTACCCGTGGGGCTTCAGGCACGTATCGCCTGCTACCTGGGTCGCCGCCTGGCGGCACGTCGTCACGGTCTTCCGCCAGCGGGGCGCCGACGACGTGACCTGGCTGTGGACGGTCAACATCATCGCCAAGAAAAACCGCATACTCGCCCCTGGCCCCTGGTGGCCTGGTAGCAAGTACGTCACCTGGGTTGGGATAGACGGCTATTACTACAAGCCGTCTTGGCAATTCGCTTCGCTGTTCGGCCCGACTATCAAAGCGGTGAGGTCGCTGACCCGCGATCCGATACTCATCTCGGAGACGGGCGCTGGTCCGCCGGCCGGCCAGGCAGCCAAGATCTCCGACCTGTTCGCCGGCACCCGGGCGTATGGGTTGCTCGGATTCGTCTGGTTCGACGCTCGCAGAGTTCAAGACTGGAGGATCGACACCTCGACCGCTGCGTCAGCGTTCACCGCTGGCGCCAGGACATACAGAGGATTCCCCTGATGGGTGGCAGACGCGGCACCAGGCTGCGGCACAGGCGGCGGATAGGATTCGCCGCGATTTTCGCAGCGATCAGCCTGGCTACCGCCGTCGCCGTTGGTGTCCTGGTGGCATCGGCCCCGTCGCAGCCAAGTCGCGGCGCGACGCTGCCCACCACCCCCGATTCCTACCTTGGCGTCTACGTTCACGGGTTCCCGCGCTCCTACTCCTTCGTCGACACGTTCGCTGGACCCACCGGCGTCACGCCAAACCTCGCTCTGTACTACATAGGGTGGGGCGAGCAATTCCAGGCCGGCTTCGCCAGGCAAGCCGCTCGGCGCGGCGCGGTACCGCTCATCCAGATCGATCCGGAAAATGTCAAGGTCGCAGGTATAGCGGCGGGCTGGTACGACAAATACGTGATCTCGTACGCCCATGCCGTCCGTGCGTATGGCGGCCCCGTCATCTTGAGCTTCGGGCATGAGATGAACGGGTGGTGGTACCCATGGGGCCACCGCCACACCTCGCCGGCGGACTTCGTGGCCGCCTGGCGGCATCTCGTCACCGTGTTCCGCCTGTTGCGCACCAACAACGTGACCTGGCTGTGGACCGTCAACGTCATTCAAAAGCGCTACGGCATCCCCGACCCGGTGCGATGGTGGCCAGGAAGCTCGTACGTGACCTGGATCGGCATCGACGGTTACTACCAAAGGCGGTCGTGGACCTTCGCCTCCCTATTCGGGCCGACGATCAAGGCGGTGCACATGCTGACCCGCCACCCGGTCCCGATCCTGATCGCGGAGACCGGCGCCGCGACATCAGCTGACCAGCCTGGGAAGATCGCCAACTTGTTCCGCGGCATCAGGTCGTACGGCCTGCTCGGCTTCGTATGGTTCGACGCGAAGAAGTGGCGGGTTCATGGCAAGGCGGCGGCCGACGCGTTCAGGCACGAGGCGCAGGCGCATCGCGTCGTCCCGATCCTGACCGCGATGGCGCAAAATCAGTTGCCCTCCTGACCTTGCATCTGGTGGGATCTGCCCGACGTTAGGTACCGACCCAGGGGGATACATGCGAGCAGCGTTCATGTCCATCCGGTTGAGATTCATCGCCCACAGCGAGGACATGACGCTTCGTGCACACCGTGAACTTGGGGATCCTGGCGCATGTAGACGCCGGTAAGACCAGCCTCACCGAGCGGCTGCTATACGCCGCTGGCGTGATCGACGCGCTCGGCAGCGTCGACGCGGGCAGCACCCAGACCGATTCGCTCGCGCTCGAGCGGCAGCGCGGAATAACCATCAAGTCAGCCGTGATGTCGTTCACCATCGACGACATCACGGTGAACCTCATCGACACGCCCGGCCATCCTGACTTCGTCGCCGAGGTCGAACGCGTGCTGAGCGTGCTCGACGGCGCCGTGCTCGTGATTTCCGCCGTCGAGGGCGTGCAAGCGCAGACACGGGTGCTGATGCGGACGCTGCAACGGCTGGGCGTGCCGACGCTGATCTTCGTCAACAAAATCGACCGACGCGGCGCTCGCGAGGCGGCCGTGCTCGAGGCCATCCGCACCCGCCTGACTCCAGCGAGCGTCGCGATGGGCACGGCGTCAGGCCTTGGCACGCCGGACGCAAGCTTCACCGCGTTCGGATCCGACGACACCGCGTTCGCGGCGACCCTGGCCGACCTGCTGACCAGCCACGACGACGCGCTGCTCGCCGCCTACGTGCGCAGCGACGGCGCGGTGCCCTACCGCAGGCTGCGATGTGCGCTGGCCGACCAGACCGGCCGGGCGGTCGTCCATCCGGTGTTCTTCGGGTCGGCGATCACCGGCGCAGGAACGAGCAGCCTCGTTGACGGAATTAAGGAGCTGCTTCCAGCGGCGAGCGGCGACCAGGAAGGACAGGTGTCCGGCACAATTTTCAAAATCGAAAGGGGGTACGCCGGGGAGAAGATCGCCTACGTGCGCATGTTCGATGGCACGCTGCGCGCCAGGGATCGGGTTGAGTCCGGGCGCAAGACGGGCAAGGCGAAGGTCACCGCGATCAGCGTGTTCGACGGCGGGCCTGCCGCGCCTCGCGGCGAGATCGCCGCCGGGCAGATCGGCAAGCTTTGGGGGCTGCCGGAAATCCAGATCGGCGAGACGATCGGCGTGCCGCCCAAGCGTCTGGGCGCCGCTTTCTTCGATCCGCCAACGCTGGAGACCGTTGTCGTCCCGGCCAGGCCCGCCCGGCCCGGCGAGAATCACCGGCTGCACGCCGCGCTCACCCAGCTGGCCGAGCAGGATCCGCTCATCAACCTGCGCCAGGACGACGTCAGGTCGCAGCTGTTGCTCTCGCTCTATGGCGAGGTGCAGAAGGAGGTCATCGGCGCCACTCTCGCCGCCGAGTACGGCGTCGAGGTCGGTTTCGAGCGGACAACAACCATTTGCATCGAACGTCCGGCAGGAGTTGGCGCGGCCACCGACCGCATCAAGGGCGAAGGCAATCCGTTCCTAGCCGGGATCGGCCTTCGCGTTGAACCGGCGGACGTCGGCGCGGGGGTCCGGTTCGGCCTGGAAATCGAGCTCGGCGCACTGCCTTACTCATTCATCAAGGCAATCGAGGAGACCACCCGCGAGACGCTCAAGCAGGGTGTCTATGGCTGGCAGGTCACCGATTGCCAGGTCACGCTGATCTACTCGGCCTATTACCCCAGGCAGAGCCACGCGCACGCGCATTTCGACAAGGCCATGTCGAGCACGGCTGGGGATTTCCGCAACATGACTCCTCTCGTGGTGATGGCGGCGCTACGTGAGGCGGACACGACCGTGCTCGAGCCCATGCACCGCTTCGCGCTCGAGCTGCCAAGCGACACGCTCGGCGCAGCCTTGCCCGCGTTGGCCAAGCTCGGCGCGGCCCCGCTGGGTGCAGCCGTCGCGCGCGGCGCGGTCAGCGTGCTCGACGGCGAGATGCCCGCAGCCGCAGTGCACCAGCTCAGGCAGCAGCTACCTAGCCTGACAAGAGGTGAGTACGTACTCGAGTGCGCGTTCCACCGGTACCAGCCGGTGCGCGGACCGAACCCGGTGAGGGCACGGTCGGACCACAACCCTCTCGACCGAAGGGAGTACCTGCTCCGCATCAAGCGAGGCATCCTGGACATCGGTAACGTATCGGGCGCATGATCGGGGAGAGCAACTCTCGGGATCATGGTGAAAACATCAGTTCGCCGGCGGTCACGGGTACGGGGACCGTGTTGCCAGCCTGGGCGAGCGGGCATGCCCAACCGGGGTCATACGCGCACGAGGGGTTGTAAGCGAAGTTCAGGTCGACGACCAGGTGCCCGGCATTGCTGCCGAGGTCGGCGCCTTTGACGGTGTCGAGCACGTAACGTCCGCCGCCGTAGGTGGCGCCGTCGGTTCTGGTGTCTTTGATCGGCAGGAAAACGCCGCCGCCGTAGCCGAACAACCACCACACGTCGAGGTCGCCGACGCCCGCCAGATGCACGACGCCGGCTCGGTCGAATACGACAATTCCATCCGTGCCGGTCTTCATTTCCAGCCTGGCCGGCGCGACGTCACCATCGACTTTCGCCGCGAATCGAAGCGATGGGTCGTAGCTCGCAACCGGCACGCCGGTGAAGCTCTCGCGCCGATCTGCCGGAATCGGCGACTCTGGATGGCTGCGCAGCAGCCTGTTGCGTCCGTCCTGCCAGATCTGGTGCGCCACCGGCGGTTCCGGCGTCGCCCTGACCTCGGCGTACAAGGCGGCCACCTGGCGCCGCCAGTCGAGCAGTGGCAATGCGTTCGTCTTGAGCTTGGCTTCCTGAGCCACGGGACCTCCCATGCTTGTCCGGATAACACCGACCGCGATCGTGGGCTGGGCAGCGGCGGCCGCGACATTTCGCGACAACGCCTACCAGATGGCCCACGACCTCTAAGCTTCCGCCATGTCGACGGCAACGTGGATCGCCGCGATTGCCACCGTGTTCCTGGCAATCGGCGTGATCGTAGCTGCCTGGTTCGCCCGGACGGCGTCGGTCGCGCTATCGCGACAGTTCGCTGCCCAGCAGGAACTCACCGCCAAGCTCGCTGAGGTGCTCCAGCTCCACGCCAGGGAACTCGTCCAGTCCTACGACGAGCGAAGAAGATCACAGGCGTGCCGTGTCTTCATCGAGCTGGACCGGGTCATTCCGGTGAGCCTCCGACGGCAGGCGGATGGCGAGGCGGGCTCGGCCGGGCAGTCACCGTGGCGGGTGACCGCGACTGTGCGCAACAGCAGCGACCAGCCCGTCTACGACATGTACGTGATCTGGCAACTCGGGACCGTCCGGATGGGCAAGCCGGACCCAGTGGCCCGGCTGCTGCCCGGTGAGGCGGCCGCGTTCGAGCGCGCTCAAGCCGCCGAGGCGGACCCGCCATCTGAGCCGGCCGCACGATCCGATCCGGCTGCGGTGAGCGCGTTCCTGACCTTCCGCGACTCGGCTGGCGTCCGGTGGACGGTCAGGGAGGATGGCACGCTATCCGACGTCGCGCCCGCCAGCCCGCACAGCTAAGCTTCGCCGGGCAAAGGTGCGCCTAATGGGTGAGGGCTGCCGCCCTTCTCCACCGCACCACCTGCCAACGAGCAATACATCCAAGCAGCAGGCTTGTCACGGCAAGCCCAGCGATGATCGCGAACTCGGCTGTTCCGTTGTGATGGTCTGGATCGGCGCGGAATAGGACCTCGAGCCAGTCGCGCCAGAATATCGTGAGGACGGCCACGAATCCGGTGAGACCGGCCATGGCCGTTTCCGCGAAAATAAGCCGCTTTCGCATCTTGTTCATTATTTGCCGCGACCTCCGTACGCTATCGATGGTCTGATTTATGCCTGCGCGCCCGCGGCAGCCGGCACCTGCCCGTGAAATTCGATGCCGATGACGGGGTGAAGTTCTATCGCATTTGGCGCAACCCCGTCCTGCCCGTGCGCGAAGTCGAAGAAGCCCAGTCCAGTCAGCGTCACCTGCTCCGCCGCCTTGACAAGGGTCGGAAGCAGGGCTTGCGCTCCGGCGGCGAGTGCCGCGCCCGCCTCAGGTGGTGGTGCAGGAACATGAGCCCGGATGCCGAGCTGAGTGTCGAATGCCTGCCTGGCGGTCGTTATCTGCGAGACGAAGAAACTCCCCTGCGCCAACTTGGTCGGGTCAGGAATCTCCGCGATCATGGTCTGACCTTGATCGTCCGCGATCACCAGATGGTAGTCGCCGTCGGCTTCGATTTTGTAGCCAGTGAGAGTCGCGTCAAGCCGCCACACGGTCTCTTCAGCGCCCTGGGACCTTGCTTCTGGCGGCAGAACAGCGGGCACCGCCAATGCACGCATGGCGCCGATTGTCGTCGCTGTCGGACTCTGCCCAACCAGTTTGGCGGCATCGGGGTCAGCGCCCGTTTTCACTGACCACCTTTGATGGACGGCGGCCGTCAGCGCCTGAGCGCCGTCCGCCGTCTGTACAGTGGCTCTTTTCGATTGCGCGAGATACTCGCCTATAGCGTCGCTGGCCACCTATGAACCCTTTCCGTCAGGTAGGCCAAGTATTCGGGTATTCGTATCTAACGGCAAGTAGCCGCGCTGTAACTCGCTCTCCTGCGCCGCTAACTCATCGCGGGCCCGCCCTCGATCGCCAGCCAGAAGCTGCACTTGTGGAACGCGGAGAACTTCGCTGCGGACTCCGGCGCTATGGCGGACGGGATCAGTTCCTGTATCGGCGGGTTGGCACCGATGAACTGCGGCCACCGCCGGGCTCCTCGGCCGTTGGGGTTCCCTGTGGCGGCGAACCTGGTCCAGTAGCCGATGAACTGGTTCGAGAGCCCGACTTGGGCCGGCTTGAACGGCGGCACGACGTCGAGTACCGGAATTCTCTGGAACACGTACTGCAACTCGGTGCTGTGGGCGGCGCCCAGCGGGAACGTGAAGTTGACGCCGAAGTCGTTGGGCGGATCTGGGTCGCTGAACTCGTAGCCGTAAACGCCGCTGCTAGCCGCGAGGGCGTCAGCACCGAGTGCCGGGCAGCTGAAGCCGGAGTCGGTGAGCACCGCCGAGTAGGCCAGGTCAGGTGACTTGTAGGAGGTCAGCGGGTACTTGGCCAAGACCTTCCCGCCGACCTTGGCACCGAACTGTCCCTTGATCAGCACCGGATACTGCTTCTTGGTGATCGGGTGACCGCTCAGGTCGAACCGCAGTCCGACGAAGAGCCTGCCCTCGTCGTGGTTGGTGCCCTGCAGCAGCGGGACGTGATCGTAGCTGCCGTTGAGGAACGCGGTGATCGGTGCCACCGGCAGCGTCGGGCGGCTCACGACCGGACCCCACGAGCCGGCCGCGTCGGCCTTCAAGATCGCCGATACCGGCTTGCGCCGCAGGCACGCGGCGGCGGTCGCGGCATGGGTGCACCCGAGGCTGGCGGCCAACGCGGCGCCCTGCTGATCGGCCGTCTTCTTCGTCTGCGCGGGGAACAGGCACCCGCTTTCCGCGATGGCGCGGGAGAACAGGCCGAACGCGGTCGGCGAGGCCATGTTGGCGCACACGCTCGCGCCGCCGGCGGACTCGCCGAATATCGTCACGTTGCGCGGGTTGCCGCCGAAGGCGCGGGCGTTAGCCCGCACCCATGCAAGCGCGGCTTGCTGGTCCATCAGCCCGTAGTCACCGCTCGAGTTGCCCCGCTCGGAGTCGAGCGACGGCAGCGCGAGGAACCCGAACGCGTTCAGCCGGTAGTTGATCGTGACGACGATGACATGACCCTTGCTGGCGATCACCGCGCCGTCGTAGATACTGCCGGCGCCGCCGGTGAAGCCGCCGCCGTGTATCCACACCATGACCGGCAACCCTGGACGTGCCGACCTCGGCGTGTAGACGTTAAGGAACAGGCAGTTCTCCGCGGTGCTCGTCGTTAGCACGCCGGTGCCGAGATTCGCGGTCTGGGCGCAGTTGGCGCCCGGTTTCTTAGCCAGCCTGACTCCGGGCCAGTGCGCCGCGGGCCGCGGCGGCCGCCACCGCAGCGCCCCGACGGGCGGCGCCGCGTAAGGAATGCCAAGGAACTCGCGAGCCAGCGTCGTACGCAGGCCCCGGACAAGCCCGTCGTGCGTGCGCACGACCAGCGGCAGCAACGCCGATCCCGCGTGGTCCGAGGCTGACGCGCCGGCTCCGGTCAGCCCGGTCACGCCCGCGGCGAGCGCGACGGCGACTAGCACCCGCCCGGCGCGTCCGACTGTGAGCCTGATCAATGGCGATGCGGTCCATGTCGGTGGCATGCAGCCCTCACTCCCGCGCCCAGGATGCGGCACCAATTTACTGATCGGTAGTCTTTCCGCGCGGTCCGGCGCGGTCAAGACCGCGCCACATTGCCCACATCGGCGGACCACCGTCCGGCAGGTAGCAAGGACCGTCGGGCAGCAGCGCGTAGCCGTGGCGCAGGTAAAGACCGCGCACCCGGTCGCTTGAGGCCTCGAGATACGCCGGTGCACCGTCGTGCTCGTCGATCATCTGGTGATAGGAACGCAGCAGCCCGGCGCCAATGCCCGCGCTTTGCCGGTCTGGCCGCACGGCGAGCATGGCCAGGTAGTGGTGCGAAACGCCGACCGGATGGCACTCGTCGAGCGCGGCGTCGAACGCGAGGAACCGGTCGGTAAAAGGATTCGTGAGCTGCGCGAGCCTGGCCTCATAGTCGGCCGGGTAGTCGTCAGGGCATGGCTCATGTTGGCCTTCGACAAACTGCCAAAGGGCCACGGCTGACCGGTCGGCGGTGGTGTGCACGGTGCCACTGGCCAGCGTGTGCTCGACGAACATGCGGAAGTACCCGGGGAAGATGTCGCGGCGAGCAGCGCGGTCGGAGATCAGCCAGCGGGACGGCGGCAAGTCGATGAACGCGTCGGCGATGACCTGGCTGAGCCGGCCGGCGTCGGCGTCATCGGCTCGGATCACATCGTTCATCGACTCACCTCACCTGCGGTACGAGCAAGATGACCAGTTGCGGCGTGGGCGCCAAGGCCAATCATCGAGTAGACATGCGGGCGCTTGACCCTGAGCAGCACGCCCCAGCCGAGGCCGATGAGGCCGACGGCCGCATAGCTGGCGGGGAACTCCCACGCCACGGGGTCTGACCGCCCGACTCCGAGCAGGGTTGAGTAGTTGAGCACGGCGAGCACCACGATCAGCGTCAGCAAGATGGCCGCGAGCGCGGGAGCCACCAGGCGGCACCACGCTCCCTCGCCGTGGGAGTACCGGCCGAAGAACGCGACGACCGCGATGGCCGTCAGCGCCAGCAACACCAGGATCCCGAACCCGCCGGTTGTGCCGAGCCAGAAGAACAGCTGAGTCATCGGCTGCCAGCCTGCTATGGCGTACGCGCAGATCACCACCAGCCCGGTCGCGCTCTGCACCAGCGATGCGGTCTTCGGTATGTTGTTACCGCCGGTCCGGCCGAGCGCGGCCGGCAGCACGTTCTCACGGCCGAGCGCATACATGTAACGCCACACCACATTGTGGAACGCGAGCGCGGCGGCGAACAGCGACGTCAGGAACAGGAACTGCGCTGTGGAAGAAAGCAACCCGCCACCCAGTCCGAACAGCAGGCCAGGCCCTTGCTGGGCGGCGGCAGCCACAACGCGGCTCTGGCCGGCGTGGACGGCCATCGCCCAGCTAGCCCCGGCGTACACAACGGCGATCATGCCAAGCGCCAAGTAAGTGGCCAGCGGCACCGTGCGCCGCGCGTTGCGTGCCTCTTCGGCGAGTACGGGCGCCTGCTCGAACCCTACGAAGCCGAGCACCGCCACAACGGCTAGCACGCCAAACGTGCCGAATCCGGCTGAGGTGAGGTCGGCAGGTGACAACGTACCGAAGCCGATATGGCCGCCGCTTGGATGCACGAGACCCGACACCGCCTCGGCAAATATGACCAGGATCTCCGCGGTCAGCAGGACGCCGAGCACCCAGCCGGTGATGTCCACCCGGAGGAGCCCGAGCACGGCGATCAGGGCCCAGGCGCCGAGCGCCCAGACCCACCACGCCGCGTGCAGCCCAAGGTGAGCGGCCGCCTCCGCCGCCGCGCCCGGCCCGAACGCCCCGTAAAGCCCGACTTGCAGGAACGAGTACGACAGCAACGCGATGAGCGCGGCGGCTACTCCTGTTATTCGTCCAAGGCCATTCGATATGAACGCGTAGAACGCGCCGCTATTGGTGATGTGCCTGGTCATTGCCACGTAGCCGACGGCGAAGATGGCAAGGATCAGCGCGACGGCGATGAACGCGGCCGGGATGCCGGTCAGCCCGGTTGTCTGGTACGCGGTTGGAATGACGCCGGCGACGACGGTCAGCGGCGCGACGCCCGCCAGCACGAAGAACAGCACGGCGGGAATCCCGAGCCGGTCGGCAGCAAGCGCCCTTGAGACATGGCTCTGGCGCGTTGGCTGCGACTGGGTTCTTGACATCAAGTTCCTCCTTCTAAGTAACTGAAGTGGCGCGAGGGCGGCCGGCCTAGAAGCGTTGCGACAGCAGCAGGCGATCCGTCGCCGCCTGAGTCAGGGCGATCAGTTCACGCAGGTCAGGAGCGAGCTGCCGGACGGTCTCATCGAGGCAGCGCCGTGCCCCCTTGGGTCCGAATGGCAGCAGCCGGGGACCGAGACCGCAGGCTGCGGCGAGGCCAGCCAGCGTGGCGCCCGCCACGGTGACCGGCTTGGCTGGGTCCAGCGCGGCCTGGGCACGGAACAGCGGCGCGAAGGCACAGTCGGCGTCAGTCGGCACCCACCGGTCCGCCCGCCACGGCCGCCGGGACCCGGCTAGCGTCAGGTAATCCTGCCGTTCCAGCCGCTGGGCCACGTCGCGCTCGGCCGACCGGGCCAGGAACGCCAGCCAGTCGGGCACGAGATGACGCTCGCTCAGCACGAGACCGAGCACAGTCCTCGCGAGCTCATCCGGCGGCGCGGCGCGACCGGCTACCGCGATTCTTTCTGCCCGAATGCGGATGTTGCCTGCCAGCACCAGCTCAGCGAGCAGCGCGCCAGCTAATCCGACGCCGACCGCGCGGTGGTGCAGGTAGGGCCGGCCCGTCACCTCGTGATGCGCCATCAGGTACAGGTCGTCGGCGACCAGCCCGGTCCCCGTCAGCCGCGCCACGTGCTGAACTCACACCAGACGGTTTTCGCGCAGACGGTGACGCGCACGCCCCACGTGTCGGACAGCGCCTCGACGATCGCCAGACCGCGACCGCTGATGTCGTCGACGCCCGCCTGGGCCCTGACCGGCAGCCTGATGACATCGTCGTCGCTGACATCCAGCCGCAGTGTGCCGGCCGCATGCGTCAAGAGGACTCGCACGCAGGACGTGTCCGCGTGCTGGATGCTGTTGGTTACGAGCTCGGACATGAGCTGCTGCAGCACATCGGTCATCTCGTCAAGCTGCCACTCCTTCATGATCTTTCTTGACCAAGCACGACCGTCTGGCACCGCCTGCGCCGCTGCGGGCAGCGTGACGGCACGCCAGAGACAGTCATCGCTCGCTGGCCTGATATTCATGATGAAAAAATCCCGCGCACAATTGCGTGGCGGCGGCGTTCCTGTTATCACGGGCACGACCATCCGCCCTGCCCCAAGAAAACGCAAGAGAACAAACATTTACAGTTACTAACACGAATAGGCCTGCCGCGCCTTTTCGCTGGTGAGAGCACGGCTACTACCAGGCAAGCCATGATCGTCAGCGGCATCACCGGCGGCCTCACCGGGTGACCGCTCACCGCGCCCGCCCGTCGTTTCCCGCTGACCGTTGCCCCGCCCGCAGATCCCCCCCCCCCCCCCTTCCCCCCCCCCCCCCCCTTCCCCCCCCCC
>Ga0126381_100006015_pt1 | contig 13411 bp, 10 predicted proteins | sample PanSoiMetPlot_28_FD_96465 | JGI IMG/M metagenome (GOLD analysis project Ga0126381, IMG submission 96465) | Tropical forest soil microbial communities from Panama - MetaG Plot_28 | ecosystem: Environmental > Terrestrial > Soil > Tropical forest > Bulk soil | place: Panama | collected 2016-02-17
ATGCCCCGCTCTTACGGCCTCGAAGACTGTCCGGTCGCCCGGACGCTCGACCTCATCGGCGAGCGATGGACGATCTTGATTCTGCGGGACTTATTCCTGAAGGGCCCGCGTCGATTTCAGGACTTTCAGGAGTCCCTTCCCGGCGTGGCCCCGAACACGCTTTCCGCACGCCTGAAGACGCTCGAACGCCGCGGCATCGTCCGCCGGGAGGCCTACAGCGAACACCCTCCCCGGCTGGAGTACCGGTTGACCGAACGCGGCAGGACTCTCGGCCCGGTGGTCAAGGCCCTGCGGGACTGGGGGAGACGATACGGATAGGCCTACGCGCCGTGCAGGGTGCGCATCGGATCCACCGACGCGGCGCGGCGGGCAGGGACGAAATTCGCGAGCACGCCGACGGCGAGCACACATCCGGCAGCGGCGGCATAGATCCACGGATCGCGCGGGCTGACGCCGACCAGCAGGCTGCGCAGCATCCGGCTGGCCCACAACGCTCCGACGAGGCCACCCGCGACGCCCGCCGCGACGAGCCACATGCCGCCCGCCATGGTGTAGGCCAGGACTTGCGCCGGGCGCGCGCCGAGCGCCAGCCGGATGCCGATCTCGTGCGCGCGCTGCGTCACCGCAAACGAGACGATCGCGTAGACGCCTGCGGCGGCCAGCAGGATCGCGACCAGTGCGAACCCTCCGAAGAGCACCGAGTACGCGCGCCGGATCCACAGCGACCGATGGATGCGCTCCGTCATCGCCTCCGTTCCGTACATCGGGACGTCGGGATCGAGCCGCCGTACGATGTCGCGGGCCGAGGCGGCGAGGCTCGTCGGATCGACGCCGCTCCTCAGTACGAACGTGATCAGCTGCAGGCTGCGAAAGTCGTTGCGGTCGGCCTTGATCACCGCGGTCGAATACGGGAGGAAGACGGTCGGCGCGGCGTCGCGGTCGAGCCCGTCGTGCTTTTCGTCGCGCAGCAGGCCGACGATCTCATACCATTCCTTCCCACCCGGATATCGGATTCGCTTCCCGACGGCGTCGCCGGCGCGCCAGAACAGCCGGGCGAAGCTCTCGTTCACGAGCACCACCAGATGCGCACCGGGCCGATCGTCCTGGGGATCGAACGTCCGCCCATGGAGCAACGTGGCGCCGATCGCATCGAAATAGCCGGGCGTCGCTGCAATGCGCTGGACGACCGGATGATCGCGGCGCCCGTCGATCATGCCGCCTTCCGCTTCGAATTGCCCGCCCCAATGGCCGCCGAGCGGCGGCGAGGAGGTCGCGCCCGCCGCCAGGACGCCCGGCAAGCTGCGCAGCCGCGGCAGCAGCGCTTCGTAGTACGCGATCTTCTTCTCCGCCGTGTCGTACGTCGCGTCGGGCAGCGAGATTTCGAACGCCAGCACGTGCCCGGGCCGGAAACCCGGGTCGACGCGGACGACATTCTGGAATGCGCGGACCAGCAGGCCCGCGCTCACGAGCAGCACCAGCGCCAGGCCCGTTTCGCAGACCACGAGCGCGCCGGACATCGCGCGCTGGCGTCGGGTCGTCGTCGCCGTGCGCGCCGAAGCGCTCTGCAGTGACGCGCGCACGTCCGGGCGCGACGCCTGAGCGAGCGGCACGAGGCTGAAGAGGAGCGCTGCCCCGCCGGTGATGGCCACGCAGAAGATCGCGAAGCGCGCGTCGACCGAAAAACGGATCCATTGCGGGAGGCTCTCGGGAAGCCGCGCCACGATCGCGTGCAAGGCCGCGAGCCCGAGCGGCACACCGACCGCGGCGCCGGCCGACGCCAGCACGACGCCCTCGCAGAGGAGCTGCACGGCGATGCGGCCCGGCGACGCGCCGAGCGCCGCGCGAATTGCCATTTCTTCCGACCGTGCCGCTGCTCGCACCATCATCAGCGCGGCGATGTTCACGCACGCGAGGAGGAGGACGAGCCCCAGCGCGCCCGCCAGCACGCGGCTCACGGCCCGGACGTCACCGAGATACCGATCGCGCAGCGGCATCAGCACCGGCGACGTCATCCGATTCGCCGCGTGGCCGTCGGCGATCATCGCCTGATGCGCACGCAAGAGATCGGCCCGCGCCCGACCGACCGACACGCCGGGTCGCAGCCTGCCGATTCCGTTCAGGAAGTAGCCGGACGGCCTCGTGGGGTCGGCGGCCAGCGGAGTCCAGAGCGCGGCGCGATCGGGAAAAACGGCATCGCGTGGAAGAACGCCGATGATCGTAAACGGCTGTTGGTCCAGCTTTACCGGGTGGCCGACGATGTTCGGATCGGCCTGGAAGGACCGCTGCCAGGTATCGAAGCCGACGAGCGCGACGCCGACGGCGCCCGGCCGATCGTCGGCAGCCTCGAAGTCGCGCCCGAAGAGCGGCTTCAATCCGAGCGTGCGCAGCATGGCGTAGGTGACCTTCGCGCCCTGCACGTGTTCGGCCGGCATGCCGTCGGCCGACAGGTTGTAGCCGGCATCCGTGAAGAACGCCATCTCGTCGAACGTCGCGTTGCTCTTCCGCCACACGTCGGCGTCGGGGACCGAGACGCCGACGTATCGCAAGTTCCACAGCGGCGCCGTCTCGTCCAGCTCGACGAGACGCTCCGAGTCGGGGAAAGGAAGCGGGCGCAGGAAGAGCGCGTTCACGACGCTGAAAATCGCGGCGTTACCGGCAATGCCGATGGCGAGCATCCCGACGACGGCGAGGCTGAACGAGGGACGCCGGACGAGTCCGCGGATGGCGAGCTTCATCTCGCTCATGACCGCTGATCTTAAGCTGCCGCGACTCCTAGGAGCGCTCGATCCTCACAGCTTGACGCAGATGTTCTTCGCTTCGGTGAAGAACTCGAGCGAGTCGAACCCGCCCTCGCGCCCGACGCCGCTCTCTTTCATCCCGCCGAAGGGCACGCGAAGGTCCCGCAGAAGCCACGTGTTGACCCAGACCGTCCCGCTCTCGAGCGCCGCCGCGACCCGATGCGCCTTCTGGAGGTCCCGGGTCCAGACGCTCGCCGAAAGGCCGTACCGCGTGCCGTTGGCGTACGCGATCGCCTCCTCGGGAGACTCGAAGGGTGTGACCGTGACGACGGGCCCGAAGATCTCCTCCTGCATGACGCGCCGCTGGCAGTCGAGGCCGGCGATGACCGTCGGCTCCAGAAAGTAACCTCCCCGGACGCGCTCCGGGAGGTTCGCGGGACGCTTCCCGCCGACGAGGACGTCGCCGCCTTCCTCCTTCGCGAGCTCGACGTAGCCTTCGACTTTGCGAAGGTGCGGTTCGCTGACGAGCGCGCCGACGTCGGTCGACGCGTCCAGCGGATCTCCGATCCGGAGCGTCTCCGTGGCCCCGAGAAAGCGGTCGAGGAACTCGTCGTAGATCGGTTTCTCGACGAACAAACGAGATCCGCAGAGGCAGATCTCCCCCTGGTTGGCGAAACTCGACTGGATCGACGTGGCGACGGCCTGCTCGAGGTCGGCGTCCGCGAACACGATGTTCGGGTTCTTCCCTCCGAGCTCCAGCGACACCTTCTTGAAGAGCGGTCCCGCGTGCGCCATCACGTCCGCGCCGGTTTTCGTCCCCCCCGTGAAGGAGATGAGCGGGACCTTCGGGTGCGACGTGAGGGCGCGGCCGGCGCTGACTCCGGGCCCGTGCACGATGTTGACGACTCCGGGCGGGATGCCCGCCTCGCGGGTCAACTCGGCGAGGCTGTTGGCGGTCAGCGGCGTGAGCTCCGACGGCTTAGCCACGCAAGAGTTGCCGGCGGCGATGGCCGGAGCGATCTTCCAGGTCAGCAAATACAAGGGCAGATTCCACGGCGAGATCAGCCCGGCGACGCCGAGAGGCTGCCGGAGGGTGTAGTTGAGCGCCCGGTCGTCCGTCATGTGGGCGGACGTTTCTGCGTGCAGGATCGCCGTCGCGAAGAAGCGGAAGTTCAGGATGGCCCGGGGGACGTCCATCCGGCGCGCGAGCGCGATCGCCTTTCCGTTGTCCTCCGACTCGAGCCGCGCCAGCTCGTCGAAGTTCTCCTCGATGAGCTCGGCGACCCGGAGCAGGAGCCGGGAACGTTCTTCGGCGGGCGTCTTGCGCCACGACTCGAACGCGCGGGACGCCGCGGCGACCGCGGCATCGACGTCCTCGGGCCCGCTCTCCGCGATCTCGGCGATGACCTCCCCCGTCGCCGGGTCGACGTCCGGAAGGTAGCGTCCCGAGCAGGGAGGCCGGAACTGGCCGTCGATGAAATTGAGGACGCGTTTCACAGCCGAGAATCTTATGGTACGAAGCTAACCAGCATGGAAAAAGAAAAGCCTCGCGGTCCTCTCTACTACGCGGACTACCTCCAGCTCGATCGTCTGCTCTCCTGTCAGCGGATGGAGAGCGCCCTTCATGGACGGCCGGCCCACGACGAGATGCTCTTCATCATCGTGCATCAGGCGTACGAGCTGTGGTTCAAGCAGATCCTGTGGGAGCTCGACGCGGTGCTCGCGACATTTCGAGGGCCGTCCGTCCGGGAGGAGGACCTCGGGCAGGCCGTCCTGTACCTCGGGCGCATCGTCGAGATCCAGCGCGTTCTGATCCAGCAGGTCGACGTCCTGGAGACGATGACGCCGCTCGACTTCCTCGACTTCCGCGACTACCTGATTCCCGCCTCGGGCTTCCAGAGCGTCCAATTCCGCTTGATCGAGAACAAGCTGGGGATGCGGCGCCGCGACCGCCTCCAGCTGAACGACGCTCCCTACACGTCGCGCTTCAGCCCGGAGGACGCCGCGCGCGTCGAGGCTTCGGAAAAGGAGTCTTCGCTCTTCGACCTGATCCAGGGCTGGCTCGAGCGGACGCCGTTCCTCAACTTCGGCGACTTCGACTTCTGGCGCGAGTACGCCCAAGCGGTCGACGCCATGCTCGCCGCCGACCGCGCCTCGATCCGGGGAAACCCGACGCTCACGGACGACGAAAAGGCCACGCAGCTCAAGGGGGTCGAGGCGATGGTCGGCAAATTCGCCGACCTCTTTCAGGCGGAAGCCGGCGAGCCGGAGGCGTCGTCGGGACGCCACTTTTCCCGGCGCGCGCTCCAGGCCGCGCTCCTCATCAACCTCTATCGCGACGAGCCGATCCTGCACTTGCCGTTCCAGCTCCTCGCGATCCTCGCGGACATCGAACGGAACTTCACGACGTGGCGCCAGCGGCACGCCCAAATGGCGATGCGAATGATCGGCACGCGGATCGGCACCGGCGGCACGTCGGGCCACGAGTATCTCGACCGGGCGGCGGAGCGTCACCGGGTCTTCTCGGACCTCTCGGCGCTGTCGAGCTTCTTCATTCCGCGGTCGGCGCTTCCCAGGCTCCCCGCCGACGTGCGGAACCGGATGGGCTTCCGGTTCCAGGCCCCCTGAAGGTGGTCAGCCCTCGGCGATGATCTTCAGCTCGACCGAGATCGGGACCGGAAGCGCGACGACGCCGACGGTCGTTCGCGTGGGCCGGATCGCCTCGAAGAATTCTCCGTAAACGCGGTTGAACGCGGCGAAGTCGCGGTCGATGTTCGTCAGGAAGGCCGTGACGTCGACCACCTTCTCGAGCGAGCTCCCGGCGTCCTCCAGAATCGCCTTGACGTTCTCGATGCACGCGCGCGTCTGCGCCTCGATGCCATCGGGAATCTGCTCGGTCACGCGGTGCCGCGGGCCGATCCCGGAGAGGAAGAGCAGATTCCCGAGCCGGCGCGCGTGCGGATAGGGACCGAGCGGCCGCGGCGCGCGCGTGGACACGATCCCCGGTTTCCCCGGCGTGGAATTCACGCCGCATATACTACCCACGAGCACGTCATGGAATCGAAGGCGCTGAATTTTCAGCGGTGGATCGACGAGCACCGCGGCCTGTTGAAGCCTCCGGTGGGCAACAAGAAAGTCTTCGAGGACGACGAGTTCATCGTCATGGTCGTCGGCGGGCCGAACAGCCGCAAGGACTACCACATCGACGAGGGACCGGAGTTCTTCTACCAGCTCGAAGGCGAGATGGTCCTGAAGACGATCCAGGGCGGCAAAGTCGTCGACGTCCCGATTCGCGCGGGCGAGATCTTCCTCCTTCCGGGGCGCGTTCCTCATTCGCCCCAGCGAATGCCGAATTCCGTGGGCCTCGTCATCGAACGCCGGCGGCTCCCGCACGAGAAGGACGGGCTTCAGTGGTACTGCGACCAATGCACGTCCCTGCTCTACGAAGAGTTCTTCACGCTTCACAACGTCGAAAAGGATTTTCCGCCGATCTTCGACCGGTTCTTCGCCAACGAGAAGAAGCGCACCTGCAAGAAGTGCGGGGCGGTGATGCCCAAGCCACCTGCGCCCGGCGCCTGACTTGCTGAAGATCGACGTCCACACCCACATCCTCCCGGAGAATCTGCCCGACTTCCGGAAAGCGCCGGGAGGCGAGCGGTTCGTCCAACTCGACCACTACGCGCCCGGCCGCGCGCGCATGATGGTCAACGGCTCCGTCTTCCGCGAGATCCGGAGCAACAACTGGGACGTCGACGCGCGGCTGGCCGACTGCGACGCGGCGGGCGTCGGCGTGCAGGTCCTCTCGACGGTGCCGGTCCTGTTCAGCTACTGGGCCGAGCCGGACCAGGCGCTCCGGCTCGCGAGGCATCTGAACGACCACATCTCCGAAGTCGTCGCCGCGCGGCCGTCGCGCTTCGTGGGCCTCGGTACCCTTCCGATGCAGAGCCCCGATCTCGCGATCCACGAGCTCGAACGCTGCGTGCGGAACCTCGGGCTCTCGGGCGTCGAGATCGGCACGAACGTCAACGGGGCGAACCTCGACAGCCCAGAGCTCTTTCCGGTCTTCGAGGCGGCCGCGTCGCTCGGCGCCGCCGTCTTCGTCCACCCGTGGGAGATGGTCGGCCGGGATCGAATGGCGCGGTACTGGCTCCCCTGGCTCGTCGGGATGCCCGCGGAGACCTCGCTCGCGATCTGCTCGCTCATCTTCGGCGGCGTGCTCGAGAGGCTGCCGAAACTGCGGATCGCCTTCGCGCACGGCGGCGGCGCGTTTCCGGCGACGATCGGGCGCATCGCCCGCGGCTTCGACGTCCGGCCCGATCTCTGCGCCGCCTCCAACGACGTTTCGCCGCGGGAGTACCTGAAGCGGATCTATCTCGACTCGCTCGTCCACGATCCGCCGATGCTGCGCTACCTGATCGAGTTGATGGGCGCCGAGCGGATCGCTCTCGGCAGCGACTATCCCTATCCGCTCGGCGAGGCTCGTGCCGGAGAGCTCATCGAATCGTGCGGCTTCCCGGAGCCGACGCGGGCGCGCCTGCTGCACGGCACGGCGCTCGAGTGGCTCGGACTTCCGGCCGGACGCTTCCGGCAGCTGACCCGGATGTGAAAAAGGACGCTCCGAAACGCGGTACAGTTCGGCCCTCCGACGAACCGCGCAAAGCTGAGATGCAGGGCTGAGAACAGCTTCCAGGGAGGATACGTTGCTCGGGAAGACGATTTCACATTACCGAATCGAGCGCCAGCTGGGCGCCGGCGGAATGGGCGTCGTATACGAGGCCGAGGACTCACGCCTGGGCCGGCGCGTGGCCCTGAAGTTTCTCCCGAGCGACCTTGCGCAGGACACGGCGACGCTCCAGCGCTTTCAGCGAGAGGCACGCGCCGCGTCCGCGTTGAACCATCCCAACATCTGCACCGTTCATGCGATCGAGGAAAACGAGTCGCAGCACTTCATCGTGATGGAGCTTCTGGAAGGGCAGACGCTCGCCGGGCTGCTCGCGGCAGGGCCGCTCGAGATCGCAAGTCTCCTCGACCTGTCCGTCCAGATCGCGGATGCGCTCGAGTCGGCGCACGGCAAGGGAATCGTGCATCGCGACTTGAAACCCGCCAACATCTTCGTCAATCCCCGCGGACAGGCGAAAATTCTCGACTTCGGCCTGGCCAAGATCGGGACGCAGCGCGCGGTCCCCGAGGACACCGGGATGGTCACGATGGCCCGCGCCGACGAGCTGACGAAGGCCGGTTCGACGATGGGCACGGTGTCCTACATGTCGCCGGAGCAGGCGCGCGGCCAGCTCACCGACGCCCGCACGGATCTCTTTTCCCTGGGCACGGTGATCTACGAGATGGCCACCGGATCCCGACCCTTTGCCGGCGAGAGCTCGGCGGTCATCTTCGAGGCGATCCTCAACCGCGAGCCGACGGCGGTGAACCAGTTAAATCCGCGCCTCCCGGCCGAGCTCAACCGCATCATCAGCCGCGCGCTCGAGAAGGACCGCAACCTCCGCTACCAGACGGCGAGCGACATGAAGGCCGACATGCTGCGTTTGAAGCGCGACATCGATTCCGGCAACGGCCGCGCGCCGGCGGCCGGCGAGGCCAGCCGCGAGCGCGCCCGAGCGGCGGAGAAATCGGTGGCGGTGCTGTACCTGGAGAACTTGAGCGGCGTCAAGGAGGACGAATACCTGCGGGACGGCGTGACCGAGGACATCATCACCGAGCTCTCGAAAATCAAGGGCCTGAAGATCTTTTCCCGGCCGACGGTGCTGGCTTATCGGGACAAGCCGGTCACTCCGGGGCAGATCGGTCAGCAACTGGGAGCCGCCTACGTGCTCGGCGGGAGCCTTCGCCGGGCCGGGACGCGGCTGAGAATCAACGCGCAGCTGGTGGACACGCATACGGATTTTCCGGTCTGGTCCGAGCGGTACGACCGGGAGATGCAGGACGTGTTCGAGCTGCAGGACGAGATCGCGCGCAAGATCGCCGAGGCCCTGCGGATCACGCTGACGCGTCAGGAAGAGGAAGCGCTGGCGGCCAAGCCCACCGAGAACCTGCAGGCCTACGATCACTACTTGCGCGGAAAGAGCTACACCCGCCGGCTCACGAGGCAGGACCTGGAATTCGCGCTCCAGATGTTCGAGAACGCCGTTTCGGTCGATCCCCGGTTTGCCCTGGCCCACGCCGCGATCGCGAACGCCTGCGCCCAGTTTCACTACCACTACGAGCGCGAGAAGAAGTGGATCGACCGCGCGGTCGCCGCCAGCCAGCGCGCCAGCGCCCTCTCCAAGAACACTCCGGAGGTCCTGGTCGCCGAAGGCTGGATTCTCTACGCCGAGGAGAAATACGACCAGGCCGGCCGATGCGTGCGCCAGGCGATCGACCGGAAAGCCGACTGCGAGGGCGCCTACTACCTGCTCTTCCGGACGCTCTTCGCGGCCGGGCACTATCAGGAGGTCGTGGACATGGCCGAGGAGGGCCTCGCCGCGTCGGGCGAGGACTACAACGTCTATGTGCCCATTTACAACTCGCTCGGCGCCCTGGGAAAGGGCGAAGCGCTCCGGGTTTTCATCCAGCGGCGAACTCAGTTCTTCGAGAACCACTTGAAGAAGGTGCCGGAAGACGCTCGGGCGCGAGTGCTCCTGGCCAACGACTACGCGCAAGTCGGCAGGGCGGAAGACGCCAAGCGCGAGGCGACCCTGGCGATGGCGCTGCGCCCCAACGAAGCCACGATCCTATACAACGCCGCCTGCCTCTTCTGCCACCTGGATCGGAAAGAGGATGCGATGGACGCCCTGAAGAAAGCCTGGGAAGCCGGATTCAAGGACCCGAGCTGGACGCGTCGCGATCCCGACCTCGAGATCCTGCACGGCGACCCGGAGTTCGAGCGGCTGTATCCGGCCCCGAATTCCGTCGCTTGATTCCCGACGGGTGGCGGAGCCGTACGACCGCGGCATCTTCCCTTGACTCACGCTTCGGTGGACGGTGACCGCTCATGACGCGTGAAGCCCTCCCGCCTTTGCAGCGAGGTATTGGAAGCAGTCTCATGCTGGCCGGAGCGCTGATCGGCTTCGTCGTGGCCCGCCGGGACGGGCAGGCAGTCCGGCTGCGGCCGCAAAGCCGAGGCGAGGCGTCATTGTCACGACAGGGAACCTCGGCGGGCATGGTGGGCGGCCAGAATTATGAGAGCGTCACCGATCGGGTCGTGGAGAACCTGTGGTTCGAAATGCTGGGCTTCGCGGGGGCGGCGACGTTTTCCGGCTCTTTCTACGTCGAGTATCTGGCGCGGCGGAAACGCCGCGACTGACTGGATGCACGAGCCGTTCGAGCCCGGACGCGATTTCGCGGTCGCACTGGATCGAGAAGATCCCCTCCGGCGCTTCCGCAACGAATTCCACATTCCGAAGAGAACGCCCCCCTCACCCCAACCCTCTCCCCCCGTCGGGGGGAGAGGGCAAGGGAGACGGGGCGACGACGGCGAGGAGGAGATCTATTTCGCCGGCAACTCGCTCGGACTCCTCCCGAAGAGAACGCAGCGGTACGTCGACGCGGAGCTCGAGAAGTGGGGAAGGCTTGCCGTCAAGGCGCACTTCTCGGGCGAGAACCCGTGGATGCCGTACCACGAGTTTCTCGCGGAGCCGATGGCGAGGATCGTCGGCGCATCCCCGACGGAAGTCGTGACGATGAACTCGCTCACCGTCAACCTCCACCTGATGATGGCGAGCTTCTACCGCCCCACTCGCGAGCGGCATCGGATTCTTCTCGAGGAGCGCGCGTTCCCCTCCGACGACTACGCGCTCGAGTCCGAGGCCCGTCTCCACGGCTTCGATCCGGCCGAGGCGCTCCTGCGCGTGCGGCCGGCGGACGTCGCTCAGGTCCTCGAACGCGAGGGCGGGTCGATCGCGCTCGTCCTCCTTCCGGGCATCCAGTACTACTCGGGCCTCGCGTTCGACCTCGAGGCGATCACGGCCATGGCGCACGGGCAGGGATGCGTCGCGGGCTTCGACCTGGCGCACGCCGCGGGAAACCTGGTTCTGCGCCTCCACGACTGGAACGTCGACTTCGCCGTCTGGTGCACGTACAAGTACCTGAACTCGGGCCCGGGCTCGGTGGGCGGCTGTTTCGTCCACGAGCGGCACGGACGCCGACCGGATCTGCCGCGCCTGGCCGGCTGGTGGGGCCTCGACAAGGCCTCGCGCTTCCGGATGGAGCCCGGATTCCGGCCGATCCCCGGCGCGGAGGGATGGCAGCTTTCGAACCCGCCGATCCTCTCGCTCGCGGCCATCCGCGCTTCCCTCGACGTCTTCATGGAAGCCGGAGGGATGGAGCCGCTGCGGGAGAAGTCGCTTCGCCTCACGGGCTATCTGGAATGGCTGCTGCAGCGCGAAGTCGGCGACGCGATCGAGATCCTGACGCCCGCCGATCCGCGTCAGCGAGGATGCCAGCTCTCGCTGCGCGTGAAGTCCAGCGGCTCCGGAAGGAGCGTCTTCGAGAAGCTGGAGGCCTCCGGCGTCACCTGCGACTGGCGCGAACCGGACGTGATTCGCGTGGCACCCGTCCCGCTCTACAACCGGTTCGAAGACGTTTACCGCTTCGTCGAGATTCTCCAGAAAGCGTTGTAAATCCCGCCTGGGAGGTCAGGCGCGCACGGCCGCGGGCTCTTTCCGGAAGAACAGCACCCATCCCAGGACGCCGATCATGGCCGACGCCGCGGCAGCGAGGACCCACGCGAGGCGGTAGATCTTCCGGTGGTTGCGGAGGATCCTCAGCCGCGGATCCGACGGCGTGCCGAGGAACCGGTTGATGTGGTCGGCGTCGAGCTGGGCCTCGCCCCGGCTCAGGTAGTCGTCGAAGTAGGCGCTGCCCTTCGGCGTCGCGAGCCATACGGAGATCACGACGCCCTTCCGGCCGCCCGTCGAGACACGGAAGGACGCAGGACCGAGGCCTTCGATCGGCACGGTAAACTCCGAGGTGTGGAGCATCCGCCGCTGCGTGAACGTGCACGTTCCGGCGGCGCGGTTGCAATCGAGGCGCGTCTCGATGGAGTTCTGCGTGGCGAGAAGCACGATGACGAACGCCAAGACCGCCGCGAAACCCAGGAAGATCACGAGCTTGGCCGCCAGCATGGGCGTCAGTCTACGTCGCTCAAAGCGTCCGGGTCCGCGGGCCGCCTCGTCAGATCTCGACCTGGATACCGAACTCGACCGCGCGTGACGGAGGGATCTTGTAGAACGCGGTGGCCCGCGCTTCGTTTCGCCGCATCCACGAAAAGAGCCTCTCGCGCCAGCGTGCCATCGCGCTCGGCTTCTCCGTCGAGATGATGGAGTCCCGTCCGAGGAAGTAACTGACCGAGAGAGGATCGACCTCCTTGGCTTCGAGGACGAGTCCGCGCAGACCCTCGGGCACGTCGGGCTCTTCCATGAATCCCCACCGGAGCCTGACCCGGAAGACCCCTTCTCCGAGCGCCTCCACGTGCCGCCGCTCCTCGGGCGGGACGCGAGGGACGTTGGCCGTCTCGACCGTGAGAAGAAGGATCGGGTCGTGCAAGGCGCGGTTGTGGACCCAGTTCAGGTAGAGAGCGGGCGGCATGAGGTCCGGGAAACGGTCCATGTAGACCGCAGGATGGTCGATGCGCTCCGGGCGCCGCTCGCGAAAGACCGCGATGTGCTCCTCGATCGGCTTGCGGAGCTCCGCGTTCTCCCGGTGGGCTTCGACGAGGATGTGGAGGCCCTGCTTCCACGTGGCCATGAGGGTGTAGATCCCCGCACCGAGCACGATCGGAATCCACCCTCCGTGGCCGATCTTCACGAGATTCGCGCCGAGAAAGTTCCCTTCGATGGTCAGGAACACGGCGGCGAAAAGAACGACCTTCCACAACGGCGTTCGGCCACGCCCCGCGAGGAGCACCGTGAAGAGGAGCGTCGTGAGCAGCATCGTGGCTGTGACGGCGACACCGTAGGCGCCGGCGAGGCGGCTCGACGAGCCGAAGGCGACGACGAAAAAAACGCAGCCCACGAGGAGCGCGCCGTTGACCGCGGGAAGGTAGATCTGGCCACGCTCGGTGGCCGAGGTGTGGAGGACCTTGAGGCGGGGAAGGAAGCGGAGCTGGATCGCCTGGTGCGTCATCGAGAACACACCCGAGATGAGTGCCTGCGATGCAATCGTGGTCGCTGCCGTCGCGAGCGCGACCATCGGGAGGATGCCCCATGCGGGCACCATCGCGAAGAGCGGGTTCGCGAGGGCGGAGGGCTCTCTCAGCAGCAGCGCGCCCTGACCGAAGTAGTTGAGCAGCAGGGCCGGCAGCACGAGGGCGAACCAGGCGACGCGGATCGGCCGCGCGCCGAAGTGCCCCAGGTCCGCGTAAACGGCCTCGCCGCCCGTGACGACGAGCACCACGGAGCCGAGAACGAGGAAGCCCTTGCTTCCGTTCCGGAGGAAGAAGTGCACCGCGTGCGAAGGGTCGAGCGCGAGCAGCACCGTGGGAGCCCGTACGATCTCGCGCACGCCGAGGACGGCGATGACCGCGAACCAGGTGAACATGACGGGCCCGAATAGGGAGCCGGTCCGTGCCGTCCCGTTCTTCTGCCTCGCGAACAGCCCGACGCGAAGGACGGCGGCGAAGGGGACGACGAGCGGGGAGAGCCGGGGCCTGCGCGCTTCGAGTCCCTCCGAGGTCGAGC
>Ga0126381_100006016_pt1 | contig 13404 bp, 10 predicted proteins | sample PanSoiMetPlot_28_FD_96465 | JGI IMG/M metagenome (GOLD analysis project Ga0126381, IMG submission 96465) | Tropical forest soil microbial communities from Panama - MetaG Plot_28 | ecosystem: Environmental > Terrestrial > Soil > Tropical forest > Bulk soil | place: Panama | collected 2016-02-17
AGCTTCGACACCCTCCGCCGGCGATACCGCCAGTGCTGCGATTGCGCCCAGGAAAACACACGCCGCCCCCAACTCGAACGCGACCCAATAGCTGGCGGTGAGATCAACGATCCATCCAACGACCATCGCGCCGCCGCACGATCCGATGCTGGCTACCAAGCCCGTCATCCCGGAGATCGTGCCAAACCGCCTGAGCCCCAGGGTTTCCACCAATGCTACCGGCGTTACCTCGTTTCGCACGCCAACGGTGGAACCGAGGAACAGCACGAATCCGATCAGAAAGAAGATCCAGAGGCTGGAGTTGGCTGCGCCCAGCATCAACAACATCCCGCTTGCGAACACAAGCAGTGCCCATGGCAGCACCTTGCGGGCGCTAAACCGGTCCACGATCAAACCCAACAGGAGATTGGCCGGCACGCCCACCGCCGTCATCGCCGACTGGACCAGAGCCGCGTGCGTGGGAGCATAGCCGGCGTTAATGAGGTACGGAACCATGTGGTAGAAGGTCGCGTTGAGGCCTACCGCACCCAGCATCAGGATGCAGCTCAGCAGCCAGAACGGTGCCGATCGCAACGCCGGGCCCAAATCGAGTCCCGGCAGATTTTCGATCTCCGCCGCCACGCTCGACCTGCTGGCGCCGGCTGGCCGGGTACGGATCACCAACAGTATCATCGGCAGAACGATGAAAGTTATCGGCAGGGCCAATGCGAAATATGCGGTGCTGATGCCGAAATGTCCGATCAGGTAATCGGTAACCGGCGGCAGGAGCATTCCGCCTGCGCCGGAGCCCGACAACGTGGCGCCCAGCGCCAGGCCACGATTGTCCGCAAACCAGTTCGCCGCTACGACAGCGCAGGGCACCAGGGTCGAGCCCGCCGCTCCGGCGCCGATCAACACGTACGCTCCAATCATCGGCCCATAGGAATGGGCCTGACTCGCGGCAATCAGACCTGCCGCAGCGATCGCCGCACCAGCCGCCATCACGATCCGTGCGTCCAGCCGGTCCAGCAGCCATCCGGTTACCGGCGCGACCAGGCTGAGCATCAACAGGTACACGGTCGGCAGAGTGGAGACGCGCGCGTGACTCCATCCGAAATGCCTGATCAGGGGCGTCATGAAGATCGGAATGGTCATGGCCGTGCTGCCAATTACAAGGAACATCACGACCGACAGCGTGGCGATCACGAGCCATCGCCGGCGTCCATCGGGCGACGCGGTTTGTGCCGCTTTGGCCTTCGCAGTATATGCGGACATAAGCGCTACCTTTCGTTTTGCGCGGCTCCGCTGGCCCGCGCCGCCGACCTTGGCGGCTATCATAATGTTCATCCCACCGCGCCGCGCAAACGGAATCATGGACTGACTCCAGCAAGGTTTCTGCGCCGGAAGACAACGACCGAGATTGAACATTAGAGGAGTGGTAGCTACAAAAAAGCAGTCAGTGGACAAGTGGAACAAAAATATATAAAATTTGACTCAAATACGGCATGCGTAGGACTTCACATACCGGTTTTGATCCGGGCGGCTTCAGCAATCTAGACGCAATCCGCGATACGTACCAGTATGTCAGCTATCTTGAACACACCACGGCGCGGCTAAGGGCGCTCAGCCGGGCCCGTTATGAGCTGCTGAACCTGCATCCGGGGGATTCTGTTCTCGACCTGGGTTGCGGCCTCGGGGAGGATTCCCGCGAACTGGCGTTATTGGTGGCGCCGCGGGGAAAGGTCGTCGGTATTGATTCGAGCGCGACGATGATCGCACAGGCGCGCAAGCGGTCGCGGAAATTCGGCCGGGCGCTAAGATTTGTGGTCGGCGACGCCCATGACCTGAAGTTTGCGAACGCCAGCTTCGCAGCTTGCTGGTCGGAACGGGTCCTTCAACATCTGTCCGATCCAGGACGGGCGATTGCCGAGATGGTGCGGGTCATTAAACCCGGCGGCAGGATCGTGCTCTTCGAGCCCGATTATTCAACCCTGGTAATCGACTCGGCCGACCGCGCCACGACTAGAAGTATTGTCTTGACCCTCGCGGATAGTGTGCGATCCTCGTGGATCGGCCGGGCGCTGCTCAGCCTGTTAAAAGCCAATGGAATCCAGGAGGTCATGGTTGTTCCGACGCCTTTGGTTTCCTCCAGCTTCACCGATACGAAAGAGTTGTTGAGGCTCGACGCCACGGCGAAAGCGGCGGTGCGGCGCGGTCTGATAACCCGCAATGACGCAAAGCAGTGGTTCTCCGAACTGAGGCAGCGACACGCCGCGGGATGTTTTTTCGGTTGCCTGCTTTGCTTCACAGCCCTGGGGCGAAAGCCGGACCACAGGTCATAGTTCAGCCGCTATCCACTTCGGCATATCTTCCGGGATGGCCTGACTTGCGCCGATGATCTGATGACTCGGACCTATGCGGCGCTGCGCGCGCACTTTGATCATCAGTGGTTCTTGGGCCGCTTCATATGTCAAATTCTTCGAGCAGTGCCGCGCGCAGTTTGGCGTAATGGAGCATGCCGGCGAGGTACTGGAGATTCTGATGGGAAGAAAGTGCGGCTGAGAAATCGAAGCCGTAGGAACCCTCGAGGTGCTCTCGTATTCGCCGAATCAAGGTGTCGTCGGGGCCCTGTTTGTTCGCCAATTTCTTTCGTTGTGCCTTGGTAAAAATCGCTTCCGCGGCTGCCCGCGGATAACCGGCCAGAGAGACGACCACGTCGGCAAAAAGCTCGCCCTCATCGCGCAGGTGCTCATTGTAGACCGCATCAAAATAGAAGTGAGTTCCACCCGGCTTATGCCCCCCGGCTTCGAAGCAGAAGTGATGGCCCACTTCGTGACAAAAAGCCGTTCCAATTGCCAACGCATGATGAGCGCTGTTAACGAAAATAAGCGGCTTGGTCAGCTTCGTGCTGCTGCGGTCGATGTAAAATCCGTACAGGGCCAGGCTCGTGTAGCGCGCCGCCTTGATATGCAATTGGAGCGCATCGGCCGCCCGTGAGAAGAATTTCCTTGAGGGAGGGCCCAATACCGCCCGATTGAAGTGCGGCCAGACTTCTGTTGCGCGGCGGACCAACCCGTCGATTTGATTGGAACTCAAACGCCGCCGCAAACTGCTGGCATAGTCGCGCTGCCCCAGTCTGCGAATATCTTTCTGTGGATACTTCCAGGCGGCGAGTTCCCTGGCGCCGACGACTCCAGTCTTGGCGAGTACTGACCGCACGACCTTGTCGAGTGCGCTGGAGGTTTCTTTCATTTCAAACATCCCATGTGAAAGAAGGAAGTGTTTGTCTGCCTAAAATCAGACGCTTGATATCGTAAAAATGCTACCTCAGAAATGTATCACAACAAAATGTACGAACAAAACAGGGATCCGTCAATTTTGCATAGGTTTAGCTGTCAACATGTGCGGCTGGGAGTAATAACGAGCCGAGCCTGAAACCGCAGACAATGCGGAAGCGCCGCCTTGGACCCGGTGGCGCCGCGCGAAACAGGACCGCCAACAATCACTGCCGCGCCTTCTGATTTTGAAATCGAGGGAGAGAACGGACTATTGCTGTCCCGATAATACCGCCGTAACCAAACGCAACGAGAATTTTTCAGCGGCGCTCCTAAAGCCTTTTTGGTCTGTGGAAGGCACCGCAATCAAACCCCGTTTTACTTGCGCTATCACGGCCCGCACGGCGGTCCGATGATATGCTTCTTCTCGCACCCCGGAGGGTTCTTTTTCGGGTCGTCGGGCAACGTCGTGCCAGCGGTCACGAAGGCGCCCGGATTGTTGTTCGTAGTACCAGGCATCGCCGTGGCCAAGGCCTGGCGGCCCGACGCCACCGACCAGTTGACAGTCAGCCCCGGGTCGCCGACGTAACTAGCCGCGTTTTGACTGCCGAAATTGGCCCCGGCCGGCGGAGTAAGCATGATGTAGTAAAGGCCTGAGGAGACGCCGTTAATCGCGTAGCGGCCCTGCGCATCGGTAACCGCGCTGCCGATATTCTGACCGGCTGGTGTGGTGGTGGTTACCATAGCCCCCGGTACGGAATTGCCGTTGGCGTCCTGCACCGTGCCGACAATCTCAGCACATAGCGCAGAAGCGCAGATACCCACCGCAAGCGTGCATCCAGCAATCAAGGCCATCAGCGATTTTTTCATGGTCCTTCCCGCATCGGAAGCATGCCAAAGCAAAACCCAACGCTCTGCACTTTAGAACATCTCTGGTAAACAAAGCAACCCAAAAAGGAAATATGTCGACGCTCGCACTAATTTTTTATGGTTTATTCTTAGCGCGAACCCTCAAAAAGACCCGGCATGCCCACTGATATCAGCCGCCGCGGAAGGTCATCGGTATCTGCGAACCGGCATTCGCCTGCGTCCTGGATGATGCCTGCAACGTATCAACGCTGCGGGCGAAAATCTCGAATTAGCGGTTCGCTCTCGGAACATTGGTCCACCCCGAGCCCTCGCGCTGCCATCCGCAAGCCGCGAAGGTCCCGCCATCGACCAGGATGGTGACGCCGGTTACATACGAGGCCAGATCGGAGGCCAGAAAGACCGCAACTCCGCCGACTTCTTCCGGCGTGCCGATACGGCCTAGCGGTATGACGCGGTCCAGGTTTGGGTTTTCCCCGAGATCCGCTGTGACGGCGGTGTCGATAACGTCGGGGGCGATACAGTTGACGCGGATGCCATGCTCCGCAAATTCCACCGCGGCCGTTTTGGTGAAGTTGTCCAAGCCGCCTTTGCAGGCACTGTAGACCGCGAATCCAGGAGCGGCCCGGCTGCCCTCGATACTTGAGATATTGATGATCGAGCCCTTGCGTTTGCCTTCGATCATCGCGCGCACGGCGGCCCCGGTGCAGAAAAAGACGCTGTTGAGATTGAGTTCCACGATCTTCAGCCAGCGCGTTTCGCTGCTGTCCAGGAAAGCCTGGCGCGGTGAGCCGCCGACATTGTTGACCAGGATGTCAAGACCTCCCAGTTCGGCGACGGTCCGCCTTACCATTTCCTTCACCATATCCGGCCGCCGCACGTCCATGTTTATGGCCAGCGAACGACGGCCGAGCGCAACGACTTCCGCCGCGACCTCCTCGGCGACCGACGCCGCCCGATCGGCGATCACCACGTCCGCACCGGAGCGGGCAAACATCAGCGCAATCCCCTTGCCTATTCCGTCCCCGCCGCCGGTCACAATCGCCACTTTGCCGCTCAAGAGTTGGTTTGAAGTTTCCATAACAATCTCCTGTCTCGAACGTTTTATCGCTTGCCGTTTCCGCCGGGTACCTGATAGCTCCGCTGACACAGCTGGTTTTCGTTCGCTGACGGGCAGTCCTGGTGAAGTTCGGGATCTAACCAAGTCGGTGCCGAATTTCTAGATCTTTGATGCCGGAAGCGCGACGCATCCGCTGGCGGCAGGCCAGAAACCATTACGATCTTCGTTGGTCGCTGCTCCCTATCCCTGAAAGTTCGAGCAGCCAGGGCACCCTGGCCAGCTCAGCGGAATCGATCTCAATCATTGAGGACCGTCCCGTTCCGCGTTTATGGGACCCGGACGCGCGATCCATCTACGTCGCCCGGCCCGCACCCTTTTTGATTCATGTCCGAAACAACGCTCATTCATCGGCACCTGCAACACCAGATTGCGTAAGCTAGATGAGTACAAGAAAAAAATGGCTGTGGAGACCCTAAGGATGCTTCCCGATTTTCAATCCCGAGAAACGCCAAAGGCGGTGGGAAACGTCGTTTCCCACCGCCTTTGGCGTTCCCGCAGCAGAGGTTCGTACGGCCCCTGTGCCGGGAACCTCCGCACTCTGGCCGCTGCTCAGAGGCTGGCGCCTCGAGCAGCGGCCAGAGTGCGTTTCTTAACCGTCCGCCACGATCCCCAACCTCCGCATGTTCGCGCTGGGTATTCCCGTCCGCGCGTGGGACTTGCCGCAATCCGCCGTCGAAGGTCCGCGCATGTTGCCTTCCATGTAGGCGAGGCCGGGGCATCGCGTGCATGACGCCACGTGGACGCAGGTGGAGCAGACCGGCAGGTCGCGCGCGCGGATCGAGCGCACCTCTTCAAGTTGCGGTGAGCTTTTCCAGATATCCTGGAACCGCTGCACTCTGACGTTGCCGCAGGCCAACGGAAATTGCACGCAGGGATAGAAGTCTCCGTATGGCGAGATGTAGCAGGAGCTATGGCCTGCACTGCATGGCACCCCGTCGAGGTCCTCGCCGGTGACCGGCGCCGGCGGCGCGCAATATTCCGCGGCGTTGTTGACCAGCGTCTCGTCCCGCATCACGGCGCGCAGCTCCTCGCGCGATATGTTGAGCGCCAGCAGCGAGCGGTCGCCGTTGATATGCGGGGTGATCGTGGGATCCATCGTGAAGCTGGCGCCGAACCGGCCGGCCAGCTGCTGCACTCCGGGATAATCGCCGCGGTTGTTGCGCATCATCACGTGGGCGATAGTCACCTTCAATCCCTGCGAGACCAGGAACTCGATCGCCCTGATGGTGCGCTTGAGCGATCCGGGCGCCTTGGTGATCGCGTCATGGACTTCCGCGCGATGGGAGTAGACGCTCATCTGAACGTTCTCGACGCCCAATTCACGAATCAGCGCGGCTTGTTTTTCCCCGATCAGGATACCGTTGGTCTTGAGCTTGACGTTGAACATCAGCTCGCGGGCGCGCCGCACGATCGCGAAGAAGTCCTTGCGCAGCAGCGGCTCGCCGCCGCTGAGCGTCAGCAGGAAGACGCCCGCCTCGGCCATCTGGCCGAGCAGGCGGCTGATCTCTTCGAAGGTCATCTCGCCCTGATCGTCGTGATCCAGGTAGCAATGGAGGCAGCGCTCGTTGCATCGCCAGGTCAGGTCGAGATGGACGCCCAGGGGGACGCCCAGCGCGATCGCCTTTGCATTCATTTCCTCCATCAAGGAACTCATCGCCCCTCCCGCTGTCGTCCTGGCTTTTGTTCTTTCATCCCGTAGCCGTTTCCTTGTCATCCCGAGCGCATCGAGAGCTCAATGCGAAGCGATTCACTTTGCACTGCCTGCCAGGCAATCGCTCCGCGCTGATCCCTCGTCGCCCGCTGTCGCTTGGCTCTGTCGGGATGACAAAAAAAGGTTGCTTCGCTGCGCTCGTCGATATCGCTCGGGTCGGGATGAAAAGCGAAAACCGGCGCTGAGAAGCGCCGCGCAATGGCTTTGCGCCATCGCTTCTTTTCTTTAAGCCATCGAGCTACCCTGCCGGCTCATCCGCAATCCTCAAAATCCCGAACCGCGCCAGCTCTTCGGCCAGCTCCAGCGCGTCGCGGTAGGCCGTTTCCGCATCGACCTCGAAGTGCGGCACGATTTCGCGCTCGACTATCTCGCGCAGCGGAGTCACTCCGTCGGCGGCCTGCCAGATCACGCTGGCGGTTTCATTGAGGCTGAACAGGGTCGAATCCTTGACCGACATGATCATCATCTCGCCGCCCAGCATCCGGGCGGCGACGTTTTCGCCCCGGCTGATATATTTCCTGGCGCCGTTGATACTACTCATATGATCAAATCCCAGACTTCCGCTTGGGGCCTGAAGGTCAGTTCGAAAAGGGGAACCCGCGCCACGAAATCGCAGACGGCGGCAAAGAGCTTTTCCACCAGTGCGGCATCGTCCGCGAAGAACAGGACGTTGCGCAGGGTCATCGCCACGGCGCGGGCCGGATCGACCACGGCGATCCGGTTGCGCGGTCCCTGGCGCAGGAAGTATAGCGCTCCGATGGGCGCGGCGATATCTTCGCCGGGGATTCCCAACTCGCCGGCAAAGGGCGTCCCGAATGCCTGGTAACCCTCATCGAGGCGTCGCACGTATGATATCTCGTCGGTGAGCAGCGTCGCGTCGGGCGGTGCCAGTCGTGCAATCGTGGTCTTGCCGGCGCCGGAGACTCCGGAGAACAGGAAAGCGCGTGCGTTGCGGATCGCGCTCGCCGAATGGAGCAGGAAGCCGCCGCCGCTTTCGGCCAGCACCAGGCTGTGAATGATGCGCATCACAGAGTCGATCGCGTAAGGGTAGGGCGCCTGTCGAACAAGGCCGCGACCGGAGACAGGATCCCATCGCGCAAGAAAATCTCCCCGCTGCATTAGCCAGTGGCCGCGCTCGAAGCTGACTTGCAGGTCATCGTCGGCGCCGCGGCCGTCGTCCGAGGGAGCGGACTCGATCAGTTGGATATCGAGTTGGAGCGCGACGCCTTCGGGGCGCACGCTTCCAATATGTGATTCGGCGAGGAAGTTTCCGTATCTCGCCTCGAGCATCGTCAGGAATTCACGGCTGGAGCAATGTACGGCAATCGGCAGGCCGCCGATAGTTATGGTGACTTGATGGTTCAACGCGATTCCTATTCTGTCACCCCGACAGTGCCAAACGGAGCGCCTTATCTCTGTCATCCCGACAGAGCCAAGCGAAGTGGGCGACGAGGGATCAACGCGAAGCGATTAGGGCCGAAGGTCTCTTATTCTGTCATCCCGACAGAGCCAAGCGACAGCGGGCGACGAGGGATCAACGCGAAGCGATTCTCTCTGCTCTATCGCTCCAGGCAAATCGCTCCGCGTTGATCCCTCCCTGCGCGGCGAAAAGAACGCCACTGCGGTCGGGATGACAAAAAAAACTTCACTCCAGCCACTACTCCCCCGCAACCCCCTGATGGCTGCGTGGCACCCTGGTGAAGCCGCTCCAGCCGGTGACTCCGGACACCGTCCGGAGCAGGCCGCCACACTGATGCACCTTCAAAACCATCCGGTACGCCAACTGGGAATGCCGAACCGCAAGAGCAATCATCCGATGTCGCATTGGAGGCGCTGAAGGCACCACCCGCATCGAGCCGTCATTCCGGACAATGCCCGCGACCACGCCGAGCAGTTCCGAAGCGGACACCGGCGGATCGCAATCGGGCACCGCGTCGCCGCGTGTAATCAGTCGATCGCCGCTGCGGTCAACGACGCGATGCGCGAACAAACGGCCGTTACGGAGAAAGAGGACAATGTTTCCCTTGGCGAAGTCTGTGTCGCCTAAGGGACTAACCAGCAAAACATCTCCCGGCCAGATTGCCGGGAGCATACTGGTTCCGGTAACCCGGATGCGCGCCTGATACTCCGCTTGAAGGACCTTCGCGATCAGTTCGCAGGCTCCGCGGTGCCGAAATTCCGACACTGCGGCCTCAAGCGGCTTGCAGGTCAGGAGTTTTTGCGGTTGGCGTGGCACGCGCCTTGAGTGGGATTGATCTTGCCGCATGCCAAGGCAATGGTTTCAAAGATCTTCTCGTGCCGGAAAGAGGGCCTATGATAGACCTTCCTAGACGCTGCTTGCTCTCTGGCCTGACTCTTTTGGTCTTCTTTCCTCATAGTTTCTCGGTCCATTTTGTCCGTTGGCTGACCTTATTGCAGCAAAGCTTGCGACGCCTGGACGGCGCATCCTGTACTACCATTAGGATCGGTGGTGCAAGTTTGCCCACTTAGATTGGAAAAGTAAACCTGCGATGCTCCGGTAGTGCTGGACACGTTGTCAACTATTATACCGCTTGTGCCACCGGCGGCGGTCAGCGCAGCAGCGGAATTAGTGGGAAACGATGTAGCAATCGAACTGGTTGATAAAGTGATGTGCGCGGACGTGCTTTGGCTTAGGGCTAAGCCACCACCGCTGACATTGGTTATTGTGGTAACGCTGCCAGCGGCCGTTGCCGTTGCGTTAATGTTAGCGCTAGGCACAATGCACTGCGAAGAAGAGGAGCAGGTGCCATCAATGGCCGCCGCTAAATTCGTAGCATCCGTGGTAGTAGTAGCGCTACGGACAATGCAGGTGCCGCTTGAACAGCTAGTGTGCCATGTGTATGTCACGCCTCCGGCGGTGATCGTGTCGCTGTCGGCTGGTTGAGAATTAACCGTCGCCGTGCCCGTTGTTGGCGTTACGTTGAAGGAGTAGAGGCACGCACCGGTGCATCCCGTTAGACTGCCGCTATTCTCTACTCCGGCGAAAATGCGGTCGGTGGTTCCGTTAAGAATCTCAGTTATGGGTGAGCACTCATTACTTGCGTCAGAGCTTACCAACGTGAGCGGGCCAGCGTTTGTGCTGCCGTTCATCGTACCGGACGTCGGGCTACTCTTGAAACCTACTCGGTACAGCGATGGACGGTTCGATGATGATGTAGTGTTTGCGCAGAAATATAGAAATCCCGTTCCAGGCGTGTTGTAGTAAGTGTTATCGAAGGTTCCCGCGTGCATGTTACCAGTGGTTATAGTGCTGCTTCCATTTGGAAATCCCAGACTGACCTGATTGAGTAATGCGGTGTCGGTTTGTACGACCTCATCTTCCAAGGTGGGGCTGCTACCGCTGGTAATCGTGTCAAACCAGAAAACCTTATGGGTAGAGCCGTCTACGAGTGGACCGTCAACAATTTTGCCGCCCAGGGAGAGTAAAGGCGCTCCGAGGCACGGCGGGCTACCGGAAAGGCAGACGCCACCTAAGCTGGCAGTCGAGGAGCTTGTGGTCTCTCGGACGTAACTCAACTGTCCCGACGCATCGCCCAGGAAGATGTTTCCCGAACCGGTGGAGGTTCCGGAATTCAGGTCGTAAACGGGGCTGCTCAAAGCGGTGCCGCTATGCACTGTGATCGGCCATCCGCTGGTGGTGATCTCAGTGGGATTGTTGCCGCCCGTTCCATTGAACACCGGCGTAAACTTATGGAGGGACCCGTTGTCGTCGCCGACATAGAGCGCGTCTGTATCGTAATCGTAAAACGGCGCCGAGTTACCGTCCGAGGCGCTTGTGCCCCCACTGAAGATCAAAGTTGTCATACATGGGGCGGTACAGGTAGGATAGCTTGCTGCGCTGACCGGGGTCAGAGTTTGCGGAAGTGTCACACTTTGCGATGCCGACGTTGCAGTGATGGACGATGCCCATTTCAGAAGAACCAAACTGGCTGCGGTTGTCCCTGAAACGCCCGAATGAACAAACGCCACCTGGCTCCCATCAATTGAAAGCACGGGCGAGGTCTTGACCGTGCCGCCCGTGTTGTAGGCCCATACGACCGTGGGCGCGGGCGTAACTGTGATGGTAACCGAACCCGTAGTGCCCGTGAAGTTCTTCGACATTGTGGCATTATGGGCGTTAGCGCCGACGTTTACCGCTATTATAATGGTGTCAGCTGGGATTCCTGCTCCGGTAATCAGTGCTCCGAGATCGGTAGTAGTAAAGTGGTTGCTTCCCGACCCGGTTATAGCGGCGCTACCGTTCGTCAAGGTGGCAGGTTGGGTACGGCTGCTGCCGCAGCCTGGAGACGAGCCGGCGTATAGGTTGTTGTAAGCAAGGATACTGGCTTGAGTCGATCCGGCCAGACCTGTGTTGAACACAGCAAAATCACCGATGCAGCTCGGGGTACCGCTAATACTAAACGTAAACTTGGCTGGGTACATCTCAGCTCCAACGGTCGAGCCGGACCCACCGAGAGTGAAGGCCCAATCCCTGTGCAACGGACTCTTGGTTTTCGCATTCGGAACGGGCTTTGCTGACTGTGGGAACAGCAGAGTCCGCAAGGTTGCCAACCGTAACGCCTTGGCATCCAACGCTTGCGAAAAGGCTTCGGAAGTAAAAACGTTGTTGCTCCGCCAGGATTGCTGCATCCGGTAGCGCGGGTTGTGCTGAAGAGCTCGTTTCTGCCACTGCGTACTAGGTTTGGAGAAAATTAGATGGTGGTGGCTCCAGTCGTTGGGAATCCCCTGCGCGCCTACTGATTGGCCCCAGCAGCAGACCGCAAACAGCATACCGGCGAAAATCCTGATCGTCATCTTCATCGCAGAGTTTGCCCCCGTCTCATCGGATGGTGTTTTTTCCCCCTTTTTAACGAACAGATTCAGCGTCCAAGCCTAATGCAAAGTACAGTTAGAAATTAGGGAAATGATGAAAGATTAATTTGGAGTTTAAAATAGTGTAATATGAATATAAGGTAATCGGAAGGAGATTTCGCTAGTTTGATCTGATCGCCTGTTCTGCTGGAAAGAAGAAGACAACACACAGTGACTCGTTCTGCTCTGTGGTAGCAGGCAAATCGTTTCGCGTTGATCTCTCGTCGCCCGCTTTCTTGGCTCTGTCGGGATGACAGGCAAAGGGCTCACAGGAAAGGAACTGCCTTACGCGCCCGCAGCGTGGTTTGGGCGCGGGAAGCCGCCGCGAATCGACTTCAATAGTTTATTTCCGTGTTTCACCGCCAGGCGTGCCGGCCGATATGGATAATAGAGGAGATAAAGCCACCGGGGCAGCCGCAGGCTCGCGCCGTCGGCGTCGGTTGGCAGCAGCGCATAGGCGGCGGTGCACTGCAGCTTCGGCCACCATCCGGCGGCCAGTTTGAATTGCAGCCCGAAGTCGGAGAAATTTTCGTTTTCATCCGGTGTCGAGAGCAGGCGCTCCAGCAGGCGCTGCGCGAATACTTTTGCGCCGATGGTAGCATTTACGAATTCCAGAACCGGCGCCGGCAGTTCCACATTCAGCAGACGGCTTACCATCCATAGACCAAGCGCCATGACCATCGTGCCGTCGGCGGCGCGGGCGCTGCGAATCAACCAATCCCAGTCCAGGTTGGGGCGAATGTGGATGAGCCGGGCGACATCGGCTGCCAGCCGCAGGCTCTGCCATGAATGGCGCGCCGCGTGCGCGCATAGGAAGAAAAGCTGGTCCTCGGGCGAGAACGCCGGAATCTCTTGGTTGTGGAATACGGTGGTCTCGAGACGGTTCCACGCCGAATCGAAGTAGCGCGCGCAGGGAAACAGGCTCGGCAGTATTTGCCAATGGAGGTCGATCGACGGGCCGATGCCGTCGCGGGTCAGGACCAATTGCGATCTCCAATGGAAGGTTGCGTTCTCCTCACCGCCGGGAAGCTGAGAATCGAGCCGATAGCCGGCCGCTATCAGCGCGTCTTTGGCCCACGTGATGTCGGCCGGGCGCACCAACAAGTCGAGATCGCAGCTCTCGCGCCATGGATTTTCGTCGCACAGCATCGCGGCCAGGACCGGACCCTTCAGGGGCACGACCCGAATACCTCCGGCGTCGAGAACGCACAAAACCTTGATCAGTTCCGCGCTCAGCAGCAGGAAATTGACGGCGCTGCGATGTATTGCCGCACGCAAGACCTCGCGAATAGCACTCGGCAAAAGCTCAGCGCACTCCGTGTCTAGGTACCAGGCGGCCAGCGGTTCCATCCAATGGGCGCGGGCCAGGCTAATCGCGGCGGGCCAATCGGTTATGCGGCCGGCGCGATCGCGGAATTCCGCCGGCGATGCGGTGCAGGCGAAGCGCCGCGCGCAGGCGAGCAGAAGATCAGTTTCGGGGGTAACGTTCATCGTTGGGCTTGTGTCATCCCGAGCGAGCCGAGCGCTTGTGAGGCGACGAGGGATCGACGCGAAGCGATTCGTTCTGCTCCGCTGCTCGC
>Ga0126381_100006017_pt1 | contig 13403 bp, 8 predicted proteins | sample PanSoiMetPlot_28_FD_96465 | JGI IMG/M metagenome (GOLD analysis project Ga0126381, IMG submission 96465) | Tropical forest soil microbial communities from Panama - MetaG Plot_28 | ecosystem: Environmental > Terrestrial > Soil > Tropical forest > Bulk soil | place: Panama | collected 2016-02-17
ACGCATACATCGTCGGCAGCTTCTCGCTGAGCGCAAAGCCGGTGATGCGAGCGCGATGGGTGGTCAGCAGCGGGTCGGTGCAAATATAGAGCGCCTCGATGCGGCCTCTGAGCCCTTCGAGGCCGGGCATGATATCCTCCGTCTTCTTGACGTTGACGGTGGCGACCTCAAGGCCGAGCTTGGGACCGAACGCCTCGACCTGTTTCATCTCCAGCATGGCGTTCGGGACGTTGACATTGCCGATGAGCCCGACGTGTCGAAGTCCCGGCACGACTTCGCGCAGCAGCTCGAGCCGATTGCCGGCAAGATCGGTCTGCTGGTTGGAGAGTCCGGTGACATTTCCGCCCGGGCGGGCAAGGCTCGCGACCAGGCCGGTGCCGACAGGGTCCCCAGCGGCCGCAAAGACGATCGGGATCTCGGAGGTCGCGTTCTTCACGGAAATGACCGGCCCGGTTCCCGACGTGACGATGACGGCGGCTTTCATTCGAATGAATTCGGCCGCGAACTCGGCGTAGCGATCGTCGCGTCCTTCGGCCCACCGATATTGGATGGCGATGTTCTGACCATCGACCCAGCCGAGCTCGCGCATGCGCTGCAGAAAGGGCGGGAGGAATGCGCTCCAGACGGTGGGCGTGGTCGCGCCCAGGAATCCGACGATGGGCACCTTGCCCGAGTCCTGTGCGCCGGCGTGGATCGGAGCGATCATCGCGGCCAGCGCGATGCCGAGGGCCGCGATGAGCTCGCGCTGGGACGAGCGAGTCCTTGTGTTCGACAGGAGCATTGGCGTGGTCAACCGCGATCCCGAGACTCTTACCGCGCGCGTCTTGCGACGTCCGTCGCGCGCCCGCTCATTCGATCACCTCGTTGGCGGGCGTTGCAAAGCCGCCGGAGACATTGAGGCCGAGCGCCCGCGCGGTCGTCAGATTCACGGAATGCATGGGCTCGAAGTCCTGATCGATCTTCAACTTGTCCAGCTCCGTCCCGCGCAGAAGGTCGTCGACGAGGTCGGCGGCGCGCTCGAACATCTTTCGGAAATCCGGCCCGTAGGACATCAGGCCTCCCGCCAACACGTATTCGCGAAACGCGTGCATGGTCGGCAGCCCCTTGCTGACGGCGAGCGTGTTGATGCGAACGGCGTGCGCGGTGACGAGCGGATCGGTGCAGACGTAAAGGCCGGTCTCGTTCGCCTTTGTCGTCTTGATCGACTCGATCGCGGGCAGGATGTCCTCCGCTTTTCGGATCTCGACCTTGGTGATATCGAGGCCGCTTTTTTTGAGATCGCCGGACAGTCCGTCGATGCTTTTCATCTCGGCCTTGACGTTCGGCACACTGACGTTGCCGAAGACGGCAAGGCTGCGCAAAGAGGGAATGGCCTCGCGAAATCGCCGGATGCGCTCGCCGGCAAGCCCCGCCTGCCCGTTCGAAAGCCCGGTCACATTGCCGTGCCGCAAGCCCGGCCCTTCGCCGGCTGACGCGAAGACGATGGGAATGTCCGGCGCCGCCTCCTGGGCGGCAAGGACCGGCGCCGTGCCCGAGGTGACGATGACGTCGACGCCGCGGTCGGCAAACTCCTTGGCTAATTCGCGGTAGGCGTCCTTTTCTCCGTTCGCCCAGCGGTAGTCGATCGCGATGTTGCCGCCGTTGATCCAGTGACGCGTACGCAGCCGCTGCTCGAACGCCGTCACGAACGCACTCCACGCCAACGGTGTCGTCGCACCCAGAAAACCGATGGTGGCCTGACAGCCGCGGTGCATGACGAACGCACGTGATCCCATTTTGCTCTCCCAAGCGCCGTGGTCGCCCGGCGTCAGCCGCAGTCGTCGGTTAAGCGTCTGCCTGCCCGGACCGCACGTCAAGGTCCCCGCCGATGCGGGGCCGAAAATTTCTCCGCCGCCGCCGCGCCGCAAGACTCACGCTGCGAACACACGCCCGAATTGGCGGTGGCGCATGGGGCACGCTTTGGCTATTCATGGACGCTGCGCCGCCCGCAATGCATCCATCCCCAGGCAAGCCTCGTCGTGTGACCGTCATGAGTCCAAGCCTGAGCGAGGTATTCGATGGATGATCGGCGTGTCAGCCGTGCAGAGCTGTTGCGGTTCGCCGTCGCCGCTTTTTCCGCCACCGGGATGAGCCCGTCCGACGCCGCGACGGTGGCGGACGTGCTGGTGTGGGCCAATGAGCGCGGGATCGATTCCCATGGCGTGATGCGCATCCCCATTTACCTGAAGGAGATCAAAACGGGCGAGTACAGGCCCAAGGGCGAGCCCGTGACGCGACAGCTTCTGCCGGGAATTTTCCAGCTCGATTGCAACCGGGCGCCGGGTCCGGTTTGCATGATGCGTGCAGCCGCGCATGCGATCGAGTTGGCGGAGGCATGCGGCGTCGGGGTCGGCGTGCTGAGCGATCCCACGCATCTCGGCGCCATGGGGCATTATGCGCAATGGGTCGCCGAGCGCGGCTACGCGGCGCTGGTCATTGTCGCGGGCCTGCCCTTCATGGCGTATCACGGCGCCAAGGTGGCGAGCATCGGGACGAGCCCGATCGCCATCGGCATTCCGGCGCAGGGGCCGGATGCCGCGCCGCTGCTCCTCGACATGGCGACGAGCATCACATCGTCCGGGCGGATTCGTCAGGCGGCGGCCGAGGGCAAGACACTTCCCGAAGGCGCCGCCATCGACGCCGCCGGCAAGCTCACCATCGATCCGCGCGAGGCCGCGAGCCTCTTGTCGATCGGCGGCGCGAAAGGTTCGGGCCTTTCGCTGATGTTCGAATGCCTGACCGGGATCCTCGCCGGCACGCCGATACTCGCGCCGACAGCGCGGGCCGACGGCGCACTCACGCCGCGTCAGAACGCCATGATCATCGTTCTCAACGTCAAGGCGTTCCGTTCGTTGGCCGACTACGGTCACGATGTCCGGCTCCTGGCCGAAAAGGTCAAAGCGCTGCCCCGGCGCGACGGGTTCGATGAGGTGCTGTTGCCCGGCGAACGTGGCGATCGAGAAGCGGAGCTGCGCCGAAGCACCGGCATTCCATTGCCGGCGTGGCTCTGGACCGATTTCGCCGGGCTGGCGCAAGAGATGGGCATTCCACCTTTGCGGCCCTCATGACCGGCGCAGGAAATAGGTTTCCATCATTCCCTTGCCCTTGATGTTCATGATGCCGCGCGGCTCGAACTCGAATTGATCGCCGAGCGCCATGCGCATCGCGGCGGTGGCGTGAATCCGTCCCGGGAGCGAATGGCGTTCCATGCGGCTTGCGGTATTCACGGTATCGCCCCACACGTCGTAGACGAATTTGTGCGTGCCGATGACGCCGGCGATGACCGGCCCGGTATGCATGCCGATGCGCGCCTGCAGCGTCAGATCGGTCGCATCGGCGATCCGGTCGACGACCGCGAGCATGCGCGAAGCAAGCCGCGCGATGCGGGTGGCGTGGTCCGCTTGATGGTCGGGAACGCCGGCCGCCGCCATATAGGCGTCGCCGATCGTCTTGATCTTTTCCACGCCGTGCTCCGCCGCGAGACGGTCGAAGGCCGCGAAGATCTCGCTGAGGATGTCGAGGCTCCGACCGGCCGCCATCTCGCACGTGAGCGCCGTGAACCCGACGAGATCGCAGAACAGGATGGTCGCCGCGTCGATCCGGTCGGCAATCGCGGTCTCGCCCTGACGAAGCCGGTCGACGATTCTCTGCGGCAGAATATTCAGCAGCAAGGCCTCGGACCGCCGCCGTTCCTGCTCCAGGCCTGTGATGAATGTCTTCTCGCGGTCGCGCAGCCGCTTCCTTTCCAGCGATGCATCGATCCGCGCCCGCAGGAGGATCGGGTCGAACGGCTTGGTCAGATAGTCCTCGGCGCCGAGCTCGATGCAGCGCACCACGCTGTCGAGCTCGTTCAACGCGGAAATCACCACGACAGGGACGTGGCTGGTCGCCTCCGCGGTCTTGAGCCGGCGCAACAGATCGAAGCCGCTCATGTCCGGCATGATGAGGTCGAGCAGCACGAGGTCGAACGGTTGTCCCTCGGCAAGCTCCAGCCCTTCGCCGCCGCTTGCCGCCGTGACGACCTCGTGCCCCTGGCGCGCGAGCCGGCGCGCGAGCAGGTCGCGATTGGCCGCGTTGTCGTCGACGACGAGAATCCGGCTCGGCTGCGCCGCGCGGCCGGCGCTGCCGGCGCGCAGCGGCTCGACGCTGCCCAGCACGTCGGCGAGCATGCCGAGATGGTCCTCGCCGTCGCGGTTCGGTTCCGCCTCCTCCCGCCGCGTCAGCACGAGCATGGAGTCGATCTGGCCGAGCAACTGATCGGCGGATTCCCGCACCTTCACGAGATCGCTCCGCAACGGATGCTCGCCGTCGGCGGCAATGTCCTCGATCATCAGCTCGCTGTAGCCCTTGATGGCGTTGAGCGGGGTGCGCAGGTCGTGACGCAGGCAGGCCTGGAAGGCCTTGAGCTCCTCGCCTCCGAACCAGCGACCCTGGACGAGGCCGATGATGAACGTGTTCAGGCGCTCGCTCGCGCCGCGGATCCGGTCCAGATCGGGAAGCAGGTGGTCGAAATGCAGGCGGCGCGCGTCCTCGATGACGATGTCGAGAAAGGCGGCCACCGCATTGGCCGGCGCCTGCACCTCTTGCCGCAAGTACGCGACCAGGGCCCGGTTGAGACGCTCGTCGGAGACGTTGGTCGACAGCATGGTCTCAGGGCCCGGTTATCGATTCGCAGCGCCTGACCAGCAGCCGCTCGATCTTTCCGACCAGCCGTTCCAGCTCCACCGGCTTGGTGTCGTAGTCGTCGCATCCGGCGTCGATCGCCTTTTCGCGGTCTCCGTTCATGGCGTGCGCCGTAAGTCCGATCACCGGCGTGTGGCGGGTGAGATCGTCGCACTTCAGGCAGCGGGTGGCCTCCCAGCCGTCCATGATCGGCAGGCTCAGGTCCATGAGGATGATGTCCGGCCTCTGGCGGCGCGCCGAGTCGACGCCCTGCTGTCCGTCTACCGCGCAAACAACCTCGAATCCGCGACGGACCAGGCGGCGGGACAGCATGTCGCGGTTCATCTCGTTGTCTTCGATCAACAACACCTTGGCCATCCACTACTCCTCCTCCTCCACAAATCGTCAGGCGTCGGCAACTTCCTCCGCGACGGCGGGCTGGCGGCGCACGGCCGCGCCCACGGCCCGCGCAACATCGATCCCGATCGATGCTCCCTTCACGATGATCTGATGCGCCGCGCGCCGCAGGCGCTCGCGCTCGGCCTCGGTGAGCTGTTTCGCGGTGATCACGATGACCGGGATGTCGCGCCACTTGTCATGTCCCGCCACCGCATCGAGCACCTCGAATCCGTCCATCTCCGGCATCATGAGATCGAGCAGGATGACGGCCGGCGGCGGATTCTCGGCGAGCCAACGCAGGGCCGAGCGGCCGTTGACCGTCTCGACCATGGGCAACCCCATTTTTTTGATCGTCGGCCGAATGACCGCGCGCGTGGCCGCTTCGTCCTCGACGATCAGGACCTGGCCGTCGCGCCGCAACAGGCGGTGCAGCACCGCGATCAGCTCGCCGCGCTGAACCGGCTTGGTGAGAAAATCGACGGCGCCGAGCGAGACGCCGATGCCGCGCTCGGCCACCAGGGTGACCATGACGACCGGAATGTCGCGCAGCTCCGCGTCGCGCTTGAGCGCGCTCAGCACCGCCCAGCCGTCCATCTTCGGCATCAGTACGTCGAGCGTGATCGCGTCGGGCCGGATGCTGCGCGCCAGCGCCAGCGCCTCTTCGCCGCTCGCGGCATGCACCACGCGATATCCGGCCCCCTTCAGATTGGCCGTCAGCAGGTCGCGCGCCGCCGCATCGTCGTCGACGACGAGCACGGTCGAGGCATTGTCCTCGTCCTCCGCCGGGATCGGAGCCGCGGCGCGCTCGACGATCGGCAGCGTCGCCGCGGTGAGCGTCGGCAGGGAGATCGTGAAGGTGGAGCCCTCGCCCGGCCGGCTCGCGGCTTCGATCTCGCCGCCCAGAAGCTGGCAGAAATGCCGCGTGATGGCCAAGCCGAGACCGGTGCCGCCGTACTTTTGCGACGTGGAGGCGTCCACCTGACTGAACGCCTGAAAGAGGCGGCCGAGCTGCGCGTCGGTCATGCCGATGCCGGTATCGGATATGGCGAAGCGAATCGTCGGACGGCCGTCGTCGCAGCGAGCCGCCCGCAGCGTCACCGTGCCGTCCTCGGTGAACTTGCTGGCGTTGCTCAGCACGTTCAGGAGGATCTGCTTGAGCTTCGTGCGATCGGTGCGCATGCTGCCGACGGCGTCCGCCAGCCCGATCTCGAGGACGTTGCGGTTCTTTTCCGCGAGCGGCTTGATGATCGCGCGCACCTCTTCCAGAAGCGGGCCGATCTCCACCTCTTCGAGGAAAAGATCGACCTTGCCTGCCTCGATCTTCGACAGATCGAGGATGTCGTTGATGAGGCCGAGCAGATGGCGGCCCGAATCCTTGATCTTGTTGAGGTCCGCGCTGAAGCGGCCATGCCCCGTCTCTTCGATCTCCTCGCGGAGCATTTCGCTGTAGCCGATGATCGCGTTGAGCGGCGTGCGCAGCTCATGGCTCATGTTGGCGACGAACTGCGACTTGTGCTGGCTGGCGATCGCGAGCTGCTGCCGCTTCTCTTCGACTTCGCTGAACAGGCTCGCATTCCGGATCGCGACCACCGACTGCGCCGCAAAGGTCTGCAGCAGATCGATCGTGGACTGAGGAACCTGGCCCGGTTGACGGCGCCGCACCACGAGGATGCCGACGATATCATCGGGGCTCAGCAGCGGCACCACCAGGAGGGCGCGGTACCCGGCGTTCAGCACGATCTCCTCGACCGGCGTCCTCGGCCCGTCCTCGAGGTCGGCGATCTGCACCGGCGCGCGTTGCGCGACCACCTGGGCGACCACTGTCTCGCTGAAGCCGACACCACGGGCGACGAGCGCGGCGATCATGTCGTCGCTCATCCCGTGCGTCGCGCGCAAGCGCAGCTCGTTCGCGTCGCCGGTGACATAGATCGCCCCGGCATCGGTCCCGGAGAGCTGGACCGCCTTGGCGACGATCGTGCTCAGCACGCTCTCGAGATCCAGCGTGGAATTCACCGCCCGGCTGACTTCGCCGAGCGCGCGTAGCTCGCGGACCGATTTGCCGAGCGCCTGCGTTCGCACCTCGACCTTCCGTTCCAGGTCCGCATAGGAATCCTGCAGCCGGCTGGCCATCTCGTTGAACTGATCGCCCAGCGCCTGGAGCTCGTCGCCGGTCGTGACCGCGATCCGCTGAGACAGATCGCCGCTGCCGAGCCGCGCCGCGCCCGCCTGCAAGGCGCGGATCGGGCCCACCATGTGGCGCGCGAGGAAAAGGCCGGCGAACAGCGCAAGCATCAGCCCGGACAGCAGCAGCAGGCCGAGACGTTCGATCGAGACGCGCAGCGGCGCATAGGCTTCCTCGAACGGCAGCTCGACGAACACCAGCCAGTCGAGCGGGGCCACCTGGGCATAGGCCGTGAGCACGTCGTCGCCGTGGATGTCCTTTGCCTCCTGCACGCCCTCCTGTGGGGCGCCGGCCGCGGCGGCGCGCGCCGCCTGCACCTGGGCGAGGCCCGACAGGTCCGTCTTGCGCAGCACCAGGCTGATGTCGGGGTGAGCGATCAACCCGCCCTGCGCATCGACCACATAGGCGTGCCCGCCCTGACCGACCTTGATCTGCGAGATGACGTCCCAAATGAGCTTGAGATTGACCTCGGCGACGCTGACGCCCGCATCGGGGCGGGCTCCGGCCAGAGCCAGCGTCATATACGGCTCGGATCCGCGACGGAAATAGACCGGCCCGTAATAGACCTTGTTCGCCATCGCCTCGGTGAATTTCGGATCCTTCGAGAAATCCGTCTGGCTTCCGATCACTTCCATGGCGAAGCGAGACACGCGCAGTTGCTCGCGCCCGTGCGAATCGAGCTGCGCGAATTCCGTGATCGCCGGCACCTGGCGCAACAGCCGCAGCGCGTCGAATCGCCGCTGGCCGAGCGCGCCCGCCGACCAGGGCAGCTGCGTCGTCCATCCGATCTGGTTTTCGATCTCCTTGATGAAGTGGCCGATCCTGGCGGATGCGGCCTCGGCCTGCTCGCGTTGAATGCGGACAAGCGCGACCTTGTGCTCCTGATAATAGAACCAGACCTGAAACGCCCCGCTGCTCGCCAAGGCAACGAGCACGACGGTCAGAAAGAGCGCGACATATTTGAGGAACAATCGCCCACGCAGTCGCATGCGGCTTAATGACCGCGTCGCCGGCGCATTCACGCGCGCGATGGCTGGAGATGTGGCTTCGGTCATGGCACCACCGCGCCGGCCTGCTCTTTCAAGCCGACGCCGAACCTCCTGACAAAGTGAGCAATGTGTGCGCGAGGCGGCCGAGCGTGCGGACGAAGCGCTCCTCTTGCTGTGCGGCGGCTTTTCACCGGCATCTGCCCGCCCCCGCTTGTCCAATTCGCCTCATAATGACGGCGCCGACACGCTAGACGGATTTGCCAGAGGCGGATGTGAGCTACGTCACAGGCACTTGCGCCGATGCACGCGCGTCCGGCGGCCAATTTCTACGCCAAACAACTGGAGGCTTCGGGCGGCTGCTCCCGGCCGCCGCGAGAACCGCGGGATGAGCGCTTGAACGGTACCCTATTCGGGCCTCATGCCGGCGTCGCGAATGACCTTGGCCCATCGCGCGGCGTCGCTCTTGAACGTGGCCGTGGCCTCCTCGGGCGTGCAGGAGATCGGCACGTAGCCGAGCGCGTCGAGGCGCTGTCTCACGTCCGGCTCCGCCACGGCCTTGGCGGTCGCGGCGTGGAGACGCGCAATGATGTCCTTGGGCGTCCTCGCCGGCACCACCACGGTGAACCACGATTCACCGTCGATGTCCGCATAGCCCGCCTCCGCCATCGTCGGCACGTCGGGCAGCATCGGCATCCGCGCCTTGCCGGTGACCGCAAGGGCGCGCAGCTTTCCGGCGCTGACCATCGGCACGGCCGGCGCGATCGACCCGAACGAGATCGGCGTCTGGCCGCCGAGCACCGCGGTGATCGCCTCGCCTCCGCCCTTGAACGGGACGCGCACGAGATCGAGCTTGAGGCTCAGCCGAAAGAGCTCGCCCACGAGGTCCGGCGGCGTGCCGGTCGAGGGCGATGCGTAGCTGTACTTTTGCGGATTGGCGTCGATCAGCGCGACCAACTCCCGCACGGTGTGCGCCGGCACCGCCGGGTTGACCGTGAGGATCACCGGCGAGGTCACCGAGATGGTGACCGGGTCGAAGCTCTTGATCGGGTCGTAAGGGACTTCATGAAAGAGAGAAGGATTGATGACGAAATTGCCGCCGTCGACGAAGAGCGTGTAGCCGTCGGGCGCGGCCTGCGCGGCGCGGCCGGCGCCGATATTGCCACCTGCCCCGGCGACGTTCTCGATATAGAACTGCTGCCCCAGCTGCTCGGACAGCTTCGGGGCGATCAGCCGCGCAAAGAGATCGGTCGGGCCGCCCGGCGTGAACGGAACGATGACGCGCACCGGACGCTCCGGGTAGGCCTGCGCGGACGCGACGCGCGGAACAACCAGGCTCGCAGCGGCAGCGCCGGCAAGCCGCAGGACCTGCCGGCGGCACGGCATCATGGCGCGTAGCGATTGAGCGACATCGGCTCCCACCCTGTTTGCCACGGCTCGTTCTCCCACCCGGCTTCGACGACTCTTCAATAGAGCAGATACCGCCCGCGCGCGCCGACCCATGCCTGCTCGTCCGTGATCGTCAGCGCATCGAGATCCTGCGGCGTCGCCGCCGCATCGTCGACCCATTCGCGCAGCAACGGGCTGGCATTGATGACGTCGATGGCGAGCTTGCCGTGCTCGTACTCGTAGGCAAAATCGCGCCAGAGCGGAAAATCCGGCTGCAGGCGGCGGATCGCCTTGAAGGCGAGCGCCTGGACACGCCAGGGCCGGAATGCCGCGTGCTCGTAGTCCGGACCTTCGGTGTGAATCTGAACGCCGTGGCACAGCTTGCCCGCATGCTTGTGGAACGTCGGCTCGAACCAGCAGTCGCGCAGCCGGCAGCCGCGCAGCCAGTGCGGCGCAAGCGCAGCCATCTCGCGCAGGACCGCCTGCGCATCGAGATCGGGCGCGCCAAAAAGCTCGAGCGGCCGCGTCGTGCCGCGCCCTTCGGACAGCGTCGTGCCTTCGAGCAGCACGGTGCCCGCATAGGCGCGCGCCATCCATAAGTTCGGCGCGTTCGGGCTGGGATTGATCCATGGGCGCGCGCCGAGCGGCCAGCCGAAGCCCGGCGCCGCATCGGGCTGCCAGCCTTCCATCGCGATGACGCGATAGTCGACGTCGAGCCGCAGCGTGTCGACGAACCAGGCCCCGAGCTCGCCGAGGGTGAGCCCGTGCCGCATCGGCATCGGCCCGGCGCCGACGAAGCTCTCCCATCCGGCGCGCAGCGTCAGCCCTTCGACCGGCCGCCCGGCCGGATTGGGCCGATCGAGCACCCACACGGCTTTTCCGTGCTTCGCCGCCGCCTCGAGCACGTAGCGCAAGGTCGTCGTGAACGTGTAGATGCGGCAGCCGAGATCCTGCAGATCGACCAGGATGACGTCGACCGCCTGCATCATCGCGTCGGTCGGCCGGCGCACCGCGCCATAGAGGCTGAACACCGGGATGCGATGCACCGGATCGAGGAAGTCCGGCGACTCGATCATGTTGTCCTGCTTGTCGCCGCGCAGGCCATGCTGCGGCCCGAACGCGGCGGCGAGCGTGATGTCGCGGCAGGCGGCGAGCGCATCGAGCGAATGGGTCAGGTCCTGCGTGACCGAGGCCGGATGCGCGAGCAGCCCGACGCGCTGGCCGGCAAGCGGCGCACGCAAGGCGGGCTCGGCGATCAGCCGATCGATGCCGAATTTCATGATCGCCGTCACTCCATCGCCCTCAGGACCTCAACCTCCACCGCCGTCATCCGACTTCAGAACATCAACCTCCACCGCCGTCATCGCCCGCGCAAGCGGGCGATCCAGTAAGCTCAGGCGTTGGAGAGACATCGATGCGAGCCTCCAGCTCCTACCGACTCCCGGGACGACTGGATCGCCCGTTTCGCGGGCGATGACAGCCGTATTCTGTGTTTTACTGGATTGCCCGCACGCGCGGCCAATGACGCAGCAATACGGTCAGGCTGCGGGCAATTCATGCGCGAAGCAATCGAAATGATGGAAATCCGCCTTGCCGGGCGGATGGGCCAATGCCCAATAGGACATGCGGCCGCCGGTGTCCTCGGTGACCGCCGCGAGTCCGAGACGCCATCCGGCATCGCGTGGCAGGCCGGACAGCCCGTCCAGGTCCAGCGTGGCCTGCAGGGTATAGCACGCGGACGCCGCTTGCACCTCGATCGTGGGCGCGCCGATTTCCGTCGCCACGCGCATCCCGCTGCGGTAGCCACCGAAACGATAGGCGGCCCATTGCGTCGAGGGCGCAAAGTTGAGCTCGTAATACGCGGCGCCCGGCGCGGTCCCGACGAAGGCCTCGAAGCAAGTGTGCCGCCAGAGCTCTTCGCTGCGCTCGGCCGCGGTCATGGGCTGCAGGCGCAGATCGCCGATCTTGCCGGTGACCATGTAGGACAGCACGAGACCGCCCCCGCAGGGACGCGCAATATCCACGTCGATATGCGTCGCCGCGATGCAACGCGAGTCCGGATGACGTCTCAGGGCCAGGCGCATGGCGCGACTCTAGCGGCGGCATCGCAAACGGATCAATGCCATGCGCGGCCGCCTTCTTCGCGAACACTAAGCTCCGTTGGTCGCTTTGCCTTGTAAATTCCTGGCTGACGATCCATGGCATCGCGCGATCCCCGATCATCGGTCGTCGGGCTGTTCGTCATTGGTCGTTGTCGCCAGGCGCCCCCATGCCGGCTGTGTGACGGCTGTGTGAGAACGGAGCACAAGACTTGGAGCTGACATGTTATCAGCGTGGAGATGGATATCCGCCCCATCACCCGCTCGGGCGCGGTTGCAACTCCTGTGGCCTGGATGCAACTGGCTGCCAACAAAACGCAGCGGAGCTGCGATGACCGGTAAGCCCGCCCTCCTTCACGACTTGTTCCGGTTGTTGTTCCACGTATTTGACCGTATCGGTCCACCCGATCTGTTCGCACCGTTACACTCCCATTCCGTTCAGGAGGTGGCATGTCATCGGCAGAACAGGGTGCCGCCGATCCTTCCATCGGCTCAACGCTGCTGAAGCCCCATCGATACTCGGCTCGGCTCGTCGGCTTTGCGACTCTTGTCGTGGCGGCGGTGCTCTACTCGACGAACATTGGTCCCGCACCTTGAGGCACGTCGCAAGTTTCTGAGGCAGGACCTTTCCGTGATTGTCGAGTCGGGTGACGCGGTCGAGGGTCGCATGACTCGGGACCGTTTGTGACCGTCTCGGTAGGACTTTGGAAGCTCAGCAAGCGGGGGTACCGATGTCCATCGACCTCGAAGGGGCACTAATTGTTGAGTCGGGCGATGTGATCAGCGGGCTGTTGATCGACGGGGAGGTCGCCTTTTCTACCAGCGCGATCCCCGCCGGCGAGTTCTGGGCGGCGATCGTCGAGTCGGGCGGAACGCTCGTTGCTGCCGACGTTGTCAGCAACGGGCAGCTTACCGTCGAGCCCGGCGCGGTGGCTGTCGACACGGTCTTGTCCGGCGGTGTCTCGTCCGGCGGTTTGATGCTGGTCGCCGGCGTGGCTACCAATACGTTCGACGATGGGCTGATGGCCGTCGGGCTCGGCGGCGTGGTCAGCGCGACGACGGTCGTCGGCGAACTGGTCATCTCCGCAACCGCCACGGCAATCGACACGCTGGTTGGCAGCGGCAGCGACGCGAGCAGTGGCGGCATCGTTGTAGTGGCGAGCGGTGGCGTCGCCAGCAACACGACGGTCAGCGGCGGCACGCTTGTCCTGGAAAACGACGGGCTCGCCACCGGCACGACGTTCATTACCAGCGGCGCGGAGGTGGTCTTGTCCGGCGGCCTCGCAGGCGACGCGACGGTCGGCGCCGGCGGCCTCGAGGAGATCCTCAACGGCGGCAGCGCGGGCAGCGTCACGGTCGGCGGCGGCGGCACCCTGGAGCTGGGGGCAGGAGCCGTCGTGAGCGCTTACACGATCGCCGACGGCGGCACCCTCGCGATCAGCGGCGGTTATACGCTGAGCGATTACGCCGTCAGCGCCGGCACGGCACTGGAGATTGAATCGGGAGGCACCGCTGTTGACGCAACAGTCAGCGGCGGCGAAGTCGTGGTCAGCGGCGGGACACTCGTCGGCGCGACCGCGAGCGGCGGCACGCTCGTCCTCACGAACAATATCAATGTCGGCGCCGTCAGCGACGCAACACTCACCG
>Ga0126381_100006018_pt1 | contig 13403 bp, 21 predicted proteins | sample PanSoiMetPlot_28_FD_96465 | JGI IMG/M metagenome (GOLD analysis project Ga0126381, IMG submission 96465) | Tropical forest soil microbial communities from Panama - MetaG Plot_28 | ecosystem: Environmental > Terrestrial > Soil > Tropical forest > Bulk soil | place: Panama | collected 2016-02-17
GACTTGTCCGACAAGATTGCATTACGAAAGGAGACGAGTACTTGTCACTCTTGAAGGCACAACCTAAGCAACCCAAATCCGCAACCATTCAGATCCGGGTGGAGGAGGATATAAAACTCAGGCTCGACAAATACGCTGAGTTCATCGATTCCTCACCGGCGTACGTGGTTACCAAAGCTCTCAAACTCCTCTTCCACAAAGATGGAGAATTCAAATCCTCGCTAGGCCAACACACCGACAACACCGAAACTCAGCGTCACACATCCAAAGCAGCAATTTCGAAAGGAGAGTCCGCCCAACTGGCACTTAAATAAAAATCCATGCACCGCCGCCTCCAATTCGGTATGCGCGAGAATACAGCGTCCCCAAGACAGCATGCCCCGCGCATCGCAACAATAAATTCGTCATCGTCGCAAGGAGTAAGGGTTGTTGAAGGATTACGCGAATGCCCGTTTGAAAAGGGCAACGCAGAAATGTGTACCGCACCGCCTAATGAGCCTTTTGTTTCTGTGGACCAGGCAGCACAGTTCCTCTCCGTCAAACGTCGCTATCTGTTGGCGCTCGCGCGCAAGGGACTAGCAGGCGCTTATCCTCTTGGCACGGGAACCAAACGCAAGACTTGGGTATTCCGGTTATCGGAGCTCGCTGCCTTTGTTATGAATGACAGGGCAGTCGTTTCAAAAACGCACAAGTATTGTACTATTCAACCTGGCAGTCCCCGCTGAAAAGAGGAATATGGCTTATCAGCGAGGATCACTAAAGAAAGTACACCGCAAGGAAGGAGAAACCTGGGTGCTCCGCTTCCGGGTCACAAATGCCGAAGGAAGACGCGTAGAACACATTGCGCCTATAGGACTCGTTCGGGACTTTCCAAAGGACGATGATGCATGGCGCGAGGTGGACCGGCTAGGATTTGGTGTGCGGATCAACGACGCCCCCACTTCTGGCCGCGTCTCGTTTCGGTCTCTTGCGGAGCATTACTTGAAAGCTGACTTTGGAGTGGACGCCGTCCGGCCGAAGTCGGCGAACACCATCCCCATCGTTGAGCACTACGTTCGTGATTACCTCATCAAGCGTTTCGGTGAGGCTAGTGCGGACGACATCAAGCCGCTCGAAATTCAGAGATGGCTGAAGTCGCTCAACGAAGTAGACGGACTTGCCTGGCCAACGATTTCGAAGATACGAGGCATCATGCTTCGCATTTTCAAAATCGGACTCCGGCACGAACTTGTCACAAAGAACCCTGTAGAACACGTTGAGACACGTCCAAGTCTACTTATCGTGCGATCATCATCACCCCAGACCAGACGCTTGCGGTCCTAAGGTCCTTACCCTCTTCGCTGCACTTCGCGTTGGTACTAACCTGCGCGGCAACCGCTCTACGCGCATCCGAAAAATTGGCACTGCGCTGGAGCGACATGTTTGTGGGGAGAAGGGCGGATTCGGATCTCCAAACGATGGGCCAAAGGTAAGGACGGAGAAACAAAGACGGATGCATCGGACGGTTACGTTCCGTTGCATACTGTTCTTGCTGGACATCTTCGCGCCTGGCACATGCAAACGCCATACGCGAAGCCAATGGATTTTGTTTTTCCGTCGATGAGAGCCAAAGGGAAGAAACCGCTAAATGCTTCCAGCTTCGTCGCTGACTACCTGCGAGCGGCAGCAAAAGCAGCCGGGGTGCGTATCGAGGACGGCCAAAGGTTCGGACTTCACAACTTGCGTCACAGCTTGAGCAATTGGCTTGTGAACAAGGCGAAGGTGGAACCAAAGACCGTTCAGGGAATCCTACGTCACTCAAAGATTCAGACCACGCTCGATTTGTACACACAGGAAGACAGCGAGGAGACACGTGCTGCGCAAGGCATTTCTTAGCGCGGTGGGGATGGCGACAACGGTGCAATGACTGTGGGTTAGGTTGTGGGTTGGAGCTTTCGAGGCCAATCACTCCTAACTGCTTTGAAAAGAATGGCGGGGACGACGGGACTCGAACCCGCGGCCTCTGCCGTGACAGAGCAGCATTTTTACGGTAACTAGTTGTAATTTCACGGCGCCGATAGCCACTTCTGGCGCTCTAAGTAGTCTTCAGGAAGTCTTATTGCACCCTTATTGCACCCAGATTTTTCTCGAAACCCGTCCAGCACGACGACGTGATCGTCCATTTCCCCGTCTACGTGAGTGCATGTCAGCTCTCGATTAAAGGTGCTGGCTCACGGTCGACGCAACACTCAGCTACTACCGTCCACCCTCCCGAAGAAACGCGCCAGAACCATATTGGTGCCGAACGCTACTAGAAATGCTGGCAGCGCGGTCATGACCGGCCAGACGCCGAGCGAGAGAAGCAGGAGGTGTCGGTGCAGGGGCGATCCGACAGAGAGTGAATGAATGTTGGCGCCAACAGCTAGTCCGAATGCTCCGATCGCAACTGCGAAGGCGACGTGCAGGGCGGCCGAACCAGGTGAGTTTTGCAACCGAAAGCGCTCGTGTGCAATGTGAGCAGCGTATCCAATCGCGCTCACTACCCACGCCGCCAAGCGCCACGCCTGCACTTGAGAGGTCGGTACGGCGAACACGATGCCAACGGTGGCGTACCCGATTCCGAGCAAAACGGCCGTACTTACCCACGAATGACTGCGTGATTCGTCCATGTGAGTGTGGCCTATTCTTGTTTGGGCCAACCCTCCTAAATCACCGTTGAGGCGGCAGGAAACCGGCACGCCCATGGATTGCGATGCGGATGAGTTCGCATTATAAGCACGCTCTTTGTGCGGTTTGTCGGCAAACAAGAACTAATCCGGTTCCTTCGTGTTTGCCCGACTCTAGAGGAATCGCCAATACGTCGTGCGCGTGCTCGCACATGAAGCGGAACCCAGGCGCGTCACTGCGTAATTTTAAGATTGGCGAAGTAGCCTTCCGTGCCGGGTCCCACGAACAGGGCCACCGCGCCCTCCGACTCGCCAAGTTTCATATCATTGACGATCAGACAAGGCTGGTCTGCCCCATGGACGAAAAGCCGCGCCTTGGTCCCGTCAATCACGATCCGGTACTTCGTCCACACTCCAGGCTCCAGGTCCACATAAGATTCATATTTCTCCGGCGATTCCTTCCGCAGCCGATCGAAATCGAATTCCGGATACGCGGCGTACTGGCTCGAGTGGTTCCGCCGAATCTGGTCATCAGCCCGCCCGTTCGTCGGGCGGAGGTAGATGTACTCGAAGCGGTTCCCTTGAATCCGGAACGCGATTCCGATGAATCCGCGAGCCCCAGGCCCTGCATTGGCACCGGGTTTTCCTGCCAATTCGACTTCAATAGTTCCATTGTGAAAGCGGCTGCCCTTCAAGATCGCGTAAGACGCGCCATTCGCCGCGTTGGGCAGCGCGTCCACGCGAACCGCGAGCTTCCCGTTATAGTTAACGGCCTCAGCCTTCACGTTGTGCAATTCCAGTTGGTCTAGAACGATCCCCGGGACATTTTGGCTCGATTGGGCATATATCAAGAGAATTGCAGACGGCATCATCGATAATAGGACGACCATTTGTAAGAATCTTTTTGTTGGCATCTCACTCCCCCATCATTCCTGCATAAAAATCCGCGCAGCACTTCATCTGGTGGCGCGGCTAACGGAGCCGAGTTTTCATCTCATAGTGTTTCTTTGCTACCTAGCTGGTGTCAGCTTAGATCGGGCCGACCTTCATGATACGCTCGATGCCACCGGTTGCCGCACCAGGGGTTCATGAGCCAGCTTGTAGAAACGGCGTTACAAGACATCCGTTATGCGTTCCGCGGATTTCGCCGGCGGCCATTGTCTGCACTCACGGCGATGCTGACGCTTGCCCTTGCGATCGGTGGCAACAGCGCCACTTTCAGCATGATCAGGGCCGTTCTTTTGAGTCCACCCCCGGGGCCCGATCCTTTATCTGCCCGCAATCTCGACTTCCTTGGAAGGTGAAGGCACTGACCGACGCTCCAAGCATCCGGACGGGGTCTTCAGTTGAGTTGTTCGGGAGTGAGTACCTTCGCAAGACGTTCAGCACGCCGATCATTGGCCTCCAACTCGGAAATCAGGCGCTCCGACCAAGTATGCAACGCAGCTACTGCCGTCATAGCACCGCCTTTCTTATGGGACGGACGTTATCGATGATGGACCCATCGCATTTGAACAGTCCCGTCTTTCGCCAGGCCTTTGAAGATACGCTCACTTCCACTCGGTCCCTCAGATTGAGCTGTAGAGCTAACCCCTGTGGCGCCTGATAGCGTTCGGGAGGAACGTCCGAGCCGTAGATTATGAAGTGACCAAGACCGAACGCGGCATGATCGACCTTCTCTCGCCAATTGGGCGTTGTTTGTAAGTGCATGGGAGTATTTTCGTACGTCATCATAACCTTGAACGCCGCTTCGCATTGGCCATTGAACGTCAAATTTGGATTCAACTGCACTCTACCCTCGCTCGAATCCATCTAGAGTTTCTTCGTTTCGGATGACACACGCTTGAAGGTCAATGGAAAGTGATTGGGACCCTCCGACCACTCTCCGGTGATTTGGCCGCTCGCGCCAAGGACTCCGTTATATGTTCCCGAGATTGCGCGGGCTTCCAAGCGAAGGTCTTTGCCCTTTATTGTGACCGTCGTGACAGGAATTTCCAGATTCCCATGATCAACAGCAATTAGAGTTGCCATGGCAGTACCGTCGGCAGCGGCTCGCAATTTCAGCACAACGTGCCTGACTCTTCCTTCAACCTCGTGTGTGCCTTCCCAAGCGCCCTCAAATTCCTTCGACAACGGACTGCTCGGCGGGGGCACCTTAACGTTTGCATCGCCAGTTCGCGCAAGCTGAAACGGGGCCTCGCCAGCGGCATTTGACGCCGTCCCGGACAAACTATTGCCATCCGCCGATAGCTGGCCGTTAAATGAAGCAGGTTCCGGTAGGCTGGCTGTGAATCGTACATCCGCGCCTGCAACGGTGACGGTGTCGAGTGGAACATCGGTCGCACCAGATCCCACCATGCTCATCGAGCCAATCCATGTGCCTTTTGGATTTTTCGCCAGATCGACCGTAACACTTAGCGCCCGCTCGGGCATTTGGACTCCGCCCTCCCAATGCCCGCTCGCCTTCGAGTCTGTCTGCGGCTGGCCCGCCACGGCCAATAGAACCAATCCCGTTCCGAGAAGCCCGAATCTCAATACCGCGCCTTTCGTATTGCTCATAGTTGGCTTTTCCTTTCTTCTTGTGCCTGAATCAGCTTTCAAACGCTCTTTGGTTAAACTTACCCAAATCTTGCCTCCGCTCCCCAGGTTTCCGGTGCAACGTCGGCAATCGGTTGTGAAAACACCCAGCGATAACCCGCTAGATCTTCCGTGTTATAAACTCTCTCTCCGAAGGGCATATCTGCCGGCGGATGCACGATCTTACATCCGAATTGCTTCGCGGGCTCGAAGTGCGCCTCAACATCTTCAACGTGTATGAGCACATATTGATTGACTTCATTCGGGCGCGGAGGCCGGAATTCAGCTCCTGAAGCGCCTATCATCACAGCTCCATCTTTGATCGAGAGTTGAGCGTGCACGATTCTGCCCTCGCGTCCTGCCGCACGCAAACGTTCCCTGAACCCAAATGCTCCGCATAGCCAATCGATTGCCTTAACCACGTCTTCATACACCAAGACAGGCACGACTGTGGCTCCAGGTGCGGAACGGTTCACGATTGCGCGATTTCTTTGCGACTTTGCTGAGGTCATTGTTCTCGCCCTCCTTGCTCTTGCTAAACCGTCTCCAGCGTCAAAGCCCGTGGTGACTTCCCATCGACGTCGCTTATGCCATGTTCATGTGCGTACGCTGCTGCTACAAGGAGGGACCCTGACCGAGCCATCACATCAGGGTCGGTCAGGAGGGCCGCAAGCGTACGACCGATGAACCGTGGAGATTCCGAGTTACTTAGGTCGAGAAACTTGGCCGCCTCCATTACTTTTTCCGTGCGAACCAGACCGGGATACAGCGAACAAACGGCGACCCCGTACTTCCGTAATTCTTGAGCACAGTCGGAAGTCAGTTTGTCCGTGGCGGCTTTGAGACGCCGTATGGGACATTCCCGATGTGCTTTTTCGCTGCCCAAAAGGATGTTGATGACGAAACCAGATCGGCGCGCGACCATGGTCCGGGCAGCGAGTGCGCTGGCGACATAGTGTGCCCTGACGCCGGCGGCGAACATAGCATCCCACCGCCAGTACGGTTGCTCCCAAAACGGCAAGCCACACGTAAACTGGCCGTTTTCCACCATGCGTTCGTAGCCGCCCCAGACGTTGTTTACGAGAAGGTCTAGAGAGCCGCGCTCCGATTCGAGACGGCCGAATACTGCAGCGACTTGCTGATCATCCGCGTGATCACATTTGAGCGGGATGCACTCAGCACTCAAGCGAGCCTGCTCGACGCTTCGACCCGTCACATAAACGGTCGCGCCGAGATCAGCGAGTTCCTCGGCGATTCCCCGGCCAACGCCGCGGCTTCCACCAGTAACCAGCGCAACCTTCTTTTTGAGATTCCACTTTCCATGATTTTGCATATCGCGTGTTGGACCTATTGCCGCACAAATTTGGCGATCGCCTCGTCGGCTAAATTCGGCTGATCGTCCAGAACTAGCGCGCGAGCGTCTGGAATGCCTGTCCGATGGACACGAGGATTCTTCGAGAGCGGGTCCCATGAATCCTGAAACGAGATTTTGTAGAAACTATTTGCGGGGTCGGCCAGAAACTTCTCGTTGAAACCCGGTATGAGCGCCAGCAATGGCACGGTGAGCTTGGCAAATTCACTGGTGTGATCCGCAGCCATGAACTCTGCCAGGTAGCGTATTTTCACTTCGAGCGGCGCAGACTCGACCTGTTTCCTCGCTCGCTCGCCCCGCGCTGGATCGTTGCTGAACATCGGCGCGGTATAGTTGTTGCTCTCCCAAGTGTCTGGCGTGACATACTTGAACCACTTTTGCGCCCACGACTCATTCACATACTCGATGCGCTCGTCAGGGGCGGCCGGTTTTCTGAAGCTTGGGTCCTTCGGCGACGGAAAGAACTGCACCGGCATCACGGCGACATCGATCACACCACCCAATACTTCGGGATGCTCGAAAGCAATTTCATCCGCGACGAGTGACCCGGGAAAGCCGTGCGCCACGATTACTGGATTCTTGAGTTTTTCCCGACGGATCAAGTCGAGGATGTCGCGCTCCAGCTGCCGCGTCCACGTCAGTTCACCATAGCTCGTCGTTTCGGGTGGCAACGGGCGGGCCGGTGTTCCGTTCAGCCCTGGTGGCGTCACCACATAGAACTTGTATTGAGAATCGTTGCGCGCCATGAATCCTTCAAAAGCATCATTCCCGGAATAAACGCCAGGAATCAGAATCAGTGTTTGGTTGCCGTGTCCCGTCTTGATGATTTGTGGCGGCCGATTGTCTGTCAGGGTCTTGTAATCAGGGGGAAACCGGAGATTGTTCCGACTCAAATCTAATTCGCGAAGTCCTCGTGTCGGTCTTGAAGCAGAAAGATCGAGAGTGGCCGACCTCATATTGGGGATGTCGTCGTTCCAATCCCGATTGGAGCCGACGGCCGCAATCAAATTCATCTTCATCTTGTCGGTCAGATCTTTGCGCCTCAGACCGACCACGATCGAATCACCTTCCACTCGAATCTGGAGGTTGTTCTGTAGGAGGTTGTTGATGTTCTTTGCTTTGACTCCAGCCACGTCACCTACGCCAATCGTGCCCTGATAGCCGTTTTCGTCCCGCGTCACCCAGGCGGTTACGAGCCTGTCGAACTTCAAATCCTTGTTGGCTCCCCACCAATTCATCTTTTCCGAATCATTGCTGCCCGTGTCCACGACAATGTTGATCCCGAAGGCTCCTTCGGGCGGCTTCCCGTAAAGACTGACGCGGAACCACAACATCTCTTGCTGCTGGTCATAGCTGTAGGAGAGTTGCGCAGCGTCGAGCAGAGTCGGATCGCGGCCATCGCCTTTGGCGTCAAAAGCCAGAACCGTCCATATCTGAGGCGGCGCTGCACTCTGCGCCAGACCCTCTGGAGAAAGCGTGATCAGTAGACCGAGTACTGCCAACACAACTCGTTTTAACATGCGGCGCTCCTCTTCGGTTCCCGCCGAAAATACGGCCAGCGGGCCTGTGTAGCCAGACCCTTTCGGTGAACCAGCAAATTCCCTCGGTCAACGGTGAGGCGGGACGGGGGCAAAGTTGAGATAATCTCTGGTGAAATGGTCCGCAAGGTCATAACCCGCTGCGCCATCGTTCTTGCTGCATGGATGCCGTTTTTCGTCCTTTGGGTGTTGTTTGCGTTGTCGTTTGCGCGCGACTCGTTTCGCGCCGTCTTTGTCGCAAGCCTGATCACTATGGGGAGCGCGGGCTCGCTAGGCATTGCCGTCTGGCATACTTGCCGGCGCTGGCCTTGGCCTCTTCGCTTTAACCTGAAGTTTTACTCGCTTCACGTCGTCTTTGCCGTGCTCTACGCAACCGCTTGGACCATTGCCGTCTTTGCAATTGAATCGCTGCGCCGCGGAGGTCCTGTATCTGGCTTCTGGTCACGGCCCATCCTGGTCCGTCAGCTACTAATCGGATTCTGGTTTTACGCGATCTTTGCCGGGGTGTCTTACTCCGTGCAAACGCGGAACCGACTACACGAAAAGGAGACGCTAGCCGCACGTGCAGAAGCGCTGGCGTCGGCCGCGCGTTTGGATGCTATCCGCGCCCGCCTCAATCCGCATTTTCTGTTCAACGCTCTGCACACACTCTCTGCTTTGACCAAGTTCCGCCCGACTCTGGCCGAAGGTGCCATCGAGCGCCTGGGCGATATACTGCGCTACACCCTGAAAGAAGATGGGCGCGAGCTTGTGGAATTTTCTGAGGAACTCGACTTCACCCGCCAGTATCTGGCGTTCGAGCAACTCCGTTACGAGGACCGCTTGAAGGTTGATATGCAGATTGATCCTGAGTCCTTCAACTTCGATATCCCTCCCTTCTCGATACAGACCTTAGCCGAAAATGCCGTTCGTCACGCCATCTCCGTGCGGCCCGAGGGCGGATCCCTTTCTATCCGATGCTCCAGCCACGATGGCAGGCTCACGATAAGCGTTCGAGACGACGGACCTGGAGGTGTCCCGGACGATGGTCAATCGCACCACTTCGGCTTGCCTTCGCTGAGAGAACGTCTGGTGGCAGCGTACGGACCTTCCGCTGATCTGATCGTTCAGAGCAGCCCGGAAGGGTTTGAGGCAAGTTTTTCTGTTTCACCTTCTTCCGCTGTGCCACACACGGACCGGGAACGAACCGGTGAATGCTCATGAAAGGTCCCGTTTTAGTCGCCGACGATGAGCCCTTGGCTCGCCGGACTCTTCGCGAGCACCTCCGAAGTCTCGGCTGGACCGGCCAGATTCACGAGGCTCGAGACGGAAAAACTGCGATTGCGCTTGCAAACAAGGAGCGCCCTGAATTGATTTTTCTCGACGTGGTGATGCCCGGAGGAACTGGCCTCGAGGTTCTCGAGCAGCTCGACTATGAGCCGAAGGTCATCTTCACTACGGCGCACGACCAGTACGCCGTCTCGGCCTTTGAACTCGGCGCTATCGATTATGTCCTCAAGCCGTTCGGGCGAGACCGGCTTGAACGCGCCGTCGCACGTGCACAAGCCGTGTCGGACGGTTCGACTGTGCCACTGCTGTTGCGGGCGAAGGAAACCCTCCAACCGACGAGAGCGCTCTCGCGAGTGTTCGTGCGCGATGGTAACCGTATCGTTCCTATTGCACTCGCCGCTATCGAACGCATACAAGGCGCCGATGACTACGCAACAATTTTCGCAACCCCGAAGGAATACTTGGTCAGCATCCGGCTGTCTGAATTCGAAACTCACCTCATGCCCGCGAATTTTCTGCGCATCCACAGATCGCATCTCATCAACTTGGAATTCGTGGCCTCCATCGAACCTTATGACGCGAACCGCTTGGAGGTGGTCATGAAAAACGGGATAAGGATCGTTGCCAGCCGAACCGGGTCGAAACTGCTCCGCGATTTGGCTCTTTAATTCATGGCCATCCTTCGCAGCCCGAACTGCTCACAATTCAGAATCTAGCCTTTCTTCGATTAGACTTCTGGCCGTATCAGCCGCGGCTATTACCACCGTTTCCTCATGCCCTCGCTACAAAACGCTTCCCTTCAACAGCGGCCGTTAACCGAGGGAACCGGCCGGTTCACCGAAAGCATCTGGCTCTTTAGCGCACTACGAAGGTCTACTGCGCATGCAAGGAGGTATTGATGAGTCGTGGCGCAGCCCGACGTGCGAAGAATCCTGGAGGGAACCCGGCTCTGGGAAACGCCAAGATCATCGCTTTTGCCGCGACCACGAACTCGGCGAAAACGAAGCCTTTCTATCGTGACAAACTTGGGCTGAGGCCGTTGAGTGAAGACCGATTTGCACTCGTCCTCGATGTTAGCCGTACAGTACTGCGTGTCCAGCGCGCCGAGAAGCAACGATCTCGCCCTACACGTCGCTCGGCTGGTAGTGAAAGACATCCGAGCGAAGAGGAAACAACTGATTGCTGCCGGGGTCGTCTTCGAACGTTATGGCACACTGCAGCAGGACGAGCTAGGCATCTGGGCATCTCCAAGCGGCGCTCGAGTCGCTTGATTCAAGGAGGCTGAGGGGAACACATTTAGCTTGACCGAGTTCCAAGGAGAGGCGCACGTTTTTGACTCGCTTCGGCCGTTGCCTACAGACGAAGCCCGTCACCCTTTCACACTGGCCAGTAACAAAGGTCGGTCGCAGTTGGCTTAAATTTTTGCGGAGGCAGAACACATGCTAAGACAAAAAGAAGCTCAAACAATTTGTTCAATGAAGTATTCCCATTGCAAGTTGCCAGCGGCCCTCAAGGCATTGCTTCTCTTAGTGACGATTACAGTGGCCGCACATGCCGTCGATCCGGCAACCACAATTGCTCAAGGCGGAGTAACTCCCACGAAAGGACTCACGGAAGAGATCATAGCCATGGAGCGGTCGGCACTCGACCGCTGGATAACTGGGGATCCTGATGGCTATCTCAACCTCTATGCTTCTGAAATAACCTATTTTGATCCGATGCGAGAGGCGAGAGTTGACGGGCTCAAAGCCATGAGGGCTCTGCTGGAGCCGATAAAGAAGATGAAGAGCCCGGTCAAGGAGCCTCGCTACGAAATGATCAGCCCCAAAGTTGAACGGCACGGGGATGTCGCGCTGTTGACCTTCAACCTCATCAGCTATGGGAAAATGGGCGACCGGCCAGAAGCCGTGTTAGCTCGCTGGAATTCCACAGAAATCTACGCTCGGATTGACGGCACCTGGAAGATCATCCACAGCCATTGGTCGTTTACCAAGCCAGAAATCAAGCTGCCCGGTTCTTAGATTCCTCTCCTGTGGACACTTAGCTTGTGACCTCGCGCAGCCCTGCTGAAATTCATACCCTCTTCCGGAACGCATTCAACCTGGGTTATGTCGAAACGTTTGTTATGCTGTAACGAACCCGACGCGATTTTGATAGTCGGCGGAAAGCAGGTATCAGGCACCGACCGCATAAGAGCGGCTCTGCAGTCCCTGCTTTCTGGTGGGGCTCAAATGAGCCTGACTACGCGCTCTGTCATAGAATTGCGTGAGGGTATCGCTCTGCTGCACGGTGAATGGGTAGTCCAGCGCACAACGGCAACCGAGCCCCAGCTGAGACAATGAGGAATCAGCGCGGAAGTCGTTCGAAAACCGCCGGATGGGACGTGGCGGTTCGTCATCGACAACCCTGACACCCCCTTCAACGAACAATAGTGGTAGTGATTCGTACCGGGGCCAGTCTGTTTGAGCTGGGACACTTGCGAGAAGAGTGGGCACGTCGCAGCTACGCAACTGTCTACGATACTGACGCTAGGTTTTCGCGATTCCCCAGCTTGTCCATTTTGGGCCCATTCCGGATTTGTCGGAAACTTTGGCGGCCAAAACAATGCACGAATTCGTTCGCTGAGTTATGACCGCCCACAACCTGCATTCCAAGTTCGATACTCGACCCACGACCTGCTAATCCAGCCGACCCTTGAATTTGATTCGCTGAAAAGCAGCAACTTGCCTCTTTGCTGAAATGATGTACTGCTACAACCTCCTTCTCTTGACCAATAGGGCCTGAGTATGAGTTTTCGATCCTGCACTTCGCGTGCCCGGAGGAAATCATGCAACTCGGAAGCTTACTTCGAAGCAGCAGGCGTCGCGGTCCCGATGTTTGGGAGTTTCGGTATCGAGAGCGAGCGCATAACGGTCGGCGGATTTATCGGCGAATTAAGGTCGGCACGGTGAGGGATTTCAGGACCGAGGCGTCTGTTAGGAAGGGAATTACCGGCCTTATAAGAGAGATCAACTTTGGAGACGTGCGAGTCCGGGCGACTACGATGACGGTCGCTGAACTCGTTGAGCACTATCGGCAGCGCGAGTTGGCGGCAGACAACACTTGGAAGAGCTACTCAACGAAACGCGGGTACGAAAGTTACTTGAAAAATTGGATCGTGCCGCACTGAGGGAACTACAAACTCCCGCAGGTCAAAACGATCGAAGTAGAAACGTGGCTCAGAAACTCGGCGCTCGCCCAATCGAGTTCCGCAAAGATTCGTAACATCTTCAATGTCCTGTTCAACCACGCATGCCGGTACGCTCTCTTCGACCGAAACCCAATCACGCTAGTCCGCCATAGTGCTAAACGGATTCCTGACGTGCTCACAGTCGAGGAGATACAGCGCTGCTAGCAGCGCTGTCGATCAAAGAACGCACGATGGTGGTGATGGCTGTGGGTACCGGCTTAAGGCGCAGCGAACTCTTCGCCCTCAAATGGAAGGACGTGGACTTCGCCGCGAAACATCTTAGCGTTACTCGTTCGATCGTCAGTCAGGTCGTCGGCGTCTGCAAGACGGAAGCGTCACAAAAACCCGTGCCCCTTCACGAGTCTCTGGCTCAGGCTTTGCTGGAATGGCGTAGACATACTTCCTTCCGCAAGCGTGAAGATTGGGTCTTCGCCAGTCCGCACTCCAATGGCAAACGCCCTTACTGGGCGCAAGCGATCATGAGATACCACGTGGCTCCGGCGTCGCGGAGAATCCAACTGCAAAAGCGGGTTGGATGGCACACCTTCCGTCACACCTACGCGACAATGCTGAAGCAGGTGGGACTGACATCAAAGTCATGCAAGAGTTGCTCAGGCATTCCTCGGTGCGATGCACGCTGGACACATACACCCAAGCAATCATACCCGCCGGGCAAGACGCTGTGCTTTCAATGATTTTGGCCGAGGGGCAGTCAAAGCCAAGTCAAACGTGCACCGTTTTGCACCCATGAAACCGACGGGCGGAAATGAGTA
>Ga0126381_100006019_pt1 | contig 13401 bp, 7 predicted proteins | sample PanSoiMetPlot_28_FD_96465 | JGI IMG/M metagenome (GOLD analysis project Ga0126381, IMG submission 96465) | Tropical forest soil microbial communities from Panama - MetaG Plot_28 | ecosystem: Environmental > Terrestrial > Soil > Tropical forest > Bulk soil | place: Panama | collected 2016-02-17
GGCCTTGGATCGAACTCGAGCAACTGAATCTCGAAGCAAGGCTCAGCTCCTTCGAGTGCAAGCGTGATGTGCTGAGCCTTCATATCCGGCATGCCCATGTAGCGCGCAGGCGGACCACCATCGATCATCGCGACGTGTTGCTTCCGGAAGCCCAGAACCTCGAAGAATTCGATCGCAGTCGCAGCATTCGCCACCGCGATGGTTACATGATCGGGATTGCGGAGCACAGTCATCATTCCCTCCTTCGCTGGTCGACCTGACCAGTTAACACTTACGTCCATACCACCACAGATTGTCCGGTCCTAGATTAGGCCGTCAAGAGTTATTGCTCCGCCTTGGGTTTGTCGCGTACGAACACGTACTCGATGGATTAGAGATCCCCGCAGATCTCCCGAAGTCGCTTCGACCTCTGGTTCTGATACGGTATCTAATTGGACCCGTAGTGTCGCCTTGCTGTGAGCATTCCGGGGCACTTCTAATGCATTCCTACCGGATCACGCTCCATCCGGAAGTAACGCTCGCGGTCGGGCAGCCCCAGCGGCGGCGTCATCTGGTGTTATCGTTAGGAAACCGCACCGGCTCTAACGGTACTAGAAAGTTCATAACCTGGGGGGCTGCACACTGGCCTCTTTATTCTCAAGGACATATAAGGACACTGAAGTGATGGCCCAAGAAGGCCATAACAAAGAAGAGGTTGTTACTTCCAGCGGTGGGGCTCTACGATCGGTTTATGAATCTGTTGAAGAAATTTTGGCACGAGGAAAGCGGTCAAGACCTTATCGAGTACACACTCCTCATGGCATTTGTAGCCTTGGCTTCCGCAGCGCTTTTCATCGGCGCTGGACAGAGCATCCAGGGCATTTGGTCGGCGACTAACTCGCAACTCTCCGCCGCAAATGCATCGGCGTCCTAATAGGATCGGGGATGGGCCGCCCTATCCCCCAATCCGCGATTCCCGCCCGTCGTTCCTCGCCCAGAGGCGCGCTGGTCAATCTCCGAGTGGCTGACGATACACCCTGAGCTGTGGCTCCGCATCCGTTGCTCGGGCGTTTTTCCGGCAAGTTGACGGGATGGCGCAGTAGCCCCTTCCTACCGAATTTTCCGTTGTGATGGCCACGAGCCAGCCACGAGGCTTGTGGCTCCGCAAGGGCTGGCCGTTCCCAGACTGGCGGCATTGTGCGGGGGGATAGGACAGGCCAAATTTGTCCCGGCTATTTCTTCAACGTCGACTGCCAATTCGCAATCACTATCAGGGAAGCAAGTACCCGCTGGTCCGACTGAATCTCGAACAGGAAGCGCTGCCCGTCCGGGCTGATGTCCCAATACCAGCCGGCCGGTTCGGCAAGGGCGACAGACCGGACTGCGAAAAGAGGCTTAGGGATGCCCTCGGCAAATCAATCGTCTGTACGCCGCTAGTACAGGGTGAACTCCTAGAAGCGGACTGGGCAATTAGCGTGCGAAAATGACTTGTTGTTCCTAATCCGGGCACGCTCCCGCGAATGCCATTCAGGGGAGGTCAAGTACCGGAGAAAGCGAGAATCTCCATGAATCAACTCCGCTTGAGGCAGGCTGCCGCGATGGTCACGGCCCTCTTCCTCATCCCAGCTTCCTTCGCGCAGGAAACAGGAGGCGACAAAGTCGATTTGGATGCCTTGGCCCAGATCAAGACCGAGGCCTTCCAGCACTCGCAAGTGATGGAAAACCTCTTTTGGATGTCCGAGGTCTATGGTCCGCGCGTCACCAATAGCCGCAATCACAAGCTCGCCGCCGAATGGGCTATGAGGCAGATGCAAGAGTGGGGACTCAAGAACGTTCACCTGGAAAAGTGGCCCTTCGGCTATGGGTGGCAGATCAAGCATTTCTACGCTGCGATGGAGACGCCGGTCTATGCTGCGTTCACCGGGTTCCCGCTGGCATGGACGCCTGGGACGAACGGCCCGATCACGGTCGAGCCAGTGTGGGCACCCATCCACTCGAAAGCAGATTTCGCCCGATACCATGGCAAGCTGAAGGGCAAGGCGCTGCTGATGTTTGACCCTGCTCCACTCACGCTTCACACGCGGCCGGACGCGCAGCCTTCCCCAACGGATGAAGAAATTCTGGCACGCGGAGGTGCGCGCGCGGGTGGTGGCGGCGGAGGCGGAGCAGCAGCTGGCGCTGCAGCCAATCGCGATCCCAGCGGCCGGGGGCGCCCCGGCGAAGGCGAGTGGGAGTACACGCCGACGTCGCTCGCCCTGGCCAATGCAAAGAATGGGGTCCTGCGCAACGAGGTCAATGCTTTTCTGACGGAAGAGGGTGTGGCCGTTTCCATCACGCCGGGTTACAACGGAGACGGCGGTACGATCTTTTCCACGTACGGGGGGTCGGAGAATCCCAAGGATCCAATTCCGCCTCCGATCGTCGCCATTGGGGCAGAGCAGTATAACCGCCTCGTCCGCCTGTTGCAGCACGGTATCACGCCGAAGCTGAACTTCGATATCGCTGTCGATTATCAGAAGGAAGACCAGAACGCATTTAATGTCATCGGCGAGATTCCGGGCACCACCAAACCGGACGAAGTCGTCATGCTCGGCGGTCACTTTGACAGCTGGCAGGGCGGCACCGGCGCCACGGATAACGGCACGGGATCCTCAGTGGCGATGGAGGCGGTGCGCATTTTGGCTGCGTTGCACAAGCCCATGGCGCGTACGGTGCGCGTTGCCCTGTGGGGCGGCGAAGAGGAGGGTGTCTACGGCTCGACCGCTTACGTGCAGCAGCACTTCGCTCAACGCACCACCATGGTGAAGACCCCCGAGTACAACAAGCTGGACGTGTACTTTAACGACGACGGCGGCTCCGGCCGCTTCCGCGGAGTGTCGGCGGGGGGTAGTCCACAGATGGCGGCCATCTTCCAGTCCTGGATTGAGCCCATCAAGGACCAGCATATCGTTGCTGTTTCTGGCGGCGATCAGTTCAGACCCACCGCGAGCCCTGGGGGAACGGACTCGTCCGCCTTTTCGTGGATCGGCCTGAACGGTATCGGTTTCCAGCAGGATGGGTTGGAGTACGGAACCCGTACCCACCACTCCAACGCGGACACCTATGACCGCGTACAGAAGGCCGATGTGATGCAGAGTTCCATGATTGAAGCGTGGTTTGCCTACAACGCAGCCACCCGCGCAGAGATGCTCCCACGCATCCCAACCCCGGCCCCTGACCCCGATGCGAAGAGCCACGAGTAGAGGGCAACTTTAATTCAAAGCAAGCGGTAGGGCAGAAAACTGCATTCCGGAAGATCAGTCACAAGAAACGCCATCATCATCCAGACACGGCATTCGTGGAGATTATTCCTGGCTTGTCGCAGCGTTTACCGTTCATGTCGCGTGATGCCTGATCAACTCATCCAACTGAAAGGCGTGGCGGATGGGATGCATGACAGCGTGCTCTAACATCGAATCGATCGAGTAGCGCGTCCGCCAACGCGATGGGTACTCGGGAGTCTCCAAGTGTTCGTCGGAAATTTCCCGGAGCGCTTCGGCCCGCCACCTTTCGAGAACGTGCTCTAGATAGTCGCCCGCATCGGGGACTATGGCTATCGCGTCCGGGGCAGGGCGGACTCCGGGATCCGCTAATCTCAACACCTCGCACATCCAGACTAAGTATCCACCGGCCGCGCTTAAGACGTGTCGTCCCAATGCGCCCAGCGAAGCATAATTAGGATCGGTCGTCGGCGGCAGGCTAACCGGGACCGCCATTGCCACCCGCCACGTCTGGACGAAGCGGCGCAGATGTTCCTCGTGTAACAGCACCATAGCGCGTACGGCGCGAGAGCGGTACGGGGGATTGGATGACATAAGGAGAAGATATCCCATTCACAGCGCCTTCGCGGAAGACGTGCGCCCTATTGTCTCTGCCAGAATTGGCCGGCGAAGGCCCCCCGGTCGCGATGCATGATCCAGCTAGGCCTCAGCTACCCCGACCGTCGACACAGCCACCTTCCCGTTATGTAGAGATCCGAGATCGGCGGGCGCGATACCGACGTCCCGATCGTGATCCTACGGTCGCCCAAGCCGGCGCCACCGCGGCGGCATTTTGCCCTATGTCACCGCGGTTCGTTTCCCGTCAACTTGACTGGCTCGCCACACCAAACAACACGTGATTGGATGGGGCGGCATCCGTTTGGATTCTGCTGTGGGGATGTGAAAACGCCTGCCCGAAGAAGCCGTCCGCAACGCTCACGCATCTGAGCAAGCCCCACTACCTGCCCGGTTTCCTTCCCACTTGCTTCATCGCCTGGCGGATAACGGCGAAGACCCGGCTCTCCACCCCGGGTTGGAATGGACCGGGCATGCCGTAGTAGATCATGCTGTCCACCGCCTCGTAGCCGCCTTCGGACAGGACGCGTTCGGTGGGGACGTAACACATCACGCCGTTCGAGTATCCCGCCACGATCAACGGCTCGCTGGGGTATTCGCGCTTGACGCGCAGATCATAGTCCACTACCACCTCTCCCGAGAGCGCCAACAGAGTCAGGTCCTTGCCGAAGCGGATCGCCTGCACCGCGTACGGCGTCGCGGTTATAGGGAAATCGAGCATGCGTCGCGCGCGTTGCTTCACGGCCGCCGATGCCTTCGGATTGGCAAGATCAGTCTCGAAGGTTGTTGGGCTCTGCGGTGCAAAGGGCAGCGTCGTAGTGGCCCACGCTGTACGCACCGGCGGGCGCAACTGACGCAATGAACCGCCTAGCACACGCTGCACCTCCGCCGCCAGGTCGCGTCCATGCCGTTCGGCGAGATCCACCGTACCTCGCGGATTCGGGTTCTGATCACCCGCGCAGAGTTCGAGAAAGAGGGCCGACGCACCGGGATAGTCCGCTTCCAATGCTGCCTCGGCGTAACCGGCATAGTCTCCGGTTATCTCGTAGAAATCGCCGTTAAGCGTGGTGTTGTGGCAGGCGTAGGCGAACACGATGGCGCGTATCCGCCCGTCCGCGCCGGTCACGCGAATCACCGGCACTTCGTGGTCCGTAGGCCCGGACGGGTTGATCCCCAGCTTGACGCCATTCGGTGTCGGCTCGCGTCTGTTCATGGCGAACCCGGCCTGTCCGAAGCCGAAGGCCATTTGGGCCGGAGCCAAGTCTTCGAATGCCTTCCCGACCACCACCACCAGTTGGTTCACGAGCCGCGCCGCGTATTCATGCAGTTTTTGCTCCTCGCCCTCGGACCCCGTGAACATGGCTGCTAGACCCGGCCAGATGAGGGGCCCGGTGTGTGTATGCGACGAGTTGAGCAGAAGTCGATTGCGCGCGATCCCGAACTGCCGCTGCGCTTGAGTCGCCACCTCCTCCGCCACGCCGGGCGGAAGGCCTACGAGATCGGTGGAGACAATCGCGAGGCGTGCGCCAGCGCCGTCGTCGACTACCAGCGCCCTCGCGAACAGATGCTGCCGAATGCCGGTCGATGGATGATTGCGGCTAGCGTACCCCGACATCCAGATCGGACCTTCGGGCGTGATGTCCACGCGCGCCGCGCCGGCGCGCAGGCCCGTCCCGAAGATCTCCGCAGCTCCCAGAAGCAACAGGAGTGCGATTCTCATGCGTGCACGACCGCGGGGTAGACCTTGCGCAGCGCGGTCACGGCATCCTTTGTGTCGCGCTCGGTGTACTTCGGCCCCATCATCACGCCAGCGAAGCGGCCAAGAATGTCGATAGTCCGCAGGCAGCACTCCCGCCCGTAACGGATCGATTGGCCCCGCTCGGACGCGAATGACGGCCAGCGCGGCGTCACCGTCACCTTCTGCTCGATTTCTGGGACGATCGGCAGAATCACCGACCCCGCCGGCGGCGACACAGGCACGCCCTCTGCCTTCATCGCCTCGGAAAACCGCTGCCGGTCGGCTGCAGAGCGGAACTCCAGGAACACGCCCGTTCCCAGCTCACCCGTCGGATCGGGCAGCTTGCGTAGCCGCGCGCCCGGCAGGTCGCGGATGCCATCGTAGACGCGCTGCGCGTTGCGGCGCACGTTGCCGATGATGGTATCCAGTTTGCGCACCTGCGCCAGCAGCACGCCGCCCGTGAACTCGTTCATGCGATAGTTCAGGCCCGGCATATAGTGCAGCTTCGCCGGAAAGTCGCGGCGCACAGTCACATCGTGGAAGCGCACCGCGCGCTCGAAGATGTACGGGTCGTTCGTCACTACTGCGCCGCCCTCGCCCGCCGTGATGGTCTTGCTCTGCTGCAGGCTGTAGATCCCGATATCGCCCATTGAGCCCAGGGGCCGCCCCTTGTAGCTCGCGCCCACACTTTGGCTGGCATCTTCGAGTACCTTGAGCTTGTGCTTCCGCGCGATCGCCAGGATCGGGTCCATGTCAGCCGGATTGCCTTGCAGGTGGACCGCCATGATCACGCGCGTGTTCGGCGTGATATGGCGCTCGAGGTCGCCCGGATCGAGATTGAACGATTCGTCAATCTCCGCGAATACAGGCAAGGCCCCCACCTGGATCACCGTCGCGTAGCACGAGTACCACGTCCACGCCGGGAGGATCACCTCGTCGCCTGGCCCGACTTCCAACGCCGCCAGCGCCGTGTGCAGCGCCGCCGTGCCCGACGTCACTGCCAGCGCGAATTTCGCCTGCATGCGCGCGGCGTATTCGTTCTCGAACACCGCCACCTTGGAGCGATCGAGCGAGTTGGCGAAGCGGAACGGCCTACGGCTTTCCAAAACCTCGTCGAGTTGCGTCCGCTCCTTATCGTCGTAAAACAGCGGACCCCAGTTAGCGGTGCTTAACGGTTCAGTGCGCACCGGCATGCCCCCGCTGACCGCCAGTTGATCTGCCGCGGCTGGCATCAGGCTGGCGCCGGCTGCCGTGGCGAGGAAGGTTCTGCGATGCATGCCCCTAGTCTATACCCAGGTGGAGCAGGCGCTTCTAAGCGCGAGCTGGTCGATGTAACCCACACGGCGTGTCATGACTCCAAGAACGCAAGAGATGCCTTGCAACCTCCCATCGGTTTCCGGCGCCCACGCTGGCTCAGGAATCCTGCGGAGGTCGGCCGTGCCCACCTCCTGGGCCCGGCGGGAGAAACGCCAGGAAGGATGGCGTTCCCACAGGTGTGTACTGGCCCGTGTGGATGAGAGAGCCAGTCTTGCGGTTGACGCGGAAGGAGACGATCGCATCGGCGCGCTGGTTGCACGAGTAGACGAAACGCCCAGAGGGATCGAAGGTGAAAAAGCGTGGATAGTCGCCCCGCGTGGGCTCTTCCCCGACGAATCGCAGCGTGTCGTCGGCTGCGATGGAAAACCAAGCAATTGTGTCGTGCAACCTGTTCGCGGCATAGACGAAGCGTGCATCCGGTGAGACCGTGACCTCGGAGGTGTAGTTGGTACCAGCAAAGCCCGGGGGCAGCGAAGAAATCGTCTGCTTCGCCTTCAGGTGCCCTGTAGCTCCGTCGTAGTCGAATGTCACCAGCGTAGAGCCCTCCTCCTGAAGCGAGTAGAGCACTCGCCCGTTCGGATGAAAGGCGAAGTGTCGCTGACCATCGCCCGGCGCCAACGCCACTGACTGAGGCTCGTTAGGGATGAGCTTCCCGGCGGCGGCATCGAATTTCCAGATCAGGATCCGATCAAGCCCCAGATCCGCGGCGAGCACGAAGCGGCCTGAAGGGTCAGGTAGGATCATGTGCGAATGCGCGCGGTCGTGACCGCTCCAGGCAAAGCTGCCCGGTGGCGCGCTGACGGCGCGAGCAGGGCCGAGGTCGCCATCGTGGTGCTTCACATCGCTAGCTGCGCCGAGTTCACCATCCATGCCGATCGGCAATAGTGCCGAAGTGCCCCCGTGGTAATTCGCGACAAACAACCACTTACCCGACTGGTGCAGGCTCAGGTGGCACGGGCCGGCGCCTTCCGACGGCACCGTGTTTATCAGCTTCAACCGTCCGCTGGGGTGCTCGATCTCGTACACGCTTACTGAGCCACTGGGGGCGCCTTGGTATGTGGCGGTCTCGTTGGCCGAATAGAGTCGCGTCCCGGAGGCGTTAAGCGCCAGACAGGACGGATTGTCCGGGTTTGGGAACACCGTGCGCTCCCTCAGCACGCCGGTGACGGGGTTCATCTCGAAGAGGTATATACCTTTGCCCCGGCCCGGCGCGCCCTCGGCTCCCACCGGAGCGCTATAGGTACCGGCGTAGGCCAGAACCGGCTCGCGATCGAGGGCCATCGCAGTGGTCACCGTTGCTGTAGCCGCACTCGCAAGAAACTCGCGGCGGGAGTTCCGTACTAGCATTTCCGATATCTCTCCTGATTCGATTCTGGCAGGTTGCGGCCCGTTGATGAGCGGCGCTCGAATCCGAACGAAAGCCGCCCCTAGCCTCGCGAATCGATTTAGTCGGAATCCGCTTGCGATGTCGACTCGGTACTCTGGCCCCGCAAAGCTCGGCCGGCTGCCGCCAGAGATGGGAACGCAAGACATTGAGTGGCGTCCCGCGCTGCGATACAGTGGACCGTCGTGAAACGAATCATCGGCGTCGGCAATCGTTGCCGGATCACAAACGTCTGGCGTACGGCGGCGCAGTGGCCATTTGTCGCATTCAGCGTGACGATCGGCCTGGCTGCCTCCAACGATTATTTCGTGGTGCACGTGACCGACCAGGCGAGCGGGCGGGGCGTGCCGCTGGTTGAACTGAAGCTCCCGAACGAAGTGAAGTACTGGACGGACAGCGCGGGAATCGCCGCCATACAAGAGCCCGCGTTTGCGGCGCGCGAAGTATTCGTTGCCGTGTCCACCCACGGGTATGAATTCCCAAAAAACACTATCCTCGGCCGCGGAGTGAACCTGACCTTGAAACCCGGTGGCCGCGCCGACATCGAAGTGCGCCGCACAATGATCGCGGAACGCCTGTACCGTCTCACTGGTGAAGGTATCTATCGGGATAGCCTTCTCGCGGGGTTGCCGGCACCGATTCGTGAACCGATTCTAAGCGAAGGGCGAGTGTTGGGGCAGGATACGGCTGTCGAAACCCTTTACCGCGGCAAACTCTACTGGGTATGGGGCGACACGATCGGATCGAGCTTCTGGAATTTCAGCGTGACAGGCGCGACCAGCGAGTTGCCGGAGCGAGGCGGCCTCGACCCCTCGGCGGGCGTCGATTACCGTTACTTCACCGGAAGCAATGGGTGGGTTAAGGCCATGCTCCAGCTGCCTCGCAAGGGCGTGGTATGGATCGAAGGACTCTTTACAGTCAACGATCCGAGCGGTTCCGAACGGTTGCTGGCGACCTATACACGCCAGCAGGGATTGAAGCCGCCTGACGAGTGTGGTGTCGCCATATTCGACGACGCCGCGGAGAGATTCAAGCCGTGGTTTGAGTGTCCCTGCCAAAAAGAGTCGCACCGCTCCTCACATCCATTCCGCTACCGTGATGCAGGGCGGGAATACTGGTATCTGTACCCGTGGCTCCGCGTTCCTGACGACTGGAACTCCATACAAGACGCGTCGCTATGGGAGCGGCGCGACTTCCGGCCTCCGCCGAATGGGAAACGCGCCTCGGTGGCGGCATGGAACGGCTATCGCCAGCGCTTCGTGCTGCTGCTGGAGAATGCCGGCGAGGTCTGGTACGCCGAGGCCGCGCGCCCGGAGGGTCCGTACGGGACAGCAGTGAAGGTCGTCGAGCACAATCAGTACAACTTTTACAACTTGCTCCAGCACCCGCGATTTGACCAGGAAGGCGGCCGCATCATTTACTTTGAAGGAACGTACACCGCTGAGTTCAGCGGCGCGAAAGAGAAGACCCCGCGTTACAACTACAACCAGATCATGTACCGCCTACGGCTGGACGATCCCAGGCTGAAGCCCGCGCAGAAGCCGTAGGCCGAACAGTGCTTCTACGTCCCAACACGCCCTGAGCCAGACGGCGCCTTGGCGCAGATCTGACGCGACCATGGCGATGATCCGCGGTTCTCCATCCGCGCCGAAAGGCGACTTGCGGGGACTTATCTGGTTAGCGGGCTCAGCCGTCTGACAGGAGCGCCTCGGCCTTGGCGTTTCAGGCCGCCTTCCGCGCCTGGCGTGCCGCCCGGGGCGTTATGACACACGACAGAGAGACAATCTCCGGCGGGCCGCCCGACCAGCCCTTGCATACACTGCAGCCAAGGCACGGCGCCGAGCTGGCGTGCACGGCGATGTCGAACATTTGACGACGTGCCCTTGCCGTGCCCGAGCTCGCCGGGAACCCCCGCACCGATGCGACTGCGACCGGATTGCCGCGGAACTGCGGTCTATCCGAAACCTGGGCGTCTGAAATTCGTCCAACAAGATAGCAGCCCTTGGCAGGCGACCAGAATGGATCGAAGATACTGCTTTGCCAGCCGCCCTAGAGATTGACCAGAGGGCTGATCTGAGACCGACTCAGTCGCGGCTAATCCGGGCTTTGTCGCCCTTAAGCTTGCGGTGCCGCTCGGCTCGGGCGTGCACTTCTTCGCGGCGTACTCACTTCGCCTTCTCTGCCCCCCGCGCCTCTAGGGTGCGCCGCTCGCCGAGCACGACTCGCGGGCGGAGCCGTATAGACAGGTTGCCAGGACTTACGTCTTCTTGATATCGGGCCGCCGCCGGGCTGGCTTCAATGAGATCTTCAGCACCTTCCAACTAAACCTGTGTCCGTGCCCCGGAGAGTTGAGCTCTGCCGTTGCAGGAATCACGCCATAGGCAGCAAGAAGGACTGTGCCCAAGCCGGAGCGGTGGTCTGAATCGATGGCCATAGTAACCGCTATCTCCCGAAAGGGAGACGTCCGCTGGCAGCCGGACGAGTACAAACCCGCAGTTCACCTTGTTAGCAAGGTGCCGCTTGCCGACTCGTCTCTCCGCTCAACTCGGCTGCGTCGATTTTTCGGGAGTTTCAGCCGAACGCGATTTCTTCGCCGCCTCCCGCGTCGGCGCCGGGCCTGAGCAGCAGGTCGCCAGGGCCGATCGCCTTCGTTGCGCATTTCGCTGGGCGGCTACCGCGCTTCGGCGTGCGCGTTTTTCTGCAGCCTTATGCTCTACACTGCCCCAAGGAGTTCCAGAGCCATCGAAATCGTGGTACGACGAGACGGAGGATCTATGAGGCTTCGCGAGATCGCATTTCTGGTTTTGGCCGCTCCCCTCTTTGGCCAGGAAACCCTGCCGGGCACTTCAAGGCTGATCATGACAAGCGACTTGGCGACAGGCATGGTTGATGGGATTCACCGCTTTGTAGACCGCGAGACGGCCGCAGCGCCCGCAAACCGTGCACGCTACTGGCGCCGCGATTACACCTCCCAGGAAGCCTACGAGAAATCCATCGCGGCGAATCGTGCGCGGCTGCGAACCATCATCGGCGCCGTCGATGCGAGGGCCCGTTTCGAAGCCGTCAGCTTGCTCGCGGACACCGACGGCGGTTCAGTGATCGGCCGAGGCCGGGGTTACCGCATCCATGCCGTCCGATGGCCGGTTTTCGAAGGCGCGGCGGTGGAGGGCCTCATGCTCGAGCCGGACGGCGCACCCGTGGCGCGGGTCGTGGCCCTTCCGGATGCTGACTGGTCGCCCGAAATGCTCGCCGGCCTCGAGTCCGGTATTCCGCCGGGGGCCCAGTTTGCGCGCCGCCTGGCCGAGAACGGCTGTCTCGTCCTTATCCCCACGATCATCGATCGCAAAGATACGTGGTCCGGAATTCCCGGTAACCGCATGACCAACCAGCCCCACCGCGAGTGGATTTATCGGATGGCCTTCGAAGTGGGGCGCCAGATCGTCGGGTACGAGGTGCAGGCGGTGCTGGCGGCGGTGGACTGGTTCGCGCGCCAGAATGGCAAAGCAGCGGCACCAATCGTGGTGGCGGGCTATGGCGAGGGCGGCATAGCGGCCTTTTATAGCGCCGCTCTCGACACGCGCGTCCAGGCGGCGCTCGTCAGTGGTTACTTTCAGCCCCGCGAGCAGCTATGGAAGGAGCCGATCTATCGCGAGATCTGGTCGCTGGTGCGCGAATTCGGCGACGCCGATATCGCCAGCCTGATCGCGCCGCGCAGCCTCGTCGTCGAATACTGCCGCTTTCCAGTGGTTACTGGTCCGCCGCCGCGGACAGCCCAGCGCAACGGCGCGACCCCCAATGGAACGATCTCTACGCCGCCGTCGGCGGAGGTGCACGCGGAATTTGAAAAGGCACAACACCATTTCGGACGGCTCGGCGTGGGTGAACGCGTGAGGCTGGTCGAGGGCGGCGCGGAGGGCCAGCCCGGCTCCGACGCGGCGCTGGCCGCTCTGCTAAAAGCGGTTGGCGCCCGGCACGCGTTGCGCGCATCCGGCGCTGCCCCACAGCGCGAACGCTCTGGGCCTAATGCCGAAGACCGCATGCACCGGCAGTTCGACACGTGGGTGAACTACACGCAGCGGCTGATCCGGGAATCTCCGAAGCGGCGCCAGGAGTTCTGGGCGAAACTGGACACATCGAGCCCGAAGCGGTGGAAGGAGACGTCCCAGTTCTATCGCGATTACATCTGGGACGAGATCATCGGACGGTTACCCGGCCCCACTCTGCCGATGAATCCGCGGACCCGGCTCGTCTACGATTTTCCCAAGTTCCGTGGCTACGAAGTGGTTCTGGACGTCTGGCCGGACATATTCGCGTACGGCATTCTCCTGTTGCCCAAGGATCTCAAGCCTGGCGAACGCCGTCCCGTCGTGGTCTGCCAGCACGGCTTGGAAGGGCGTCCACAGTTTGTCGCCGATCCTAGCATCGATGACCGGGCATACCACCACTACGCCGCAACTCTGGCGGAACAGGGATTCGTCGTGTACGCGCCCCAAAATCCATACATTGGCCAGGATCATTTTCGCCTGCTACTGCGCAAAAGCCACCCCCTGAAGTTGTCGCTTTTCTCCTACATCCTCGGCCAGCATCAGCGCACCACGGAATGGCTCAAGTCGCAGCCGTTCGTCGACCCGCAGCGCATAGGATTCTACGGCCTTTCCTACGGCGGGAAAACTGCAGTGCGCGTCCCGCCCTTGCTCGACGATTATGCGCTCTCGATCTGTGCGGGCGACTATAACGAATGGGTCTGGAAGACCACCAGCATCGAGTCGCCGTACTCGTACATGATATTGCAGGAATACGACATGCTGGAGTTCGACTTTGCCAACAAGATCAACTATTCGGATCTTTCGAATCTGATGGCCCCTCGTCCTTTTATGGTGGAGAGGGGACATAGAGATGGTGTGGCTCCGGATGAATGGGTGGCATATGAGTTCGCCATTACCCGTCTGTTCTATTTGCAGATGAAGATAGAAAACCGTGTCGCCATCGAGTTCTTCGACGGGCCGCACATGATCAACGGCAAAGGCACCTTCGATTTCTTGAAGACGCAGTTACACTGGCCGCAGTAATGGCGCCAGCGCAATGGGATTGATGAGGAGAGCATCGAA
>Ga0126381_100006020_pt1 | contig 13399 bp, 5 predicted proteins | sample PanSoiMetPlot_28_FD_96465 | JGI IMG/M metagenome (GOLD analysis project Ga0126381, IMG submission 96465) | Tropical forest soil microbial communities from Panama - MetaG Plot_28 | ecosystem: Environmental > Terrestrial > Soil > Tropical forest > Bulk soil | place: Panama | collected 2016-02-17
CGAATCGGTCCGGCGCCATTGGTATTGCTGTCAATACCCAGGATCGGTGGGCGGAATTCGTTGAAGACCGCGCAAGGGTTCGCGAACATATTGATCCCGGAGTTGCCGCTGGTTCCGGCGCAGGTCCCTGCAGCCTGAACGTTGTTGTGCGCGGAATTCCCGCCGGTGAATGCGGAGATTCCGACGGCATTTTCGTAGTTGCCCTGATTGTTGTTGCCGTAGGCTTCGCCGAAAGCTTGAGCGTTTTGATTGCTGCCGGTGCCCACACTGAGCTGTAGCGGGAAGCCGCTCTGAGCGGTGAACAGCGGAGCGATCGTCCATCCGCCGAGGATGCGGCCAACAACGCCCCTCTGGTCCTTATAGACCGGAGGTTGATAAAGCACCATCTGGCTATAGACGAATCTTACGTCAAACGGTTGAGGTCCGTAGGCGTAGGAGTAATCGAAAGGATTGACGGTTGTGACAGAGCTGCTAGACTGAGTAACGCTGCCCGTTCCAAGTGCACGGCTCCACGTGAAGTTGGAGATGTTGGTGAAGCCATGCCAGTCCTTCATGGTGAACTTTACGAATGCAGCATTGTAGTTGCCGTGTCCCGCGCTGCTGATCAGCTCAAACGCCGTTAACTGCGAGCCGATGCTGGACCCACCGATAGCGGGAGAACTAAGCAAAGTGCGGCCGAGGGTCCAGCTCGGTGCGAGTGACATGCTCTGCCAGAGGCTGTAAACCTGGGTGGCCTTTACGCTGCTGCCCAGTTTCGTCGCGACAGCCTGGGTGCAGTTCGTAAAGCCGGCGCAGTACGCGGAGCCGGCGCCTCCCAGCGCGGCTTCGAAAAAGGGCTGCGCGGAAACACCGACAGGGTTATAGTTGCCGCAGGTTGGCGAAGCCAATCCGCATAGTTGCGTATAAAGCTGAGCATATGCCTGCGCGAAGGTCTGGCCGCCGAGTGTGGTCATAAACGGTATCGCATCGACGTTGACTTCCTGGAACTCGTCGGCGATCTTGCGGCCGATATAGCCGGCTTCGAGGACCATCTTCTGCGAGAAAGCGCGCTGAATCGTGAAGGTGAACTCGTCCGAATGATTGGGCTTGAAATGCGGATCGAGAGCCGAGCCGTCGCTGGCTTGGGCGTTGCCGCCAACGCCAGGAAAATATGGCTGCGGGAAGTTGGTGGAAACGGCAGGGAGCGGGGCGGTAAGGCCGTCGGTACCGATGCGAAACGCGTTCGCCGGCGTGAGCGACGAAGCGGACGCACAAGTGTTGTTCATGGATGGATAGCATGACACGGCTTGTAGGATGCCGGGACCGAGGAGCGGCACCAGCACCAGACCAACACCGTTCGTGCGGCCGTAAATGCGGGCGTATCCGCCACGGATCACGGTGTTACCAGATCCGAAGATCTTGCTCATCCAACCGTCGCCGCTGAGCCGCGGATTCCACGCGGCAGATACGCGCGGGCTGAACCCGGCGTAGTAGGGATCATAAGGATACTTTCGACCGTTCACGTTGCGGACGGTTTCGAATCCGATGTCGGGAGCGAATGCCTGGCCAGCCAGAGCGGCTTTCTGGCGTGATGCCATGAAGTTCGAAAGATCTATGGGGTTGCCGGCGTCGTCAACGAGCAGGACCTGTTTTCCATTGATTTCGTAAGGAGGCATCGCAATGCTGTAGCCCAAACCGTAGGTCAGCGTAAATGAAGGCCTCATGTGCCACGTGTCCGTAAAGTACCCCTCGTAAGTCGGGATAATGCTCTGGTCGAATCCAAAGCCGCCCGGTGGCTGGAGAGTGAGATTCTGGCCTGCGCGGGTGTACATCACTTGCGATTGGCCGACGATGCCGAGCACTTCCGAGTAGTACTGCGAGTAGGTCGTGGCTTGGCTGGTAGCCAAACCTGCCGGCAGCGGATACGCCGATGCTGGAATTCCAGCGCCATTCGTAATCTGATAAGTAATGGAAGTATCGATACCTACGCCATTGTCGTTGCGGGAGTGGTAATCGAAGTTGCGCATGTAGCTGAAGCCGAACTGGAATAGGTGATTACCGTGCAGCAAGCTTAAGTTGTCCGAGTAGAACTGGTCGTGGCCGTCCCAAAAGCGCTGGCGCGTGCTTTGTGAGTTGTTGTTCGTTGGAATCAGTGCATTGGTGGACGCTGATTCGCCGCCCATTTCAAGCGCGCCGCCGAGACCGGCGAGTTGCGGAATGCCGCCTTGCGTCGACCACTGCCAAAAGTTACGCAGATAGCTGAATCGGAAATCGTTGGTGAGGTTGGAAGTGAGCTGGCCGGTGAGTCCAGCCACGATAAAGTCCGGCTTCTGCGGGCGCGGAGCAGTGGGAGTGTATTGACCGGTAGAACTCAACGTGGTCTGGTTGTTGGTCTGCTGGGAGAAGCTGTAGTAGCGGTAGCTGGACATGAACTTCCATTTGTCGCCCAAGTCGTGATCGATGCGGGCGACGAAAAAGTTGGATGTAATTGGCAACGCCAGCGTGCCCAGATAACCCTGAGCATTGATACCGTCGACGCCTTGGGTGGTAACAATGTACTGCGGATCGTTCGGCAGCGGCAGAGAATTCCAGACTTTCTGCACGAGCGGATTGACACCGAGACCGCGGGGGTCGCATAGCTGACCATTGCACATCGCGGGCTGATAAGTGACGCCGTTGTAAGTCACGGGCACCGGGTTCATGTTAAAGCCCTGAAGCTGACCGGCCGTGTTCTGTAGAGTGATCACGCCCAAGCGCATCAGCGCACTGGGCACGGCTCGCTCAAAGCTGATGCTGTTGGGATACCGCATGCCTTCATAGTTGGCGAAGACGTAGGTCTTGCCGCCCCAGAACTTCGGTGTCAGGGCCCCCCCCAGAGCGCCGCCGAAGCGATTTCGGTGTGTAGCGGGCAGCGGGGTGAAGGGCGTGCCGAAGATCGCCGAGGGCGTGTGGTTGTTCTTCCAAAGGTTAGCAGCGCCGACGTTGTTGGCGAAGTAGAACTCATAGAGCGCGCCGTGGAAGCTGTTGGTGCCGCGCTTGGTGACCATCTGCACCTGGCTGCCCGCGGCGGCGTTGAAATCGGCCGTCTGGTTGCTAGTTCCGACTTTGAACTCTTCGATGCTCTCGACGGGAGTGGGAATGACGCCCGAGGGAGTTCCGCCCGTGGAGTTGGTGCCGATGTAGGCATTGCCAGGCGTGTACGTAATGTTGCTGCCAGCCATGTCATCGCTGTTGTTGCCGCCATCCAGCTGGAATGAGTTCTGATCCACGGCCGCTCCGGCCACCTGACCCGTGGGAGAAACTCCGACCTGAAATACCGACAAAGTCGAGGCGTCGCGGCCGAGGTTGGGCATGTTTTGCAGCGAGGCCGCCTCGATTGTCGATCCGACCGTGGCGTTCAGAGTTTGCAGTTCGGCGCCCGCGGCAGCTTGCACTTCGACCACGGTGGAGGTTGCACCGACCTGAAGTGTGACGTTCAGTGTCAGGGCGAGTCCGACGTCCACCTTCTGGGCTGGAATCTTGGACTGCGAGAAGCCCATGTGCGTGACGCTAACGTCGTAAATTCCCGGTGGAACGCTGACGAATATATAGCGACCCACTTCATTGGTGGTCAGTGTCTGGGTCGAGTTCGTACTGGGATCGGTGAGCTTCACTTCCGCCCCGGCGATTGCGGCTCCGGAGGGATCGGTCACTTGACCGCTGATTGAACCGACGTCGGCCTGGGCCCAAGCCGACGAGGCGCTGAAGAATAGCATTCCCGCGCAAATTGCAAGTGCGAGAAAAGCCGAACAAAACAGTCTACAGCAGCTAAGAATCACTTTCCCCTCCTCCCGAACCGATCGAATCGGTTTATACGATTACAGTCATCGCTTTCTTAGAAGTTGATCCCGCGAAAAAACTATTTGGGTGATTCTAGGCCTTACCTAATGGGAATGTCAAGAAAAAAAGGTTGATGAACAGTGGTTGCCTTCGGTTATCGTTGGAGAAACACGCGGCGACGTAAGAAACAAGGGGGCCGATTGCTCGGCCCCTGGGAATTGCTCGGTGGGAATTTTGGTCTTTACCAGTTGAAGCGAGCAACTACCTGGATGGTGCGAGGGTTACTGCCAAACGCGAGGGTTGGATTGTTGAAGGCCACGTTAGAAGCGGTCGCATAATTCAACTGAGTGGGCGTGGCTGTGGCGACCGGAGCTGTGTTATCGATGCTGCCTGGAATGAATTGCGGGTGATTGAAAAGATTCAGGAATTGACCAGAGAGGTCGAGGCGCATACGCTCGGTGATGTTGAAGTGCTTGTAGGCCGCAAAGTCGATGTTGTCGATGGGTCTGGTGGGTTGTGTGTTGCGGCCGGAGTTAGCGTAGGCGCCTGGACCAGCCTGAATATAGCGGGCATTCGGGTTAATCGCGACCCAGGCGACTACGTTGTTGATCGCCGAGGCGGCGGCGGTTGGCTTCACTTGTGCTCCCGTCGCCGTGTAACCGATGACGCCGCTGCCCGTGCCAGGTACGCCGGACGGATTGACGATCGTTCGATCCGGCGCCGAGTCGCCGTTCAGGTTCGAGTCGACACCGCTAAGGACGGTGTAGTATTCGGGCGACTCGTAGGTGTAGATAGGCGCGAGTTCCCAATTGCCGACTAGGTTTTTCATGAACCAGTTGCTGCCGGTCTTGAACCAAGGGGCATCGTAGACGACGCTGAGCACCAGTCTTTGCCGGCGGTCCAGGATGGACGACGCTTTTTCGGCTGTCAGGTTTTGGAAATCCTGAGCGCGGCGCGGAGTGAGGAAGGTGCTGGCGACCTCGGCAGTGCTGTTGTCGATCAGATGGCTCCAGGTGTATGCAAGTTGATATTGGAGTCCCTTGCTGAGCCGCTTGTTGAGCTGCACGGAGAGACCTTCATAGGAGGACCAACCCTGGGGCACGTAAGCGGTGACGGGTGAAGTGAAGCCAGCAGCGTAGTACTGCGGCAGGATGTTGCTGCCTGTTGGACGGAGCATGCCGACGGTTAAGGGAAGAGAGGCGAGCGTCGCCAGTGAGGGCGTCGACATGAACGTCGGAATGCTATCGGTGGGGCTGATCGGCGATTGCACGTTGATCTGCTGCTGTTGGAGCAAATGAATACCGCGAGTGCCGAGATACCGGACATCCAGCAGGTAGTCGTTGAGGAATGTGTGCTGCACATCGAAGGTCCAATTCAGAGAATAGGGCAGGACCTGATCGGGCAGCCAAGAGGAAGTCTTGGCGCGAGCGGTCGCTGCGGTAAGGGTGGCGGGATTGAGTCCGTACGCCTGCGTGACTCCACCGTTGGCCAGGAAGTTACTGAGAGGAGCATTCGGAGACTGAGAGGTCAGCGTGACAAGGGTGCTGAACTCCGGCGAGACGGCATTCAGGCCGACGTTGTCGAAGATCACGTCAGTGACGCGGCTGAAACCGGCGCGAATTACGGTGTTGCCATTCTTAGTTGGAGTCCAGGCGACACCAACGCGAGGGCCGAAGCCAAACGGATCGGCGCTGGGCGCCTTGAACGTCAGGAGACCGGGGACGCTGGCGATGGCGTTGAGGCTCTCAGTCTGGATTCCGATCGGCACAGTAGTGTATTCGTAGCGCAGGCCGAGGTCGACGGTCAGGTTCTGACGGACTCGCCAGGTGTCCTGAATGTAGGAGTAGGTGGCGAGCTGGTTGCCGTAATAGGTGCGGCCGCCGACGTCGCGCAGCACCGTAAAGTCGGGCAAGAAATCTTGCAGGTAGTTGCCTACGGTCGTGTACTGGTAATTCCCGCGGACGCTCTGGAGGAAGAACTCCGGCGAGATATAGTCGCGGAATTCGCTGCCGAATTTGAATGTGTGCGAGCCGCGAATCCAGGTCAGATTCTCGCTGAACGAATACAAGTTGTTAATGGTTGCTTGCGGATAGCTGGGGTTCGGACCGAGTTGAAGGTTCAGGTCGTTGAAAACCAGGTTCGGGAACGCATCCAGCCCGGGAAAGGTTTGATTTCCAACCGGCTGACTTTGGTTCTGACGCTGATAGCCGACACGAAATTCATTGATCAAATTCGGATTGAAGGTGTGATACTCGGCGAGAGTAGCTAGATGGAAGCGAATTGGAACGCCCGTCCAGAAAGTGGGCAACGTAGCAACGGTGCTGGTGGCGTCTTGCCGGTTGTAAATATAGCGCCCGCGAATTTGATCTGCGTCCGAGAGATTGTAATCCATGCTGTAGACGCCGTAGTAGGCGTTCGTGAAATTCGGACCGACCACTCCAGTAACGGCCCCGGTCGGAACCGAGAGCGTGTTACTTCCACTGCCTACCGTGATCATCGGGCTGCCGGGCGTAAAGGCACTGGCTTGGACGTATTGCTTGAGGACATTGAGATTGGTTTGATTCACGCCCGGAAAGGCCGCGAGCTGGGCATATCCGGCGGCGGTGGGAGCAAAAACCGAAGAAGGAGGCGCGGACGCTTGACCGAGCGGATTGTACTCGAAGCTCGTAAAGAAAAATAGTTTGTTCTTCAGAATGGGCCCGCCGAAGTTTGCGCCGAGATGGTTTTGGTCGTAACGAGGAATTGTCGTCAACCCCTGATTCTTGAAGGTCTGATTTTCGGCATCGAGATTCCGATTTTGCAAGTAGTCGTACAGCGTTACATGGAAGGTGTTCGTTCCACCTTTCACGATCGTATTGAACTGGCCGCCGGAGGAATGTCCGTATTCGGCTTGGAACTGATTCTGGAGCAGTGTGAATTCCGCAACCGATTCGTTCGCAAGATAAACCAATTGTCCGGTGACGGATTTGTTGTTGTTGTCGATTCCCTCGACAGTGAAGTTGTTGTTGCGGGGACGCTGTCCGCCGATCGAGGGACCGGTTCCCACACCCACTCCACCCGCACTCGCTACACCGGCATCAAGCAACGACAAGTTGATGACCCCATTTCCGATGGCGGTGACCGGAAGATCCTGAACTTGTTTCGCTGTGAAAGTATTTTGAATTTGCGCGGTGCTGGTGTCGATGGTTACCGCTGCCTCCTGCACCTCAACAGAAGTCGCGACCTGTCCGACCTGCAGAGTCATGTTTTGCGTGGCAGTGGTGTTGAGAACTACCGCGACGTTTCTCAAAGTTGTTGTCGCGAACCCGGCCGCGGTCGCGGAGAGAGTGTAGGTACCAGCCAGAAGGTTCGTGAATCGATACTCGCCCGCGGCGTTTCCAGCGACGGTGGTTCTCACGCCGGTGCCGTCGTTGGTTGCCGTGACCGTGACATTCGGCACCGCGGCTCCGGAGGCGTCCGTGATTGTTCCGACCATGTCACCACTAATAACCTGACCAACCAGCGTGGAAGAGACGGCCCACGCGCACAGCAAAACTGCGAACAAACTGAATCTCGTTACAGCACGCATTGATTTCATAGGTCCAGGCATCTCGCACGCCAAGCGCCAAGTGCGGCACTTTATCGTTTGCTCATTCCAATCAAGGATTTCCAGCCAAAAACAGCGGGGTGAGTCTCTTGTTTTGCGTAGTTTTGTAACGGCCCGTTACCACAAAGCATAGATCTGTAACAGACGGGCCTCGGCGGTTCGCTAAGTGCTTTAGAATTCTGCAAAAAGCTTTATATTGCTTCGATCGCGAGAATGGTGCGATGCGGGCGAAAGAAGTTAGAGGCGCAGGTCGCGTCCGCTCATTTCCTTCGGCTGTTTTTCGCCGAGGAAGCTAAGCACCGTAGGAGAAATGTCCTGAAGCGCGCCTCCGGACCGCAGCGTGCCGCGAGTCTCGTCGATGAGAATGAACGGCACGGGATTCGTGGTGTGGTAGGTGTGCGGGCCTTTGGTCACCGGGTCGATCATCGTTTCTGCATTGCCGTGGTCGGCCGTGATCATCCACGAGCCACCTGACCGGCGCAGCGCGGCATAGATCTCGCCGAGCCCTGCGTCCACTGCTTCGACAGCTTGAACCGTCGGCGCAAGCTTTCCCGAGTGACCAACCATGTCGGCGTTGGCGTAATTCATGACGATCACGTCGAAGCTGCGCTGGTCGATGGCCTTGACAACAGTATCGGTAATGCCAGCGGCGCTCATCTCCGGCTTCAAGTCGTAAGTGGCGACTTTGGGCGACGGAATCAGCTCGCGGCTTTCTCCCGGATACGGTTTTTCGTTTCCGCCGTTGAAGAAGTATGTGACGTGCGCGTACTTTTCGGTTTCGGCCACGCGCAGGTTTTTCCAGTTCAACTGCGCCATGACGTCAGCGAGGATGTTGTTGGGATGCTCGCGCGGGAGCACGAATGGGACTCGAAAGTTTTTGTCGTACTCGGTCATGGTGGTGAAGTGGAGATTCTTCGGCGCGAGCGAGCGCGATGGTTTTTCGAGCAAGGCATCGGTGAGCGCCATGGTCATTTCGCGGCCGCGATCGGCGCGGAAATTGAAAAAGATGCAGGCGTCGTCATTGCGGATCAAGCCGAGCGGCTCGTTGCGATCGTCAACGATGGTGATCGGCTCGATAAATTCGTCGGTAACGCCGCGTTCATACGATCGCTTAACGGCGGCCACGGGATCGGTGGATTTCTCGCCGTTGCCGAGCACCATCGCACCGAACGGACGCTCGATGCGGTCCCAGCGTTTGTCGCGATCCATCGCGAAATAGCGGCCGGATACGGTCGCGATCTTTCCGACGCCGATCTGGCGTAATTCCTTCTGCAATTGCTCGATAAAACCCACGCCGCTTTCAGGTGGCGTGTCGCGACCATCCATAAAGCAATGCACGAAAACCTGTTCGACGCCCTGCTGCTTCACCAATTTGAGCAGCGCATCGAGATGCGTGAGAAGGGAATGGACGCCGCCGTCGCTGCATAAGCCCATCAAATGCAGGCGATGCGTCCGGGCGTGGTTCATCGCGGCGAGCAGCACGGGGTTCTGAAAGAACTCACCGGAGGCGATCATGCGGTCGATGCGCGTGACGTCCATATAAATCACGCGACCTGCGCCGATGTTGAGGTGCCCGACTTCGCTGTTGCCCATCTGCCCCTCAGGCAATCCGACATAAGGACCGGAAGTGTGTACGAGCGTGTTGGGGTAGTTGCGCAGCAGCAGGTCGTAAGTCGGCTTGCATGCCGCAGCGATGGCGTTGCCCTCTTTGGATGCCGAATAGCCCCAGCCATCCAAGATGGTCAGGACGAGCGGCCGCTTAGCGCCGAGCATTATTGGTGAAACGCCTTCCGCCCGTCATAGCGCGCGGCGTCACCGAGTTCCTCTTCAATGCGGAGGAGCTGGTTGTATTTCGCGATGCGATCGGTTCGGCTGGCCGAACCGGTTTTGATTTGTCCGGCGCGCGTAGCGACGACCAGATCGGCGATGAACGTGTCTTCGGTTTCGCCCGAGCGGTGCGAGACGACGTTGGTGTAGTTGGCGGCGGAGGCCATTTGCATGGCTTCCAGGGTTTCGGTAAGAGAACCGATCTGATTCACCTTGATCAGAATGGAGTTTGCGATGCCTTCCTGGATGCCGCGCGCGAGGCGGCCAGTGTTGGTGACAAAAATGTCGTCGCCGACCAGTTGGATTTTCTTGCCGACGGCGTCTGTAAGCGCCTTCCAGCCGGCCCAGTCGTCCTCGGCCATGCCGTCCTCAATGGAAATGATAGGATATTGCGCCACCCAATTGGCCCAAAACTTGACCATTTCGTCAGGTTTGCGCCGGCTCTTGTCGGACTTTTTGAAAACGTATTCGCCGCTTTCGCAGTCGAAAAACTCGCTGGCGGCGGGATCGAGGGCGATGCTGATCTGCTCGCCGGGTTTGTAACCGGCTTTGGTGATGGCTTCGAGAACCGCTTCGAGCGCTTCTTCGTTGGACTTGAGATTCGGCGCGAAGCCTCCCTCGTCGCCGACAGTGGTGGAGTAGCCGCGCTTCTTGAGGACGCCTTTCAGCGTGTGGAACACTTCAGCGCCCATGCGAAGCGCTTCTCGAAAAGTGGGCGCGCCATGCGGAGCGACCATAAACTCCTGAGGGTCGACGGAATTGTCGGCATGCGCGCCCCCGTTCAAAATATTCATCAGCGGGACTGGAAGCAGATTCGCCGAAACACCGCCGAGATAGCGATAGAGGGGTGTTCCTTCCGATTGCGCGGCAGCGCGCGCGGCAGCCATGGAGACGGCGAGAATCGCGTTCGCGCCGAGCTTGCTCTTGTTCGGAGAGCCATCCAGCTCGATCATTTTGCGATCGATCGAGGCCTGGTTTTCAGCCTGCATTCCCGTCACTTCCGTCGCGATTTTCTTGTTGATATTTTCGGCGGCCTTGCGGGTTCCCTTCCCCAAGTAGCGCTTGGCGTCGTTGTCCCGCAGCTCAACGGCTTCGTGTTCCCCGGTGGAAGCTCCTGAGGGGACGGCCGCGCGGCCCACGGATCCATCGGCCAGATGAACATCGGCCTCAACGGTTGGGTTGCCGCGCGAGTCGAGTATCTCGCGGCCAATCACTGCGACGATTTCCATACTTTCTTATTTTCAAGGACAGAAGTGAGCGTTGTCCAACCAGAGGGCCATTTGCCGTACTAGTATCTGTAACGCTAAATTCAAATGGCAGGCACTGGAATGGCCGACACTCCGCAAGAATACGCACTGCCGTTGAACAGCGTCGCGGCCGCTGCGAAGGAATCGGCCGACGCACGCCGCGAGTCCGAAGTCGTCGCGCTGTTCGATCTGTTGCGTCGACCTCTCCTTCGGTATTTGATGAGCCTGGGTCTCGCGGTCGCGGACGGCGAGGAGATCGTGCAGGAGGTCTTTCTGGCCCTCTTTGAGCACCTGGGGCGCGGGGGATCCCGAGAAAATCTGCGCGGGTGGCTGTTTCGCGTCGCGCATAACCTCGGACTGAAACGCGCACGGCGGACCCGAAGATGGGAGTCCGCAGAGGATGCGGAGCCGGTTTCGGATTCGGCGCCCAATCCGGAGCAGCAGGCCGCCTGCTCCGAGCGGCAAAAGCTGCTGATGTTGGTACTGCGCGCGCTCCCTCAGCAGGATCGCCGATGCCTCTCACTGCGCGCTGAAGGCTTGCGCTATCGCGAAATCGCAGAGGTGCTGGGGATCTCCCTCGGATCGGTTTCGATCTCCATCGCGCGCTCGGTAGCGCGATTCTCCCGCGCTGCCGGAGATTCGCGTTAGACCGTCAGACGGCTCGCAAACCGGGCAGATTTTAGTGTGTCAAACCGTAAACGTTACACGATTGGAATTCGATCCGCGTATCCGAGCAGCGTCTGGCCGGCGCGGCTAATGCGTTGACTTCATACGGCGCATCCGGCGAAACCGCCGCGCCAATCGCAACTGGCATCCCCGTTGCAGCATCAGGCCCCGAGCACGGAGCGGAGTTAGTCGAGTTAACCCGGCCGGCTTAAGCGAAAAAGGAGCCGTCGTATGTCACACAGGGATTCCTATAAGTCAGACGAGACGCCCCGGACGCACCCGCGCTTCGTGTGGGTCTTAAGCGGCGGATTAGCCGTCGCGCTCGGATGCAACCTGTATCAGGCCGTCCAGACGCGGCACGCCCAAAGAGATCTGGCGTTGCTCCACGAAAGCACTGACAAGCAGATCGCGAAACTCGCCGATGCGGAATCAGCGGAAGTGCAGTTGAACCAGCAACGCTTCGAGGCGATGCATTCCGGTCTCAAGACCGATTTGGAGGGAGCCACTTCCGCCACGCTTCGCCAGGCAAGGTCGGAAATGAAACGCAGCAACACGCAAATGGCAGCGAATCTCGAGGAACGCCGGCGCGAGCTCGAACAAAAGAACCAGGAAGTGGCGAGCCAGCTTGCCGACTTGAAGCAGGATACGTCCACAAAACTCGATGACACGAGCAGCAAAATCCAAACGACGAACACCAAGCTCGATCAAGTATCGAGCGACGTGGAAAAGACGAGTTCCGACTTGAAGCGGATGGTCGGCGACATGGGAGTGATGAGCGGCGACATCGCCACCAATGGCAAGGAACTGTCCGCTTTGAAAGAACTCGGAGAGCGGAATTATTTCGAATTCGATCTTTCGAAATCCAAGACTCCGCAGAAGGTGGGTGACATCCGGGTTGTGCTGCGAAACGCCGATCCGAAACATAGCCGCTTCACGCTGCAAGTCTTCGCTGACGACAAGATCGTCGAGAAAAAGGACCGCACGCTCAACGAGCCAGTGCAGTTGTACGTTGCGGGCAATCGCCAGCCGTACGAGATCGTGGTCAATCAGATAAAGAACAACGAAGTGATCGGATATCTGGCGACTCCCAAGATCAAGACGCCGCGCGGCCACTCCTCTACGGCCACCGGCTTCTAGTTCCCGCTTGCCTCCTCGAAACCGGCATCAGCCTCCTCGGTCGATGCCGGTTTTTTTCGCTCGAGCGCCCGAAACTGGTACATTTTGGAAATGGTGCAAAAACTCGCGGCGTTCTTGCTTGTAGCCTCTGTATGCGCTGCGAAATTCCCTGCCGAGGAGTATCGAGCGCGGCGAGCCAATCTTCGCAAAGATCTCAAGGGCGTGGTGGTGTTGTTCGCGCATACCGAGGGTCGCGATCAGATTTATCGCGTCACGCCGGAGCCGAACTTCTATTATTTAACCGGCTGGACCGAGCCCGGGGCGAGGCTCCTGATCACACCGGCTCGCGAAATCCTTTTTCTGCCTCACCACAATGAACGGCTGGAGCACTACGAGGGACACCGAGCGTCGGCCGAAGACAAGGACGCGAAAACTGTAACCGGTTTCGAGGAAGTGCTAGCGATCGAGAAATTCGAGTCGGAGCTCGACGCGGCGCTGGCGAACTACGAAAATCTCTACGCGCTGCTCGGACAACCGACGACGGAAAAGCTGAGGGCCACGCACCCGTTTCGCGAAATTTCGGACGGGGCGCCGATCGTCACGAAGCTTCGCGTCAAGAAATCGCCCGCAGAACTCACCGCCATCCAACACGCGACGGACGTGAGCATGGAGGCTCACCGCGCCGTTTGGAAACAGATGGTGCCTGGCATCGGCGAGTATCAGCTCGGAGCGACCTTCGAGAGGGTCTTCTTGGATCGCGGCTGCGACGGGCCGGCGTATTCGACCATCGTCGGTTCCGGACCAAACAGCACAGTCTTGCACTACTCCGAGAATCAACGACGGATGGATCGCGGGGAACTGGTGGTGATGGACGCGGCGGCGGAATGCGACAGCTACGCGAGCGACATCACGCGGACCGTTCCCGTCGGCGGTAAATTTTCCGCGCGGCAGCGTGAGATCTACTCCATCGTGTTGGGCGCGCAGAAGGCTGCGATCGCGGCGCTCAAGCCCGGCGCGCGGCTCTCGGGATCGGGCGACACGCTCACGAAAGTCGCGAAGGATTACATGGACGCGCATGGGAAAGACATGTTCGGCGAGGGCCTCGGAAAATACATGCTTCACGGCATCGGCCATCAGGTCGGCATTGACGTGCACGATC
>Ga0126381_100006021_pt1 | contig 13398 bp, 2 predicted proteins | sample PanSoiMetPlot_28_FD_96465 | JGI IMG/M metagenome (GOLD analysis project Ga0126381, IMG submission 96465) | Tropical forest soil microbial communities from Panama - MetaG Plot_28 | ecosystem: Environmental > Terrestrial > Soil > Tropical forest > Bulk soil | place: Panama | collected 2016-02-17
AGCTCGCGCAGCCCGCCGCCGGTTTCATCCTGGCTTGTCCCGGCCAGGCTGGCGGCCGCGGGAATCGAGATGTCCGGACCGGGATGCAGTCCCAGGAGGCGGAACAGCCGTGCCGCTGGAAGGCTGAGCTGGTGGGAGGACCATGAGAACACGACGCGCACGCTGGTGGCCGGCTCCCCGGCGTCCAGCACGTCGAGGCGGCTGTCGGCCGACCTGAGCTGAGCCGCCAGCGCGGCCAGCGGCAGCGCCGGCCTGGTGGCGGCGTGGGCGGCGGCGATGCTCAACGCGAGCGGCAGCTCGGCGCACAGCGTGATCAGCTCGGTGGCGATCGCCGGTTCCGCGGCCAGCCGCGCCGCGCCCAGCCGGCGGGCCAGGAACTCATGTGCCTCCGCCGCGGTGAGCAGGTCCAGGGTCAGCGGATGGGCGCCCTCGGCGGCGACGAGGCTGGTGAGACTGCGACGGCTGGTGACAATCGTCAGGCATCCCGGTGATCCCGGCAAGAGGGAGCGGACCTGCGCGGCGTCCCGCGCGTTGTCGAGGACGATGAGCAGCCGCCGGCCCGCGACCAGGCTGCGGTACAGTGCCGCCTGCGCGTCCAGCCCGGAGGGGATCTGAGCCGGCGGCACGCCAAGCGCGTCAAGGAACTCCCTGATGATGTCTCCGGGCAGCGCCGGACGCACCGAGGAGCTGAAGCCACGCAGGTCCGCGTAGAGCTGGCCGTCGCGGAACCGGTCCGCTACCTGGTGCGCCCAGTGCAGGGCCAGGGCGGTCTTGCCTATCCCGGCGGCGCCGAGGATCGCGGCGATCCGCACCGGATACACCGCGCCGACCCCGGGCTGGCCGGCCTCGTTGAACAGGCTGTCCAATGCGGCCAGCTCGGCGGCCCGGCCGACGAAATGCGCTGGTGAGCTGGGTAGCTGGCGCGGTACCGGCCGCGGCAGGAAGATTTCGCCCGGTTGGCTGGCCTCGGCCTCGGCCTCGGCTTGGCTGGCAGCCGCGCTCAGCCGGTCGTCGGCGAGGATACGCGCATGCAGGTCCCGAAGCCGCTGACCCGGGTCGACGCCGAGCTCATCGGCGAGCGTACGGTGGGCCCGCTGATACACCTCGAGTGCGTCCGCCCGCCGGCCCGCGAGGTAGAGGGTGAGCATCAGCCGCTCGTGCAGTCGCTCCCGCAGCGGGTGCGCCCGTACCAGCTCCCTGAGCTGACCTGCCGCGACGTCGTACCGTCCGGCGCGAAGATCGGCCTCGGCGGCGGTCTGCGCCAGCCGTAGCCGCGTCTCGGCCAGCCGCGGTAGCTCCTCCTGATGCAGCCGTGCCGAGGGTACGTCGCACAGCGGCTCGTCCCGCCATAGCGTCAGCGCCTGCCCCGCGTAGTGGCGCGCCTTCGCCCAGTCGCCCGCGACCATCGCCGCGTCCGCGCGTTCTTCCAGGCTGGCGAGCACGCGCAGATCAAGCTCGGTGTCATCCCCGATGAGGATCGCGTACCCGAGCGGGCGGGTCTCGATCCGCTTCCGCAGGCCGGGCCCGAGGTCTCGCCGCAGCCGGGAGAGGTAATTGAGCAGGGCAGCGTGATGGCGCGGCGGAGGCTTCCGCCCGGCCCACAAAATGTCGCCGAGCGTGTCCGCGGTCACCGTCCGGTTGGCGTGCAGCAACAACGCGGCGAGTACTGTCCGCTGGCGGGTGGCCCGGATCGGTAGCGTCCGGCCCGTGTCGTCTTGCACCAGCAAAGGGCCGAGCAGACCGAAATGAACCATCAATTCAATTAACGGCGGTACGGCTTGTCCCGTTCAATGCTCCGCCCACCCAGGTGGTATATCAGGCGTTTATCGGCGAGATAGCGCTCCTCGGCACGCTCTGCGCTACGTCCGCATCATGCGCGGGCGTCTGATGAGGGGAGCACATCTCGATGAGAAGGAAGAGGTTCGTCGCGGCCTGGCTTTCGGGTGCGGCGGCGATAGCCGCGCTGGTGGCGTTTGCGCCATCGGCCGGCGCGATTGCCGCCAGCCCGGCCGCGCAGCAGCGAGGAGCCGGCCTGAGCCGTTCCGTGCCCAGCCTGAACACGCCGATGCCGAGCGGCGGTGGCGGACACGCGGCGCCGACGGCGGTCGACATGCGCAAGCTGGCGGCGAGTCAGCGCGTCGTCCAGCCCGGCCCGGCGTTCACCCCGCTGGGCCGCGATGGCCGTCCGGTGGGCGCGGGCCTGCCCAGACGGGCATCTCGCGGGCACCGGCCCATGCCGGCCGGCGCCAGCAAGACCGGCGCCAGCACAACCGGCGCCAGCACAAGCGGCGCCAGCACAAGCGGCGCCAGCACGAGCGGCGGCGCCACGGCGGCCAGCGGTGGAGCACATGGTCTCGCCGCACTCGCCGTGCCCGGTGCCAATGTCAACGCGTCCTTCGATGGTTCACACGAAGTTAACTGCGGCTCGTGTATCCCATCGGATTCCAACGCGGCCGTCAGTACGACGGAGATCGTCGAGGCCGTCAACACACAGATCCGGGTCACCGGTAAATCGGGCAATCAGCTGTGTTCCTTCACGCTGAACACGCTTATGTCGAAAACTTCCGACATCCTTGGCGACCCGCGGGTCGTGTATGACAACGTCAACAACCGGTTCGCCGTGAGTGCCACCCTTAAGCCCGCCTCAGCCACCAGCACCCCGGCGATGTGGGTCGCGGCCACCCAGACCGGCGACGCATGCGGCTTCTGGAACACGGCCAGGATTACATTCAACGGCACCGGCTACCCGGCGGGAACCTTCCTGGATTTCCCGGAACTGGGCCAGGACCGAGGGGGCCTGCTGATATCGACCAACAACTTCTGCTGCGGGAGCAGCGGCGGCACCTCCGTCGGCAGCTTTGCCTTCGTGGTCCCCAAGTCGGCCATCTACAACCAGCGGCCGTTCAGCTTCACCAGCTTCCAGGTCGACGGATCCACCGCTCCGGTGACGGTGGCCGGTAACCCGATGGCCGTCACGACCACCACCTACTGGCTGGCGTCGCTGCCCGGCACAGGTTACGACCTGTTCTCGATGCCGACCGGAGGCGGGACCATCACCAAGCAGGCAACGATAAGCTCTCCGTTCAACGCGCCCACCCGCCTGGTCAACCAGCCGGGTACCAGCGTGACCCTCGACCCGTCCGACGGCCGCATCGCCTGGGCACCGGTCCAGGACGGCAACTTCATCTGGTTCGCGCACGGCATCGATGACACCGGGTTCCCCACCGTCCGTTACGGCAACATCGATGTCACGAACAACACCGCTCAGACCGCGGAGGCGTTCCACGCCTCCGACAGCGACGACTTCAACCCGTCGATCGGCGTCACGGATCACGTCGGCCTGGCCGAGGTCTGGCTGAACTGGGCCTACACCCAGTCGGGGGAAGGGGTGGCCGCGTCTGACACGTTCAACGGCGGCACCATGATCGGCGGCCCAGGCAGCGGCTTGATACCGCCGGTCCAGACGCTAGCTGGCAGCGACCAGACGCTGGTCAGCGGGTCATCCACCAGCCAGGTCGACACGAATAAGGGACCGTCCTTCGGCCGGTTCGGAGACTACTCATCGGTCGCGGTGGACCCGGTAACGGCGACCTCCCCCAGCTCCGGCAGCCAATGTGCCGCGACAGCGGTCACCGATCAGCAGTATTTCGACAGCAACGGCAACTGGGTCACCCGGATCGCCAGGATCAGCTTCTGCTAACAGGGCCGTCCTGACGATTCTCTCGAGCTGGGCGAGCCGGGCCGGCCGGTTCGCCCAGCTCCGCGACGATCCCGCGCGGACGCACCGGGGGCTGTGGCCCACCGCCCCCGGTCACGCAGGGCAGCAGCCATGGACCTGGCCCGGCAAACGTCATAAAACGGGCAGAGTGCGACGTCGCCTCGCGGCCGGGCGAGCCGTCCGGATACAAGCACCCATGACGTTATGACAAGGCGGGAGTAGCTCCGGGGGCGGCACGATGACCCGGTGCGCGGCCTGACGCCTCCTGTCTCGAAGCTGAGCCAGCTCGATTGCCGGCAGCCCTTGACATACCTTCAGGCTACATCTTAGCGTTACATGTAGCCTTACGCGTAACGCTAAGGCGTCAGCTTAGTAGACGAGCGCAGTGGGGGCAGTCGCGATGAGCAATGCAACATCCAGCCGGCGGGAGTACGAAGCACCCGCCGAGAGCGCCGGCTCCGAGAGCGAGGGCTCCGCCGCGGCTGAGCCTTCCTTCCAGATGGCTGGTTCCTCCGGGGCGGGCGCCCTGTCGCTTCCCATCACGCTCACCGCGGCCCGGCTATCCCCCGGACTGACGCTTGATTACAGCTCGGCGGGCACCAGGAGCGACTGCGGGCTGGGGTTCGCGATCGAGCTACCGGTCATCGGCCGGCTGACCAATGCTGGAGTGCCGACCTACACCCCAGCCGACCGGTTCATGTCCTCCCAGTCCGGACCGCTCACGCCGTGCCACGCCGAGCGGACCGAGACCGACGCGATGGGCACGGCCTGGGTGGTCCGCGGCTACCGGCCATGCCGGGAGGGCGCGCTGCCGCTGATCGAACACTGGGAGCGGCCCGGTACTCCTGACTCGTACTGGCAGGTGACCGACGCCGGCAATGTCACCAGCGTGTTCGGCCGGTCCCCCGGCAGCCGGGTGACGAACCCCGGCGACCAGTCGCAAGTGTTCCAGTGGCTCATTGAAGAGACAGCGGACGCCAAGGGCAACCGGGTGGTCTACGAATACAAGCCGGAGGACGGGCAGGGCGTCCCCGGCGTCGTGTACGAGCAGAACCGCGCTCCGCTGGCCCGCAAGTACCCGCACCGGATCCGCTACGGAAACTACTACCCGGACGGGCCGGGCGGCACGCAGGAGTTCGCGTTCGAGGCCGTATTTGACTACGGCGAGTACGCCCTGCCGGAGCCGGGTTCACCAGACAGCGACCCCTACGTGCCGGTTCGCCCATGGCCGGTACGGGCTGATCCGTTCTCCAGCTACCTGGCCGGCTTCGAGATCCGCACCTACCGGCTGTGCCGTGGCGTGCTGATGTTCCATCACTTCCCCGCCGAGCTCGGTGAGCAGCCCTGCCTGGTGCGAGCCGGTGCGTTCGGCTATCAGGAAGACGCCAGCATGTCACTGCTGACGTCGGTGACCGAAACCGGATACCAGCGCCGCGCGGACGGCAGCTACCTGGTGGCGGCCAAGCCGTCAGCGGAGCTGTCGTGGTCGGGGTTCAGCCAGCCGGCCGCGCCGCGATTCCAGCGATTGCGAGTGGCGGGGGAACCCGGCGGGCCGACCGCACCCGGCTATCTCGCACGTGGTGCTTACCAGCCGGTTGACCTCGGCGGGGAGGGGCTGCCCGGCTTCCTCTACAGCGACGCGGCCATCTCGGTGTTCTACGAACCGCAAGGCCACGGCGCCTACCAGGCGGCGGAGCCGCTGCCTTCTTTCCCCGCGGCGAAAGACCTGCGCGATCCGCTGCTGTCGCTGCAAGACCTGGGCGGCAACGGCGAGGTCTCCCTGGTGGTCAGCGCACCGGCCAGTGCCGGCTCGTTCCAGCGCACGACCGACGGCTGGTCGGGATTCCGGCCGTTCCGCAGCAGCCCCACGGTGCTCACCGCGGGCTCCGGCGAGCGGGCCGACCTCGACGGCAGCGGCCGGACCGACCTGTTCTTCGTGCGGCCCGGCAGCCTGGCTTATTATCCCTCGCGCGGCGCGGCCGGGTTCGGCGCTATGCGGCTGGCGCCGCTGGCGCCCCGCTTCCCGCCCGGCACCGCCACTTCCGGCCGGGAACTCGTCTGCATGGCCGGTGTCTTCGGGGACGGACTGCTGCACCGGGTGCGGGTGAGCGACGGGCAGGTCGAAGTGTGGCCGAGCCTCGGCCACGGGAGGTTCGGTCCTCCGGTCACGCTGGCGGACGCGCCGAGGTTCGCCGCGAACCTGTCCACCGCGCGGATCATGTTCGCCGACGTGGATGGCTCGGGCACCGCCGACCTGGTCTTCGTCTACTCCACCCACGTGGAGATCTACCGTAACCAGGCGGGCAACTCATTCGCCGCCGCCTGGTGCGTGCCGCTGCCGGTGACGCTCGGCTCGACCGACCAGGTCACCTTCGCCGACCTGCTCGGATCCGGCACGGCGGTCCCGGTGCTGACCCGCGGGGCGACCGCCGAGCACTGGTACTGCGACCTGTCCCGGCCGGCGTCGCCCCACGGGAACCGGCCTTACCTGCTGGAACGGCTGGACAACAACGCCGGCGCGATCACCGAGGTAACGTACGCGAGTTCCACCAGGTTCTTTCTGGCCGACAAGGAAGCCGGGCAGCCCTGGGCGACCCGGCTGCCGTTCAGCGTCCAGGTGGTGGAAACGATCACCGCCACCGACCAGGTGTGCCGTCGGCAGGACATCACCACCTTCCGTTACCGCGACGGCTATCTCGACCCGGAGCACCGGGAGTTCCGCGGGTTCGGTTTCGTGGATATCAGCCAGTCCAGCAGGCCGCTCGGCGCGGGCGGCAGCGGCTCCGGCATGCTGATCACGGCGGGCGCGGTGCCCGCCGCTCCGGGCCGCGTGGTGAAGACCTGGTACTACACCGGCGGCTACACAGAATCGGGCGAGATCACCGAGCAGTACCGGGCGGAGTACTTCGGCGGGGACCCGGACGCGTACCAGATGCCCGACAGCGTGCTGGACGACGCGGTGTACCAGGCGGGCGGCGAGACGCTGCGGCAGGCCTACGCCGCACTGGCCGGCCAGGTCCGGCACACCGAGGTCTACGCGCTGCCCCAGGACTCGCTGCCGTATACCGTGACCGACGCCAACTACCAGGTGGTGCTGGTCCGGCCGGCCAGCCCGTCCGGACCCGGGTCGTTCGCGGTACAGGCCCGCGAGAGCCTCACCTACTCCTACGAACGCCAGCCCGCTGATCCGCGCATCAGCCATTCATTCCTGCTGGCCGACACGCTGCTGAGCCCGCAGGCTCAGGACAGCCAGATGTTCATACGGCGACTCGCCGTCGTCCGCTACCCGCGCCGCACCGCAAGAGACCAGGTACCAGAGCAGCAGAACGTACTGGCGGAACTCCAGACCGGAACGTTCTCACGGGTCACCTCCGGGTTCCGCATGATCGGTGCCACCATCGAGAACCAGGCCCTGGACGTCGGCGGGCTCACCCCGCCGGCCAGCGGATACTTCAGCTTCGCGGAAGTGGCCGCCGCCATCGACACGGCGCTGGCGGAGCAGATCCCCTACGGAGCGCAATTCGAGCCGGGGCGGCTCCAGTCCCGCCCGGCCACCTGGCAGCGCTGGCTGTACTGGGACGAAGCCCAGACCGCACCTCTCCCCTTGGGCCAGATCGGCCCGCGCGGGTTGCCGCATCACGAGGAACAGGCCGCGTTCAGTGATACCTGGCTGGCGCAGGCGTACGGGGCACTGGTGGACAGCGCCATGCTGACCGGGAACGGGTATACCGCGGACGGCGCCGGCTACTGGTGGGCCCGCGGGCTCGTCCAGTCCTGCTACGCCCCCGCCGACCCGGACCGGTTCTACCTGCTCTACGAGCGGGCCAGCAGCACGCCGTACCAGCGCCAGCACACCGGCTACGACGCGCCCTACTACCTGATGCCGGTGACATCCACCCAGTTCGCCAGCGATGAGACCACCCTGGTCACCGCCGGCCAGGCCGACTACCAGGCCATGGCGTTGTGGCAGGTCACCGACCCCAACGGCGTGGTGCGGCAGACGCTGTACGACCCGCTGGGCGCGGCGCTCGCCACCTCGGTGTTCAAGCCGGCCTCAGACGGCCAGCCCCGGGTCGGCGACGGCGACCTGCGCGAGTACACCGTGCAGCCGGACGCCACCTTCGACTCGGTGCTCGCGGACCCGAGCCGGTACCTTCAGCAGGCTGGCGGCTACTGGTACCACGACCGGACGGCCTGGGCGCGGGGCGCCGGGCAGCCGGCCAGCACGGTGTGCCTTACCCGCACCCGGTTCGCCTCCGAAACCCCTGGCCTGGTGGAGACCACCGTCAGCTACACCGACGGCTGGGGGCGCGGCACCCAGGACCTGCGGGAGGCCGAACCCGCCTCCGCCTCCGCCGACAGCGCGCCCCGCTGGATCGTGACCGGGGACGTCATCACTACCAGCAACGGGCTCCCGGTCGCGCACTATCTCCCTCGCTACGCCGGCACGCCGTACTATGTGCCGCCGACGGACGCCGCCCGGTCCGGCAGCGTGCCGCCACCGCAGGTCACCCACTACGACCCGCTGGGCCGCGCGGTCCGGGTCGACACACCCAAGGGGTTCCTCACCCGGACCGAGTTCGGTCCCTGGCAGACCGCGCGGTACGACGAGGACGACACGCTCGCGGACGCGCCGTTCTACATCGCGTTCATGGCCACCTACCCGCCGGACCCGTCACCGCAGCAGCAGGCGGAGAAGGCCGCGCTGGACCAGGCGGCCCAGTTCGCGGATTCGCCGGCCGTCGCCGTCCTGGACGGTGCGGGGAACGCGGTCCGCACGATCACCGACAGCCTGGGCAGCATCCCGCCGGACGCGTTCGCCGAGATAGTGGCGGGCACCACGGTGACCTCCGCCGGACTGTGGGAGGAACTGCACGCCAAGGGATACCTGATCACCTACCCGGCCGGGCTGGCCGCCCTGACCGTGACCACGATCACCGACCTGGTCCAGCCCTACACACCAGGGTTCACGCTGAACCTCGACCCGCCCTACGACCAGTTCGCCGCGGCCACCGCCGACTACCTGCGGCAGGCGTGCCTGACCAGCTACTGGCAGCTGGACCAGCAGGGCCGGGTGACGGCGGCCAGCGATCCGCGGCTCTACTACTCAAATATTCATAACGGCACTGGTTACACCAGCGCGGACTACTCCTACCCGATGGGAGGGGCGGTGGCGGCCCTGGCCGCCACCGCAGACGCGGGTGCGCGGCGCCTTTTCCCCGACCCGCTCGGCAACCCGGTGTCGCACTGGGACGGCGCCGACACCCAGACCGCTACCAGCTTTGACGGGCTCGGCCGTCCGCTGACCACCACGGTGACCGCCGCCGGTGCCGCGCCCCGTACCACCGGCGTGTACACCTACGGCGAGCAGCAACCCGCGGCCGCTGACGGCAACCTCAAGGGCCGCGTCTATCAGGTAAAGGACGAGGCGGGCATACTGACGGTCCCCGCGTATACGATCCTGGGTCGTCCGGTTACCGCCAGCCGGCAGTTCACCAGCGGGTACAGCGATGAACCGGACTGGAGCGGCGAGGTGTCGCTCGATCCCGAGGTCGCCACCACGGGATACACCTACGACGCCCTGGGCCGGACGCTGACCCAGACGTCGCCCGATAGCACGACGTTGTCCTGGGAGTACTACCTGTCCGGGAGGCCCGGGCCGCTGCGCGCGGACCTGCCGGACGGCACCCCGGCACCGCTGGTGACCTCGGCTGACTACACCGCCGCCGGCCAGCCCGCCAGCCGCTGTTTCGGCAATGGTTCCCGGCAGGAAGCCAGCTACGAGGCCACCACCGGGCGGCCGCTCAGCCAGAACGCCACCGCGCCGGGCGGAGCGGCGGTGCAGCGGGTCGGCTACACCTATGACCCGGCCGGCAACCTCACCAGCGTCAGGGACGAGACACCCGGCCTGGTACTCGGCGGCTCACCGCCCGCCGACCAGGAGCGGACTTACGACGCGGCCTACCGGCTGCGGACCGCGACCGGCTGGCAGGCACCCGGCCTGGGCGCGGACACCTATGCGACCGGGTTCAAGCAGACGGTCTTCACCCCGCTGCCGCCGCCCGGAAGCGCCGCCGCCCTTGAGCCCTACCGCGAGACGTACGACTACGACGACGCGGGCAACCTGGTGACCAGCGGCCACACGGCCGAGAGCGGGACGTTTACCAGGTCAACCCCGGTGGCCGCCGACAGCAACCGGCTCACCGGGACGTCCTACGACGCCAACGGCAACCCGATGTCGGCCGATTTCGGCGGCCCGATGGCGCTGGCCTGGGACAGCCAGGGCAACCTGGCCAGCGCGACACCGCCGGCGCCCCAGGACGGCACCTGGTTCAGCTACGACGCGAGCGGTGAGCGGGCCAGGAAGGTGATCGAGAGCTACGACGCGACCGGCCAGGTCACCCAGCGCAGCGACGACCGGTACACCGGGGACTACGCCGAGCAGTGGCTGACGCCAGCCAGCGGTGACGCCACGCGCACGCGGACGCTTCGCGCCAGCCACGGCGGTGTCACCGTGGCCGTGCTGCAGGACACCGGCGGCTCCGCCCAGGTCCGGTACCAGATCGCCGACGAGCACCACTCGGTCAGCCTTGAGCTGGCCCAGTCCGGCACCACCAGCAGTTATGAGATGTTCATGCCCTACGGCGGCAGCTCGCTGATCGCCGGCCCCGATGAGGCCGCGGTGGAGCCCAAGGTGCACCGCTACACGGGCAAGGAGGCCGACGACAGCACCGGCCTTTACTACTACGGCGCCCGCTACCAGGCCCAGTGGCTCGGCCGCTGGCTCAGCCCGGACCCGTCCGGCACCGCCGACGGCCTCAACCTGTACGCGTTCACCCACGGCAACCCGGCCACCTACATCGATTCAGACGGCCGCACGACCCAGCCGCCCGACCAACCCGCCGACGAGAAACAACGGCAACGAGCGTGGTACGGCGACGCCGGCGTGATCGGCTTGAGGACGCTCTTTTCCCGGCCCGTCGACACGTTTATACGTGGACCGATTCACATACTCCAGTTCACGTATGGCTCGCACGCTACGCGGCGACAGATATTCCGATTCACCATGGGAAGAATTGACGAATTTCAGGCAAGGACGTACGCATTCGTCTTCCATATCGGAAACGTCGACCCAGAGAAGTGGCCTCTGCCGCTGCGCTATGCGATAACACCTTCCCGCACTTCACGCTCGGAAGCGCGGTCACCGGAAGCGGGTAAGGCCCTTCGTGAAGTGCTCTACGACTGGCACTGGTGGCTGGAAAAGTCGCGAGACAGGACAGCCGGCCAGCTCACCTCAATCGCACCCTTCCTGGCTATCTCCAACCCTCAGGCGCGGCTGAGAGCGATTGCGGCCGAGAAGATCCTGGAGGTTGCCGCGGGAAACGCGACGGCCAGGCAGGACCTGGCAGACGCGTCAATATCTAGAAAGCTGTTCCCTATTATGGGCTCTAGGAGGGACGCGGGCCGACGTGACCAATCCTGGTTTGATCGTCTCCCGGACGTGCTAACGCCGGTATCCTACGGCCTGCTCGTGTATGGCGCGCTCCGGTCCCGAGCAGCGTTGACGAATCGCCTGCTCCAGCCCAGAGCAGCGTTGACGAATCGCCTGCTCCAGCCCAGAGCAGCGTCGACGACCCTATTGCCTCCTATCGAAGAGTTGCCGGGGCTGCGGGCCGTCCCTCACCCACCCTGGTCCAGAAGGCCGTTGACGAAACTATTTCCTCCCGACGGAGAGCTGTCAAGGCTGCCGGTCATCAGTAGTCGTCGTCGTCCTTCAGTACGCGTCACGCCACCGCAGGACTCTTGAGCCATCTGGCCGGAACATTAGAACACATCGAGCAATCAAACAAGAATGGAGACGGGGACAATGCTTGCCTCAAAAGAGCTTTTTCGCGGGGACAAAGAATTGCAGCGGTTCGCCACTGCCAATCCTTCCTTCGACCTTTCGAGCTTCGACTTTCATGACAAGAAGGCCGTGGCCGGCCTGACGTTGCCGGGCAACGGCCGGGCCAGCGCGGTGCTGGCCAAGCTGCGGGCACGGCAGCGGGTCGGCCGGCTCGCGCCGGACGCGGCGAGCGCCAGCAAGCTGCTCAGCGCCGGGCTCGATTCCGCGCATCAGATCGCGCGCATGCCCGAGCACCGGTTCGTGCGCGAGCACGCCGGGCTGTTCGGCGGGGACCGGGACGCGGCCCGGCAGACCCACCAGCGGGCGACCGCGGTGAAGGGCCTGGTGCAGCACCTGCACGCCAACGTGCACGGCCTGGTGGCCTCGCCGCACTTCGCCGCGATGCCGTCCAACCCGGTCAGCGACTCGCTCACCGAGTACTTCCAGGGCGTGCCCAGCTATCAGGACCTGTTCGGGTCGCTGGACTACCTCACCGTGCGCGACTGCGAATCGATCTTCGGCCCGGCCGCCTACCTGCTGGACATGATGCGGATCACCGACGACTACATCACCGACGCCAACCCGGACATCCCGGACGGCTACCACCTGCGAGACCGCCGACCCGACCTGTTCGAGCTGCCGCTGACCTGCGCCAACACCAGCGATCCCGTACCCGCGCTGGAGATCGTGAACACCGTGCTCGGGCGTCGCATCGCCGGGTGCGAGCAGGTCAACTCGGGCATGGTGGGCTCGGCCACGACCACCACCGTCACTTTGCCGAAGGACGCGTCCGCCGTCGATGACGCCTACACCGAGATGCTGATCATGATCACCACCGGTACCGGCACCGGGCAGGTCCGGACGATCACCGACTACACCGGCGTGACCAGGATGGCGTCCGTCTCGGCCGAGTGGACGGTGGTGCCCGACACCAGTTCCGGCTACACGATCTCCCGCGCCCCCTACACGATCGTGGCGAGCGCGCCGTACCCGTTTAACCTGCCGTGGAACCGGCCGCTCGCACAGGTCCGCGACGACCTGGATGTGCTGCAGACCGACCTGGAGTCGGTGTATACGGCCCTGAACGCGCCTGTCACCGGCGGCACCGCGCAGGCAGGCGGGCCGGACACGATCACCCTCGCCCCGGACCCCGTCACGGACGGCACGGACCTCACCTCCCTGCGGGTGGAGCTGATCGGTGGCACTGGCGCGGGTCAGGTCCGCACCATCGCCGCGTATGACACGGGCACCCGCAAGGCGACCGTGGACCGGATGTGGGCGGTGCCGCCGGACGGGACCACCCAGTATCACCTCACCGATTCGCTGGCCGCCGACCGTGAGCGGCTCGGCCTGTCGGTAGAGCAGTACGGCGTCATCACCACCCCGCGGACCGCCGAGGAGGACCTGGCACCCTACTACGGCTACACCACCATCGACCTGACCGAACTGTCGGAGGTCTCTGTCTTCTGTGAGCGCACCGGCCTGGCCCGCGCTCAGCTCACCGAACTGCTGACGCAGGGCCTGAGCAGCGCGGAGCAGGCAGCCGGCACGGCGAACAGCTTCTACATCAACGCAACGGGCGAGAAACTCGGCCCCATGGCTGTCGTGACCGACCAGACAGACCCGAACAACCCGGTTACCGAGATCTTGAACCTGACCATCAAGCGGCTGGACCGGCTCAACCGGTTCATCCGGCTCGCCGCCGCGCTCGGCTGGGACTACGCGGCGCTGAACTGGGCGATGACCTCCCTGGGTGCGAAGGAGCTCACCGAGTCCGCGCTCAAGAACTTCGCGG
>Ga0126381_100006023_pt1 | contig 13396 bp, 10 predicted proteins | sample PanSoiMetPlot_28_FD_96465 | JGI IMG/M metagenome (GOLD analysis project Ga0126381, IMG submission 96465) | Tropical forest soil microbial communities from Panama - MetaG Plot_28 | ecosystem: Environmental > Terrestrial > Soil > Tropical forest > Bulk soil | place: Panama | collected 2016-02-17
GAACGCAGGATCATCCGGCTCCAGCGTTCCATAGACCTCATCGGTTGATACATGCAGAAACCGAAAGCTCTCCCGTTCCTCGCCCGTCAGTGTCTCGTGAAACTTCCGCGCCGCCTGCAGCAGCCGAAACGTCCCATCGACATTCGTCTTCAGAAACGCATCCGGTCCCAGGATCGACCGGTCCACATGGCTCTCCGCAGCAAAGTGCACCACCGCCCGCGGCCTGTGCTCGCGGAAGAGTCTCTCCACCAACTCCGCATCGCAGATGTCGCCATGTACAAACGTATAGCGCGCATCATCGACCACGGACGCCAGGTTCTCCGGATTCCCCGCATACGTCAGCGCATCCAGGTTCACTACCGGCGCATCTTCATTCGCCAGCCAATCCAGTACAAAATTCGACCCGATGAAGCCGCAGCCTCCGGTCACCAGAATCGGGTTGGAAGAATGGTTGTTCGAATCGTCTCTGGGATCAGTCATGTCCAACGGCACTCACACGAGGGAACTTTTAGCGCTCCTGAGCGCAGAAAACATTTCGGGGCTCTGCCTGCACGAGGTAGCGCCTGGCGCTCTGCATAAACTTTCCTAGCCTAATCTTATCGTAGGACTCGGCACAGGCGCCGCATCGGTGTTGATTGATGAATGAATGGGTTAAGGAGCTGAATCGAATGAAGCCGGAGAAAGTCTGGCAGAGCTAGAAGGAAGTAGCGATCCCACAGCATTACCGCCGCCGTCGCGAGTATGGCGCTGCGGAAACCCGGGTCAGGCACTGTCCTGGTGTAGGTCCGAGGAGCACACAAAGCTACAGAACCTGTTGCCACTCACTCGCTGCCGCCAATTGAAATACGAGCAAGAAATTGGAGTTCGTTCCAAAATTCCGTGCGTACGATGCCCTGCTTAATCGTCGCGCGGATTCTTTGAATAGAGGTCAGCGTAGGTAGGGATGTCACCGTTTCAACGGCTGCGGTCGCATCTGGCGGCAGCCTGTCCTTGAATCGTTCGCCGAATGCTCGGGCTTGGGATGCAGCGCGCGCGATCCATGCCTGAAGTTCAGGGTCGGAATATGTGCGCCTAATACGCGCTGCGATTGAAAGTGGTCGGCCTGCGCCGATTACATTGGTTTCGTGCTGCCGATATGAAACCAGAACTTGAGATATCGGGATCGCTGCACCAAACGCGCTGGCGACTAGCGCAAGCCAGTAGTCATGCATGATCGCTTGAGGTGGGATTGGGCATGCGAGATCAAGCAGAGCGCGATTGGCCAACATAGAACAGCCCGTCACAAGATTCTGCGCCAGCATATTCGAAAAGGTCGCATCCTGTGGGCGTACTCGTGCCTTCTGCCAAAAGGAAGGGCAAAGCAACCGGCTGCCACCGTCGATCAGGCGAAGATCTGTATATACAAGTATGGGGGTATCTCTGCCCCTCCTCTGCTCCTCCTCGAGCATTCGCCCCATGGTGATAGAGAGCTTATCTGGATCCCAAACGTCATCCTGATCCGAGAAGGCAATATAGGACGCCGACGATTCTTGAATTAGTCGGCTGAAGTTCCGCATTGCTCCAACCCGAGGCTGGGAATCAAGCACACGCATTCCCGCAGTTGCACGTTCCCAGTCTTTCAGGATGGTCATAGTCTCATCGGTGGAACCATCGTCACCGGCGACTACGGAGATGTGCGGCCAGGTCTGCGAGAAGATCGAATTGATCTGAGCTGGCAGGAAAGATGCCCCGTTGAACGTCGCTAATAGAACTTCCACTTTAGGCAACGTCGGAGCGACCGTCCCAAGAGCATCTAATACTGGAAACATGCGCGATTCGTATGAACATTGTTCGCGATCCGTTTCGAGCGCGAGCATCTTGATATTTCCCCATAATATATGGACTTGCCGCCGAACAACTGCCGCCCAGAATCCGCTGACCCGCAGTTGTCGCGAGGGGTAAGTCACCGCGCGCATCAGGTTGTTCACGCCGCACCGATAGGTGTCTGAGCGCCGCCCATCTCTAGCTTGTGCTCAGCAGGCTCGACCAAACGCACGGCTGCCGGCTAGAAACCCCAGATCACCACAATAGCCTAGCCCGTTCGCCTTTTCTTCGGAACGGATCGCTCCCTGACGAGGCGGGGATTTGCACGGCTTAACCCACGTTTTGGGATATGCTTGGGGAAGGTGCAATTGGATGGGACCCGACTAAAGTTTCTCAGCCAGAATGACCCTCACGAGGCGTGTTAACTTGAGTTTGGAAGTGAGCCATACAAACGAGTTTCTGGACGTTTCAGATCCATCAAATTCGATCGATTTAGCTAAGTTGCTTTTCGTCTTATGGCAGAGAAAACGAACGGTTGGCTTGATTGGAATTGGATTTTCTGTACTGGCGCTCCTGATTCTTGTACTTATGCCGAACGAATACACTTCTTCGGCTTCTTTCGTCCCGCCCTCAAACTCCTCTTCTTCGGCATCCGCCCTCATGTCACAACTATCCGTCCTGAGCGGAGGCATGACTGGGGGCTTGATGAAGAGCCAGGGGGACTTGTACGTTGGCATCCTGAAGAGTGCATCCGTGCAGGACGCGCTCATCCGCCGCTTCGACCTTCAAAGCGTCTACCATTCTGAAAAGCTGAGCGTCCTGCACAAGAGGTTGTCCTCAAAAACCACTTTCGAAGTCGACCCTAAATCCACGATTATTACTGTGAGTGTGACAGATCGCAGCCCCGCAAGAGCACGTGATCTGGCGAACGGCTATCTTGATGCACTTCGTGAGACGAATGGGCGCTTAGCCTTGCTCGATTCATCGCAGCGCAGGCTCTTCTTTGAGGAGCAACTCGCGCGGGAAAAGTCCGCCCTGGCAGATGCTGAAGTTGAGCTGAAAAAGGTACAAGAGCGTTCTGGCCTGATTGCGCCTGCAGGTCAGGCGATGGAGCACGTTCAGGTAGTTGCGAATCTCCGTGCGGAGATTACTGCTCGTGAAGTCGAGTTGGCATCTCTGCGCCAATCCTCTACCGAGCAGAATCCAGTGGTCATTCGCTTGCATAGCGAGATTCAAGACCTGCAAGGGAAACTACAAGAGTTACAGCATGGCAAGAACGCAGACCTCTCGGATTCAGACTTGCCGACTTCCAGAGTTCCCGAAGTACAGCTCGATTACATCCGTAAAGCGCGCGACGTAAAATACCACGAAGCACTCTTCGAGATACTTTCAAAGCAATACGAAGCGGCATACCTCGATGAGTCTCGAGAACCGCAGATAATACAGGTCCTCGATCCGGCGTCATTTCCGGACACTAAATCTGGCCCACATCGGATCCTTCTAACAATTGTGGCATTTATTATGGGGCTGATATTTGGAAGTATTTATGTTTGGGCGCGAAGCGAATGGCCCGAATTCCGGGCGCGTATATTCAGCTAAATTGAGCAGTCTTCTCTAGTGGGGAACCGGGGGTCGGAGATCGGTTTCGATGAAACTTCGGCCAATTTCATACCCAATTAGCAAAAGATCCTTCAATTTCCATTGAGATTGTTCACAGAATTCATACAGAACCGATCTACATAAAGCACTGTGTTGAGGACCATAAGTTCCTAAGTCTGACGATGCTACGCCGCACTTGCAGCGCGTCCCTTCATCGGTTGGGGCTGCACTTCGATTAGCTCCGCAATTGGAGATTAATAGAAATCTACACTAACGTGAACAGGTCCGCCCGGCGCGGAAGCGTCAATGAGAATGGGCGGATTCAGCCCTTCTAACTCGGGGGCCCTTTAAGAATCCGTAGATTCCTACGTATCCATGTGCGGCAACATAGCAGAAGCTCGAAGCCAGGGACAACAAGATTGCGTCTCGCGTTGTACGGACGCCAACCAGAGCAATGAACAGAATCTGAACGCCAAGAAGGAGGACGATTTCGAGAATTGTCCCGCTCCAAAAGACCCATCTTCTGGCGCGATTCATGATGTAGGCAAGCCCGGCGACGTAGTTAATGCAGGAAGACAACACCAGCCATCCAACCACATCCTGGAGTCCTTTGTATTTCGATCCTAGTATCCACAGAATTGCCGTCGGATAAGTAAAAGAGAAGACCACCACTGGCACGAAACAAATACTTGCGAGGGTGACGAGTCCGACATAGGTCTTTAGCAGTCGCTCGCGGCTGAGGCGCGCTATATATGGCTCGATTATCACCATATTGAACGTCTGGAGGACCATGAACAATTGCGTAATGCGGCCCAGAGCGGCAACTTGCGCAATGTTGACGGTCCCTCCGAAAATGCTTATGAGCAATAACGATATCTGTGACTGAAACGCCGCAAGGATGATAGCCGGCATCGCGGGCAGACCGTAATGGATAATCTCTTGCTCTATGCTGCGAGTTTCGCCATTGGTCCATTTGACGAGGCGTCCACTTCCCTTGGCAAGTACTTTGCTGATGGTCGTTACATTCAGAGCTGCAAGTGCCGCCGCGGTCCAGGCATTCAGGGCGCCTAAGATCTGAAGAATTCCACACCCCAATAATCGCGCCAATCCTAACAAGGTCTGTGGCGCATAAAATTCTTTCAGCCGCCGGTAGAGAATGAAAGGCGCCGAGTAGCAGGCAACGTTGCCGCTTGAGTACAACGCCAGCAGCACAGCAGAGACCAGTAGCACCTGCAGACCCCAATTCCAGTGGTGCTTATGGCCGATCATAAAAAAACCGACTACCGTTATCGGGGCGAGAATCAGAAAGGCCTGAGTGCGCAGTCGACTTGCTGCACGGACATACTTGCCCACCAAAACATGGTCTTCGAACCTGTCGCCAACCAGTGGAATGATGGTGCTGGCAAAGCCCAAATCCATTAGGTTGTTGGCTGTGGTTTGAAAGCCGTAGGCCAGACCAAATTGAGCATAAGCTTCAACGCTCAACATGTGGACCAGAAACAAAGCTGTAATAGTGTTTACGGCCTGCAAAGCACCTTGGCCCAGGAAAAAATTAGCAATCGTTCCGAGAATATTCCGGTGCTGTACGCTGTGCTGCGGTTCTTTCGCAGCCAGCTGGAGAATGTCCTTTATTTCAGTCCCAAGATCGGGCGATTCAGGTGCATCAATCTCCATACCGCTCGATTCTACTCTGTACAATCACTGTTCAGCCGGGCCAGCTTCTGGCTGGATCAATGCCCACGAAATCACGCGGCGCCAAAGAGTCGCACCGCGCCTCCTCAGATCACTCAGGTTGAACACGACTGCCCTTCATCTTGGCGTGACGTTACGCTATGTGGCTTGTGCAAACGGAGAACGTAGTCAGAGTCTCCTTAGCGTTTGCCGGGAACCGTCACGTTGCCATTGTCATCAAGGAGCAACCACTCTGGAGGGAGCAGATCCGGACTTTCGGTAGAGCCACCGACGCGCCAGTGATGGGGTGCCAGCACTATCTTCTCTGAACTGGGATTCAGCCACGCCCCCCACCAGGACATAGTGCTATTGGCGATGATGTGATGGTCACATCGTGACATCAGCCACAGATCCTCGTGCGCGGAAACCGAATCATTGTGATCTACAAATACAAGGTCGATGTTCCCCGGCAGATGCTCTCTGGCATAGGCGATGTCATCGGAGAAGACAAAAAAAGTCACCTTGGAAAATCGTTCTTGCATTGTCCGAATGGCGCCGAGGTAATAACTGAGTGGGAGCACAACATTTCTCTCGGAAGGCTGCAGATAGTCTCCTCGGCGAATATGCAGTGATACCGCAGTAGGTGTCTCATGAATGCGGTTCATCAGATCGCGACTAAGACCTTGGGGTGAATCAGTCAGATTAAACTCAGCTCGTAGCTCAGAGGCGATTGAATCTGCAATCGAATGGACCTGCCAATATCCTAGGAGAAAGATGGTCTGAACGCCTTCCCGAATCGGAAGTTCCGGGTGGAACGTATATCGCTCATCCCATGGTTCCCGGATAATTTGAACCCCTGTCGCTTTCCTGGCAATCGACGATGCTGCCCACAATAGACGCCGGTTCGACACAAGCAATTGTTCGATTGCGGTTATCTCATGGGATGGCGCCGTAATATCAAATTTCGCGAGCAAATAAGGCCGCGGATCCCCATGGGAATATGCTTTTCTTTCGGGGTCGGTTGCTATTCGCATTCTTGCCCCGTATTTTTTTGCATAGTAATAACCAGCTGCGTATTGGAATAACTGGTTTCCCAAGCCGCTGATTTGGCGCACAACAATTTCCATGGATATCCCGAATTACAGAATTTATCTACTTCGTGTCGCAATCCTGTCCGCGGGGCACTGAAGAATCTGCCTTGGCGAATTCAAATAGCCCGCAAGCTAGTTCGCTTGGAGGAAGATCGAGCGGATCTTGATCTTCATAGAGTTTTCCATCGTCCCCAACGAACGAAAAGGAAAGCAGTTGGAGTCTCGAAAAACTTTCCAGAATTGTTTTTGGCGCAAACACGCGATGAGCATTGAACTCAACACGCTCTCTACCGACGGGAACCGAGAAATAAAGCCGTCCACCAGGACGTAGCACGCGTTGCAATGCGTTCATAAACCGAAAGCAAGCGTCTGGATCAATTGGGTCCGAGTACCGGCCCAGTCCGAAGTGCTCCGCAACATGCAGGCTGGATAGTGACTCAACACTGTTGCTCTCAAGGCGCACCAGCTCAGTGGCGTCATCTTGAAAAAATGTGACACCTGAGAGTTCGCTCTTAAGTGGCCGAATATCCACAATCGTCACCGGTATGAAAACCATTAGATGCGCGATAAATCCATCAATCCGCGAACCGACATCCATGTGCTCGCTTGGACGTTGCCGATAAATCTTTTTCGCCGCCCACAGATCCTGATGGAAATAGTGGCCGCTAGCCTGTCCTGCACCAGATCTTCTGTCAGTGAGGATCGGGAAGAGATCCCTGAAGGTGATTCTGAGTCCCGCCATGCGATTAAGCCGGGAATAGCGACGCATATCAGCGAAGAAGCGCGGTATTCCTTGCAAGCTTCTTACCAGGATGTGGGGCTGAAATCCAGTGAAATGGGACTGTTTCGTTAGGAACGACATGCTGAATCAGTAGTATACTCGTGATGCGTGATTTGCAACGCTTCTGAATGCGCCCGTTCAGCCTCTGGCTCAGCCGTTCCTTCCAGGCTTACTTAGAACTCCAGCATTCCAAACCAACGACATGAACGATCTGTGTGATTTGAATTCATCGACGCAATCCATTGGCATTGTAATTCCGACCTACAATCGGGCGGATGCTCTTATGGTGTGCCTTCAGCATCTTGAGCGCCAGACAACGGATGATTTCGAAGTTGTCGTGGTCAATGATGGCTCCAATGATTCCACATCTGAGCGTCTCAAAACATTTCAGGAGCAAACATCTTTACGTTTTCGCTACGTTTGTCAGGCAAATGGCGGCCCCGCGCGGGCGCGTAATCTTGCCATCTCCATGCTGCGGGCACCGATCTGCCTGATGATTGGTGACGATATCTTTGCATCACCGGACTTTGTCGCAACGCACCTTAAGTTACATCGGGAGCGCTCTGAGATTCAGGTTGCTGGCCTGGGGTTCACACGCTGGAGTGAGGACGGCCAGTTGGTCACAAAGTTCATGAGATGGTTGGACTCCAGCGGAAACCAATTTGCGTATGGAAATCTGCTTAAGGGCGCCCACCCCGATTGGAAGCACTTTTATACCAGCAATCTTTCGGTCAAGACCGAGTTGCTCAGGCAATATCCGTTTGATGTGACTTTTCCGAATGCCGCCATGGAAGACATGGAACTTGGCTATCGAATCCAGACTCAACATGGTCTGGAACTTGTTTTCATCCCAACCGCTGTTGCCGACCATTTTCATCCGACAGACTTTCGTCAGGCATGCAGGCGAATGTTGACAGTTGGCCCTTCGGCCCGCCACATGTATGAACTGTGGCCTCAAGCGCAACCGGCTCCTATTGGTAAATTGAAGCAGAGTATTTTCGACATATTCTTGCGAAATCGATGGCTGCTCAAGCCTCTTGTTCTACTCTCGGACTTACTCACTCGCATTTGGTGTCCTAATCCCTTGATGAAGATTGCGCTGAAGGTCCACTATTTGATTGGCTACTCGGTATCTCCATGAGGAGTTGGCAGGCCACGTTTCGCTTGCTGTAGAGGGCTCGATCGAAGCCGTTATTTCGCATATGCTGGTTCTCCGCCAGCAGACCAAAGGCGCTCCGACCTGTTCGGTCTTGCTAGACTGAGTTGCAATGGAAAAACAGGCTCAACACTTTCTACGGGGAAGATCGAGGCCAGAGAGTGTCAGTGGTCGCAACAGTCAGTTCTCGTTCAAGGCAGCACTGAGGAGCGCAACGAGGCCTCTATACCCAATTTACATCCATCCGCTAATCGCCTTTGGTTCAGTCTGGTTGCTAGTCTGGTTCCTCTATGCACTTCGTCTAAGCAAACTGATAATGTACCCCGGATCGGAGGTCCTGCACTTTGTCGGACCACTGCTGGCTGCCGCTGTCGCGGGTTCAGCCTTTGCATATATCATTCCATGTCGCTTTGTGATGCCGGTGTGGTGGCGGTTGGCCGATAGCTCCAGAACAGTTGGATTGCTGGATCGGCGTCTGAAGCTTTGGTTCACGATTTGGTGCGTGGTCACCGTCGTCGAAATTATCTACTCGAGAGGAATCCCAATCGTTTGGTTGTTCATTGGAAGCAGTAAGACTTACATGGATTTTGGAATACCTACGGTCCATGGTTTCATGAATTCGCTGTTGCAAGCCATCTGCCTTGTGCGTTTCGGCATGGGACTTCGGTTTAGAAGAAAGAAGGATTTTCTCTACGCAGCCTGGGCCGTCTTCTGGAGCATGATGGTCGTCACGCGGCAACTCATGATGGTCTTTCTGATCGAGGCAGTCGTAGTTTATTGTACATATCGGCTCATTCGAGTTAAGCGAGTGATAGGCGCGCTCCTGAGTGTGCCGTGCTTGGTATATGTTTTTGGTGTAGTTGGCGATCTGCGGACTGGCGCTGAGCAATTTCGCGCACTTGCACAGCCAACTAGTGCATACCCGGACTGGCTTCCTTCAGGCGTTCTGTGGTTTTATATGTATCTAAGTACGCCGATTAATAACCTGATCTTTACCTTCCATACGACGCAACCTCTTTACGACTGGCGATTCCCAAATACGCTGTCCGAACTTCTTCCAACCGTATTGCGGACGATGCTGTTCTCTGCCAATACTCTCGCGGCTAGCAATGGAGACCTGATAACGCAAGCCTTTAACGTAAGTACTGCCTTTGCAGGCCCCTTTGAGGACTTTGGGCGGATTGGGGTGCTGCTTTCCTCATTCATGATGAGCGTGCTCGGCGGTCTGTATTGGAGAAAACATACATTTCGGGATCGGCTGTGTTACGCCGTGCTCTGCCAATGCCTCGTCCTCACTGTCTTTTTTAACCACTTTGTAATGCTGCCCGTAATTACTCAACTTATCTGGATTTACATCTTCTTTTACCGAACTGAAGGTGATGTAACTATTCCAGTTAACATTCCTCGAGAATTTCCTATAACAAATGCAGCCTGACGCTCCGAATTCATCACCGATATTGCTTCGGAAATGGACACAGCCAATTGTTCCTTCACTCTCCGTTCTCGTGCGCTGCTACAACGAAATCGGTGCGCTGCCGGGCTTTTGGGAATCATTAAGGCGGCAGACAATCTTCGACCGGCTTGAGATTGTAGTTCTGGACAGTGGTAGCACAGATGGTTCGCTGGACTACATGCTACTCCAGCCGTGCAGTATCTATCAGATACCTAGCTCTAGCTTCAACTTTGGGCGCAGTTGCAATCAATTGATGCGGCTAAGCTCGGCTAACTTGGCTATGTTTCTGTCCGCTCACGTGTTCCTTGAACAGCCGAATGCGGTAGAACAAGCCGTCGGGCTGCTGCATTCGGGAGGTTTGGGAGCCGCCTACTTCCGTCAGGTGCCCAATCCTGTTCTTGGGTTCAACGCCTATGAAGCCGGTTTTCTGAAAAGAAAATTTCCTTCGGGAAATATGCCAAGGCTCATGCTAAGCCCTGGAGGCTTCTCAAATGCAGCGTCCGTTATTACTCGAGAGGCCTGGCATCGGCTGCAATTTCCTGAGATCCACGGCAGCGAAGACCATCGATGGGCACAGGAGTTTCTTGAGCTTGGAGGTGAGCTGTTCTATCTGCCGCAACTGCGGGTTCAGCACTCGCATAATGAAAACCCAGCCCAGGTCTTTCGGAGAGTACGACTAAACGTCCTCGCACGTGGAAATGCAGGATCATATTTTAGGGCGATCTATCTTTTTGTAGGGATCGTTGTGCAAACGCTGCGAGTCGGAGGTAGCCCCAAAGAGGCTGTTCAATTCGCGTGGAATCATGCTCGCGCATATCTTTAAGATGGACTCCGCCAGACGTGCAGCAGCGTTTTATGGCGTGTGCTTCCTCATTTGGATCTTTTCATGTTGGTTCACGTAGTTGTTCCCACCTTGAATGCAGCCGCTGATTGGCGGGACTTCGCGCCTCCCTTGCTCGCATCCCTGCCACCGGAACAAGTTCTCATTATCGATTCATCTTCGACTGATCAGACTGTCACTTTGGCGCGAAATGCTGGATTCCGGCTCCATATCATTCAGCCGTCTGAGTTCAATCACGGCGCCACTCGACAACTCGCGGCAGAGTTGCTACCCGATGCTGACATCCTCATCTACTTAACTCAGGACGCCGTTCTAACCAGTCCGGCTTCTATCCCGAATCTCCTTCGACCTTTCGCCGACCCCACGGTCGCAGCAGCCTATGGACGGCAACTGCCGCGTATCGGCGCAGGCGCGATTGAATCCCACGCACGGAATTTCAATTATCCGGCGCAGTCTGATATACGGGGCTTTGACAGCCGGAAACACCTCGGCATCAAAGCCATCTTCCTTTCCAATTCCTTCGCTGCATACCGCCGCTCCGCGTTGATGGCGGTCGGAGGCTTTCCGAAGCATGTGATCTTCGGCGAGGACACCGTCACAGCGGCGCATCTACTGATGACAGGTTCAAAGATCGCCTACGTCGCCGACGCCTCGGTGCGTCACTCTCATCCATACACCTGGACCCAAGAATTTAAGCGATATTTCGATATCGGTGTACTGCACACCCGTGAGCGCTGGCTTAAGGAGTCGTTTGGCGGTCCTGGGGGGGAAGGGAAACGATTCTTAATCTCGGAGATCAGTTATCTTCGGCGCGAAGATCCTCTGCGAATCCCGTCTGCGTTGTTTCGCACGGGACTGAAGCTGCTCGGCTACAAACTTGGCAGCTCGGAAAGAAATCTGTCTCTCGCCGTGAAGCGCCGACTCAGCATGCATCGCAGATTCTGGGTCGAATGAGTCCATGCGCAGCCTACCTCGGACCTGAGTCTTCCTTCTGCCGCTACGCTGAGAGTCCTTTTGTTTTCCGGAGTTCCCCGAAGCCCTGGTTTGCTATTGCTTCGCAATCACAGCGATCGAAGCCGCGCTCAGCGCAAGGTTCCCAACGATCTGCGCAAGGTTCAGCGTACGCTGCAGCGTGTTCTTCGGAAGAGATGGTGGAACGACGATGGTGTCGCCCGGATAGATTACCGATTTCTTTACGTCCGTATACTGCTGGCTCACCACCGAGCCATCTGCGCGCAAAATAAACATGCGCTTGTGGTCAGCCTGCCGGTCAGGGCCGCCGGCCTCATGCAAATAAACTCCAGCACGCTTACCGGCTGCGAAGATGAATGCATTCGCGCTGTACACCTGTCCTTCCACCGTCACATTCGACGGAACGCGCGGCACAATAAAGCGATCGCCGTCCTCCAGCGCAATATCCGGCAGGCTATCGATGCTCGTATCGCTAGGCTTCAGACTGAGCACGATTCTTCCAATCGGCCGAATCCTGCGCAGCCTGTCCACTGTTGTACGAATCGCAGTTTGCCCTGCAATCTGCGCCGCCTGGTCCTGCGGAGTCATCGGCGCGTTTTGCAGGTTCGCCAGTGTTAGCGTCGACTCCAGTTGGTCCGCGTACTCATTCAACCGCTGCTGCTGCAGCCTTCTCGTAGACTCTCGTGTGAACTCGGACGCGTACAGATAGGCGTCTGGTGTCAACCCTCCTGCGCGCTGCAGCAGGCTGCGCAGAGTCTCTCCGGGCTGCACGCTGTACACGCCCGCCTGCTCAACCTCACCCTCCAACCGCACATACCGCGTCTGCTGCTGGGTCGGTACGCGAATATCTGCCTTCGAGAAGATCGTCACCACGTCACCCGGCAGCAACTGCACATCCTGCGAAGCATCGCCGTTCAGCACAATCTTTCCGAGATTGAACGGAATCAGCGACGTTGTCAGCGTCTTGTCATCCTGTCGCTCGATGACCGCGTATCCCCAGTCGATATCCGGCGCGCTCAGCACCACATCGTTCTTTGCCTGGAAGCGTCCTCCGCCTGCGGTCAAAGCCGAGGCCACAGAGTTTCCACCGCCCGTGCTCGCTGAGTTCTCCGACTGGTCGAACGTTCTCTGGCCCATCTGCATCGAGCCCTCATTCGGCTGCTGCTGCAAAGTAGCCGTCGCGCCCGCACCTGTACCCTGCACCTGCACCTGCACCGGGTGACCCTGCTCGTCGTACAAGGTCACTGTCTGCTGTTGGCTGGCGGGGTTCGCGCTTTGGTTGGGCTGTAACGCATTCTGTCCGCTCTGCTGCTGCCGTTGCATGCCCTGCTGGGTGCTCTGAGTCTGCTGTCCTTGAAGCGGTGTCGCGCCCAGTTGTCGCAACTGCTGCAACTGTTGCTGGCGCAGAATTTCGCTATCGTAGATGCGTTGCGCCCGCACGTCGTTTGGCTCTTCACTCTGGTCCAGCACAAACTGTCCAAGCTGGTTCCGTTTGCGCCAGTAGTCGCGCGTTATCAGCGACTCGCGATTCGGAATCAAGTCGCTTACGCGCATCCCCGGCTTCCACGAATACCGCCCCGGATTCGCCACGTTCCCGCGCAGCGTCACCGCGTTGCGGAAGCGGTCCACCACCGCGCGCACCGACAGGATGTCGCCGCCCTGCATCATCTCGGTCTTGCTCGTGTCCAGGCTGATGCTCTCCACGTTGCGGTTCGCATGCTCATACACGCGCTCCAGGAGAACATCCGCACCCGAGGCCAGCGCGCTCTCCCCGCCTGCAAACCCCAGCGCCTGCTCCACGCTCGTCTGGCCTTTCAGCTCGTAGATCGCCGGATGATTCACACTGCCGACCACCGCCACCTGCGGTCCTGCATACGGAATGAAGATTACGTCGCCCGTTGCCAGCGCAATATCCTTCGACTTGTCTCCGCGCAGCAGCAGGTCGTACAGGTCGAAGTGATCGATTGTCTCTCCGTTGCGCTTCACCTGGATGTCGCGCAGCGATCCCGTCGACAGCGGTCCACCCGAA
>Ga0126381_100006024_pt1 | contig 13395 bp, 10 predicted proteins | sample PanSoiMetPlot_28_FD_96465 | JGI IMG/M metagenome (GOLD analysis project Ga0126381, IMG submission 96465) | Tropical forest soil microbial communities from Panama - MetaG Plot_28 | ecosystem: Environmental > Terrestrial > Soil > Tropical forest > Bulk soil | place: Panama | collected 2016-02-17
AGCTGGCGGAGGGAATTGAACCCCCGACCCTCTGATTACAAATCAGATGCTCTACCAGCTGAGCTACGCCAGCGCCGCTCAAACCGAGTAAGCATAGCAGAAGAGGAATAAGAATTGCAAGGCAGGGTTTCAAAATTCGAGCACGTCGTGGGCCATGGCCATGGGAATCGCTCACCACCATGTCCATGCTGGCAAGGGCTATCTTGCATCCCTTCTATAACTTAGCACAAGTTTCCCCAACCCCAAGCTAACGCATCTGGTAAGGCACGATTTTCACAGGTCGCACTCGGTTTTTTGTAGCGGATTTTGGTGTGCGGGCGAGGGCCTCATGGGAGAATCGCGGGGATTGGGAAAGTGTCGGGTACCTTGGAAATGAGCAAACGAAAATGGATGGCCGCGGCGGCAGGCCTGCTGGTGTTGAGCTCCGCGGGTTACTACGTTTATCAGCGCCGCGCTGCGAGCAGTTCCCGCCGCAACGACTTGCTTGAAATGATGCCAGCCGACGGGAACGCCGTCGTTTTCGCGGACCTTGCGGAATTGCGGAGCAGCCCCTTTGTGGCACAACTGTTTGCGTGGGCTCCGCAGCCCGAACCGGATGAGGATTACGCGAAGTTTTTGAACCAGACCGGCTTTCATTATGAGCGCGATCTCGATCGCCTCGCCATCGCGTTTCAAAAAAACGGGCAGGATACCGCTTTCTTCGCGGTAGCGGACGGAAGATTCGACCGGCAAAAAATCTCGGCACTAGCCAACAAGTCAGGCACCGCCGAGAAACACGGCGGCCAAGAGGTCTTTGCAATCCCTGGGAGCGGAGCCGCGAAAAAGATTTATCTGACGTTTCTGAGCAATGGCCGCATCGCTTTAACCGATCGCGTGGATCTCGGCCAAAGCCTTGGCAAAAAACGAAGCGACGACCGCCAGGAGGAGTGGCGTTCGCGTTTCGAACGCCTTGGAGGATCGCCTTTCTTTGCTGTGATTCGTCAAGACGCTGGCACTGAAGAGGCGCTGACCGAGCGCGCTCCCGGCGGCTTCCGTTCACCGCAGCTTTCCACGGCGCTCGACCGTTTGCAATGGATTACTCTCGCAGGAAAGCCCGAGAATGATCGGCTACACGTTGTAGCCGAAGGAGAATCCGCTTCGCAGGATACCGCGAACCAGCTAGCGGATTTGCTCGATGGCGTTGTGGCTCTGGCGGAAGGGGGGTTGAACGACGCCAAGACCCGGCAACAGTTGGACCCTTCGCTGCGCGAAGCTTATTTAGCGCTGTTGAAGAGCACCGATGTCTCGAAAATCGATCGGGGCGATACGAAATCAGTGCGGATTGCGTTCGAAATTACGCCGGCTTTTCTGGAATCGGCTCGCCGCGCGTCAATGAGCCCTCCTGCCCCGCCCGCCAAGCCAGTCCCGGGGAATCCGGCCATCCGCCCTAAGAAGGGGAGCTCGTAGCATCACAAAAGCAAGGCGCTCTCAAAAATAAAGAAGCGGGCCAGAGCCCGCCATCACTTCCCGCAAATATCTTTTGTTGGTTAGTCGCCCGCCGGACTTGACTTCATGTAGCGCCAAGGATTGACAGGCGCGTTGTTTACTCGAACTTCATAGTGCACGTGGGGGCCGGTGGAGCGTCCGCTAATGCCCGTGTAGCCGACGACCTCGCCACGTTTCACTCGCGAGCCGACCACCGCCGAATACGCCGAAAGGTGCGCGTACCAAGTGGTGATACCAAATCCGTGGTCGATAACCACCAAGCGGCCGTAGCCCGCGTGAGGCTCGGCAATGGTAACTACGCCGTCCGCGGTGGCATGAACCGGCGCGCCGTAGTCGGAAGCCACGTCTACGCCGGTGTGGAAAGCGCCTTCTCCGCTAAACGGATCGAGGCGTTCCCCGAAGCTGTCCGTGATGTGCCCCATCACCGGCCAGATCGAAGGCGTGTAGCTCGAGTCCGCAAAGTTTGACGGGAGCAAATGCAATCCGCTGCTGGCGATTACCGTGGCATTGCGTTTCAGAAAGGTGTACTGCTCGACAGAGCGGTCAAAAGCATCCTGCGAGTCAGCAGGGTTGTCCGCTTGATCAAACGCCGCCGGGTGATACCGCAACACACCATAGGTCATGGCCACTTCGGTGGCGAGAGACTGCAGGGAATCAAGGCGCTGGTTCGTATCGTTGACGGTGGCCTGCAACTGGCGGTATTGCTGAGTGCGCGTTTCCAATTCGTGGCGAACGGCGTTGTAGTTTCCGACTTTCCAGAGCATGCGGGAGTAGGAAGCGACGGCGGCGGTTACGCTGATAGCCCCAATTAGCGCCAGAATGGCGACACCGTGTATTAGGTAGGCTGGTACGACCACTTTCCGGAGCTTCCCCGGAGTGGACGCAATAAAAAATGTATAGGTCTTGCCTCGCATATTCGCCAATAGGCCCAGTAGGCCTTTGTACTCGCCATTTGGCGGGTGACGCACCCTTGACCCGCACCAAAAAAGAAAAGAATACGACTGGCCTGAACCGAGGGGGTGGTTCGCGACCTTGCCCATGCTAGTTCCTGCAGAAGGGGTTCGTCAACCCTGATTTTAGTACCAGGGCGGTACAGGTCGTTCCAAGGAGTTTCCTGTACCAAGGGGCAGGTACCCTTCCCGAACACTCCTCGGGCGTACTTCGCCGGTGCACGGCTCGCGACGGAATAACCAAACAGCGGCGGCAAAAGTGCGCTATAAAGCTGAACGATTGCAAGGCCATGCAAAATGGGAAGTCGAAAGGGCTAGGGCGCCATTCTGAGCTTTGCCATGAGAATGCGCGAAAGCGAGCTGATTGACAGGATCGAGAAGTCGCTGGAGCAGCGTTCTCGTGAGTCACGCGAAGTTCGCGTTGGCATCGGGGACGACGCTGCGCTGTTTCGGCCTCGGACAGGCCGTGAGCTGATCCTCACTTGCGATTGGTTCTTGGAAGGGACTCATTTCCTTCGAGACAAGCACCCTCCTGATTCCGTGGGTTGGAAATGCCTGGCTCGGGCTTTGAGCGACGTGGCGGCGATGGGCGGGACTCCACGCTGCTTCCTTTTGAGCCTCGCGATGCCTGCCTCCCTTGCCGGGCGCTGGCTCGATGAGCTCCTGGGTGGCTTGCAACGGGCATCGCGCAAGTTTGGGTGTGCCTTGGCTGGTGGGGACACCACAAACAGAAAGGAAGTCCTGGTCAATATCAGTGTGGTGGGCGAAGTGCGAACCGCCCATGCCGTGCTCCGGTCAGGCGCGCGCCCAGGCGACCTCATCTATGTCAGCGGGCATCTGGGGCGGGCGGAACTCGGTCTGCAGATCCTTCGACGAAGTCGGGAGCCCGCGAATCCAAAGAATTCTCTTTTGAAAAAGCATCTTTATCCCGAGCCACGACTTGAACTGGGAAAGTGGCTGGCAGAGAAGCGCCTGGTCAGCGCCATGATGGATCTTTCGGACGGACTTTCAAGCGACCTGCCGCGTTTGTGTGCGGCAAGCGGCGTCGGGGCGCGGCTCGAAAGCGAAAGAATTCCATCGGTCGGGGGCCTTGAGGCGGCGCGAAAGCAGGGCCTGGATCCCTTGGAGCTTGCCTTGCACGGCGGAGACGACTACGAATTGTTGTTTACGGTGCCGTCGCAAAAGGCGAAGTTTCTGACAAGAGGAATCCAGCGCGTAAAGCTCACGCAGATTGGACACGTCACCGAGAAAACAGAGTTGGTTGTGTGCAGCCAAAGTGGCCGCGGGCGGCCGTTGGCGGCTGGCGGCTGGGATCCATTTCAAAAAGCGCGATAGCCGGCGCCGCCTGAAAGTCATTTTGCTTTAGCGGAACTACTCATAGCGCAGGGCGGTGAGTGGATCGACGCTCGAAGCGCGGCGCGCGGGAAGCCAACACGCCACCAGCCCGGTGAGCAGCAACACCACGGCTACGCTTGAGAGCGTCCATGGATCGTAGGCCGACACTCCCCAGAGCTGCGTGGCAATCACGCGGCCCAGGGCAACGCTTGCGATCAGTCCCAACGCGACGCCGATTCCCACCAGCCGCAGCCCCATGCGAATCACCATTGCGACCACGTCCGAGCCTTCCGCTCCGAGCGCCATACGGATTCCAATTTCGTGAGTTCTCCGAGTCGTCGTGTACGCCAGAACGCTGTAGACGCCAATCGTCACGAGCGCCAGGCCCATCGCTCCAAAAATCGTCATCAAGAAGAATCCAAATCGCGGACCGGCGTAAGAAAACTGGCTGATGTAGCCCTGGAGCGTTCCCGTGAACGTCAGGGCTACGTTGCGGTCGGTGGCCCAAATCTCCTTCTCGATCGCGTTCATCATGGTCATCGGTTCTTTCTCGGTGCGCACCAGGACTCCTCGAAACGCGGAGCCCGTGACGGTGTACGGTATCCAAATTTCCGGCTGAACCGGATCTTGCAAGCCGCGATTTTTCACGTCGGCAACGAGCCCGATGATTTCAAACAACGGATCCTTCAGCGGGTCTCCAAATTGTTCCATTTGCGCGATGCGCACTTGCTGCCCGATGGGGTTGTCGCTCGCCAGATACTTCTTCACAAAGGTTTGGTTCACTACGGCCAGCTTGCGCGCTCCGTCGACTTCCGCCTCCGTAAACGGCCTGCCGCCGACGAACTGAATCTTCAATACCGGGAAATAGCCTTCGCTGACCAATTGAAACATCGCATTCCATTTTTCGGCGTGCGACTTGCTGGGAATCTCGATGTCGCTCGGAATCCCGCCATAAGGCGGCAGCGTGCTCGTTTCCGTGGCGTCCACGACTCCCGGCAGGGCCTTCAGCCTTTGCAACAGAGGCCGGTAAAATCCCTGCACTTGTGCCGCTGTTTTGTAGCGATCAACGGGCAGCGGAAGCCTGGCGACGAAGACATGATCCGGGCGGAGTCCCAGTTTCACGTCGCGCAGGGCGACAAAACTGCGCATCAGCAGCCCTGCCGCAACCAACAGTGTCAGAGATAATCCCACCTCCAACACCACCACTGCGTCGCGCAAGCGTCCGTGGCGAAATCCGCCGCTGACACCCTTGCCGCTGTCGCGAAGCGGCTCGTTTACATCCTTTCTTGCCGCTTTCAACGCGGGAACAAGACCAAACACGAGTGCGGTCAGTACCGCCACGCCCAGGGTAAACAGCAACACGGGCGTGTTCAGGCGGATGACCGCTTCGGCGGGTATAATGTTTTGCGGCATGAGCGCCACTAAGGACTTCAGCCCGCCCCAAGCAAGCAACGTCCCTGCCGCTGCGCCACCTACCGCCAGAATCATGCTCTCCACAAGCAGCTGGCGGATCAATCGCCAGCGGTTCGCTCCCAGTGCCGACCGTATCGCGAACTCTTTCTCACGCGTGGTTGCCCGCGCCAGCAACAAGTTCGCCACGTTTCCGCAACCGATCAGCAACAGCAGTCCCACCGCCGCCAAAACAATAAAGAGTGTGGTTTTGAACTGGCCCACAACCAGATTCGTCAACGACTCCAGATGGACCGCAAAATGTTTGGGATAATCTTTGGGATACACTTTCGACAGCCGGTTGGCGATGATCGTAAAGTCCGATTCCGCTTCCTTCACCGAAACGCCCGGCTTCAGGTGTCCGAGCATGAACCAATACTGTGGAAACGCGCCCGCCACAGCGGTGGTGGGGGATGCGCGCTCCGGCTTTTTGGGAATCCACAGGTCCGCATCACCCCAGGCAAACCGCGGCGGCATGATGCCAACGAGTGTCCTTGGCTGGTCATTTAATATGAAAGTTTTATGAACGATAGAGGGGTCAGCGCCGAAGCTCTTGACCCACGTCTTGTAGCGCAACACAAACACCGGCGGCGCGCCAGGCTCGTAATCGGCGGGTTCCATGGCCCGCCCGAGTAAGGCCGGCAGGCCGAGAAACTCAAACGTTCCCGGAGTAACATAATTTCCGTCAAAGCGCAGCGTGCCCTCTCCCGAGCGATACAGCACATCCAGATTGTCGTTGGCGATCACTCGGTCAAACACATGATTCTGCTCGACATAGTCCAGAAACTCCGGCCCGCTGTACCCGCCGCGTCCACCCGGCTCATTCCGCTCCGTATCGTGGATTTGGACCGACATAAAGCGCTGCGCATCGGGGTACGGAAACGGCTCCATCATGATGTTGTCGATGACGCTGAAAATGGCCGTCGACGCGCCAATTCCCAAGGCGAGTGTGATGATGGCTACAACGGTGAAACCGGGGGATTTTGCGAGGTTCCTCAGTGCATGTCGAATGTCCTGGCCAAGCGTTTCCATGGCGACCCTCTTCCCTGGCAACGGATCCTAGTCGTCCAACCACTCGCCATTTAGGAGTTACGCACCCAGAGCTAATTATGTTCGACGGCAAGAAACTGAATTGGTTCCCATAACCGAAAGAAACTTTGTCAAACAACTCGGCTCAGCCTAAGAGCCACCGTGGGAAGCGATCAAGGAATGAACCCAGACTAAAGAAGGACTAAAGAAAGCGCTCCAGGCTTCGCTCTCAAGAAATCTTATGGCTGAGACGGGGGGCTTGCCGTTGCGGCATTGGTCGTGGCAGAAGGAGTCGGTGGTTTTTCTTTAGGCTTCTCGGCGGGCTCGTCCTCGGTGGGCGCAGTATCGGGCGTGGTCAAATTCAGTTGATGTTCGCCGGCCACCTGCTCGAGCGGCACGACGTTCGGAAAATCGGTCGCCGGGGTCCCAGCAGTTGCGCCTTGCATGAACTCGAGCCAAATCGGCAGGGCCGCCCGCGCGCCGGTTTCCTTTTTCCCGAGAGAAATCTGTTTGTCGTCGAAACCCACCCAAACTCCAGCGGTGAGCTGGGGTGTGAACCCCACGAACCAGGCGTCGGTGTAATCCTGTGTGGTTCCGGTCTTGCCGGCGGCGGGACGTCCCAGCGCTTTCGCGGCGACGCCCGTGCCGAACTGGACGACTTCTTCAAGCATCGCCACCATGGTGCGCGCCACATCCGGCGAAATCACATCGTGCACTTCCGGATGAGCTTCTTCGAGCAACGCTCCGTCATAGCTGGTTACGCGGCGGATCATGTAGGGATCGATACGAATGCCGTCGTCTGGGAACACGGTGAAGGCCGAGACGTGCTCGATTAACTTCATGTCCGCCGCTCCAAGAGCGAGCGGCAAGTACGGCGGCAGGGGCGTCGTAATACCAAAGCGCCGCGCCATATCCACAACCGTATTGATGCCTTCTTTTTCCGCCAGCTTCACCGCGGGAACGTTGCGCGAACCAGCCAGCGCGCGCCGCAGGGTAATGGTGCCTTCGAATTTTTCGTCGTAATTGTGAGGTGTGTACGGCTGGCCGCCACTGATGGTTGTGTAGGGCAGGTCGACAATCGTGTCGAAGGGCGTCGCGCCCTTTTCGAGGGCATCCGCGTAAACATAAACTTTGAAGGAGCTGCCGACCTGCCGAACCGCTTGCGTGGCGCGATTGAATTTCGAATCTTCGAAGCTGTAGCCGCCGACCATGGCTTTGATTTCACCGGTGGCATTGTCGATGCACAGCATGGCGCCCTGTGGGCCGGGCTGCTGTTCGAGTTGTACACGCGCGGTGCTGGGACGCAATTCCTGAATGGAGAATTGCGCGAGATCGCCTACCTTTAACAAATCCCCGGGCCGCCTGCGACCAGTCCACGCAAAATCCGCCGGAGAGAGAATGGCGCGGTACGTCCCGATTTTGATGACCGCATCCCGCTCGGTCACGCTCATGACCAGTCCTGTGACGTAGCTTCCCTTGTCTATGGCATGGCGCCAATCTTCATCCTCGTAAGTGTCTAACTTGCCGAGATTGTCGCGTTCCACGTTGGGCAAATTGCCCTTCCAGCCGTGGCGGCGCTCATAAGCATGCAGACCGTCGCGCACCGCTTGATTGGCGATGCGCTGCAGGTTGGTGTTCAGCGTGGTGTAAACGCGCAGGCCGCGTTCGTGAACGGCCTCGGTTCCGTAGGTGGCTTCGAGGTATTTCCGGACCTCTTCAAAGAAATACGGGGCCAAGTCGTTGCGCGGATACTGCAGGTGCAAGCCCAGCGGAGACTTGGCAGCGGCCGCTTCTTCTGTCGGCTTGATCTTGCCTTCTTCTTCCATGCGGTGAAGCACCAGATTGCGCCGCGCCAGTGCGCCCTCGGGATTGAGCAGCGGCGAATACTTCGGCCCGTTGATCATTCCTGCGAGGAGCGCCGCTTCCGGAAGCGTCAGGTCACCTACTTGCTTGCCAAAATAAAATTGTGCAGCGGCGGCGAATCCGTAATTGCCATGTGCCAAGTACACCTGGTTCGCATACATGGTGAAGATTTGCGGCTTGCTGTAGCGGCGCTCGATTTGGAGCGCCAGAAGCGTTTCCTCCGCTTTGCGGCGAAAACTGATGTCGCTGCGATCGAGAAACAGGTTGCCCGCAAGCTGCATGGTGATGGTGCTGGCGCCTCCGGCGCGGCGGCCTCGCGTGAGGTGGCGCAGCGCTGCCGTGAACATGCGTGGGAAGTCGATGCCCCAATGGTCCTCGAAGTGCTGGTCTTCAATGGCGGTGACCGCGTTGTACAGCACCTTGGGACACTGCTCGTAGGTCATCAGGATGCGGCGCTGCAAAGCGAAGCTGCCGACGAGCTGGCCGTCATCGCCATAGATTTCCGTGACCACGTTGGGCCGGTAGGTTTCGAGTGCGCGAATCTCCGGCAGGTCGCTGGCATAAACGAAGAGGAGACCGCATGCGGTGCCAAACAAAATCGAGCAAAGCACGAGAAACGCCAGCGCGACGCGGTCGATCAGCTTGAAACTGCGGAGGCGCAGCGTGATCGGGGGAAGGTTCAGCATGAAAATACGATTCTATCGCAGATGAGAATGCCCGCGTCGAATTCCGTTACAGCGCGTTTTGCGTTTCAGATACAACACAGTAAGATGCTTAGGCACTTCCGTCATCGACCTTTCGACCGTCCGAACGTAACCATCCAGCCAACAGGAGGAAATTCATGTTCCTCGGACTACTGTTCGCCACTGTCGTCGTGGCTTTTGCGGTTTCGGCTCTTACGGCGTGGGCCTTCACCAAACCGCTCGACACCATTCTCAGGCGCATTATTGCGGACGCCATCAGCTCCGCGTGGCTGAGGTATCTTCAGTTCGCCATTCTGGTCGTTGGCATTTCCTCAGGAGTGCGGGTCCACGATCTCGAGCGCTATCTCGGCCCGGGCGCGGGAAGCGCCCAAACATCCGGACTCAGCCTGGATCGCTGGGTGTGGGAAATCTATCAAACCACCATCGAATCATTGCTGGGGATTGCCTGGGTGTTGCTGGTGTTTTTTGTGTTCGCCCTGATTGCATATGTCATCGTGCGCATCGGCGAAATGCGCAGCGAGCAAAGCAATGCCGGCGAACCAAGCGGCTCCAAAGAGTGACTCGCGCCAATGGAAGTCAAGATCCCAAAGACGCCTCTTCCCCAGAAGCATGGTGCTTTGGAAACATGCGGGAGATTTTCAGTCGGGCCTGCCCGATTCGCGCGATACTCACATTGCTGATAAATTGCTGAAACGTTACTTCGGCCCCGGGAGTTGCCACGATGTTTGTGAACTTATTGGCGGCTTCGTTTCTTCTCGCCCTTGCTCTTTCCGCCACAATCGCCTGGATTTCCAAAGAAGCCATCGACGCCATTCTGCGGCGCTTCGTCGTTGACCCCGTCGTCCGCGCCGGATTCGAAAAGTACATTCGCTTCGCGATTGTCGTGGTGGGCATTTCCGGAGGGACGCGGGTCAAGCCTCTTCAGGAATACATTACCGCGGCTGATTACAACAAACCGGCTATGCTGGCGGCGCTGACACAGGAGTTCTGGGCGCTGGAGCTGTATCGCACGGTCACTGGCGCGCTCGAAGCCGTCGCCGGTCTATTGCTGGTTTGCATCTTTCTGGCGCTCATCGCGCCCGCCGTGCTCCGCATGCTCAAGATCGAACCCTTGAAGCCTGTTGCGGATTCACAAAAGCCTCGCGAACCCGAACGCCGCGTGGTCACGCTTCGCTAAATCTAGTCCGCCGTTTTGTGGCAGCTTTCACAGGCGCAGGCTTTTTCAAGAAATCCACTTCATTTGGGCTTGCGCTGCTTTCCATGTACCGCCCTCAAAACGCACGGTAAAAACGTCTCCGGCACCACATCGGCCGCCACCAGGGATATCCACCCTCTACTTCAGCCCCCGTCTCGCCGGTCGGAGAGAATTTCGTCCGCACGGAAATGATGCCACTCTTGTGCGTATCTTTTTCGCTGACCCCTTCCTGTTTTTGCTGTGCCCTAGGTAGGAGGGCTTGGTTCCCGAAATTCGGGCCCTAGCGCACGGGTTCGTAGTAGCTCTCCCCGGCGCAGGAGCGGCAGAGGGTGCGGCCGTTCCGAGTGACTTCGCGTTTGAAGTTGATGCCTTCGCCACATTGGACGCAGACGACGCGCGGGCCCTTAAACCCGGGCAAATCTTCGGGTGCAACGTCTACTTTCACCCATTGCGAATCGAACAAAACTTCCTCCGGAAGTTGCGCGTAGGCTTTCTGCTGGCCGGCTTCTCTGTCGAGTTCTGGGAACATTTCGCGCGCGGCTTGCTTTGAGGATTCCTTTGCGGCAACACGAATGGCGCGGCCGGTTGTCAAATCCACAAAAGTAGCCGCGACCTTGCCCCAATCGCGGAATTTCAGCGCGCGCTTGCCGAGCCGGCAGTTGGCCACGACCGCGACGGCGTCGGTCACACAGCGGTCGATCTCGACATACGTGACGAGCCGCTTTTTCTGAGCGATGGGGTCTTCGATCCCGAGTTCACGCAAGCCCAGCATCGCGAGGCGCACACCGAGAACCTGCCCCGCGCAAAGGTGCCCATGCGCCTGGGCGGAAAGTTCGAGGTATTCCTGAAGCGATTTCATGACAAATTTTGAGCTGAGAGCGATGGCTTCTCGGCGGCGGACCAGGGATGCGGCCGGCGGGCTTCGATGAAAACGAAGACCGTCATGAGCAAAGCAAGCCCAACAAAAACACTGTCGCGGACCACGGTCATGCCGGTGAGCGGCTCTGGGGTGGCGAAGCATCCGCAATTGACGTTCATGTGCAGAAGGTAGGCACGCGTAACCACGGTCAGAAAACCGAGCATGAGGAGGGTTAACAGTGATGCCCAGATGCGCAGCCCCCAGCCTATCAGCAGCATCAGCCCCAGAAAGATTTCGGTGAATGGCAAAGTGTGCGCGACAAAATCCACTCCCGCGGGCGAGAGCAACTTGTAGGATGCTACTTGCTGTGCAAACGTCGCGAGATTGGTGGAAATGGAGAATTTCAGAACGAACACCGGCCACAGATGCGTGTTGGGGAAGAAAATCTTGGAGATGCCCGCGTAAACAAAAATCCCTCCGAGCACCAACCGGGAGATCAGAATCACGACGCGGCGAAAGTTGAATGGGCTGGATGGCAGCATGAGAAAGTCGTCAGTTCTCAGTTTTCAGGTGCGATGAATTTGGCCCCTATTTCTGCGAGAGAAGCTGCTCGAGAAATTGCTTCATGGTGTCGTAGGTCATGACGCCGGCATACGGATAGGTCTGTCCCTTGCAATGAAAGACTGTCGTGGGCGTCTGATTCACGCGATACATCTGGCCAAGGGCGAAGTCCTTGTCAATCAGCGGATCGAGCGTGCCCCCCTTAACCAGAGCGCGGATCTTGTTCATGTCCGGGGCAGAAAGAACCGTGGCCACCGTGCCATCCACGTCGCCGGTCTGTTCCCATTTTTCCTGATTCTGAAACAGGGTTTGTTCGACCGGTTCGATTTTGCCGAGATCAGCGGCCGCGCGGGCGTACCGGGCAGCGATGCGCGAATAGGCGTGCATGGCCAGGGGAAAATCGCGATGAATCAGATAAACCTTGCCCGTGCTGACATAGTTGTCCATGAGCAAGCGATTCGTTGTCGTGTAAAGCGTTTTGCAAGCAGGACACTGGTAGTCGCTGAATTCTTCCATGACCACCGGGGCATTCTTCGAGCCGAAAGCCTTGTGCGGGTCGACGTCCTGCAGCCCTTGCGGTGCGGGTAGGGGAGCGGCTTCGGTCGCAAACGGTGTTGATGGAGCGTCGGCAGGCTGCTCCGGAGGAGCGGGCACTGTGGGAACAGCGGTACTTGCAGCCGGTCCGGGCGGAGGCGCAACCGCAGGAGGCGGCGGGGTCCTGTGCAGGGTTGGCAGGAAGAGAGCCGCCAAGATGAGCACACTCACGCTAATGATTGCAGCCAGGATGCGCCGACGATTCACAACAGCCTCCAGACACTTCAATTTATAAAATGATGTTCGCAACCAGAGCCAGACGATTCTACCGCGAAATGCTCCGAAAAGGGCGGACCACCCATGGACCAGCGGCCAAAAAGGGGCACCTTCGCGCGGAGACTGAGCCTCTAATCGGTTGGTTGCCGACGGGGAGCGTTCTGTTGCCCCAGCGAGAGGAAGATCAGGTCGCGGGTCAATTGGGAGCGGCGTCCTTCGAAGCATAAGCTTCCCCTAACAGATAGAAAATGAATGCCTTACATGCAATATAAGAAAACTTGACAAGAACACACTCAACCTGTATAATCGCCGCGATGCTGGGCTTGGAGCGATCGGAGCTCTAGAGTTGCCTCGGTTAGACAGGGGCGATGGGCAGCGGCAAACCAGTTTGAGGAGAGGGGTTATGAGCAAGATTATTGGAATTGACTTGGGGACGACCAACTCGGTCGTCGCCGTCATGCAGGGCGGCGAGCCGGTAGTGATCCCGAACCAGGAAGGTGCGCGGACGACGCCGTCAGTCGTAGCCATCACCAAGACGGGTGAACGGCTGGTCGGTCAGGTGGCCAAGCGTCAGGCGGTCACAAATCCCGAGAACACCGTCTATTCGATCAAACGGTTTATGGGCCGGCGCTACGACGAAGTGGGCGAGGAAATGCGCCGCGTCCCTTATAAAGTGGTCGCTGGACCGCACCAGGACGCGCGCGTGGACATTACCGGGAAGCTGTACAGCCCGCCAGAGATTTCCGCGATGATTCTGACCAAGCTGAAGACCGCGGCCGAGGACTTCCTTGGTGAAAAGGTCACCAAGGCTGTGATTACTGTACCGGCGTACTTCAACGACGCACAGCGGCAAGCCACCAAGCAGGCCGGCGAAATTGCGGGCCTCGAAGTGGTTCGCATTATCAACGAACCCACGGCTGCTGCGCTCGCATACGGATTGGACAAAAAGAACGACGAAACCATCGCGGTTTACGACCTGGGCGGCGGCACTTTCGATATTTCCGTGCTGGAAGTGGGCAGCGGCGTTGTGGAGGTGAAGTCCACCAACGGCGACACGCATTTGGGCGGCGACGACGTCGACCAGCGCATCGTGGACTGGCTCATTGATGAGTTCAAGAAAGAGAACAACATTGATTTGAGCAAAGACCGCATGGC
>Ga0126381_100006026_pt1 | contig 13394 bp, 8 predicted proteins | sample PanSoiMetPlot_28_FD_96465 | JGI IMG/M metagenome (GOLD analysis project Ga0126381, IMG submission 96465) | Tropical forest soil microbial communities from Panama - MetaG Plot_28 | ecosystem: Environmental > Terrestrial > Soil > Tropical forest > Bulk soil | place: Panama | collected 2016-02-17
AGCGAGCACGGTGATCACGACAGCGCATCCGGCGATCTCGTTTCTTCGCCTGATCGATCCCGCGGTGCTGCCGGCCGACTTCGTCGCCGACATCCGCGGCTGGCAGAGCAGGAGCGGCACCGTCAAGATCAACCTGGCGCTCGACCGGCTGCCGGCCTTCTCCGGTCATCCCGCGTTCGATCCCCAGGTCCATGGCGGGACCATCGTGCTGGCCGAGAGCCTTGACGAGATCGAGAATTCCTTCCAGGAGGCGGTCGCTGGCCGCCCGTCGACGGCACCGTTCGCCGACGTTTGCATCCCGAGCGTGTTCGACGACTCGCTCGCCCCGGCCGGCCAGCACATCATGTCGATGTTCACCCAGTGGGTGCCGCATACCTACGCCGACAAGCCGGACGAGTCCGAACTTGAGCTATACGCGGACCGGATGATCACCAGGATGGATAAGGTCGCGCCGGGGTTCGCCGAGTCCGTGCTGGCTCGCCAGGTGATCGGCCCGGATCAGATGCAGGAGGAGTACGGCCTGGTTGGCGGCAACATCTTCCACGGCGAGTTGACGATGGGACAGATGTTCCACGCGCGGCCCGCCGCGGGTTACGCGGATCTGCGCACCCCGCTGCGGGGCCTCTATCAGGCAGGGTCGTCGACGCACGGCGGCGGCGGCGTTACCGGGATTCCCGGCCGCAACGTCGTCCGCCAGATTATGGCGGACCGCCGCGCCGCTCGCTGGCGCCGCCGCCGCTAGCACGAAGTCGCGGATCAGGCCGGGGCGGCGGGCGCCTCGGCCGCCAGGCCGCCGCCGAGTTCGCCATCGCCGCGGTCTGCGTCGCCGCGTCCGCCATCGGGGAATCCGAGCTTTGCTCGCCGCAACGCCGGGTTGATCGCACCAAGCACGAGCGCGCCAGCAACGCACGCCAGGCCGCCGCTTACTACGGAGATGCCGACCGAGAACAACTGCGCCACCAGGCCGGCCTCCACATTCCCGAGCGACGGTGCCGTCGAGACCTGGGCGAGGTACAAGCTGGACACACGGCCGCGCAACTCGTCTGGCGTGTAGTGCTGCAGGAGCGCGTTTCGCAACACCTCGGAGATCAAGTCGGCCATCCCAGCCAGCGCAAGGAACACAAGCGCGATCAATAGGCTGCCGCTGAGGCCGAAGCCTACGATCGCTGCACCCCACGCGAGCCCGGCCACGATTACCACGACACCTGGTCGTCTGAGCCGGCCGGTCCAGCCGCTCGTCGCGGCGCCAAGCAAGGCGCCCAACCCTGGAGCCGCGGCGAGCAGGCCGAATGTGGCTGAGCCGCCGTGGAAGTGTTCGCGGGCGATCGCCGGGAACAGAGATTCCGGCATTCCGAAGATCATCGCGCTCGCGTCGACCGCCAGCATCCCGCCCACCACGGCGTTGTGCCTGACATAACGCAGTCCCTGCGCCATCGACCGCAGCCCTGGCCTCGCGGCGCGTACCGTGGGCGGCAGCGGCCGGATGAACCACGCAGTCAGTCCGAAGATCGCGAAACAGGAAGCGTCGATGGCGTAGCACGAAGCAAGCCCTGGTCCGGCGATCAGCGCGCCAGCCAGAGCCGGGCCGCCCAGGCTGCCGAGCTGGCGCCCCATTGCATTGAGCGCCGCAGCGGCCGCCAGCCGGTCAGTCCCGACCAGAGCGGGCACGGCCGCGGTCGACGCGGGTGACGCCAGTCCCGACAGCGCGCCGACCAGCAGCACGAGCAGATAGACCGCCCAGAGCTTCGGATGCGGCAGCAGGCTGTTGACCGTCAGCAGGGCGGAGAGCACGGCCAGCGGCGCCTGGCTGGCGAGCATGAGCAGGCGCCGGTCGTGCCGGTCGGCGAGCATCCCGCCGGCGAGCAGCCCGGTGAACATGCCGGCGCTGCTGCCAAGCGTCAGCAGGCCGACTGCGAGCGGTGAACTGGTCAGGCCGTAGACCTGCCAGCTTGCGGCGGTCGTCGCCACCGCGTTGCCCGCCATCGAGACGAACCGGCCAGCGAAGAGCAGCCGGTAGTCCCGGCCCTCACGCAACGGCGCGACATCGATGGCGATCTGCCCGATGCGCATCAAGCTCCGTCCGTGAGTGAGCCAGGCCGTGGTCTCCCGGTAGCGTAAGGCACGAGCGTGCGGCGGCATCGGCTTCCGCGCTTCCGGCCGAACAGAGGCCGGTAGGTCGTGAGCAGGGAGGGTTTCATGCATCAGCCGTCGGTCGCGCACGTCGCGAGCACCGATCCGCAGATCGCCGAGCTGATCGAGGCCGAGGCGACGCGCCAGTTCGAGAAGCTGCGCATGATCGCGTCGGAGAACTACGTGTCACTGGCGGTACTTGAGGCCGCCGGCTCCGTGCTGACCAACAAATACTCAGAGGGCTACGCGGGGCGGCGCTACTACGAGGGTCAGCAGTTCATTGACCCGATCGAGACGATCGCAGTGCAGCGAGCCAAGGACCTGTTCGGCGTGGACCACGCCAACGTGCAGCCGTACTCGGGCTCGCCAGCGAACCTCGCCGTCTACCTGGCGTTCGCAAGCCCGGGAGACACCGTGATGGGCATGTCCCTGCCGATGGGCGGGCACCTCACCCACGGCTGGCCGGTCTCGGTCACCGGCAAGTGGTTCCGCTCGGTCCAGTACGGCGTGCGCGCCGACACCGGCAGAATCGATCTTGACGAGGTACGCGACCTGGCGCGCAGAGAGCGGCCGAAGATCATCTTCTGTGGCGGTACCGCTATCCCTCGAACGATCGACTTCGCTGCCTTCGCCGAGATCGCGAGCGAGACGGGCGCAGTCCTTGTAGCCGATATCGCCCATATCGCCGGCCTCATCGCGGGCGGCGCGCACCCGACGCCGGTCGGCTATGCCGATGTGATCACGACGACCACGCACAAGACACTGCGCGGTCCTCGAGGTGCGATGATCATGTCGACGGCGGATCATGCGTCGGCGGTCGACAAGGCCGTCTTCCCCGGTCTGCAGGGCGGTCCGCACAACCAGACAACCGCGGCCATCGCCGTCGCGCTGAAAGAGGCAGCGGCGCCCGAGTTCAGCGCCTACGCCCACCAGATCGTGGCCAACGCCAAGGCGCTGGCGGCAGCGCTTAGCGAGCGCGGTTACAGCCTCGTCTCCGGCGGCACGGACAACCACCTGATCCTGATCGACCTGACCGCACAGGAGATCGGCGGCAAGCCGGCCGCCAAAGGGCTCGACCGGGCCGGCATCGAGGTGAATTACAACACCGTTCCGTTCGACCAGCGCAAGCCATTCGATCCGTCAGGATTGCGGATCGGCACACCGGCGATCACGACGCGCGGCCTCATTGAGCCGCATATGGCGCAAATCGCCGCTTGGATGGACGAAGCGATCAGGGCGGCGAGTAAGCAGGACGACACGGTCATCGACCGGATCGCTGGCCAGGTGCGCGACCTAATGGCCGGGTTTGCCATGCCGGGATTTGCCGCGCTGCCCTGAGCACGTTCTGATCAGACCGCCGATAGCGGGCCCGCGTCGCCGCCAAGTCTGCGGCGATCAGCCTTTCCCATAATGGCTCTTGCCATTTCGTCTGATCGAATATACGTTCGAAGTAAGCGCAGCTGCCTGACTTCCCCTGGGTAGCCGACGGAGCGAGCAGTTCGTGGGGTGCACGCAGTGCCCCGCCCGCCACGGCGCGGACGGGGCCCTCGGACTGGCCATCGCCCGGGACCGCAGGGACGCGCAGGCAGGAGCTAGTGGTGAGCGGGGTGCGATCGGAGCCGGCGGAAGTCTGGCTCGTGAACGGGCGCCCGGCGAGATTCGTCTGGCGCGAGCGGCTATTCACGGTTCTGTCGATTCTCGAGCGTCCCGCCGGCGAGCCAGGTACCTGGCGGTGCTGGCGGGTGACGGCGTCAGCCGCACGGAACGTTCCGCCGAGCAGTTACCGGCTGTGCCAGGACACTGCTACTGGCCGATGGCTGCTGAGCAGGACAAGCAGTTAGGCGGCGCGTCCTAAAGGCCGATCATGCTCGCGGCTCTGCGCCAGTCGATCGTCGGGATCATCGCCTCGGGCCTGACTCGGTATGCGTACCGCTTGGTGATCTCGAACAGCGACTCGATCAGCGTTTCTGAGAGCAGGTGCGGGTCAAGGCCAAGCTCGACCAGGCCCGAGTGCACGACGTTGTAGTGATGCCCCTCCTCCTCGACCCGTGGGTTGGCCAGGTGCTCGATCGTGACCTTGTCAGGGCTCACCTTGGCGATCGTCTCGGCCATCGCGGTGATCGACAGCGACTGGGTCATCTGGTTGAACACGCGGAACTCGCCAGGATCAGCCGGATTTTCGCACGCGAGTTGGAGGCAGCGAACCGTATCCCTGATCTCGATAATGCCCCGGACCTGGCTGCCATTGCCGTAAACGCTGAGTGGCAGGCCGAGCACCGACTGGATCACGAACCTGTTGAGTACGGTTCCGAAGACCGCGTCGTAGTCATACCTTGTTGCCAGCCGGTCATCCCTGGCCGTCTCTGGCGTCTGCTGGCCGTACACGACCCCCTGGTTGAGGTCGGTGGCCCGAATTCCCCAGATCCGGCATGCGAACTCGATGTTGTGGCTGTCGTGCACCTTGGACAGGTGGTAGTACGATCCTGGCCGCTTCGGGTACAGCACCCGGTCTTTACGGCCCTTGTGCTCGATCTCGATCCAGCCCTCCTCGATGTCGATGTTCGGCGTGCCGTAGGCGCCCATGGTGCCGAGCTTGACCAAATGGATGTCCGGATCGATTTCTGCGATCGCGTAAAGCACGTTCAAGGTGCCGACCACGTTGTTGACCTGCGTGTACACGGCATGCTTGCGGTCGACCATCGAGTATGGCGCCGCCCGCTGCTCAGCGAAATGCACGATTGTGTCAGGCCGGAACTCCCGCACGACATGGAAGGTGAAGTCCGCGTCGGTCAGGTCGCCGACGTAGCAGCCGATCTCGCGCCCGGTCAGCTCGTGCCAAACCCGGATTCTTGACTGGAGCGCCTCGATCGGGACCAGGCTGCCCGTGCCCATCTCGAAGTCGTAGCCCCGGCGGGCGAAGTTGTCGAGCACGGCCACGTGATGGCCGACCTCAGACAGATGCAGGGCGGTCGGCCAGCCGAGGTAACCGTCGCCGCCAAGTACCAATATTCTCACTGTCGCTCCCCGCTGTCCGCATTCTTGGAGTCCGGTGGGCTGCGCAGCCGACCAGCCACGGGGTCGACGCCCGAGAGGCCGGCGACCCGCATCGCTTCAACCATCGCACACGGGGTACTAACCTGGGCCTGGGCCGTGGCTTCAGCTGGCTGGCGGAGGCGAGGTGGGCGCGCGTATTCCGAGCGTTCGCACGTCGGGCCGAGCCGGTTCCCGTACTGTATACGTGTCCGTCGACCAGCATGCATTCGCGCTTCAAGGACATCAATGGCGAACTTCATCGACAAACTCTCCTCTGGGCTAACCACCCGCCTGCGTACCAGGGTTGGTAAGCAGTTCGCCAGGTTCGTCCTGGTGGCGGTCGTATCGCTGGCCGTGAGCGAGTCTGCGCTGTTCGTTTTCACTGAGCTGCTGCACCTGACCGGCGGCATTTCAGGCGTGTCCGCGGCCGCACTCGGCGCCCTGGCGAGTTACCTCATGAGCCGCTGGGCGTGGGAGCGCAAGGGCCGGCCGAACGTGCTGCGCGAGACCATTCCGTTCTGGATCGTCTCTGCGGGCGCCTGGGTGGTACTTGGCTTGGCCACCAAGCTCGGGCTCTACGTCGCCAGGACCGTCGGCGTCACACATGGGATCAAGCACTTCGTCATTGTCGGCGGGATCTATTTCCTCGCCAACTGCTTGACCTTCGTTTCCAGATTCGTGATCTTCCACTACGTGCTGTTCGCTGACCGCGGTCGCAAGGCCGAGCCGGTCGAGGCGGAGTCGCTGTCGCCCATCGCGGCTATGGTGCCCGGGCCCGACGACAACGATCGGCAGTAATCGCACTCCGGCGCAAGGAGCCAGTCAGCCCGGTCAGAGGACCGCGCGTCAGTCAGCCAGTCGCGCGAGTCCTGCGCCGCTCGCGCCACCATGTGCCGCCGATGACCCCGGCGAAATGCAAGCCGTAGAGCGCGTTGTGGCCCTTCTTGCTGTGGCCTACCTTGCGCCTGTGGATCGTCGCCGGGCGCTCTGCCACCCGGTAGCCGTGCGCAAGCACCCCGATGAGGAGTTCAGCCGCCTGGTATTGCGGCTGCTCGAGCAGGACGGCACCGGTCACCTCGGCGCGCATGGCGCGCAGCCCGAACGAGGGGTCGCTGATCCGCTGCCCGGTCAGCGCGCTGATCGTCAGGGCGAACACCCGGACCCCAAGCTTGCGGACAGGGTCTTTGGTTTCCTCGCTGCCCTTGGTCCGCGAACCGGACACGAAGTCGGCCTGTCCGGCCAGGATCGGCCCGAGCAGGCCGGGAATCTCGCCCGGGTTGTACTGCCCGTCCGCGTCTGTCGTCACGATGTACTGCGCGCCGCCCTCGCGGGCCAGCCGATAGCCGAGCCTGAGCGCGGCGCCCTGCCCCCGGTTCACCGGCACCTCGCAGACCAGCGCACCGGCCGCGTCGGCCTCCTTGACCGTCCCGTCGGCCGAGCCGTCGGAGACCACAATCGTGGCGACGTCGAGGCCGCAGACGACCGGCGGCAGCCCTTCCACGACCGGGCCGATCGCGCCTTGCTCGTTGTAAGCCGCGATCACGATCGCCAGCGGCGGCAACGCGGCCGCGCGCGCGCCGTACTGGGCGGCAAAGGCTTGCGCGGCAGCCGCGTCGACGGCCTCATTGTCGATGGCCCCAAGGCCGGCGGGACGGCTCTGACGGGATGTCACTTGGCTCTCTCCGAGAGTTCAGGCCACACACGATATCTGGGCGGATTGTTGTTATTCAGGTTGAACGAACCGGTTCAGCGAATCGTGCCAGCAAGGCTACTCAGGCTAGCGGCCGATCCGGTTACCACGGTTGCGCCAACCGAGTGATGCGTCCGGCGCGGATGCCCGGCGGTCGCCTCGCGCTTCGGCCAGGTCGCCCTCGCAGGTACGCAGAAGCCACGCCAGTGTATCCGCCGGTTCGGGTTGAGGTTCGTGATGCCCGTGATCCGGTCACGCAGCGCGCTCGGCCGACGTGGCCGGTTGTACCGACAACCCCCGCGAATCACCCGGCGTATCGTTGTGGTCATCGTCGGCAGTAGCCTGCGTTGGCGGGCGCACAATTACGCATGGGCGCGTTGTTTGCCGTGGTGGCGGCAACTAACCTGGCGTCGTTGAAGCGGCCGGTGACCTGGTTGGATAGGTGGTTCGACCAGCGGTTGGATCGCGGAGGCCCGTGGGCATGATAGACGGACAGGGAGCGCCTCCCGCATCGGTGCCCTGGGGCGCCGATGAGGTGACGTCGGTTGCTGCGCGGCCGGCCGCTGATTCCCGCCCGCAGCCGACCACCGCGGCGCGGGACGCCGCTCCGGCCAAGCAGCAGGACACCGAAGAACCGCATGCCCGGGTCGACGCGCGCAAGCTTGAGACCGCGCTGCTTGAGTTGCGCGATGCGGCCGGACGCGCGCAACTGCTCCTGGACTTCCCCGGTATCGAGGCTGCCAGGGCCGAGCGGCAACAGATGATCAGCCAGGTCGAAGACTATCTGCTGCCCAGGATCCGTCAGTCGGGCGCGCCTGTCCTGATCGCCATGGTCGGGTCTACGGGCGCCGGAAAGTCGACGCTGCTGAACAGCATCGTCGGCAGTCAGGTGAGCGCCACGGGCATCAGGCGGCCGACCACCAACAGCCCGGTCCTTGCCTGCCACCCTTCCGAGGTCGGCTGGTTCGCCGAGAACGTTTTCCTGCCGACGTTGCCGAGGGTGCGACAGCAGGGCCTGGCCCGACCTGGCCGGGACGGGCTGCTAGTGCTGGCCACTAGCGAAGGAATGCCGCAAGGAATCGCGCTGCTCGACACCCCTGACATCGACTCGGTGGTCGCCGCCCATCGGCAGTTCGCCCGCCAGTTCCTCGACGCCTCGGACCTGTGGCTGTTCGTCACCACTGCCCGGCGGTACGCGGACGCGGTGGTCTGGGAGATGCTCAAGGATGCCAGGGACCGAGGGGCGTCGCTCGGCATAGTCCTTTCAAGGGTCCCTCCGGCCGCGGGTCCGCAGCTCAGCGACCATTTCAACGCGATGCTCGAGGCCAACGGCCTAGGAGACGTCCAGCGGTTCGTTGTGCCTGAGACGATCGTGACCGACGGGCAACTTCCCGCCGAAGTGTCCGCTCAAGTCAAGGCCTGGCTGGAGGACACGTCTCGTCGAGACGAGCGGCGGATCGCAATATTGACCCAGACGATGTCAGGGGTACTCGACTCGTTCGACGCCAGGATTCCAGCCCTGGCAGAGCTCGCGCAGACGCAGGTGGCGCTGCAATCCGAGCTCCGATCCGCCGCTCAGGCAGCTTACGCGGCCGCGCTTGCCGAGCACGACGAGGCAATCAGGAGCGGGTCACTGCTACGCGGGGAGGTCCTGGCAAGGTGGCAGGACTTCGCTGGGACCGGTGATCTGATTCGGACACTCGAAGTGCGCAGGGGCAAGCGGCGCCCTGAGCGCTCGAAGCGGCACGCCGCGATTTCCGCCAGGGCACAGGCCCTGAGGGCGGCTATACGTCTGAGCCTTGAGGCACTGACGACCTCCCTGGCAGATCGTGCCGCGGATGACGCCATGGAGCGTTGGCAGTCAAGTCCAGCTGGCGCAGGACTGCTTGCCGAGGCGCGCCAGGCCCAGCAGGCGCCGGCCGGAGCCGAGCTAGCCTACGCTTCGCTCCGCAAGTGGGAAGGCGAGCTGCAGTGGGGGTTTCCTGGCTTCCAGACTGACCTGGCGGCGAGCCTGCCAGAGGGCGGCGTCGACGCGCTCGGCACCTCGTCTGCGGACTTGCCGCGCCGGGTCGCGCAAGCGGTCGCCGCGTGGCAAGATCATCTGCTGCATCTTGTCCAGACCGAGAAGGTCACCAGGCGGTCGATCTCCCGGGTCGTGTCGTTTGATCCCGAGTCGCTGGCCATGGTCATGACGATCGGCGTGCTCGGATACGGTGCGGGTGACGTGATTGTGAGTGAGGGTGCGAGCGTGGTCCCGCAGCGGTTGCTGACTTCGTTGTTCGGAGCTGGCCTGATGCGTGACATCGGCGGTCAGGCCCGCCAAGACCTGCACGAACGGATCGGCTTGCTGTTCGCCGAGGAGGCGCTGCGGTTCGCCGCGCTGATCGACGCCGTAGGCGCGGTGGACGAGACCGCGGCGAGCGACCTCTACCAGGCCCGCGATTCGTTGGAATCCGCACGATGACGCCGCGACGTCCGGCAACCGCCGACAGAGCGAGCCGAATCCGAGTGCCCGCCGCCGAGGACGCGCCAGGGGCCGCGGCGGGGGAGCCGGGCCACGATGACGGGGACAGTGACCAGCTGGCGAGCCCAGCGACAAAGGCTGCGAACCCAGCGACAAAGGCTGAGGGAGCAGAGCCGACGAGTTCCGGTGAGGTCGGCCAGGCCGCTGCTGCCCAACGGCCCGATCCGGCCGCGGCGGGCTCCCGGCTTGCCAGGCTTCCGGTCCGAATCCGGTCGGTGCGCTCTGCAGCTAGGCCGCAGCGGGCTGCCGGTGCCGAAGTGCATGCTGATGCGGCCCCGATGCTGCCCGTCAGGGTTCCCGCGAGCCAGCACGACTCCGTTCGGACCGGCTCGGACCAGGACGCGCCCGAGCCAGGCCAATCGGCTGGTGGTGCTGGACCGCCTGACACGGGCGTCGCTCAGGATCGGGCGCTGCCTGGTCAGCCGATCGCTTCTGCGCCGGGTGAGATGCTGGCCGTCGATGATTCGTCGGCGGCGCCGGAGGAACCGGAGCAAGAGGCTGGGATAGGCCTGTCCGCGCGACTGATGGCTCTCGCCAGAATGATCCAGATCGGCCATGCCAGAAGCGGCAGGGACGGCTTCAGCGAGAAGCTGCTCACCGACGCCGAGGACGTGCTCGCACGAGGGGGCGAGCGGATGCGCCTGTCCTCGAGCCATACCGTCGTCGTGCTCGCGGGCGGAACAGGAAGCGGCAAGTCCTCCCTGTTCAACCGTCTGGCCGGCGCCGACCTCTCGACCGTCGGCGTGACTCGACCGGTGACCAGGCAAGCACATGCGTGCGTCTGGGGCCAGGAGGGTTCTGGCGCGATCCTCGACTGGCTGGACGTTCCGCCGCGTTACCGATTCTCGCGCGCCAGCGCGCTTGACAGCGGCGAAGACGACCTAGCCGGCCTCGTGCTGCTCGACCTGCCTGACCACGACTCGGTCATGAGCCATGCCAGTGGGCTGGTCGACCACCTAGTCAACAGGGCCGACGTCATGATCTGGGTGCTCGACCCGCAGAAGTACGCGGACGGGGCAGTGCACCGTCGGTTCCTTATTCCGCTTGCCAGCCACTCTGACGTGCTCGCCGTAGTGCTGAACCAATCCGACCTGCTGGATCCCGCCCAAGTCGATGACTGCCTGGCCGACCTACGCAGGCTGCTCGATACGGAGAGCTTGCATGAGGTCGCGGTCCTGGTCACCTCAGCTATCACCGGCGCGGGGCTGGAGGACCTGCGCAAGCTGCTAGTGGACGGCGTCGCCGCCAGGCAGGCAGCGGCGGCCAGGATCTCCGATGACGTGAACGATGCCGTCGCTCGGTTCGAGCCCTATGCGGCCGACGCTGATGCGCCGGCCAGCGTCTCATCGGCCAGAAAAGCCGCCCTGACGAGCAAGCTCACTGCGGCCGCCGGGGTCTCGGCGATCTGCGACGCTTTGCGCGGCGCCAGGGAGCTGCGCGCGATCGACTTCGTCGGCTGGCCGGTTGCGTGGTTCGTCCAGCGCCTGACCGGGCGTGATCCGATCCGCAAGGTCAGGCTCGGCCTGCTCTGGAACGATCTCAGGTCGATCACCGCTGGACCGGCCGGGGCACAGCAGGCGGAGATCGACAATGCGCTGACCGAGCTCGGTGACGAGCTCGCCGGATCACTGCCGAAGCCGTGGTCGAACACCGTGCGGGCGGCCGTGAGGTCCCACGCCGACGACATCCCCGCAGCGGTGGGCTCCGCCATCGGCGACGCGCTCCCGGCCGAAGACGGAATCCTCTGGTGGTGGCGCCTGGCTGGCCTCTGGCAAGGCCTGCTGCTTGGCGCCGCATCGATCGGCATCGCCTGGCTTGTTCTGATCGTCGTGTTCGGCGTGTTCCATGCGGCCGCTGGCATGCCGGCCCTGTTTAGCAAGGTTGGTCTGCTCCCATGGATCGGGGCAGGAACTGCCATCGTGCTCGTACTCGGCGCATGGACCTCCTGGGCGACCCTGCGGCTAGTGCGGACGTCCGCCGCGGACGAGAGCATCCGGGTCACCGCGGATGTGAAGAACAAGATCGCGGCCGTCTCCGGGGAAATGGTCGTCATGCCAGCCGAGCAGGAGCTCTCCGAAATGACGCGCTACCGGGAGGAAACTGCGATCGCCGCACGCGGAGTCAAGCAGGATCCGGCTCGCTAGGCGATTACCAGGTCGATCTCGGCGAGCGATGGTCCCACATTGAGGTGACGGGCTTGGCGTACCGTCCACAGGCCCGGAGCAACCCGCCTCGTTATCCACAGCCCGAAATTGTGCGAGGCAACCGCCCGCGCGATCACGCGATATTTGCCCCAAGCAACCAGGCGGCCGGTGCCGCCGCGGCGGTCCCAGCGCGAGAAGCGCGCTGGTGCCGCTCAGTTCTGGAGGATCGCGATGCTTAACGAGGCTCAGATCGGCTTGACCGGTTACGTCGCTACTCAGCCGATGACCAAGACGCTGAAGTCAGGCGTCCCGAACGTCTCCATGCGCGTGGCCTGGACGCCGCGCAGGCGGGACCGGATCACGGGGGAGTGGGTGGACGGCAATACCTCCTACATCAATGTGACCTGCTGGCGCAAGCTAGCCGCAAACGTCGCGGTGTGCGTTCGTACGGGTGACCCGGTGATCGTGATCGGGAAGCTGTCGATTCGCTCGTACGAGGACAAGGACGGCATCCGCCGGATCGCCGCCGACGTTGACGCGAGCACCATAGGTCACGACCTGTCGAGGGGTGTCTCGAAGTTCCAGCGGGTCAGGCCGCAGACCGGGATGACCGCGGCCGAGTACGAGGCGGCTAAAGCCGCCGGGCTGATCTCGGCCGGGCCTGACGGAGCCGGCGGCCAAGATGGCATTGACGCCAATGATCAGGTGCCTGCGAATGAGCTGAGCAGCGAGGCTGACAGCGCCGCAGGCCGCGGCGACCTACCCGGTGAAGAAGGCTGGAATCCCGGCGACGCCGACATATCCGCGTCCGACGATGCTGAGCCAGCGTTCTTTGACGAGTCCGCGATCAGCGAGGACAGCATCGCACCCGAAAATGCGGCTATGCCGTCCTAGCCGCGGGGCGGCCGGCACCCCCTGCGTGGCGCGCCGCCCGCGCGTCAGAAGTGGGCCCCGGCTACCCATACGCTTATGGCATGCCCGAGTTCATCTACCAGATGCAGGCCGTGCGCAAGGCTCACGGCGACAAGGTGATCCTTGACAACGTCAAGCTCGCGTTCCTGCAATGAGCGAAGATCGGCGTCGTCGGGCCTAACGGCACAGGCAAATCCACTCTGCTGCGGATGATGGCGGGCGTTGAGCAGCCGTCCAATGGCGAGGCGCGGCTGATGCCGGGCTTCTCGGTCGGAATACTCGAGCAGGAGCCCCAGCTCGACGAGACCAAGACGGTGCTCGGCAATGTCGAGGACGGCGTGGCCGAGACCAAGGCGCTGCTCGACCGGTACAACGAGATCGCAGAGCAGATGGCCACGGACTACTCCGACCAGCTGCTCGAGGAGATGGGCAAGCTGCAAGAGCAGCTCGACCACCGGAACGCATGGGACCTGGAGAGCCAGCTTGACCAGGCGATGGACGCGCTGCGCTGCCCGCCGCCCGACACCGACGTCAGCATCCTGTCCGGGGGCGAGAAGCGCAGGGTCGCGCTGTGCCGTCTGCTGCTCGCCCAGCCTGACCTGCTCCTGCTCGACGAGCCCACGAACCACCTTGATGCCGAGAGCGTCCAGTGGCTTGAGCAGCATCTCGAGAAGTACCCGGGCACAGTCGTGGCGGTGACCCACGACAGGTACTTCCTCGACAACGTGGCTGGCTGGATCCTCGAGCTGGATCGCGGCCGCGCGTACCCGTATGAGGGGAACTACTCGACCTACCTGGAGACGAAAGCCGCCAGGCTCAAGGTGGAGGGTCAGAAGGACGCGAAGCGCCGCAAGCGCCTCGAGGACGAGCTTGAATGGGTGCGGTCGAGCCCGCGGGCACGGCAGGCCAAGAGCCGGTCCAGGCTCCAGCGTTACGAAGAGATGGCCGCCGAAGCCGAGCA
>Ga0126381_100006028_pt1 | contig 13390 bp, 10 predicted proteins | sample PanSoiMetPlot_28_FD_96465 | JGI IMG/M metagenome (GOLD analysis project Ga0126381, IMG submission 96465) | Tropical forest soil microbial communities from Panama - MetaG Plot_28 | ecosystem: Environmental > Terrestrial > Soil > Tropical forest > Bulk soil | place: Panama | collected 2016-02-17
CCCTGTCCTCCCGCAACACGGGACCTGAGTTCCAGAAACGGCCATGGAGCGCAATCAGGTACAGCCACGCGACGCAGCAGAGAGCAGCAAGAAAGAGAATCATTGACTCGGTTTATGCTCTGTCAAAGCAGATTTGACGGGATCAATGCCCAGCTAACCGCTTCCGGTGCCAAGCTTAGTCTTACCAAAACTCTAAACTGTATTCAAGGTACACGATGGCGAGGCACTCCAATCGATTGCGCCGACAGAGATCCGGATTTAGAGGGCCGACCGTTGATGCGAGTTAATCGAAATCTCATTTGAATGCCATCCAGATTAATCTCGGAAATTAGCTTCTGTTCGGCGCCAACTCCATAATCGCTGAAATCGTTCGTTTATCGGCATTGGAGATTGAGACGAGATGCCAGTCGATCGCGGATGGACAGCATCTGGATCTCGCTGATCGTGTGCGGATCAATTCCGGCTCCATGGAGGAGGAAGACGCTACGATAGCCAGGAAGTGTTGGCCAGAGACCGTGGTTTCCCTTCTCCTGAGATGGTGTGACGTACGGGCCAGCGGAGGAATCTCCAAAGCCGAACATGACGTGAGGGGCAGGTTCAAAGGCGGCTACGGCATCCTTGAGGTCCGGAGCGTAGTGGATCAATTCTTCATGAGGAATCTCGTGACCGATCTGGTCCTTGTGCTCGGCCGAGGAGTGACGGAGGAGGTCTGCGACCGCGGAGTCGGAGGTGACCGCGAGGCCGCCGAGCGAACGCACCGAGCCTTTAACGCCGGAGCTTGCGAGAAGTACAGAAAGATTGGCGACGTGATCGATCCGCTCAAAGCCGTGATCGGACACCAGAGCGAAATCATAATTTGTGGGCAGTGTGCTAAGCATATCGCCGAGGAGTTGATCAGTCCGCTCAAGTATGGCGTTTGCGTTCTGAGTGAAAGGACCTTGGTCGTGTTCTTCAGAATCGAGGTCGACGAGGTGGACCAGGATGAGATCAGGCTGCTTTTCCTTAAGAAGGTAGAGGACGGCGAGAGTACGGGTACGATCGTCCATCCACTGCTGAGGGAAAGACGGGTACATGTGGGAGATCGAATCAACGAGACCGGGAGTGGCTTTGGAGGCAATGGTCCCGAGGTCCATGGAGCCCCCGTCGCGCCGATGAAAGTACTCGGGAAGGTTCCAGGTGATGGGGGCATCGACGGTGACTGGCCAGGTGATCGTGGCGGTGGTGAGATGGTTGTCGGCCGCGCAGGTGAGAAGCGTGGGAACGCGAATGAGAGAGGCGGACCAGTAGTAGTCGCCGCCTTCTGACTTAGGACGGCGATTGCCCTGGATGCCATGCTGATCGGGACGGACGCCAGTGATGAGAGAGGTGTGTGAGGGCCAGGTGATGGTGGGAAAGACTCCAATGACACCGTCGGCGACCTCCGATGTTGCAAGGAGGCGTCGAAGGTTGGGAATTGAGAGATGCATTTCGTCGCGATCGCGAAGGTAACGCCAGTCAAGGCCGTCGACGGAGACGACGATGAGCTTCCGCCGCGCAGGCTGTTGCTGCGCGGCGGAAGGAAGGATGGAGAGCAAGACAAAGAGTCCGGAGAGGAGTCGACGCATTTAGAAGCGGATCCTTCCGCCGAGTTGGATCTGCCGTGAGTTGAAGGCAGAAGTCGCCGTGCCGAAGGAGGAGTTGGCGGGTGGCGCAAGGAGTGTTGGGCCGTACTGGGTGACGACAGCACCACCGCATCCGCTCGCATTGCAGGCGACGTTGGTGGAGTTGAGCAGGTTCTCGGCTTCGGCAATGGCCTCGAGGCTGACACGCTCACGATAGATCGGGAAGACGCGGCTGACCCGAAGATTGACCTCGTGGAAACCGGGTCCGCGGAAGGTGTTGCGCCGACCGAAGAGCGGATAGTCGTTGTTGACGCCATCGCCGTTGAGATCGGTGCCGGCAACCGCGGAGTACGGGAACCCGGAGGTAACGGTGGCATTGGGAGAGAGCATCCAGTGATCGAAGAGAGCACTCACAAAGCCCTGATCGGTAAGACGCGGCTGCCAGACCCCTTGGAAGACGAAACGGTGGCGCTGGTCGCTGGAGGAGAAACCGTAGTCAGTGTTGAGATGGGTCGAGTCAACGGGGCTGACTCCATTGTCACCGCTGGCGTCGGTGTTATTGAAGGCCCAGCCAAGCGTGTAGGAAGTCGTGAGCTGGAAGCTCTTGCTCAGGCGCTTATTGAACTGGACGAAGCCGCCGTAATATGTGGAACCTCCGATGGAGGAGAGCTGAAAGATTTGATTGTAGGCCTGGTTTGGCCGGTTGCCGTTGGAGAAGACAGGGCGACCGTCGGCGAGCATCCCTACGGGCGCGCCAAGGTTGACATCAATGAGGACGGGTGCGCGACGGCCTAGATAGGCTTCGGCACCGATCGTGATCGAGCTGTTGGAAGTGACCTGTTGCTCGACCTGCAAGTCGGCCTGATGGGCATACTGTGTTTTGAAGTCAGGCGCAAAGCCGTAAACGGAGGGCTTGACGGCGAAGTTGTTGGAGGGATTGCTGAAGCCTGTAGGATACTGCGGGGCTCCTGCAGCGGTTCCGTTCACTGTATAGGTCTGAACCTGGGAGCCGTTCGAGCGATCGACGAGGGAGATGAGCCTGAGGTTCAAGGTGTCGTAGAGGATGCCGTAGCCACCGCGAACGACGGTCGTCGGTGTGGCAAGATAGGTGAAGCCTACACGCGGTGCGAAGTCGGTGGCGTCATTCTGAAGGTAGCGCGAGATCGCGAGAGGCGCGGTTTGATTGAGGGTTGGATAGAAGCGGTACTCCCAACGAAGGCCGAAGGAGACTTGTAGGTTCGACGAGAGTTGCCAACGGTCCTCGGCGAAGAGATTGAGCGGATTGGTACGATGCTCGGCGGTATTGTTGCCGAAGGCCTCGGTGAGGGTGGAGTAGTTGTAGGGCTTTCCTGTCGCGGGATTAATGGCGCCGTGGATGGTGTTGAGGTACTGGGAGAGAGAGGCGAAGGTGTACTGATATGCGAGGCGGTCGACAGATTGAACGTGGATGGTGTCGACGTCGCCGCCGAATTTCAGCTGATGTCTGCCTATAGTGTAAGTAAAGTTGTCGATAAAGTTGTACTGGTCCTCTTCGTAGTGCTGGCCGGCGCTAGTGTTGGAGTTGAGGGTAGCAACACCGCTTATCGAGATCACGGGGCCAAGCTGTCCATTGACGGGAGGGCGATCAAAGATACGCTGAAGGAAGCCAAAACGAAGCTCGTTGAGCGCATGGCTGGAGAAGATGTGCGACCACTGGGTCGCGGCAGTGGAGTCGTGGTCGTTGAAGTTATTGCTGGAACTGATGGTCTGAAGACCGCCTGAGGTATTGAACTGCGACGGTGTCATGTAGTGGCTGTAGCGGAAGTAAAAGTCATTCCTCTCATCATGCTGATAGTCGATGCGGCCGAGGTAGGACTGGAAACGCTGTTTAAACGGGGCATCTCCTAGTTCAGAGGCAGGGAGGTTGAGAGCGGCTGCGTTAGCCGGGGTGATTGTGATGGGGCGGGCGCCGTCCTCGGGTTCGTATTCGCCGCTGAGATAGTAAAACAACTTGTTATGGATGATGGGGCCGCTGATATTGAGCGAGTAGGTGGCCCACTGCTGGAAGGGCTTGCTGACGGCGGGAGTGGGCTGGTAGAGCGAAGGGCGCGCGATGAGGCCAGGGCGCCGTTCAAGCAGAAGGAACTCGCCACGGAAGGCGTTTGAGCCTCCGTGGGTAATCATGTTGATGATGCCGCCCACGGTGCGGCCGTACTCTGCGTCCATTGCTCCGGAGATAACCTTGATCTCCTTGACGTTTTCGGGGGAGAAGATGCCGAGACGGCCGGGGCCGCCGCGCTGGGTGTTGTCGATACCGTCGATCATGAAGTCTTTGCGCTGCATGCCGCCGAAGGCAAACGTGGGATTGCCGAACTCGTCGTCGCGCGTGCCATTCAGACCCGGAGCGAAGAGAGCGAGGTTAAAAGTATTGCGTGAGGTGATCGGCGCATTCTCGACCGCGACTGAGTTGAGTCCGCCAGCGACATCGTAGCTCTCGGTGCTGAGAATGCTGGCATCGGCGGTCACGCTGATGGTCTGAGCGGCAGAGCCGATATTAAGGTGGGCATCAACGACGCTGGCGCTATCCAAACTGACTTGGATGCCGCGCTGCTGGTAGGTACTGTAACCCGGTGAAGTGATCGTGAGGGCGTAGGTACCGATCGGCAGCAGTGGGATCTCATACTGTCCCTGGGCGTTACTGACGCTGGTGCGAGAGAAACCAGTGTCAGCGTTTACGGCGACAATCGTTGCACCGGAGATAACGGCACCGGATGGATCGGCGACGAGTCCGGAGATAGTACCGGTAACATTTCCTGTCTGAGCGGCACCGGATCGGGCGACAAGACAAAGTGCAATGAGCATCGCGAAGAGAACGCGGAATCGGGTCCTGAAAACGGCGGGGAGGCTGCTTGAATTGATCTGCATAATCGCAGAATCACAGAGATCAAACGACGTGAAGTGAATGCAATATTTCAGTTGTGTCAAATAGAAGAGGAATGAAGGATTCTGCGGTGCCGTATGGTTCTGGATAGTCCATTCACCCGATTTGAAGATCCCTGTCACGATCGCGCCACATAGTGCGCAATTGACCTTCTCCGTTTTGGATGGATCGGCCTCGATGAGTTTTGTATCCTCTCGGCAGATGTGTTCTGGACAAACTTGCATGATGTCTCTCGTTGTGGGTTTCTCTACTGATTTGGCATCTAGATTTGCTGCCCTCATCTCCCGCTTCTCCCTCGTAGGCCAAGACACTTCGTCGGCTGCTTATTCCCGGCATAGAAGATCTAAAGCGTGCAGATCTTCATGATCATCGTGAATGCTGCTCTCGCAGCTTGTACGTGGAGGCCATTGTTAAAACCCCTTCGTAAACAGGTTCGAGCGATAGTTTCAGTTTTGGAGCAGGCTGGCTCTCGCCCAGAAGCGCCAAAGCCTCATCAGACAGAATGCTCAGTAGTCAACTGCGAAATTCACCTTCGCATTCAACATCGAATCGAGCATAGTTTGGGAGGCAGCTAGTTTCTTGCACGACCGGATCATGCTGTCATATGTGTGTCACAACTTCACTGCGCTACAGAGACACCTTACGTGAAGATGTGAAGACCACAAAATAGAAATAAATTGCATCGACGCGGCATCTATCCTTACCAATTGCGGTTGCGTTTAAAACGAGGGTAATGTCCAGAATATTTAACCGAATAATCATACGAGTATTTTTGGGGTTTGGTTGGACCGCAGACAGTGCGACTTGGGCAAAGCCCGAGGCATCAAACTAAGACGCGGAGAACACGTCCTCAGACTTGATGATCCATCTCTATGGTTCCCCCATCGAAGTAGATAGATCTCGGGAGTTAAATTTGACTGATTCGTTTGATTCGTTAGTGGCCCGCTTGTCGTCACGGGCGTCCCCAAGAGATGCGATCGCTAGGGACGTTGCTATCGAGACTTATAGTGGAGCGCCAGGTGACGGCCCGAAGACTACGTCGGACAAGCACATCCTCACGATGGGTTCGAAGCGTCCGTCACGTTTTGAAATGCGCCATCGAGCGGATGGCAGAGTTTCGTACATGTACATTAGGCAACCAGGATCGCTTACTTTAGTGCCAGCTGGCCTTTGCCCTTTGATTCGCGCTGAGACGGAGTTTGATCTTGTAGCATGCGCCTTGGATTCAGCACTTGTGAGTGCTTTGGATTCCGAATTGGAGCGTCGCCCAGAGGGAGAGTTGCGTTTGCGGGTTAACCTCCAGGATCCTGCCGCGCAGCAAATCATGACGCTTCTCATTGCCGATGCGAACGAGGGCTATGCAACTGAAAGGTTGTACACCGAGTATCTTACACAGGCTCTTGCCGTGAGGATGCTCTTCTTAGGCAGGTCGGCTGAGCCTCAAACCAACAATAGATACACATCCGGTCTGCCTAGACATGTTCTGCGACGGATAATCGAACGGATGCGGTGTTTCGGTTGCGATCTGAGCCTCAAAGCTCTGGCGAACGAGAGCGGCTATAGCCGCGTCCATTTCGTCAGGATGTTTAGGGCAGCGACTGGGTACAGCCCACACAGTTACTTGCTCAATTTGAGGCTAGAACGAGCTCGAGAATTGCTGAAAAACCAGTCAATGTCACTTATTGACATCGCTCTGGATTGCGGCTTTTCGAGCCATTCCCACATGAGCCGCTTATTTCATAAGTCCGTTGGGGTCACCCCGAGTGCCTACCGCCGCAGCTTACGGCCTTGAACTCGCTTCTGGGTTTATGAAAACGCTTTTGGGTTCATGAAAACAAAGAACGATGTTTTAGCCTCTCCAGGCCAGAACACCGCAAGCAAATTTCAACCGACCAGCAAGAGGAGAGATGGAAATGGCACCCAAAGTTTGGTTTATCACGGGCGCATCGAAAGGCTTCGGCATGGAGCTCACAAAGGCGGCCTTAGATGCGGGCGACACAGTTGTCGCAACCGCTCGAAATCCGAAGACGATCGAGAGTGCCTTTGGCAAACACGATCGGCTGCTTACATTGAAGTTGGACGTGACGAGCGAGCAGCAGGCCAGGGAGGCTGTGGACGCAGCGCTGAAGCAGTTCGGTCAAATCGATGTCTTGGTCAATAATGCTGGCCGCGGCCTGGTAGGCGCGGTGGAGGAGGTGACGGCCGAGGAGGTCCGCGCAGCCTTTGCAGTGAACGTCGAGGGAACGTTGAACGTATCGCGAGCGGCGCTGCCTTCAATGCGCGCACGTAAGTCGGGTCACATTCTCAATCTCAGTTCAGTGGGTGGTTTTGTTTCGTGGCCGGGTTGGGGCATCTACTGCGCGACTAAGTTCATGGTCGAAGGCTTCAGCGAAGCCATGCAGACCGAACTTAAACCGCTCGGCATCAAAGTCACTATCGTTGAACCGGGACCGTTCCGCACCGATTTCCTGGATGCCTCGTCGCTGGAGCGCACCAGGAACGTCATCAGCGATTACGGCGAGACGGCTGGCGTAGCCAGACAATGGGCGGATAGCTCTCACAACGCACAGCCCGGAGACCCGGCTAAGGCCGCGGCAGCCATGGTGAGGATCACCGAAGTTGAGAATCCGCCGCTTCGCCTACAGTTGGGGGCTGACTGTCTTGCCGCGGTAGAAAGCAAACTTGACCAAGTCAAGGCAGAGCTAAATCAGTGGCGAGATCTCGCGATCTCAACGGCGTTTACGGAATAACGCGTCAGCACGCAGTCAGATGGGACCGATTTGTGGGCATCTCGTACAGTGCCCGAAAACCTTCAATGGAGCCTGCAGCTGACGAATCTGCCCCCGTTTTCGCACAGCCTCCAACTTCCGGGTCCTCTCGACACGGATCTCCTGTTGACGCAGTGCGAGCATGTCAATTGGGGATCTGTGCCTGCGGACTCTGGATAACGAGCGGCTATAGCCGTGTCCATCTCGTCCGGATGTTCAGAGCAGTGATGGGGTACAGCCCACACAATGCCCTGCCCACACTTGAAGCTGGAACGAGATCAGAGTTCCTGAGGAACGCGTCGATATCCCGATATCGCTCTGGATTGCGGCCTTTCGAGCCACTCCCACATGGGCCGCTTATTTCATATAAATCGGTTGGGATCACTCCGAGCGCCTACCGTCGCAGCTTGGGGCCTTGAAGTTGAGTTCCCAGAATATCTCGAGAGAAAACGACCCAATTGTGACAATAGACTACGTTCTGACAAGCGCTGGCACTTCGGTTGCCTTACTTTCGAAATGACCACTTGAGTGGTGACATTGCGAAGGCATTGGGGCGCGGGCCAGCAAATTATTTGCGGGTCCTCCGCAGATGGAAAAGAAGAATCCTTGCAAGCACGTCTGTAAAGGGCTGCGCGCGAGATTCTGCGGTCCGTGAGAGCAGGTTATGAAGGGAGCCATACAAATGGCAAATATGGCGAAAACAGCAATTGTTACTGGTGCCTCCCGAGGGATCGGAACGGGACTCGTCGAAGCGTTTCTGACACGAGGTTACAACGTAGTCGCAAACTCGCGAAATATCACCAAAGCAAATCCATTTTCAGGAGCCGCGAATATTGCCCTCGTTGACGGAGACATCGGCCACCAAAGCGCGGCCACAGTGATTGTGGATACTGCTGTATCGCGATTTGGCCGGATCGATGTGTTGATTAATAATGCGGGAGTTTTTATTCCGAAGGCCTTCACCGAATATACGACCGAAGACTTCAACACTTTAGTCGATACGACACTTGCCGGCTTTCTCTACGTGTCACAGCTCGCCGTAAAGCAAATGCTGCGGCAGAAATCGGGCAGCATCGTCAACATCTCAACTAGCCTGGTTGACCAACCGATCGCAGGTGTAGGGGCGGCCGTTCAAATCATGCTGAAGGGCGCCTTGAATGCGATAACGCGCGCACTCGCCATTGAATATGCGAAGGAGGGCATTCGTGTAAACACCATCGCGCCGGGAGTGATCAATACTCCCATGCATAAACCGGAAACTCATGAATTTCTGAAAGGATTGCATCCGGTAGGCAGGATCGGTGAGGTCAAAGAAGTCGTCGACGCAGCTTTGTTTCTGACCGACGCCACGTTCACCTCGGGGGAAATACTCCACGTGGATGGCGGTGCGCACGCGGGCAAATGGTGAATGAGCACTTGCGTTAGCCAGGCAGAACGCGGCGGATTACATCTGTTTAGGAACTGACCTTCTAAAGAAAGACTTTCACAATCAACGTCTGGGCTAGTTGTTTCATACAAACCTGAGATACGGATTTGAGGAGTGAAATTATGCGAATTGGTTTCCTTAGTCTTCCTGTACCCGGACATCTGAACCCCATGACCGCATTGGCCCGTAAGCTCCAGTCACGCGGTCATGACGTAGTATTTATCTCCCTGGCTGACACGGCGCCTTTTGTTGAGGCAGCCGAACTCCAATTTGTGCCCTGTTCGGAGGCGGTATATCCAGCCGGCTCGCTCGGTACGTTTGTGCGCCGCCTCAGTGAGTTGTCAGGTAAAGATGCCCTGCACTTTACCGTAAATACGATGATGAAGGGATATACCGCCTCATTATTTGAGTCCCTTCCAAATATCCTCTCCAAGGCTGGAGTAGATGGGATTGTCCTTGATCAGTATCAACCTTATGTTGAATTGATACCGATGCACCTGCGAATGCCATTCGTCCATGTGTCCAACGCGCTTCACGTTGACTACACGGCACGCACTCCTATTTGTTTCGTGGACTGGCAGAACGAAACTGGAGTTGATGCTATGGCCAGAAACATCGAGGGAGTCCGACGCTCCAGAAAACTCCTGGAGCCTGTCACGGCAACGGCCCAGGCTTACGCAAGAAAAGTGGGGCTCTCCGTTGACTGGGATAATCCACATTCGACTCTTTCTCCTCTTGCCTGGGTTACCCAGTGCCCCAGGGAATTCGACTTTGGTTGTGCTCCCGACTTTCCGCAATTCCACTATGCCGGGCCACTCCACGATGGTCGCGGCCGGCTGGACTTCCATTTTCCATGGCAGCAGCTCACAGACGAGCCGATCGTCTACGCTTCGATGGGCACGCTACAGAATGGATTAGTAGACATTTTTCGTTCGATCACGCAAGCTGCGAATGGATTGAAGGAACTACAGTTTGTCCTTGCTGTTGGTGGCCAGCTCGATCCGAAACAGCTCGGAGACGTCCCTGCGAATGTAGTCGTGGTGAGTCACGCGCCCCAAATCGAGATTCTCACACGCAGTTCTCTGTGTATCACTCACGCGGGATTGAACACTGCCCTTGAATCCCTTGCCGCCGGCGTGCCCATGGTTGCGCTGCCTATAACCAATGATCAACCAGGTGTGGCAGCGAGGATAGCGAACAAGAAGTTGGGCGTTGTCATTTCTCCGCACCAAGCGTCCCCGGGGAATTTTGTAACAGCGATCAAACAGGTACTAGGAGACCCCACGTTCCGGGATAATGTTCAGCGAATGCAGGAAGCAATCCGCAGCACGGAAGGTCTTTCTACTGCCGCGGATGTTCTGGAAAGAGCATTTGACCTTGAGGAGAGAAAACAGGGGGCGGCCTAACATCCCCTCTTCAAGCTGCATGTTAGGGAACAATCAAATCACATCAAGGATGTAAAACAAATGCAAATCTTGCAGATCAACTTCAAGCTGAATGTATCTGTTGCCCAATATCGGAAGATATGCGGATCCGTGGCTCAGACAATCGCCGATGTACCTGGACTCGTATGGAAGGTCTGGTAGTCGAACGAGCAGGATGGCGAAGCGGGACGTCTTTACCTTTCCAAGGGCGGCCGGGGAAGTCCGTCGCACTTACAGCGAGCACGATTCTGGGATCAAGCAGCACTCAACCGGACTACCGCTTATCTAGTTCCGGTTTTTCTAGTCGTGCGATGGCAGGTCAGGGAAAGCTCCTGGCAACTTCGACTTGTAGCCAGACAGGTGTATTTGGTTCATCGATCGCTTATCGATTTGCCGAACCGATGCACTCGACGCATCCGAATAGGAGAACGCACATGATCGATCTCGACAATGAACTAAAGGACGAATTCGGCCTAGATCATTGGGAGTCCCTCAAGGTCGGCACGGCTGTTTTTGCAGCGACCGCACTTATTGGATTACGAGCCAATACACAAGAGCTTCCTCTCGATCACTGCGATGCGGTTCACAATTGGTACTCCTTCGATCTTGTCAAGGACCGCGTCCAAGAGGGCGGTTGGACACACAACGTTACGGAGCGTGAGTTGCTTTCTGCAAGAGGTGTTATCGGTGTTAAAGTGCAACTTAGAGTAGGCGCCTACCATGAACTCCATTGCAACACTACGGACCAATGGGCTTACTTGCTTCACGGGAACGTCCGCGTAACGATCATGGATGCGAACGGAACAATATTTATCGGTGACGTGAGCGAGGGTGACCTGTCGGTGCTGCCAGCAGGCTACTCTCATTCGATCCAGGGGCTTAGCCCAGATGGTACTGAGATTCTACTCATGTTCCCTCAGGGTTCTTTCTTTAGAGATGAGAGTTCGTTCTTTCGGAGCGGATGGCCCTCGCGCTGAGGGATGGGAGCTGGTACACTTCGACTCGACCGACGCATCGCAAATTTCCGAACCGAGTTCATTCCTATGCGGTTTTGATGGCCCGTGAGTGCATCGTGGGTAGCACCTTTTGCATTGACATACACCCTCCCTCTGATCGCGCGCATTTGGTAGCGCTAGTACCTTTTGATCGTTGTCCGAAGTTAAGTGATTGTGCAGTTTCCGCTCTTACTTGACCAGTTTACCCTTGAAGCTGACGCCCAGCTTAAGGGATGCGGAGGAGAGATTAGGCTCTTACTAGCCGCGACAGATCAAAACACGTCGCGTCCTGTTCTTTCTTTTGTTCGAGCACTCGCGCGGGCAAATGACTGGGTAGAACGGATTCTGCAAGGTGAGATACCTAATCAGCGAGCTTTGGCAAAGAAACGGGATTCGATGAGCGGTATATCAGCCGGATCATTCCCCTAGCCTTTCTGGCACCGGACTTGACGGAAAAGATTCTTGAAGGAAGGCACGATCCGAACCTTTCTCTGGGGGAATGCGCGAACGAGCTTTCGCTCGAGTGGACTCAGCAACGAACAGCGCTGACAGCGAATGCGGATTATCTGGCGGGCAAGTAGTGCGAACCTCGTGAGTATCCTACGCGTTATCCAGTGTCTCCAAGTCCAGTTCCGTTTGCATTTCATCCAATTCGTAGTCAGCCCCGCGGGCGCGAAATCGTGGAACTCTAATCTTGGCACTCATAGAGACATCCGAATGCTTCGCTCCTCTTCAGGTGGCGAATTAACATGATAGAGGGTTCACTTCCGGTGAATTTTTCCTGTCATCAGAGATTTACGGCGGAACAGCAGCGCGGCACGAGAAGGGGCGATTCTCACAGCACATAGGCGAACCTGGTTTCAATCGAGGCTCCTCCTCAGTGGTAGATCTCTGCACTTGAAAGAGTTGTACCCCCAATTCCTCCAACGAAGAGAACACTCCCATCAGGAAGCCGAGTCGCAGTATGTTGATATCTCCCCTGGCGCATCGTAGGGCCAGGGTCGAATGTTCCAGTCGAAGGATTATAGATTTCAGTGGAAGTAACCGGAGTCACCCCAGAAGTGCCTGGCGTGGATGGGGTAGTGTAGCCTCCTGCGATCAACACTGTGCCGTCGGATAGGAGGGTAGCAGTGTAGTTAGCACGCCATGTCGCCATGGTACCGGTGGGCGTAAATTGACCTGTGGCGGGATCGTATATCTGAGATGGAGCACTGGGACCGTTTGTGACAAGGACCCTGCCGTCCGCTAGCAACGTTGCCGCGTATACATTCGAGATATCGCCGGTAGGCGTAAAAGAACCGGCAGGCGTAAAGGAATTGGTTGCCGGATCGAAGACCTCGGCGCTGGGTGCACCGCCTACGATCAATACCCTTCCGTTCTGAAGCAGGACGGCTGAATGGCCTAAGCGTGGTGTTGTCATGTCGCCCGCGGGCGTGAATTTGCCCGATGCTGGATCGTAGATCTCAGCCGTTTGTGTCGGGATTATCTTCGTTTCCGACTGAGCCTCGCCTCCGGTGATGAGTACTCTGCCATCGAGCAAGAGTGTCGCCGTATGAGAGTAGCGGCCAACACTCATATTTCCCGTCGGGTGAAGTGACGTACTTCCCGCCTTAAGAAGCTCGGCGGTAGGGGTCAGAATCCAGCTTCCCGACGCAGTTTCAAAAGAGATACCGCCTGTAAACAAGACGTCACCATTCTGGAGAAGAGTGGCGGTATGAAACTCTCGCGTGACCTTTTCTCCGGACTGAAATGCACCCGTAGCCGGATTGAACAGCTCTGCTTGATCTGCGATCGCAACAACCTCAAAGTCGTCCAAGCTATCTCCACCCGCGACATAAACCAAGCCATTTGGCAGCAACGTCGCTGTGTGACTATATCTTGGCGTCTTCAAACTGCCTGTCAACGTAAAGCCGGCTTTTTCGACGCTTACCGTTGCTGTCGCGCTCTTGGATGGGTCAGCCTTGGAGGTGGCGATAACGTGATAAACGCCGGCGGTTGCGGGAGACGTGTAATTTCCCGCATAATTCACGTCTCCGCCCGCTGATCCTTCCTGAATGCTCCAGTTCACCGCTGAGCCGCTCCCGCTCCCACTAACAATAGCGGTAAAATTCCAGCTGTCGCCACGTCTGATCGCCACAGACTGCGGCTCGATGCTCACTGATACGGCTGGTTGCGTAGAGGTGCTTTGTGTGGAGTTGGTGGTCTGAGGCTGGGGGAATTGTGACTGGCTACACCCAATTTCAAACAAAACGAGCG
>Ga0126381_100006030_pt1 | contig 13387 bp, 11 predicted proteins | sample PanSoiMetPlot_28_FD_96465 | JGI IMG/M metagenome (GOLD analysis project Ga0126381, IMG submission 96465) | Tropical forest soil microbial communities from Panama - MetaG Plot_28 | ecosystem: Environmental > Terrestrial > Soil > Tropical forest > Bulk soil | place: Panama | collected 2016-02-17
AGAGTGGACAACTTCCAAGGATTTTCGCTCACCGGGAAGAGTTTTGCTCAAGCGCAACGCTGACATGGCACAAATCTTTCACCGCAGTGCGAATTTTATTGCCCGGGCAAGTTTGCTCGGAGGGGCTCTGCTTGCAGGAGCAGCGCTGACCGCGGTTTTGGTCCTGGCAAGATCACCCTATATCACCAACGAGCGTGTGACGCGCACGCAGCCGGTTCAATTCAGCCACAAACACCACGTGGGAGACGACGGCATCGACTGCCGCTACTGCCACACCAGCGTGGAAAGCTCGGCGTATGCAGGTATTCCCCCCACGCGCACCTGCATGAATTGCCATTCGGTGTTGTTCAACAATGTGGGCTACCTGGAAATCATCCGCGAGAGCTACCGCGCCGACGAATCGATTCAATGGACCAAGGTGCACCGGTTGGCCGACTACGTCTATTTCAACCACAGCATTCATATCAATAAGGGCATCGGTTGCTCCTCGTGTCACGGTTCGGTGAACCAGATGCCGCTCATCCTGCAGGCGTCACCCCTGAACATGAACTGGTGCCTGGACTGCCACCGCAACCCGCAAGCGAATCTCCGCCCGAAGGATCAAATTTTCAACATGGATTGGAAGGCCCCGGCCAATCAAGAAGAGGTAGGCCGGCAACTTGCGGCGGAGTACAAGTTGCGAACGACAGTTGAGCTGACCAGCTGCTCAACGTGTCACCGCTAACGGAAGCTATGAGCGAACACGAACACGAAAAGCAGTTGCGCATCCTGCAAGGCCCGCAAGGACAAAGTGCCGCTTTCAAGCGCCGCCACGATCACGGCGATCATGACGATGAGCCCGAAGATTTGACCGTGCACAAGCACCGCCTAGAGCTTGCCGCGGTGCGCGAAAAACTGAAAAACAAGAGCGGCAAGCAATACTGGCGCACGTTGGAAGAGCTTTCCGAAGACCCGCACTTTACGGAGTTGCTGCACCGGGAATTCCCTAGGCACGCTTCGGAGTGGGATGACTCTGTGGATCGGCGCGACTTCCTGAAACTGATGGGGGCGTCTTTGGCGCTGGCCGGGCTCGCGGGCTGCGGGCGGCCGGATGAAACGCACATTGTGCCGTACGTGAAACAGCCGGACGGTCTGGTGCTGGGCAAGCCGAATTTCTACGCCACGGCGATGCCGTTTGGCGCGGACGCGGTTGGCGTCCTTGTGGAGAGCCATGAAGGGCGCCCGACGAAAATTGAAGGGAATCCCGATCACCCTTCGAGCCTGGGCGCGACCAGCGCCATCGTACAGGCGTCGATCCTGAATTTGTACGACCCGGACCGCTCGCAAACGGTGCTCGAAGGCGGCGAAATCCGCGCTTGGTCGAGGTTTCTGGACGTTGCGCAGGAATTGGCGACCAGCGTGAAGGCAACGAGCGGGGCGAATTTCCGTATTCTCACTGGCACGGTAACTTCGCCGACGCTGGCCTGGCAACTTAAGAAGCTTCTGACGCTTTATCCGCAGGCGAAATGGCACCAGTGGGAGCCGGCTGTCAGTGACGGCGCGCGCGAAGGCGCCAAGCTGGCGTTCGGGCGCATGGTCAACACAGTTTATGTACCGGCCAAGGCGGACGTGATTTTGTCGCTCGACGCGGATTTTCTGATGAGCGGGCCGGGGCACATTTCCTACGCAAGGCAATTTGCACGGCGGCGGAGTCCGGACGGCGCGAAAGATTCGATGACCCGGTTGTACGTGGTCGAGCCGACGCCGACGGTAACCGGTTCCAACGCAGACCATAAGCTGCCCATGCGCGCCTGCGACATCGAGTTGTTTGCGCGAGCGCTGGCGGCAAAGTTGGGGCACGGCAGCGCGGTCAGCTTGCCAGCCGAAGTTGAGAAGTGGCTGGCCGCTGCTGCCAGCGATTTAGAGAAGGCGCGCGGGAGTTCGTTGGTAATTGCAGGTGAGCAACAATCATCCGCGGTGCACGCGCTCGCGCATGCCATCAACGCGGCGCTCGGCAATACCGGTACGACGCTCTATTACACCGAGCCAGTCGAAGCCGAGCCGGCAAACCAACTGGATTCGCTGCGCGACCTTTGCGCGGACATGGACGCCGGGAAGGTGGACTTGCTGTTGATTCTGGGCGGCAATCCGGCTTACGACGCGCCGCACGACTTCGATTTTGTCAGTAAGCTCAAGAAAGTCCACACGGCTGTGCACCTGAGTCCGTATTTTGACGAAACTTCCGCCTACTGCCAGTGGCATGTTTCCGAATCGCACTACCTGGAATCGTGGAGCGATGCACGGGCGCACGACGGAACCGCGTCCATCATCCAGCCGCTCATTTCGCCCTTGTATTACACGAAATCAGCGCACGATATCGCGGCCGCTTTCAGCGACAAACCTGGCCTACCGCCCTATGAAGCCGTGCGCGGCTACTGGACCGAAGCGGCCGCCAAGTTGGCATTTACCGTGGAGTCAGGCTGGCGGAAGTGGCTGAACGATGGGGTGGTTACTGGCACTAAGTTTGCGCCGATCGCTCCGGCTCTGAAATTCGACCCGGCGAGCTTGCCGGCATTCAGCTCCGTGCCCCCCGAGCAGGTGGAATACCTGTTCCGGCCAGACCCGACGATCTATGACGGACGCTTCGCCAACAATGGGTGGCTGCAGGAACTGCCCAAGCCGGTGACCAAGCTGACCTGGGACAATGCGGCGCTGGTGAGCCCGAGGTTCGCGCAGAAGAAGGATTTCGCGCACAAGGTGATGGCGCGCGGCGGCGAGCATGGACAGATCCGCACGGCGGTGGTGGACATTGCGCTGAACGGGAGCAAGGTTACCGCGGCGACGTGGACCTTGCCGGGACAAGCGGAAAACACCGTGGTACTCCACCTGGGCTACGGGCGGACACGCGCGGGCTACACGGGAACGAACAAGGGTTTCAACGCGTACATGGTGCGCACCTCGAAAACGTTGTGGAGCGCCCTTGGCGGAGAGATAACCGCGACCGGCGACGACTATCCGCTGGCTTGCACGCAGTATCACTTCAACGTGGAAGCGCGGCAGATTCTGGCAAACGCTTCGCTCGACGAATATAAGAAAAACCCGCGGTTCGCGCACGAGGGATTTGAGGAACCGCAGAAAGACAATTCGCTGTACCAGGCATTCACCTATCCGGGGCACGCCTGGGGCATGGCCATCGACTTGAATAAATGCAACGGGTGCAATGCCTGCGTGGTGGCCTGCCAGTCGGAAAACAATATTGCCGTGGTCGGCAAGGACCAGGTGCTGCGCGCGCGTGAAATGCACTGGATCCGCATTGACCGCTACTACATAAATACGCCTTCGTCGACAGATGGACATCACGCCGGCGACACGACCGAGTACAGCCCGGCGCTCGATAATCCGCAGACCCATTTCCAGCCGGTACCTTGTATGCAGTGCGAAAACGCGCCGTGCGAGCAGGTTTGTCCGGTGGGCGCGACGACACACAGCGCCGAGGGCCTGAACGACATGGTCTACAACCGCTGCATCGGCACGCGGTATTGCTCGAACAACTGCCCGTACAAGGTGCGGCGGTTCAACTTCCTGCGCTTCCAGGATTGGGAGACGCCGCAGTTCAAGCTCTTGCGCAACCCCGAAGTGACCGTGCGCAGTCGCGGCGTGATGGAAAAGTGCACCTATTGTGTGCAGCGCATCAACAATAGGCGGATCGAGGCGGAAAAGCAGAACCGCCCGATCCGCGACGGCGAAATTGTGACCGCGTGCGAAGCGGTGTGCCCCTCCGAAGCGATCGTTTTCGGCGATATCAACGATCCGAACAGCAAGGTGGCCAAGCTGAAGGCGCAGCAGCGCAACTACGCAATTAACGCGGAACTTAATGCGCGGCCGCGCACGACCTACTTGGCTGCGGTGCGCAATCCGAACGCGGAGCTGGAAAAGGCATGAGCGTAACGCAAAACATGCAGGTGCCACGGGAAAAGGAGCCCTGGCTCGAGCCGGGGCATACCTATGCTTCGGTTACCGACAAGATCGCTTCGGCGGTGCTGACGCGGCCGCTGGGCATCGGATGGTTGGCGGGCTTCGCACTGACGTTTAGCATTGTGATGATGCTGTTCGGAGCATGCGCCTGGCTGTTTACCAAAGGCGTGGGCATCTGGGGAATCAACATTCCGGTCGGCTGGGGTTTTGCGATCGTCAATTTCGTGTGGTGGATCGGTATCGGCCATGCCGGCACGTTGATTTCCGCGATTTTGTTCCTTCTTAACCAGCAGTGGCGCACCTCCATCAACCGGTTTGCGGAAGCGATGACGCTGTTTGCGGTGGCCTGCGCGGGATTGTTCCCGCTGCTTCATACCGGGCGGCCATGGATGGCCTATTACATGATGCCGTATCCGAGCACGATGGGCATCTGGCCGCAGTTCCGCAGCCCGCTGATCTGGGACGTATTCGCGGTTTCCACCTACGGGACCGTTTCGCTGATCTTCTGGTTCGTCGGATTGTTGCCGGACTTGGCGACGCTGCGGGATCGCGCGAAGACCAAGTGGCAGCAAGTCATTTTTGGCATGCTGTCGATGGGCTGGCGGGGTTCGGCACGGCACTGGCGAAGGTACCAGGTTGCCTACCTGTTGCTCGCGGGTCTGGCAACGCCGCTGGTACTCTCGGTACACACGGTGGTGAGTTTCGACTTCGCGGTGGGCGTCGTTCCCGGCTGGCACACGACGATCTTTCCTCCGTACTTCGTGGCAGGCGCCATTTATTCCGGCTTCGCGATGGTGTTGACGCTGGCCATTCCGATGCGCGCGGCGTATGGCATGGAGGATTTCATTACTCGGCGCCACCTGGAGCAGATGGCCAAGGTTATGCTGGCCACGGGCCTGATCGTGGCTTACGGGTACTTCATCGAATTCTTCCTGGCGTTTTACAGCCAGAACAAGTTTGATTTTTTCATGACCGAGCAGCGGCTGCACGGACCATACAGGTGGTTCTACTACGCCCTGATTTTGTGCAACATCCTGACGCCGCAGTTGCTTTGGATCAAGAAGGTGCGGCGCAACATCGCTGCGCTGTTCGTGATTTCGCTGGTCATCAACACCGGCATGTGGCTAGAGCGGTTCGTAATCGTTGTGATTTCGCTGACGCGCGATTTCATGCCTTCGGCGTGGGGCCGCTATTCGGCGACGGTGTGGGACTACGCGACGTTCATCGGAACGCTGGGCTTGTTTACGATGCTGATGTTCCTGTTCGTGCGCGGGCTGCCGGCCATTGCCATTTCTGAAATGCGCGAACTGGTGCACCAGGAATCGCATGGCAGTGAGGGTCACCAATGAGCAGCGAGCGGCACTCACAAATCTTTGGCGTGATGGCAGAGTTTTCAACGCCTGAGGACCTACTGGCGGCCACCCGTAAGACGCGCGAGGCGGGCTACAAGCACATTGAAGCGTACACGCCGTTTCCGGTCGAAGGGCTGTCAGAAGCGGTAGGCTTCACCGGTTTCCGCAGCAACCTGGTGGCTTTTTTGACACTGCTTGGCGGCATCGGAGGCGGATTGTCGGGTTTCGGGTTGCAGTACTGGGTGTCGGTGATCACCTATCCGATCAATATCGGAGGCCGTTCATTGAACAGCTGGCCGGCTTTTATTCCCGTGACGTTTGAGCTCACCGTGCTGGGCGCTTCGCTCACGGCAGTGATCAGCATGCTGGCCCTCAACAAATTGCCGCAACCTTATCATCCGGTTTTCAATGTGCAGCGTTTTTCCCAAGCCTCCACGGACAAATTCTTTTTGTGTATCGAAGCGCGCGACCCGAAATTCGATCTGATCCAGACGGCCAAGTTTCTGCGAAGCCTGCACGCGCAGCACGTCAACGAGGTGAAGGATGAGGAATAGACCTTCGCTTCTGGCGATTGCGGCGTTGGGCGCGTTAGCTGCCGCCGGATGCGGCGATGGCGCGAACACCTTGCGGCAGGACATGGCCAACCAACCGAAGCAAAATCCCTTGTCGCCGGCAGCGATTTTTACCGACGGGCGTTCCGCGCGGCCCATCGAAGAAAACACCGTGGTGCGCGGCTCGCTAGAGGACGATGCGCTGCTGGTGCCCAAGGATTCGAACAGCTTTCCCCTTCCGCTGACAGCGGAGCTTTTGCAGCGCGGGCAGCAGCGCTACACGATTTATTGCACGCCCTGCCACGGCATCCAAGGCGACGGAATGGGCATGGTGGCGATGCGCGGGATGAAGCACCCGCCCACCTACCATCAGGACCGGCTGCGGAATGAGCCGGTCGGCTACATCTATGACGTAATTACCAACGGATTCGGCGCGATGTACGGCTATTCGGCGCAGATTCCGCCGCGCGACCGCTGGGCGATCATCGCCTACCTGCGGGCGCTGCAATTGAGCCGGAACGCGCCGGTCGGAGACTTACCGGCCGATCTGCGGGAGAAACTCATGTCCGGAGGAGCGACGAAGTGACCGCGCAAGATTACCAGGCGCCCGCGAGCGTAAACCGGCTGCAGAGCGTCGGCATCGGTGTCGGCGGTGCAGCCGTCGTGGTGGCCCTTTATGGTTGGATGAAATCGCCTGCGGAGTTTTACCAGGCGTATATTTTCAGCTATATGCTCGTTCTTGGTCTGACGCTCGGCTCGCTGGGCTTGCTGATGTTGCAGCATTTGACGGGTGGCATCTGGGGCATGGTGATACGGCGTCCGCTCGAGGCCGCTTCCAAGAATCTCTTTCTGGTGCTGGTGCTGTTTCTGCCGGTGCTGGCCGGAATGAAATATCTCTACTCCGGCAACGGAGAAGAGACCGGCTGGCTGAACGCACCGAAGACCGGCGAGCATGCGCTTTCGGTCTTTCAGCAGAGTTACCTGACCACCGGCGGATTCATTACGCGAGCGGTCCTGTACTTCGCCATCTGGCTGGCGCTGATGTTTTTCTGTCTTACCTGGTCAAAACAGCAGGACACCGGGCAGGACGCCGAGGGCTTGAAGCAGAAGATGAAGAGGCTGGCCGCGCCGGGAATTATTTTGTACATCCTGGCGATGAGCTTTGCGGCTATTGACTGGGTGATGTCGATTTCGCCGCGCTGGTCTTCCACGATTTACGGATTCATTTTCGTTGGGGGCCAGGCGATTGCGTCCATGGCCATGATGATCGCGGTCGTCGTGCTGCTGAGCGGCTCGGAGCCGATGAACAAGGTCATTAACAAGCGGCACCTGCACGACCTGGGGAAGCTGCTGTTCGCGTTCAACATGCTCTGGGCTTACTTCGCTTTCTCGCAGTTGCTGATCATCTGGTCGGGCAACCTGCCCGAGGAGATTTCGTTTTACCGCGCGCGGCTGAGCGGGCAATGGGGCGTGGTGGCGGTCGTCGACCTGGTGTTCAACTTCGCGATTCCCTTCCTGCTGCTGCTCTCGCGCGATCTGAAGCGCACCGCGAGCGCGGTGTCAAAAGTCGCCTTGTGGATGGTGTTCATGCGGCTGGTGGACCTCTACTGGATGGCCAAACCGGAATTTACCCAGAGCGCGGTGCCGACGTGGCTGGACGTTGTGGTTCCGGTTGCGTTGATCGGCCTGTGGGTGGGCATGTTCGCCATGCAACTGAAGCAGCGGCCGCTGCTGCCGTTGGGGGACCCAAGACTTTCGGAGGTGCTGGCGCCAGATGAGCACTGAGCATCACAACTACGTGGGGGGTAACGGCAGGCCCGAGCACGCGGACGTGTCGTTTGAGAGCGAGGACGTACAGCCCTCGCCGATTTTAAAGTTCATCTTTTGGCTCGGCGTGACGACGGTCCTATCGTTCGTATTGTCCTTGGGCATATACAAAGGCCTGAAGAACTATTGGCTGAGCACCTATGAGGAGCCGGCGCCGTCCCACGTAACGCGTCCGGAGTATCCGCCGGAACCCATGCTGCAGGGCATGCCCGGGCACCGGGTGGACCCGCAGCAGGACATGCGGGACAAGGTGAAGGCCGATACCCGGGAAAACGAAAAGCTCGGCTGGGTGGATCAGAGGGCGGGCATCGCACAGATTCCAGTAAGCGATGCGATGAAAATCATTCAGGAAAAGGGACTGCCGCCGGTTCATCCGGTGGCGGAGGAAAAGAAGTAAGGATGAAATTTTTTCGCACCATCGCTGGAATCGCGGCGCTGCTGCTGGCGGCCGGCGCGAGCCGCGCGCAGATGATCCCCGACAACGTGGGCCAGTCGTCGAAGGGCTTGCCTCCGGCGCTAGTAAACGTGCATTTCGATCCGCAGCTTAACGCGCAAATTCCGCTGGACACGAAATTCGCGGATGAAACTGGCAAGCCGGTGCTGCTAGGCGAGTATGCCGGGGGAAAGCCTGTGGTGCTGGTCTTCGCGTATTATACCTGCCCGATGCTGTGTAGCCAGGTGGAACAGGCCGTGGTGGGCACCCTGAAGATGATTTCGTTCAATCCCGGCAAGGATTACGACGTGGTCTTCATCAGCTTTGATGCCTCGGATACGCCGGACGCCGCGCTCAAGAAGAAACATGAAGCGCTTGTCCGGTTTGCGCGGCCCACGACGGACGGCGGCTGGCATTTCCTGACCGGCACGCGCGAATCGATTGACGCGGTGACGAAGGCGGCGAATTTCACCTACAGCTACGACGAAAAGAGCAAGGCCTATGCGCACGCCAGCGGCATCCTGCTGCTGACGCCGGACGGACGGATTTCGCGCTACTTTTTCGGCGTGGAATATCCGCCCAGCAACGTGCGGCTGGGATTGGTAGACGCCTCGGCGGGAAAAATCGGCACGCCGGTCGACCACCTGCTGCTGTTTTGTTACCAGTATGACCCGACCAAGGCGCGGTACAGCGCCACGATCCTGACAGTCATGCGCATGGGCGCAGTCGTCACGCTGTTCTGCATGGCCCTGGGTTTTGTCATTTTCCGGCGGCGCGAACATCGCGGGTCGAACGAGGTCACGGGCCAGAATTTGCCGACGCAAGGAGCACACTAGAACCGTGCAGTCACAGTCACCCCTTCCGGTATTTCCCGAGCAAGCCTCGAATTTCGCAGGCAACGTCGACGCGTTGTTCTCCTTTGTCTTGATGACCACATTGTTCTTCGCGGTGCTGGTGACGCTGCTGGTTATCTTCGCCGGGTTCAAATACCGCCGCCGGAACGAAAAAGAAGTGGGCGACGCAGTCAGCGGAAACATGGCCCTGGAAATCGGATGGACGGTGATCCCGTTGATTATCGCCATCGTGATTTTCGCGTGGGGCGCGGTGCTTTATGTGAATTACCGCATCACCCCGAAAGACACGCTCGATATTTATGTCATCGGTAAGCAGTGGATGTGGAAGCTGCAGCAGCCCAACGGCCGCAAGGAAATCAACGAACTGCATCTGCCGGTCAATCAAGACGTCAAGCTGATCTTGGGCAGCGAGGACGTAATCCACAATTTCTATGTGCCGGCGTTTCGCGTGAAGATGGACGTGGTTCCGGGGCGCTACAACACCATGTGGTTCCGCCCGACCAAGACCGGCAAGTATCACTTTTTCTGTTCACAGTACTGCGGAACGAACCACGCGGTGATGGGCGGATGGGTCACGGTAATGGATCCGGCGGAATACGCGACCTGGCTTTCCGGTGAGGCCGGAGCGGTGAACCCGGTTTCGGCCGGCGAGAAGCTGTTCTCGCAGCTGGCCTGCGTCACCTGCCATCTGGCAAACGGCACGGGCCGCGCGCCCTCGCTCAACGGCGTTTATGGTGGGAAGGTCCTGTTGGCCGATGGCAGCATCGTCGTGGCGGATGAGGCGTATATCCGCGAATCGATTCTTCAGCCCAAAGCCAAGATTGTGGCCGGCTATCAACCGGTGATGCCAACGTTCCAGGGCCTGGTGACGGAGGAACAGATCCTGAATCTGACCGCCTACATCAAGTCTCTGCAGTCGCAGCCTGTGCCCGCCAAGGGCGCTGGCATTGCGCTGCCAACCGCGGGGAAGAAATAGTATGAGCACGCACGAAACGGTGCCGGAACCGAAATTTCCGGAGAAGCATTACCTGAACGCCGAGTACGGAATCCGCTCGTGGCTGCTGACCACGGACCACAAGCGAATTGCCATGCTGTACCTTGCCGCCGTTACCTTCTTCTTTTTCATCGGCGGCTTCTTCGCCATGATGATCCGCCTGCACCTGATGACGCCCAACGGCTACCTGCTCACGCCGGACCAGTACAACCGCATGTTCACCATGCACGGCGTTACGATGGTCTTTTTCTTCCTGATTCCCTCGATTCCCGCGATATTGGGAAACTTCCTGATTCCGATCATGGTTGGCGCGAAGGATCTGGCGTTCCCCAAGATCAACCTTTTGAGCTGGTATATCTACATCATCGGCGGGCTGTTCACCATGTGGTCGATGATCAATGGCGGGCTGGACACCGGCTGGACGTTTTATACGCCGCTAAGCACGGTGTACTCGAACTCGGCGGTGGCCCCGGCGGTGATCGGGGTATTTATTACCGGATTCTCTTCCATCCTGACGGGGCTGAATTTCCTGGTGACCGTGCACACCATGCGCGCACCGGGAATGACCTGGTTCCGATTGCCGCTTTTCGTGTGGGCTCACTACGCAACCTCCCTGGTCATGGTTCTGGGCACGCCGGTTATCGCCATCACGCTGGCGCTGGCCGGTATGGAGCGCCTTTTCGGGCTGGGCTTCTTTAACCCGGCTATGGGCGGCGACCCGATCTTGTTCCAGCACCTGTTCTGGTTCTATTCGCACCCGGCCGTGTACATCATGATTCTGCCTGCCATGGGCGTGATCAGCGAGTTGATTCCCACATTCGCGCGGAAACAGTTGTTCGGATACCACTTCGTGGCTGCGGCCAGCCTGGCGATTGCGGTGATCGGCTTCCTGGTATGGACGCACCACATGTTCCTCACCGGCCAGTCCACCTATGCGGCGGTGGCGTTCTCGTTTTTGACGTTCGTGGTAGCCATACCTTCGGCGATTAAGGTATTCAACTGGACAGCGACCCTGTTTGGCGGCTCCATCTCGTTTGATACGCCGATGCTCTATGCGTTCGGCTTTCTTGGCCTGTTCCTGATTGGCGGCCTCACGGGTTTGTTCTTGGGCTGTCTGGGAATCGACATGAATATCCACGATACCTACTTCGTGGTGGCCCACTTCCACTACATCATGGTGGGCGGCGCGGTGATGGGGTATCTGGGCGGGCTGCACTTCTGGTGGCCGAAGATCACCGGGCGCATGTATCCGGAGTGGCTGGCGCGCATTGCCGCGTTCACGCTGTTCATCGGGTTCAACTTCACGTTCTTCCCGCAATTCCTGTTGGGCGTTATGGGCATGCCGCGGCGCTATCACATGTACCCGCCGGAATTCCAGATTTACAACGTGATGTCCACAGCGGGTGCGTCGATCCTAGCGGTCGGCTATCTCTTGCCGATGATTTATCTTACCTGGGCGGCGTTCTACGGCAAGGTGGCGGGCGAAAATCCGTGGCCGGCAACGGGTCTGGAATGGAAGACGCAGTCGCCGCCGCTGACAGAAAACTTTGAGGTGACTCCGGTTGTGACCTGGGAAGCGTATGACTTCCGCAACCGGCCGGATTTGGGGCTCGATGTTCCTGGCGGGTCCGGGCCGCGCATCGTAGCGCCGGCTCACGGGGACGACTGAACGGCGGCCGCGCCGCGGTTTGCTGACAGGCGAGCAATTGGCGCCTGAATTCGAACGGTAGAGGAGTGCGGAGTGCATCGCACCGGAACACTGTACGGGCAGTTCAAGACGCTGGAGCAGCAGAAGGACACTGCCACGCTCGGCATGTGGATTTTCCTGGTCACCGAAGTGATGTTCTTCGGCGGCATCATGCTGGCGTATACCATCAACCGGCACACGTACTTCCACGCGTTTGCGATGGGCAGCAACACGCTGAGCCTGGGCCTTGGCGCGACGAACACCCTGGTCCTGCTCGCCAGTAGCTTCACGATGGCCATGGGCGTGTGGTCGGCGCAGACGGGCAAGAAAACGCTCATTAGTATCTTTTTGATCCTCACGATTCTTTTGGGCTTCGTGTTTTTTGGCATCAAGTACGTGGAATATGCGCAGAAGTTTCATCACCACCTGGTCCCCGGGAAGAGCTTTGATATCGGCTATTGCGCGCACAATCCCAGCAAATGCGAAGACGTTGACGTCAAGGAACTGAAGGAAGAGGGCGAGCGGCTGGAGGAGGCGCAAAAGGCCGATCCGGATTTGCAGGCCCACGCTCAGCTTTATTTCTCGGCGTATTTCGGCATGACCGGACTGCACGCGCTGCACATGGTCATTGGCGCGGGGCTGCTGCTGTGGCTGTTGAAGGATTCCGTGGCCGGCAAGTTCACGGCGGAGTGGAACAATCCGGTGGACATTGTGGGCCTATATTGGCACTTCGTCGACATCGTGTGGATTTATCTTTTCCCGTTGTTGTATCTGATTGACCGGCACAAGTAGGAGAGCGATCCGTGGCTGAACACGAAGAACATGCAGAGCACGTAGTTCCGCCGGGAGTTTACGCGGCGATCATCACCACGCTGCTGGTGCTTACCGGCATCACCGTGTATGCCGCGTTTGTGGATCTCGGCCGGTTCAACATCGTGGTGGCGCTGCTGATCGCCACGATTAAGGCCACGCTGGTGGTGCTCTTCTTCATGCACGCAAAATACGTGCCCAAGCGCACGAAACTGGTGATCATCTCCGGTGTTTTCTGGCTAGCACTGCTTCTGTTCATGACCCTGAGCGATTACGCTTCGCGTGTCGACTATCGCGGCATCCGCTATCCCATGACGCAGAACGTCACCGAGAGCTTCGAGCGTCGCGCTTAGACCGATAACCACCCTTCTAAACCATTACGTTTCTAGGAGGCCCGCCGAGCGGCCTCCTTTTTGTTAATCGAAGCGATTCTTGCCGGCGTCATTTTGGTGAGGGGCCCGCGGTCGCCGGCGATGGAGGCATGCCCGGGACGAGCGCCACAACCCGCTCTACCTCGGTCCAAGGCGTTGGAGCGAGATGCATGCCGATGTCTAGATTCACTTCAAGGTGCTCTCGCTTCACGACGTCCAGGGCTTCAGAAACGGTTTGCGGCAGAAAGAAATTGCCCGAGGAATCCCGTTGAAACAGGTCGCTGGTATAAAGGATTTTAGAGCTGGGAAGATAGACAAACAGCTGGCGTTCTCCAGTCACCGTGCGCAAAGGAATGATTTCCAGCGCGTTTACGCCCTCACCGAGTTTTGTCCGGTGCGACACATAGATTAGCCGGGGCGGCCTGACCTCGGCGGCAAGGTCATCAGGTTCAACACGGTGAGGAGCCGACAGCAAGCGTTCGAGGATGGGCCGGTTCAGATCGAGTGCATAGATGGGGATGTCCACGGCCGCATATTCCCGCAAGCCGCCGATG
>Ga0126381_100006031_pt1 | contig 13386 bp, 14 predicted proteins | sample PanSoiMetPlot_28_FD_96465 | JGI IMG/M metagenome (GOLD analysis project Ga0126381, IMG submission 96465) | Tropical forest soil microbial communities from Panama - MetaG Plot_28 | ecosystem: Environmental > Terrestrial > Soil > Tropical forest > Bulk soil | place: Panama | collected 2016-02-17
GACCAACTCCAGGTCCGGGAAGCGCCGCATATATTGTCGAGCAAAATCCATCTTCCACAACAGTTCGCTGTGATCGCGGTACGTAACCTGAGTGACTTCGGGCGCGTAATATTCAGTGCCCCAGATGTACTCCTTGGTCGTTCGGTAAATCTCATCCATAACCGTTGGGAGATCGGTGGGTGAAATATGGATGAGTACCCCGCAGGTGAACACGACGTCGAAGGAACCATCGTCCCAAGGGAGTGCAAGTGCCGATCCGAGTTTGAAAGTTGCACTTGGCAAGCGCGAACGGGCAATTTCCATTGCGAAAGGCTGCAACTCTGTGCCCGAGAGGTTACTCCACCCCATCTGACTCAGCATCAAGAGTTGATTTCCAGCGTTACAACCCACCTCCAGAAATTTGGCGTCTTTCGGGATTCGGCTCAGGAATGACTCGTTGATCGTGCTTCTCGCGACACCATAGTTTCGGCGCCAAAGTTGATCGAGCGACGCGGTATCGACCGTATTTCGCTCGGTGTACTCGCGCCCAAAATCCCCTTTCCAAATCCTTTCTTGCTGAGTCTCGGTGGCACTTCGAATGGCACGATTCGTTGTGGCACTATCCATTTAGAATGTCCTCGTCGAACTGGTGTGTCTTGGAGATTTTCGGAGGGCGAAGCAATGTCGGGCACACAGAAGCCAAGGTTTCATCCACTGTTCTTAGGAGCAAGTAGCAGAGAATAGCATCGGGTGGCGAGCGGTTGCAATCCCTGACTGGCGCTGGTTCTCCGCCAATCCGACGCGATCGGGTGTTTATTCGAGAAATAATATTGAAACCTTTCTTCCGAGCGAAAGATTCGCGCTTCAGTCAGGGCGGGTGGCAATCTCGCCAAAAGAATAGGCATCCGGGAACTTCCAAAGCCAACGTCGTCCAACGGTTCGATCCATGACAGCTATTGAACCGTGAATGTTGTAGTCGCGGAATGCTGCACACCTGTCTGTGTTTTTCCGGTAACGGTCACGGTGTATTTGCCGGATGGAGTTCCAGTCTGTCCGCTTCCGCGGTTGCCAGAGGTGTTGCCGCCGCATGCTGCTTGGAGAAGGCATCCTGCAAAAACCAACGTGAAGGCCGCACAGGAAATGAGATTTTTCCGTCCGTCACGCTGAAGACTTACTCCGCCGAAGAGCACCATTGAAAGCAGCAGCGTGACTGCGAATAAGCCTGTTGCACTACTCCCCATAAAAGATGCGTGCGCACTGCTTGCATTTGTGTTCACGGTCAGAGTGGCGGTGCCGTTGTCATTCTGTAGTGAAACTGATCCTACGGCGCATGTAGGGGCCGGTGAGGCCGTAGCGGTGACGCTGCAACTCAAGGACACTAGCGAGCTGTTGAATCCATTGATCGGAGAGATGCTGATAGTAGAAGTCGATGGCTGTCCGGGCGTCACACTTCCCGGCGACATCGCGGACGCCGACAAGCTGAAGTCAGCGCTTACATTCAAGACCGGCGATGTACTTGGGTCGAAGTCATCGGCTCCGCCGTAGGAAGCTATGATGCTATGTGACCCGGCGGTCAAACTGGTGGTGGTGAGGGTTGCGACTCCACTTGCATTCAACGTAGCGCTGCCAAGTTGCGACGAGCCGTCCATGAAACTCACTGTGCCTGCGGGGAATGCGCCCGTTTCAGAAACTACCGTTGCGCTCAGGGTTAAGTCGGCCGTATCGGTTAGCGTGACGGTCGTAGTCGCTTTGCCGACAATTTGATTAAGAGTTGCGGAGGTGCTCGAATTGAAGTTCGCGTCACCGCTGTAAGAAGCGAAGACTTGGTGTGTCCCCATCGAAAGCGCGGGGCTCGACAGCGTGGCAATCCCGCTGCTATTTAAAGTGGCTGTACCCAGCGAAACGGTTCCATCCGTGAAGGTCACCATACCTGTCGGTGTTCCACTGGTGGTTGAATTCACCGTGGCAGAGAAACTTACGGATTTTCCAACTCCAATGGGATTACTCGATGACGCGAGTACTGTTTTGGTTCCTGCCGCCTCGACGGTCTGTGTGATCGTGACCGTATGAGATAAGAACGTGCTGTCGCCGGAATAAGAGGAAGAAATGGAATGTGCGCCGGTGGACAAAATGCTGGTGGAGACGGAATACTCTCCCGCGATCAATTCGCCTGAACCGAGTAGTGTATTCCCATCCCTGACGGTAACCGTTCCAGTTGGAAATCCTGATCCGGCCGCACTCGGTTGTACGGTGGTGGTGAACGTCACACTATCGCCGTGAATCGAAGGACTGCCGGAAGATACAACATTCATTCTCGTGCCTTCGGTATTGAGCAGGATACTGACTGTATCGCTGATTCCATTCGCGATCGCAAGATCCGGGGCCCCGTCGCTGTTAAAGTCTCCGACGGCTGCGGAGTACGCCTCTGAACCTGTACCGAAGACCGTCGGCGCCCTAAATGTACCGTCACCATTGCCCGGCAAGAGACTGAGGAGATTACCGGCTGAACTGGCTAGCGGAGTGCTTGTGAGAGCGAGGTCCAATTTCCCATCACCGTTAAAATCTGCCATAACCACGGATGAGGGGTTCGCACCGGTTGCGTACGCCTTTACAGGTTGGAATGTTCCGTCGCCATTTCCGATCAGAATACTGACTTGCTGCGTATGAAAATCAGCGACCGCGAGATCCAGATTATTGTCTCCGTTAAAGTCGCCAACTTGCACCGATAACGGATTACCACCTGCACCTGTCGAGTACGTCACTTGTGCTTTGAACGTCCCGTTTCCATTCCCCAACAGAATTCCAACGTCGTTCTCGGACTCATTTACGACGACAAGGTCGAGTTTGTGGTCTCCATTAAAATCCGCCGCCGCCACCGAAATAGGACCGTTCCCAGTTGCGTAGGAAACCGCAGATTTGAACGACCCGTCGCCGTTTCCGAATAACACGCTCAACGTATTGCTGTGAAAGTTTGGAACAACTACATCGGGGTTCCCATCTCCGTTCAGATCAGCGATCGCAACTGACGTCGGCTCGCTGCCAACAGGGTAGTCCGAGTGGGTGGGAAACGTCCCGTCTCCGACGCCTAACATGATGCCGATAGTTCCGGTGATGTAATTTGTGACGGCAAGATCCAACTTGCCGTCGCCATTCAAATCCGCTACGGCAACTGCATAGGGATCCGTATCTGTTCCGGTCGAGAAGTGTGAAGGTGCCTGAAAAGAGCCGTCTCCGTTCCCTAAAACAATAGAGACCGATCCCGGGCCACATGAAGGGTAGGATGGGCAATTACTGGTAACCACTGCCAGGTCGATGTTTCCGTCTCCGTTGAAATCACCAGTGGCGACCCAGTTGGGATTCGGTCCCACCGCGTAGTCGAGGCGAGTCTGGAAAGTTCCGTCTCCGTTTCCGATCACCGCACTGACATTGTTGCTGCCGGAATTGGCGACCACAAGGTCGAGTTTGTTATCGCCGTTGAGGTCGGCGACGACAATCGCATAAGGAATATCTCCTACACCCCAGCTGAGTTGAGGTTTGTATGTGCCATCGCCGTTTCCGAGCAATACGCTGACGGTATTTCCATTGCCGGCCGTCACAGCGATATCAAGGTAGCCATCCCCATCGAAATCACCGAGAGTGACACCCGTCGGGAACGGAGCGGTATTGTAGTCGACGTTTGCACTGAAGGAACCATCTCCGTTGCCCAACAAAACACTCACTGTGTTCCCGGATTGCTCCGCCACAACCAGATCCAGTTTGCCGTCACCATTCACATCCCCAGCCGCGATAGATACGGGATGTTTACCCGTTCCGTACTGAAGCTGGAAAGAGAACGTACCGTCTCCTTTGCCTAGCAGAATGCTGACCATGTCGCCGGAGTTGTTGTTGTTATTGGTCGTCGCAATGTCCAACTTCCCGTCACCGTTGAAGTCTCGAACCACGACTGACGAGGGGTTGAATCCGGTGTTGTAGGGTACAAAAGCCTTGAACGTTCCATTTCCATTGTTGAGTAGAACGCCCACGGAACCGTCCATAGCATCCGTCACCACAAGGTCCGGGTGGCCGTCGCCGTTGAAGTCTCCGGCGGCCATCCCGATTGGTTTATTTCCGGTTGCGTAATCCACTTTCGCTTGAAACGTGCCATCACCGTTGCCGAGAAATATGCTGACTTTGTTGCTGGCAGAATTACTGACGGCAACGTCTTTCGCCCCGTCGCCATTGAAGTCTGCAACCACCACGCCTTGCGGCGTGATGCCGGTCACATAGTCACTCTTTGTGCGAAATGTGCCGTCTCCGTTGCCCAACAGAATGCTCAGGGTGTCGCTGGTCGAGTTAATAACGGCTAGATCGGGCTTACCGTCCGCATTAAAGTCGCCCACGGCTACCGCTTGCGGGTTGGTTCCCACTTGAAATTGCGGCGCTTCAATGAACTGGCCTGTGCCTGCGGTAAGAAGTCCGACGAAGAAAAAGAGCACAACTCCGGAGACCAACTGCCTCGACATGGAGCCTCCTGATGGTTCAGACTCCGGGCGTCCGCGAATCATGCGGGGACGGTCAGAACCTTAGCGGCTGCCGGCACAATCGCCGGCTATCGGGGGAGAATGCTGCGGAGAGGCCGATTGTGAAACTACGTGGGGGAAAACAATTGGTGATGCCAAGAAACGGAGCGTAACCTACCGTGCAATACTCTCCAGTTCAATTACCCATTTGGACTAATTCAAATATGCAGCTTGGAGGCACATCATGTGCCTCCAAATCGCACTTCAGCTTCCACGAACTACTTTCCGCCGCCTGCGCCTGAAGCGGACGTTGTGAGTTGCTGCTCGATCACCTCTCTCAGTCCCGCGTAATCCAGCGCACCGCTCAGATAGTGTCCGTTGATGAAGAAGCTAGGCGTCCCGCTGATCCCTAGTCGCAGGCCTTCCTTTTTGTCTTTCGCGACAGCAGTCGCCTGTTCCCCAGAGTCCAGGCACTTGTCAAACCGCGCCGAGTCGAGTTGCAGAGCTCTGGCCTGAGCTTTGAGCTGGTCGACGTCGAGTTCCTTACTGTGAAATAGTTCGTCATGAAATTCCCAGAACTTATTCTGCTTGCTCGCGCAACGAGCAGCCTCGGCGGCCTTTTCGGCGCGTGAGTGATTTGGAAGCGGAAAGTCCTTGTACGTGAAAGCAATCCGGTCGCCGTACTCGTCTTTCAGCTTTTTCACATCGGGAGCTACCCTTTGGCAGTAGGGGCACTCGTAATCCGCAAACTCCACAAGAACCACTTTCGCGGACTTCGGTCCCAGAACTTGAGCCTCGCCGACTTCGACCTTGGCTTTCGGTGGAGCAAGCGCTATGGTGACAGACGTTTGAGCGCGAAGCTCCTTCACATATGCGGCTCGCACTTTATCAGTTCGCAGTTGACGAATCTTGTCAAGAATTTTTCGCGCACAGTTTCGTACGGCTGATCGGTCTCCAGACCCTCGTAGTAGACCTTCATTTGATCTTCAGTTGGATCGGTAATCTTCGATTTGACATCGCGATCAATCAGTTGATCGACGGTCAAGCTCTCGCTTTTTGCCTTTTGCTCGAGCAATTTCTTGTCGATAAGGTCTTCCAGTGCTTTGCTCTGAGCCTGATAGTACTGATAATGGGCGGCGAGAAGCTTTGCTGATTCTTCTTGCTCCAATTCACTTAACGTGACTTTTACTCCGCCTACTTCGGCTACAACAGTCTGCTCACTTTGGGCGAAAATGACGCCCGTGCCTGCGAAAAAAAGACCCACAATGAACGTGAACCGCGAAAGCTTGCGTAAAACTGACATGAGATCCCCCATCTCTGAAAGTGAATGAGAATCCGAAATCAAACCTCGCCGAACGGGCTCAGCCGTCCCCACCGCTCGGCGAGATATGTATTGACAACCTAGTCCCAGCGGGAAACTCAATTCGATTCGTGGGAAGCATATAACGATCTATCGCTTGATGAACTTCGGCAACGTGGTTGGGGATTCCTAGTGGCCAGCCCCTGGGCAATAAGCTGCGTTACCAGACTTGAGCGGCTCCGATATTCGGACTCGGCAACTGCGTCCAACTTCTCCACCACTTCCGACGGGATTGTGACAGTGACAACTTCTCTACTCATAGTGTTTCGCCTTCCATTCGCTTAGATGCTAACTATAGTGCGTAAGATGTCATGTCGTCAAACGATATGTCGTATAACGCAATGTGCGGGAAGTTTTGGGGTGTGGCGGGGAGTCGATTGGGAAGGGAAATAGAAAACCGCCGCGCCAGTTCCGCACGAACGTGACCTCTCGCCGGGTGACCGATGTCACAGGAAACGGGTCGCTGAGGGTGCAACGATTTGGATGAGCCTCGCGTGATGGGGGAGTAAAAAGTATCCGCGAGGCGGCAGGTGGCCTCCACCTTCCCCATCAGGGGGCCACTCTGCTTGTTGTCCGTTCGTTGATCGGCTACTCACCTGCAAGTCGCCCACGCCCAACGCCCACAGCTCGTATCTGTACATTGATGAGCGTCGAACTACTCACCGCTGAGAATGTGTGTGTGATTGGAATCACAGAACGGACTCGCACCAAATGGAAGACTTGGACAGCCTCGTGGGGAGGGGGAGACGGCAACCTGGCCCCACGAGGCAGCGGTGGCTCTCAGTTGTGGCCAGCCGAGGGCCATCGCCATTTCCGTGCCCGCACAGGTTACGCATCATTGCTCTGTAGCACAGACAGGACTCGCGCCAATTGAGAGGATTTCGAGTGCGCCTCGTTGACCTTACTCAGCGAAGGCGGGCGATGACTTTCTTGCCCAGGTTATGTGAGGAGGTCATCGCAGTTTAATCCGACGGTTCGCATAACCGTTCTGAGGCCAACTTCTAAAGTGTGCAACGCCGTTGCACACTATGTTTCATGGTCACAATGGATGGTGAGAAATAAAAAACCGCCCGCTGGCTGCGCCTCCCCCGGCACAACCAAACGGACGGTTTTGTCTTAATTGCGGCGCCCCGATAGTCTCAGCGGTATCGCCCAGCTGCCACTGTCAAAACTGTCAAAGGCTTTTGTCTCCAGGACTTTCGGCCACGAGACACCGTTCCCAGAGACACAGTTCTCTCTGAGAAGTACATGCGCAAACCGTCAATGAGGATGCAGTGTCCACGGTCGTGGGTACTCATTAGTCAACGCCGTTGACCAATACAGGCGGGCCCTCGTTTTGGGTGTGCCAGGGGGCGCTTTTGCCAGGAGGTGGGGGACTTTAGGCAGTAGCGTTCGCCCTCTGGCCTGTAGGAGAATTGCAGGTATGGCAGCCCCAGATTTGGTACTCACGGATATGATCGGCGGTGAGCCTACTGCGTGGAAATGCTCGGCCTGCGATGAACCGTTTGACTTATCCCTCTATCAGGGAACGGCTGAACAAAAGATGGTCAAAATGCTGATCGATTACACTAAGCACTGCCGTTCTAGCCATCTCACTGAAAATGCGTAGGTTGCTTAGGCGAAGATGTTGCATCGTTCCATACGATTGGGCCCCTACCCCCAGTGATAAGTTTTCCAACGGGTCCCATCTGTCGCTCAGAGCGCTGATAACCGTCCCTTACCTGGCTGACTATCCAACCGCGAACAATTCAAAGCCTCAATCGTGGTGGGACGACGGAAGACATGGGGACATTCTGGATACGTGAGAAGGTGAGAGGTGAAAAACCGTTGGCGAGGCCTTAGGTAAGGTGAGAGGGACTGAGAGGGACTGAGAGGGACTGAGAGAGCAAAAAAAATGTTGCCCTCTCAGTTGTAAGTTACTGCGAGAGAGATATTTATCCTTCTATTTTCTTTCTCTGAGAGGATGAGAGGGCAGAATATACAAAAAAAGTAGGAAATAGATAGGCGATAGGAAAGTTCTGAAATACAGCCCTCTCGCCTCTCGCCCTCTCACGCACGCGGACGGTCATTTTGATTTTAGGCTTCTGGTAGCCGTGTAATGGTCGCGCCATTCGTCGTTGGTGCGTTTATCCCAATCCGGTCCGTTGTTGATGGCATACACGACACGCATGAGGCCATCGACACGCATTCTACGGTCTACGAATCTGGCGTCGGCCAACTTTACGCCCATGCCAGCTTCCTTAATATTCTCCCTGCCTTGAGGGTCGAACGCCTTGAGGATTTCGGCAGCGGTATAGAGGTCGGCCCCTTAACGCCGAGGATTTGTTCCGGTTCCTCCTTCAAATCTCTTACCCATCGCTCTGCTTGGCTTCGGCCGGCATCGATCATGTTCTCCCGATCTTCATCGACAGGCGCGTCGGCGTCGGGATCATACGCGGAGGTGTCGAGATGTAGAAGATGGTGGAATAGGAAGCTAGCTCCGTTCTCCCGATCCAGCCAGTCATAGTATTTCTTAAAGTAACCAAACTCGGGCTTTCCGCAGCGAACCTCATGCACAAAGAATCGGCGGTCCGTATCCTCGAGGAAGAACGCGTTGCTGCGGTTCGAGTTGAATATGTAATTCATCGTGTCATCGATGCGGTATTCATCGATGTACTTCTGCTCTATAGAGACCTTCTCCCTTGTGATCATCGGCTTCAGGAGATCGGCTACTCTGCGCTTGTCTCCCTCTTTCTCGTTGCCCGTGATCTCGTCGGCGAATACGAACTGCTTATCAAGCATCCAGACGTTGAAATTCTTCGTCAACTGACTGGCGGAGATCGGCGAGGCGTTCTCACCGTAGATCCGGCAGAGGCTGTTCGCTACCGTCCCTTTGCCTGTACCGGTTTGGACGCCCCAGAGGTCGACGCATTGCTTCAATTTCCTGCCAGGATGCTGTAGCGGGTATGCGGCCCACTGCTCAAACCATTGGCGCTTGGAGATTTTCTTTGCGCGGTGATCAATCGCAACGGAATCGCCAAAGATGCGGTCAAGTAAGTCCTTCCACGGGCCGACGTCTCCGGGAAGTGGTTCGCATCCCCATTGTTGCCAGCGGTTCAACTTGCCGTCGACAATGCGGCCCTGCCCTGGCTTGTATGTCATCTCAGGAACTTCTTTACGACCGTTCCACTGTAGCCATGCCGGCGCAATCGGCTTCTTAACTATATTTCCGTCCTTGTTTCGTTGGCCTGTGCTGTAAAAGCGATTGGCTGTGAGTTGCTTGAATTGGTCCACGGTCAAGGTGTTCATATTCCGCAGATCGATGATTGATTGGGGCTTCCGCACAAAAACAAACTCCTCATTGAATGCGTCTACGGAATCAGCCTTCTTTGCTGTCTTCAACACTTGATAGAACAAATTTGAGTCGCGTCCAATGAGGTCATCCGGCCCGTTTACGCCCTCTATTTGAGGCAGGCGGCAGATGCGGACATCGCAGTCCCTGACTCGCAACTCAGCGGCGAGATCCTGCTCAGCGAACCACACCTCACGCCGTGTCGCCACATTCGCATCCAACATGATGTAGACTTCTCGGCCCTTCAGTAAGTCGAGTTCGTGCAATACTCCCTTCTCCGGCTCACAGCTGCCATCCGGCTGAAGTTCCTTTCCGGTCTTTCCGCGAAATCCCCAGCAACCTCCCATTCCGACGGGCATAAACTCGCCGTCATTTTTGCCCATCTCCGACACGATGGACAGCACGGTCTTTTCAGCCTCAACCAGAATGACCTTCCAGTCCGGTCGGTGTTTGAACATCCACGGGAAATACAGGTGTCGTGGGTCCATCGCGGACGCGAGGTACTTGACCGGTTTGCCCTTCTCGTCTTGGAATGGCTTGTCTAACCGAAGACGACGGCTGTTGACGTATCCGGTGTTCGGATCAATATACGGAAAGAGAATCCCATCAATCGGACGCAAAGAGTCACTATTGCGGGAGAGAAGTTCGCAGGCTTCAGCATCCGTGACACGGCAAATCTTTGCCATTTCTAGGACGCCTTCACTTACACCAATTTTGCGGAATAGCTCTAGATCTTTGGGCTCAAGGTTTAAGTTAGGTTTGGGGGACATTGGTTCGGTCGGTTCCTTTCGTCATCTGTCGGAGTTTCAGTGCAACTTCGGTCAGTACGTCACCGGGCAGGGATGCGAGTAACTCACTTTGACTGCGTCGTGTCACACACCCCGTATCGGTCGTTAGTTGGCGCAAAGCTAAAATCTTCTCTACTGCTTCGTTTGCGGTCATGTCGTCTCCTAAAGCGGAATATCTTCGTCACTAATAGGCTGTCGGCGCTGTACTTCTTGAACTGTGCGTGTGAGCTGGGCGACTTGCTTCTCTAGTGCCGTAACCCTCTCCTCAACTGTGGCCGAGAAATAATCGGGCTTGAGTGGTGGCGGGTTCGGAGTCGGCTTCGGCTGTGCCGAATCGATGCATTTATGAAATGCACGGTGGTCATCCGCTGAATCGGTCGGGTAGTTCTTCCCCGTCTTGGATGACTTGTGCCAATAGATGGTCTTTCCGCACTTGCGGCATTCGCTCGATCCGTTGCTCATCGGGTCGCCTTTCTCGCTGGAACGATGCGATCAGCGATGTACTGCTCGAGGTCTGCTCTGCGCAGACGCACACACTTGGACAGTTTCACGTAGGGGATGCGACGCTGCAGAACCCAAGCTCTTACCGTGACCGGCTTGACTCCCAAGACTTCCGCCGCTTCGGGAACAGTCAGTAAATCCGATGTCATTGCTGCAATTCCTCCCTGCCTAAAGATTTTCAAGCGACGCGGCATCTTTGGTATGGACACCTAGTACGCTCTAGGGTTACTATATATGACGACTTGCTGTTGATAAGACGTTATCCTCGTAGAGGGGCCACATGAAGGCATCAAGTAGAGCTAAGGTTCAGCGCTTAATGGACGTCGTCAGAGGCTTTGCATTTCGGGGGACGACGGACGCCAAACAGGTGCAGCGAGAATTCCAACAGGTGCAGGCACAGTTGGATGCGCTGACCCAGGAAGAGGCATACACGCTCATTCAATCGATCTCTGAGGTCGAAGAGGCCCAGACCGCGGCTTATATAGCCTTACTGGCGAACACCGAGAGCATTGCTGACTTCCGTCAGGCCCTACCCAACCCGCCCGTATTCGACATAGCAAAGGAAACCGATGCGGAGTTGCTCAAGTTCCGCGATGAACTGAGGACTGTATGGGAAGGAACGGAGTCCGAGAAGATCGGCGTCATCGTGGGCGCGTGGATTAAGAGATACCCGCTCGATGATGCTAGATTCTGGCTCGTTAACCACCCGAGCAGATCTTTTATCCCGCTGTCAAAGAACACTCGTGCTATCGCTGCCAACATTTGGTACGGCAAACGACACCTGTTGAATCGGTGTAGCAATCCAGAGTGTCGCCAGTTCTTTATCGCTAAAAGGGTCGATCAGAAATATTGCCTCGATGACGACTGCTTGAAATACGGCGGCCGCGTCCGCGCATACAAGCATTGGAAAGAGAAGGGACGTAAGCAAAGAAGCAAGAAGGGAGGGCGCTAATGTCGATCTACAAACGCGGTGACGTGTACTGGTACAAGTTCATGTGGAACGGAAAACTGGTCCGCGAGTCCACAAAGCAGGGGAATGACAAGACGGCCCGCAAGATGGAAGCAGCCCACCGGATGCGCTTAGCAGAGGGACTCGTCGGCATACGTGAGAAGAAACCTGTTCCGACGCTCAAGACGTTCTGCTCTGAGAGAATCGAACCCTACGCCAAGGCGCTCTCCCCGACGAAGTGGATTTGGTATCGAGCTGGCATCAGGGCACTCGAGAAGTACGCCGCACTCGCCAACATGCCTTTGGATGAAATTCGCGGCGAGCATGCGGCAGGCTTCGCAGCATGGCGACTCACCCAAGAAATCGTACCTAGCAGCATCAACTCGAACTTGCGGGTACTGCGCCGTATTCTCCGTCTTGCCGGTGATTGGGGTGTGATCGATTCCGCTCCTAAGATCCAGTTGCTTGCTGGCGAAACGCGACGAGAGCGAACCATCACACCTGAAGAAGAGACTCAGTACCTCGCGAAGTGCTCACCATTGCTCAAAGAAGTATTCACCGTTCTTATTGACACTGGCATGCGGCCCGATGAGTTGCACCGGATGAGGTGGCCTGAAATCACCTGGCCAGCCGCAGCGAAACGCGGAACGATTCTCGTTATCAAGGGCAAGACGTCAGCGGCCCGCCGCTTGATACCAATGACGCCCCGTGTACTGGCTGTGCTTCATGATCGCTGGGAAGATCAGGAGAAACCCTCACTAGGCTGGGTGTGGCCGGCGCCAACCAAGACGGAGCACATTAGCCACGACAGCACCAAGAAACAGCACCTCGCAGCCTTAAAGGAATCGAAGGTTTCTCCGTTTGTCCTATACAGCCTTCGCCACACCTTCTTGACGCGTCTAGGTGCATCCGGATGCGATGCTTGGACGCTCATGCGGATCGCGGGGCACTCGAGCATCAGCATGAGCATGCGCTACGTTCACCCCGCAGAGGATACGATCCAGAGGGCCTTCGCTGCTCTCGAGAGTGGGCACAAAACTGGGCACAATGGAAAAATGAGGACGTTGCGGACGGAACGGGAAATTGCGGGAAACCCGCATGAATACAAGCTAGAAGTGGTGAGCGCGGCAGGACTCGAACCTGCGACCCATGCCTTAAAAGGGCATTGCTCTACCAACTGAGCTACGCGCCCAAACCGTCAGCAAAAACAACATTCTAAATAACTTACTGAACAACTGGCGACTCTGACTCTTCGACTCCCTCCAGGCCGGTGGCAGTTCTGGTGGCACTTGCTTCTTCCGGAGCAGGCACCGAATGGAATGTCACCAGACGATCGACTGCGGCCTGATTATGAGCAGGAGCGAGATGTGCATACCGCTTCGTCATCTGAATCGTCTTATGCCCCATTAACTCGGAGATCGTCAGCAGATCAACTCCAGCCATCGCGAGGCGACTTGCAAACGTGTGCCGCAAGCAGTACCAAGTAAAGTCCTGCAGGCCAGCTTCCTCAACCGCCGGTTCAAACCAATGCTTGTACCCTCGCAGAGGCTCGCCCTTCATGTTAACAAAAACCGGGCCTTCTCCGTTAAGAGAGCGCCGCTGGAGCACCTTGAACGCTGCAACAGCAACAGCATTTAGCCGAATGTGGCGCTGCTTCCCTGTTTTCGTCCTAGGCAGGCTCAAAAAGTTGCGAGTTAGATCAACTCTGGCCCAGTCGAGGCCGTACTGCTCACTCGGCCTCATGCCCGTGTGCAATGCGATCTCGAATTCTGGTATGTGCTCTGCGTAGTTCTCAAGGATGACTGCGCGCAAACGTGACTCCTCGTCAGTGTGAGGCTTGAGGTATTCCAGTTCCAAATGGGCGGCAAACCGGATCCCCGGAATGATGAGATACAGTGGCGACTGTACATTCGCGACTTGGACCTGGTGAAAGCGATGCATGCGGCTCACGTTCCATTGCTGGCTGGGACTGATACACC
>Ga0126381_100006032_pt1 | contig 13385 bp, 12 predicted proteins | sample PanSoiMetPlot_28_FD_96465 | JGI IMG/M metagenome (GOLD analysis project Ga0126381, IMG submission 96465) | Tropical forest soil microbial communities from Panama - MetaG Plot_28 | ecosystem: Environmental > Terrestrial > Soil > Tropical forest > Bulk soil | place: Panama | collected 2016-02-17
CCCTCGCCGCGAATCTCGTTGGGCGGCACAATCTGCAGAGGGTATTGGCCTGTAAGCTGGGTAAGCTTTGCAGCCAGTGTCTCCGTCAGACCGTCCGCGAACGCTTTGCTGTTTGCGTCGCCGCCCGCTGGTGTGAACGGCAATACAGCCAGGCGCATGCTAGCGTGAGGTTTGTCGGCCGCCAGCCGGCGTCGGAACTTCGATATCGCAAGAATGCCAGCAATGAGTATCGCAATGACGACGATCGCAATGCCAACACGGAAAAGCACGCGCTTTCTTGAAGGCACCCGGGGGACAGGAACTGGAAGCAATTTCGGCGGCGTGTCGTCTTGAATCTTCCGTAAGTCCTCCGCCATATCTCGTGCGTTGGCATAGCGCAGTGCTGGGTCTTTTGCCATTGCCCGGCTAACAATCTGCTCCAGTTCCAGTGGTACTTCTTTGTTGTAGACGTGAATTGGCGTCGGGGTATCGTTAACAATGCGTTGTGTAGTTGCCACGAAGCTATCCGATAAGAAGGGATGGTGGCCTGCTAGAGCCTCGTACAGAACGATACCGAGTGAGAAAATGTCCGCGCGTCCGTCCGGAGCTTCGTCCAGCAAGACCTCAGGTGCCATGTACGCCGGCGTCCCCGAACGCATATAGGAGGCGTCCAATGTCGTGCTCTGCTCCGGGCGGGGCAGATACTTCGCGACCCCGAAATCCAAAATCTTTACCTGCCCGGATGGGGTCAGCATGATATTTTCCGGTTTGATATCGCAATGTACGATTCCTCGCTCGTGAGCGACCGCGATCGCCTCAGCGCACTGTACTGAAATAACCAGGAATTCCCTCAGGCTTAGCGCCTGCTGCAGTCGTCCTCGCAGAGTCTGTCCCTCGACAAACTCCATCACCAGGAAAAGCTCGTCCCTGTCTTCGATCACGTCATAGACGGAGGCGATATGGGAATCGTTAAACTGGCACGCCCGCTCCGCCTCTTGCTCAAATCGCTGGCGATAGAGAGGATTTACGGAAAGAAATGGTGTGAGTCGCTTCAGCGCTACCGTGCGTTTGAGTCGGGTGTCCTCCGCACGATACACCTCACCCATTCCGCCTTTCCCCAGCCGTTCATAGACGATGAAGCGGCCGACAGAACGGCCCGTTAGCGGGCCATTGAGCGGAGAGTTCGCAATTCGCGAGATGGATTGCATGGGAGCCAATCCGGCCAAAATGCGCGAACATCGTTTGGCCAGCCTGCGATTGCTGCTGTCTTGACCGTGAGGGCCCGGTCTTGTCGGACTGATCTTAACTCTTGGGAACGGATATTACTCTGAGGTCATTGGGGGAAGCAATTCTGACCGTCGATCAGGGTGACTGGATCGCCTCATGGCGTGGTCTGAATATGCGGATCAGTAACTCCGCCACCCTCCCCTTCGAACTCCACGTCATAAACACAGTAAATCGGGACCGAAGGATTGAGGGAACCTGAAAACCAGCCATCCGCCAATTCGGACGGGGGGGCTTTCTGAAACGGATGCTGCCCACAATTCGAATCCTGATCTTTTTCCGGATGGATTTTTATCTTGAACTTCTTGCTTTTGGCAGATATCCAGAGAATCGCGTCATCCGCCCTCATGCTCAGGCACACCGGATCGTGTTTACCAGTGTACGGGTCATCGATGTTATAGATGTTGATGTTTCGGCTCGATTTCGGGAACTTGGTTGGCGGTGCATAACCAGTCGCCGGATTGGCTTTTGCGCACGGCAATCCTTGTTTAGATCCACTATCACCCTTTCCATATTGTGTACCCGAACTGTTGGCGTCTTGACCGAGCAGCACCGCACACGACAGCCACACGAACGCAGAAGTACAAACGAGTGGTTTCATAGGTATTCTCCTGAATTGAACTGGGGCCGACTGTCAGGACAGAAGCAACAACCAGTTACCGAACCTGTAGACCGGACTGGTTACACCACTTCTGAGCCGTGAGATCTATCAATCCGGGGAAGCACGCCTCAGCCCGCGGTCCGAGCCGGAGTCATACTACTCGTCTTCCATGCATCCGGCACTGGGTATTTCACCAGTTGCGTCAACTCAACGTACGACCGCCCGTCGGCCCGATCCCCCGACCTCCTCCCTGCTGCGGCCACGTATGATCCATCGTGTCGATCGCGTACTGGAACGCTTCCGGCGCCACCCGCACCTGTCCTTGAAATGGCCGATCGATGGCCGCGATGGCCACCAGCATCAGCGAAACCAGGAAGCTGATCTCGAACCCTTGCACGCTATGCAGCTTAAAATCTTCGATCCCAAATAGGCAGGTCGATCCCACCGTCACGATTCCACCCACGATCAGCACCGCCCAAAGAATCGCTGGTAGCTTCTTGCGGCTTTGTAGCAAGCGCACCCGCCTGTGCTCAGTCATCACTGTCAATTCCGAGAGCGAGTGATCCATGACCTCCTGTTCGGTGGCGCTGTGGGGCTGCACGCTAGCGACGGCATGCCACAGGTCCTTGATAATCGCGTCCCCCTCGGGACTCGTCCTCGTGCGCCATCGCCGTCCCCTCGGCGGTCACCATCGCTTGCGCATACTCGCGCGCCAACCTCCGGATCTCCTTCCGCGATTCCTCCGGCAACTCGCGCGCAAACCGGTAAACGTTCACCAAGCTGTTTGCCTCCTGCTCGGTATTCAATCTGGCGGACTGCATGTCGGACCCCACACCGGAAAGCATAAAAGCGATGAGAACCGCATACGTCGTCCCAACGCTGACATTCGGCCCGATTGCATCGTTATGGATCCGACGCGCGCTCGGCACCCAAAGGCGCTTGATCACGAACAGCAACCCCAATGCTGCGCCAATACAGACAATGATGACGATGACGCTGCCAGTCACGGTTTGCGCCATGTATAGACACCTCCCCGAAAGATGGCTCCATGTTTTTTCACATAGGCGGGGACGAGGGCAAGTGAAAAACAGCTCAGATCAAATCATGCGGCAGGAAACTCAACCTACTTCCACCAATCCATACGTATGTTGCCAGCGATTGCGCATGTGTCGAACCGCGCGATTGATTTCTTCCTGCGAGATTTCTGAATTCGGTCCCGCTATGACCGCGGCGGCCTCTCGCTTCGCCGCTTCCAGAATCTGCCGGTCGCGAATGAGGTTCGCAACCAGAAAGCTCGGCATCCCGGCCTGTTTCGTGCCGAAGAATTCGCCCGGCCCACGCTGTTCGAGATCCAACTCCGCGATTTGAAAGCCGTCATTGGTACGCACCATCGCATCCAGCCGGCGCTCGCCTTCTTCCGTCACTTTCCCGCCCGTCATCAGAATGCAGTAGGACTTCGCCGCGCCCCGGCCAATGCGCCCGCGTAATTGATGAAGCTGCGACAAGCCGAAACGGTCAGCGTGCTCGATCACCATCACACTGGCATTGGGTACATCGACGCCCACTTCGATCACCGTGGTCGCCACCAGGATGTTTAACTCGCCCGACTGGAACAGACGCATCACGTGTTCCTTCAGATCGTTGTCGAGCTTTCCGTGTAGCAAGCCCACCTTCAGGTCAGGAAAGATCCGGTTCGCGAGTTCCTTGTACATCTTGATCGCCGCCTTCATCTCGCGCTCTTCATTTTCCTGGATCACCGGATAAACCACATACGCCTGATGCCCCGCGGCGACCTGCTTGCGAACAAACTCCCACACCTCGCTCGACCTTTCATCGGGAACCCGGCGCGTCACGATCGGCGTTCTCCCCGGGGGCAATTCATCCAGAACGCTCACATCGAGATCGCCATAGAGTGTGAGAGCCAGTGTGCGCGGGATCGGAGTCGCCGTCATCACCAGAACATCCGGTTCCGGAACATCGGCCGCCGTCGAGCTCGCTTTGCCGCTCGTCCCATTGCCTTTCGTCAACGCACTTGATCCTGAACTCTGTAGCGCCGGCGTCCTCGCCGGCTGTCCCGAGGGCGTCTCGGCCTTTCCCGCTGCTCCAGGCGACTCGTCATTGCTCTTCTTCATCAGCTTCAAGCGCTGCATCACACCAAAACGATGTTGTTCGTCGACGATCACCAGCCCCAGTTTCGCGAACTCCACTGACTCTTCAAGCAGCGCGTGAGTCCCAATCACCAGGTGTGCATTGCCTTGCACGATGTGGCGCCGGATGTCTCTCTTCCTGTCCTGTTCAAGCGATCCAGTCAACAGCACGATGCGGTAACCAGCATTCTCCAGGATCCGTCGCGCCGAAAAATAATGCTGTTGCGCCAGAATTTCCGTCGGCACCATCAGTGCCACCTGGTACCCATTCTCGATCGCAAGAATCGCCGCCTCGAACGCCACGATCGTCTTTCCCGACCCCACATCGCCTTGCAGCAAACGCCGCATCGGTGACGGCTTCTCCATGTCGCCGACGATTTCTTTCAGCACTCGCTTCTGCGCTGCGGTGGGATGAAACGGCAATATCTTCTTGATCGCTTCACGCACCCGGTCGTTCGGATGGAAGGCAATCCCCGTCTGCGCCTTCATCTGCCGGCGCTTGAATTCCAGCCCTAGTTCGACGAAGAATAGTTCTTCAAAGATTAGCCGCACGTGTGCCGGCGTTCGCGCCGACTGCAAATCGGCGAAGGCCTCTCCTGCATCCGGCCAATGAACCTGCCACAACGCTTGGTGCGGCGAGATCAACGCCCTGCGCGAGCGCACGACCGCCGGCAGAGGATCCGGCAAATTGGGCGGCATAGTCTCCAACGCGGACCGGATGATTCTGCGGAACCAACGCGCCGTCAGTCTTCCCTGGCCCGCCGACTCATAGATCGGAACAATACGCCCGACCTCAAGCGACGCCGCCAGTTTCTGATCCGCGGCATCGGCCCCGCCGTCCTCGGTCGTATCGCCCAGGATCTCGAACTGCGGTTGCATGATCTGCAGTTCGTCGTTACGGTCCGCCTCAACCTTTCCATACAGCGCGACCATCTGGCCCGGCTTGAAGCGGTCTCGCAAATAGCCACCGTTGAACCACAGGCACTTCAGCCGCGCCCGTCCTTGCCCAGCTGTCATCTGAAAAATTGGCATACGCCGCGTGCGAAAAAGTCCGGAGTTGCGCACTTCCGCAATCACACTAGCCATTTCGCCGGCCCGCAACTCAGCGATGCCGCGCGGATTCAAACGGTCTTCGTATCGAAACGGGAGATAATGAAGCAGGTCGCCGACGGTATGGAGCCCCTTCGCCGACAGAATTTCGGCGAGGCGCGGTCCAACGACCTTGACGTACTGCACGGGGGTGGAGAGTTCCAACATGAGGCGGTTTTCAGAAGAATGGTAACAGGCTGCTCGCACCGAATACCGCCGGTCATCGCGCAGGATCAGAACTCAGGAGATCCCCGCGGTGTCTAAATTATCGGTGACCACGAACTTCCTGCAATCGCTGTTGGCTGTTCTGCTCGGGAACGCCGCCTACTTTGTGCTCATGCCTTCGCTACCGCCCGCCGCACGCCACAAACTGTTTGCAATCGATCTGGGCCTTCTCGTCGACTTCTGGTTCTGTCTCGTAGCCTACGGACTCATCCGCACGGCGGCCTGGTGGCGGCACCGGACGTGAGCGTAAGGGGCGCGCCGGCAGCCCGTCCTGAGTGAAGTCTGGTCCCCGCCGGCTATCTCCGAGGGAGTCTCGCCCTCGTATTCCGGTTTGGACCTAACGATCGTCGTTTCAATGACAAATACTACTCACCTCGTCGACCAAAGATTCCATCCTAGTTACCTTCGGCACCTCGGTAACGTAAGCGGCAAACGATAAACTTTCTTCTGCTGCATGCAGAAGATCGCCATCCTCTATGACGCGAGCCAGGCAGTCCTGTCGACCTTTGAACTCGACGAGGTCCTGCAGCGCATTCTTGTCATCGCCCGCGACTATTTTCACCTTCAGAATGTGGCCATTCTGCTTCTCGACAAAGACAAGCAGGAGCTCTATCCGAAATGCGTGATCGGATGGGACCCGGGGATGGAATCGATTCGCCTGGGCTTACAGCAAGGCGTCACGGGTGCCGCCGCACGCCAAAAGCGCCCCATCTACTCCCCGGACGTCTCGAAGCATCCGACCTACGTCACATCAGCAAAAAATACATGCTCGGAGCTCGCCATCCCCTTGATGGTTCAGGACGAGGTTGTGGGTGTGCTTGATTGTCAGAGCGAAAACGTCAACCACTTCGACAACGATACGATCGACCTGCTAACCCTGTTCTCGACGCAGGCCTCGATGGCGCTTAAGAATGCGCGCTTGTACTCCCTCGAACGCCATCGCGCTCGCCAACTCGAAGTGATCAACGCTATTGCGCGCGAGACCACTGCCGTTCTTGACCAGGAAGCCTTGCTCATCAAGGTATGCAGCGTCATCCAGCAGACATTCGTCGTTGGCCACGTTTCCGTACTCCTGCGCGACGAAGACGGTCTCATTATGCGCGCCAGCCAAGGGCGCTTCACGCCGTGCTCTCCGACCGATGGCCGCTTGCCTGCCACTTCGGGACTCTGGGGAAGATCCCTCGCAGCCGGCAAGACCCTGATCGAGAATAATGTCCGCGACAACTCAGAATATGTCGGCTTCTATCGTGAGACGCAGTCGCGCATGTGCATCCCGCTGGTCTCTTTCGGCCAAACACTCGGTGTGCTCATGCTAGAAAGCGACAACACCGACTGCTTTCATGAAGGCGACGTCGATTCGCTCGAAGCCGTAGCCGACATCTGCGCCACCGCCATCCAAAACGCGCACTATGTGGAACGCGTAAAGCAGTTGGCGTACCTCGACGGTCTCACCGGCATCTTTAACCGGCGCTTCTTTGAGTTGCGCATCATGGAGGAAATCGATCGCGCTCGCCGCTTCCAGAGTGGAATGGCCGTGCTCATGGTCGATATCGATCAGTTCAAACGCCTCAACGATGAATTCGGACACTTGCTCGGGGACGAGGTCCTTCGCCAGGTGTCCTCGATCTTCCACCAGCAACTCCGCAAGATCGACGTGGTCTGCCGTTACGGCGGCGAAGAATTCGCCATCCTGCTCTCGCAAACGAACCCGCAGCACGCTCTGGCCGTCGCCGAGAAACTACGTCGTCTGGTGGAAAGCTGGCAGTTTCCCGGCGTGCCGCGTCCCGTCACGATCAGCGCTGGGGTGGCAACCTTCCCTGACCATGGGACGACCCGCGACGAATTGGTCAAATCATCCGATGCCGGCCTCTACGCTGCGAAACAGGGCGGCCGCAACCGCGTTCTGCTCGGCCCCACGTTCTACCGAGCTTCAGCGCACGTCTAAGCCGAGGATTTCCTGATCACGAAAGTCCGAAAAAAGCTGCTCTCTCAATGAAAACGGCCGATGAGCGTCTGCCCACCGGCCCTGGTACCCCTCAGATTCAGCCTGAACTTTAGATTGAGAGCCAATCGCCTTTCATTTCATGGCGCAGCTGCTCCATCCGCTTGCGATTTTGTTTCATAAACTCCTGGCCCTGCTTCCGCCACTCCTCGCTCTGCTTCCGCCATTCTTCACTCTGCCTTTGCCATCCTTCACTCTGCTTCTGCCAGTCCTTTTGCCAGTTCCTCTGCATTTTTTGCATCTGCTCCTGCAGCTCTCGTTGACGGTTGCAGAGTTCGTGTTGCATTTTCTGATGGGCAGCCTGCGCCTCGCGCATCGCGCGCTCGATCTGCGGCTTTTCCCGCTCGATCGCTTCCCGTGCTTCGCGCTGTGCTTTCTCAATCTCGGGACGGATCTTGTCGAGTTCGCGCCGCGACTCTTGAATCGCATACTGCATTTGCGGCTGCAGCTGGGCAAGTTCGTTTGTCCTGGCTAACTGACCCTCAACGGACGCCTCCAGGTCCGGCCCCTCGTAGGTCTCCTCGAGCAACTCACCCGAATCCTTGCGCTCGGGAAGCGATAAGGTCAGGCTCTGCTCTTTCTTTTCGCGGATGATCCCCACGTTGACCGTGCCCTTGCTTGTGGAGCGCAACGCGTGGCTGAAGTCGCTCGTATCGTGCACCGTCTGCTCATTCACGCGCACGATCACGTCGCCCGCGCGAAAGCCTGATTTATCCGCCCTGCTTCCTTTCTCCACCGACCGGACCAGCACGCCCTTACCGCCCTTCACTCCGAAGAAATCACCCAGCTGCGGCGTGATGTTTTCGATCATCAGCCCGCTGCGCATCCCGGAGTGCACGACCACCACCGATACCGGGACATCGAAGTCCGACATGTTCGGCATGTCCGGCATGTCGAATTTGAAGTCCTTCGCGTTCGGCCCCCATCCCACCGTCTTGTGGCGGTCGGCAAGTTGCACTTTGATGGTCGTCGGCTGGCCATCCCGGCTCACTCCGAACGTGACCGTCCGCCCGGGCGGCGTCTCGCGGATCATGCGGCGTAGCTGCGCGCCGCTCTCCACGTTCGTGCCGTTCATGGTGAGGATCACGTCATGCTCTTTAAGGCCCGCTTTTCCCGCGGGAGCATCCTGATCGACCATCGTGACCTCGACCCCACGCTCATCCTTCAGTTTGAGCGCCTCGAGCCGGTCCTTGCTGACATCCGATATATCCACTCCCAGATAGGCGCCGCTATTTTCTTCGCCGTATCCGACGCCGCCGTCGCTGGCCAGGGTGAACGAGTAGGAGCCCGACGGCCGTTCAACCGCAGGGCATTGCGCACAATACGTTCCGGTGCTCAATAAAGGGAGAATTACCGCGGAAAGCAGGATGGAGTGTCTCATCGGATCCTCCTGGCTTTACATCGCTTTTTCCAGATCGCAAAAAACCGCCCCTGCAGGCAGCGGCCGAAGACTACCGGCTTGCCCGCAGGAACTTGATGTCGCCCGTCGTGGTCCGTACTTTCAGCACAGGACCGCCGCCATTCAACTTGCCTTCAGCGGTGTAGCTTTTGGGCCCTGGCCAATCGCCACTCTCGGTGTTTACGCGAATGTCATTGAAGTCGGAGACGATCTTGTGCCCGTTCGCCATATCGATGCTCGCCCGCACCGTGATGGCAACGTCAGGTGCCAGATAGACCACGATGTCTCCAGCCGATGTTTCCAGTGAAGAATCCGTGCGCTCACCTGCAGAAACAAATCTCGCCACGATCCCACCCGCGCCCGTCTCCGCGCGTGCCGAGGGAACGCCGTTCAACTCGATGCGTCCCGCACCCGTCTGAGCGCGCACAACACCCTTCGCCGAACCCAGGCGAATGCTGCCGCCGCCGGTCTCCAGTTCAACGGGTCCCGAAATATCACCGAGTTCGATATTGCCGCCCCCGGTCGACACTCGCAGACGTCCACCGCATTGCTTCACTTCGATGTTGCCACCGCCAGCTTCAAGCGACGCGCCCTGCGCTGCGGAAACGAGAACAATATTTCCACCACCGGTCGTCGCCTCCACCCTGCCTTTGGCGTTGGAGATGTAAATCTTCCCGCCGCCGGTCTCAAGGCGCAGATCGCCGTTCACCGTTCCGATCTCAATGCTGTCGCCACCGGTTTCCGCCATGACCGAGCCACCGATGTTATCCAGATGAATCTTGCCGCCGCCGCTTTCCGTTTCCACGCGGCCGGCGATATCGTTGACCGACACGCCGCCGCCAGAAGTCTCGATCTTCGCAAGACTCAGGTTATGCGGCACGTTGATGACGAGCTCACCCGAGCACAGGTGATGATGTCCGCCTTGCCAATCGCCTTCAATCGAAGCAGCTTCGCCTCGGCCGTTGGCACTGATTTTGTAGTTTTCGAATTCGCGGCGAGCCGTTTTTTCGTCAGAGCTGTAAGAACGAGTGCGTATAACGTACGTAATGTCTTGCTGCGAGCCACCCTGAACGCGAACTGAACCGAAGTCGACTCTCACGCGAAGATCTCTAGCCCCCGGCAGATTTCCTGTTGTTTCCTGCGTCCAGGAATCGCCGTCTCGATACACTCGCACCTGCTGCGCAAATGCGATTGAAGCCAGAAACGCCACGGTTATGAACGCCCCGGCAAATTTAGTAATTCGGTTGACCATGTTTTCTTTCGCAAAACTGCTTGGGTCTAGCGGGTCCCGTTGAGTCTTGGCTTTCCTCCTCTTTAATGGAGCGACAGCTCCAAAATCTGTTGCGGCAAACGCGTAAGTTTTAATCGATTTCCGGCAATTGCGCCAGAACCGTTCGTGCCTGCGAACGGATGTACTGATTCTGATCCTTCTCCGCCAACTGTTGCAGGGCCGCCCGAACCGTTCCATCAGCTTTCACCGGTTCAAGCAGCAGCAGGGCTTGGGTGCGCACGCCCTGGTTGTTGTCCGTCATCAGTGCCTGGAGAACCACGTCCCGCACCCGGACATCATCTTTCACAAATGCTCCCAATCCCTCGATCGCCTTCAGTCGCACGCCGGGGTTGGTGTCGTAGCGCAGCGCATAAATCAAGGCTTCGCGCACGCCCTTCTGATCGGGCTTCTGCGTCAACAGATCGACCGAATCCATGCGCACTCCCGAGTTGTAGTTGTTGCGGGCTGCGAACAAAAGCAACTGCTGGATCTTCTGATCGTTCAGGGATCCCTGTGCCTGTTCCGTCTTGACCGTGTCGTATTTGATCGTTACTTCGTCGGAGCCAGGTTCTTGAACTACAGAGCGGATGCCGGTGACGGAGGATTCAGTGAGTGTTGGCTGAGGACCGGGGCCCAGTTTCGGTAGCGGGCCTTGGGGCGTCGCCTTGTACATCGCCCCAATCCCGCCTCCGAACCCAATCATGAAAATCACCGCTGCCAGTGCGGGCGAGAATCGCATCTGGCGAAGCCAGCTCGTCGGATCGAAACTAAGTCGATGCCAGAATCCGCCCGGCTGGGTGGTCTCGAGCGCTTCTTGCAGTCGCATTCGCGAGGCCGCCAGCAGATTCGGGCTGGGCTCCTGTACCGGTCGCTGGGAAATTGTGGTGTGAAAGGCCCGAGCGGCCTTCAGTTCGGTGGCGCACTCCGGGCAGCGCGCCAGATGTTGCTCCAGTTCGTAACGGGCATCGTCCGCGAGCTCGTTATAGACATAAAGCAGAATATTTTCTTGTACCCATTCGCACTTCATAATTGCACCCCCTTCGGGGTTACTCCTTTTTAAAAACTCGTTGGCGACTAGCCTTCAACGCATATCAGCCAGCGCTCCACGCAGCTTCTGCGTGGCCCGGAAGAGTGTGTTCTTCGCCGTCTCTTCCGTCGTATGCAAAATCTCGCCCACGGTTCTCAGCTTCAGCCCGTGGTAGTGCTTCAACTCAAAAACCATCCGTTCGCGCGGCGTCAACTTCTCGAGCGCGCAATTGATCCGATCGCCCAGCTGGCGGCGCATCAGATCACGTTCCGGGTTCGCACCCGCACGCGCATCCGCAACCTGGTCCAGAACGCTGTACTCCTCGCCCGAAGCATCCGTCGCTACGGGAGCGTCTTCTTTGCGAACCTGTTTTTTGCGGAGATGATCGAGGCAGAGGTTGGTGACGATACGGTAAATCCAGGTATAGAACGAGCACTCGAATCGGAAACTGCCCACGTTCTTGTACGCCTTCAGGAAGGCGTCCTGGAAAATATCTTGCGCGTCGTGCTCCGAACCGGTGAGGTGTAACGCCAGGCGCAGCACCGCCTGATCATAGTGGCGGACTAATTCCTCGAAGGCCGCGCGGTTGCCGCGCTGTGCCTCGCGGATCAACATCGTGTCGTCGATGCGACTGCCTTGCCCCGCCATTTGGCCCCGAACAGTGGGGTCCTGGGTGCTGCTGCCGTGGTCCGCCCGGGCGCCGTTCGCGCTACGGTAAGAACGCTCGCCAACCGTAATCGGTACTACCCACGCATCGGCCGGCATGTTTGTCCGTTATCCTCGCCAGACCTGACATCTACACTCTTTCTTGGTCTGCGTAGTAATGGACGCGGCAACACCTGAACCGTGAGCAGAGAAATCAAGGGTTTGGCAGGATTCTTGCCGTCTCCTGCTGCGACTTGCAAATCATTGATTACAAGCCGTTAAGCCATTGAGAACTCAACAGAAATAGCTGACCCAACACACATCCAGTGTTACACCTATGGGCCCCATTGTAAAAAATTTGTGAGAAACAGAAATGGGTAACGAACACGCCCCTGCTAAGGATGTTGGAGCAGGGGCGAAGGTTGGAATTTTGTGTGCGCGGACGCTTACTCCGCCGCTTCCTTCTCGATGACCACTTTCACGTGCGTCGTTACGTCCTTGTGCAACTTCACCGGCACGTCGAACTCGCCCACCGACTTCAGCGGCTCGTGCAGCTGAATCTTCCGGCGATCGATATGGAAACTCTTCTTCTCGAGCGCCTCGGCAATGTCGCTCGACGTGACCGATCCGAACAGCTGATCGTTCTCGCCGGAACGTCGCTGGAACGAAACCGACAGTCCCTCGAATTGCTTCGCGAGATCCTCGGCTTCGTGCTTCTCCTTCGCGGATCGCCGCACAGCCGCCGCCTTCATCTGTTCGATCACGGCCTTGTTGGCCGCATTCGCTTCAATCGCGAGCTTGCGCGGTAGCAGAAAATTACGCCCGTAGCCCTCGGCAACCTTCACCACGTCGCCGCGTGAGCCGAGCTTTGGCACGTCTTCCTTCAGGATGACTTCCATGTCATGACTCCGTTTCTAGATTCTGTGAGGAGGCTAAGGTCCAATCAGGGCGCGCCTTTAGGCGCGCCGCCAATAGCTCCACCGGACTAGCGCCTTTAGGCGCCGTCATTCCATTGCGCTACATCGCCCGTCCGGCAAACGGCAGCAACGCGATATTTCGCGCCTGCTTGATCGCCGTCGACAGCCGCCGTTGATGCGGCGTGCAAACACCGGTCAGCCGGCGGGGAACGATCTTCCCGCTTTCCGCCACGAATTGTGCGAGTAGACGTACGTCTTTGTAGTTGATGTTCTCGATCTTCTCGACGCAGAACTTGCAGACCTTCTTCCGCCGGAAATACTTGCGGCCACCCTCGCGGCCTCCCGGTCCCCCGGGCCCTCCCGGACGTGGGCCTCGCGGCCCCGGCCGATGTCCGTGACCTTCAGATGGCGCGCCACCTTCCGTCGCTGCGCCTGGTGCTTTCGTTTCTTCAGCCATGATGCTCCTTCATGCTTCTTTCGCGGCACTCTTGCCCGCGGACTTTGATTTTCGTGCAGTGCGAGCATCGCCCGCGCCGATGAACTTTCGATATTCCTTAAACCGTTGTCGCGGGCGCCGACTCGCCGCCTTCCGGAGCTGCCGGTGCCGCAGGCGCCGCCGAGGTCTTCTTCCGCGCGTCGCGAATCTTCTTGATCTTGTCCAGCCGCTTTTGCTCTTGGTCGATGCGCACCGTGAGGAACTTGATCACCGGCTCGCTCACGCGCAGCCTGCGCTCCAGTTCGTGAATGAGGCCGCCGCCACCTTCCACCGTCAACAGGACATACATTCCATCGTGAAACCG
>Ga0126381_100006033_pt1 | contig 13384 bp, 7 predicted proteins | sample PanSoiMetPlot_28_FD_96465 | JGI IMG/M metagenome (GOLD analysis project Ga0126381, IMG submission 96465) | Tropical forest soil microbial communities from Panama - MetaG Plot_28 | ecosystem: Environmental > Terrestrial > Soil > Tropical forest > Bulk soil | place: Panama | collected 2016-02-17
GGGCGCGACAGCGGATCGCGGCGGCCACGCCGCGCTTGCGCCGGGACATCCGGAAGCGAGCGCAATGTATCAACGTATCACGGCCGAGCAACCCGGTCGTCGCATGCCACCTGTGTACTCCAACCGTACTCTCACACCGGATCAAATCGCGATTCTCAAACGCTGGATAGAAGAGGGTGGCGTTTATTCCCGGCACTGGGCCTTTGTGCCGCCGAAACGTCCGGAACTCCCTAAAGTCGATACGAACGGATGGGTGAAGCAGCCGATCGACGCGTTCGTGTACCAACGTCTTCAGGAAGAAGGTTTGCACCCGAACCGCGAGGCCGAACCAGCAACGTGGCTGAGGCGTGTTTCGCTCGATCTCATCGGCCTGCCTCCGTCCCCCGCGGAGCTCGACTTTTTCATGAAAGAGGTCGCGAAGCGCGGTGAAGGCGCTTATGTCGCGGAGGTTGATCGACTGCTCGCATCGCCGCGCTACGGCGAGCGAATGGCGCTCGATTGGCTTGATGTCGCTCGCTACGCCGATACACATGGATTTAACAACGATGCCGCGCGCTCGATGTGGCGATGGCGCGATTGGGTTATTCAGAGCTTCAACCGCAACCTACCCTACGATCGATTCATTGTCGAACAGTTGGCCGGCGATTTGTTGCCTCATCCAACGCTGGACCAGCGCATCGCTACGGGGTTTCTCCGTAATCACGTGATTAACTCGGAGGGCGGAATTATAGATGAAGAGTATCGCGTGGAATATGTCACGGATCGTGTCAACACAGTAAGCACGGCGTGGCTGGGGCTTACCATGGGATGCGCCCACTGCCACGACCACAAATTTGATCCTGTCACCCAGCGCGATCATTATCGCCTCTTCGCGTTTTTCAACAACGTACCTGAGATCGGAGAGGATGGTCGGGTTGCTAACGCCGTCCCCATGATTCCTGCACCGACGGCGGAACAGCAGGTCAAACTACGTGACCTCGAATCTGCCGTCGCTGGGCTGACTGATCGTTTGCAGAAGCGGGAGAACACATGGAATGGCGAGGTGGTTGAGCCAAGCCATTCCGCCGTGGCGACCGGCCAGGTTCTGCAGATTGATTGCGACTCGGACGTGAGGTTCGAAACAACACCCGGAGTTGTGGGCCGAGCCTGTCTGGCTAAAAATGTCGCGCCCAAGCCGGAGACCCCGACAATACCGATATCTAAGCGGCGCCCCGTGACATTTAGCGTATGGCTCCGTCCCGATTTTTCCGACACAGACGCGGCCATTCTCTCGAGCATGGATTACGCGACCAATCCTGCCTCGACAGGTTATGGCAAGGGGATGGAGTTGCGTTTGGTTGCAAAGGAAATGGAATTCCGTTTCGCCGATCGCTTCCCGGCATATTCGATTCGGGTCCGGTCCGAAGGCGGGCGCATCTCAGCGAACAACTGGCATCACCTGACGGTGGTCTATGAAGGCCCTAGGGATAAAGACGCCAATCGAAGCCAAGCGGCATGGGTCCGGATGTTTGCCGACGGCGTCGAACTTCCGACGCGAGTGATGAATGACGGACTCGGTATCGGTGATGAGGCTCGCGATAAGCCCACCAAGGTTCACCTCCGGATAGGCTGGGACAACGACGTGCATAGCCAGCGCTACGCAGGAGCATTCGATGAGCTGGCCATTTGGCCGCGCGCCCTCAGTCCCGAGGAGATCGCCACCTTATTCGAGAGCCAGGCCCTTCCATATGCATTAGCGCGACGGCGCGCGAAGGAAGCATCGCCGAACGAAATCGATTGGCTTCGTAACGCCAGCCTGCGAGCCGCCGATTCTGAATTCGCCCGCGAGGAGCGAAAGCTGCAGACTCTGCGCACGGAATTACTTGCTCTCCGCCGGAGCCTGCCCTCTGTAATGGTGATGGAAGAAATGGCCGTGCCTCGCGAGACGCATGTCCTGCTGCGCGGAGTTTATAACGCACCTGGTGACAAGGTCGAGCCCGGTGTGCCGGAAAATTTGCTCGGCGCCTGGCCGGCGGGAGCGCCTAAGAATCGATTGGGTTTGGCGCAATGGCTCATCAAACCGGACCATCCGCTTACCTCGCGTGTGGTAGTCAACCGGTTTTGGCAGCAGTTATTCGGCGAGGGCCTGGTGAAAACCAGCGATAACTTCGGTATGCAGGGAGACTGGCCAACTCATCCTGAACTGCTCGATTGGCTGGCGCGGGAATTCATTGATTCCGGCTGGAATGTCAAAGCCCTAATGAAACTCATCGTTTTGTCCGCGACGTACCGCGAAAGTTCCGACGCGACACCGCAGATGATCGCCGCCGATCCGGAGAATCGCCTGCTCGCACGAGGTCCACGATTCCGTTTGCCCGCTGAGATTATCCGTGACCAGGCGTTGGAACTTTCAGGTCTGCTGAAGAATCGGCTTGGCGGGCCCAGCGTCTTTCCTTACCAGCCGGAAGGGCTGTATAAAGGCATCGTGGTGGCGGCTAACTATCCGGGTTCCCGTTATATCGAAAGCACAGGCGAGGATCTCTACCGGCGCAGTATTTACACGTTTTGGAAGCGGACGGTGCCCCATCCCACTATGACGGTCTTCGACGCCCCAGACCGCGAGTTCTGCGTGGCGCAACGTTCCATCACCAATACACCTCTCCAAGCGCTGACTCTACTCGATGATCCGATCTTCGTAGAAGCCGCGCGACGGTTGGCTGAACGGTCGATTCGTGAAGGCGGGTCGACGCCCGACGCACGTCTGGCATTCGCCTTCCGACTGGCAACCGGCCGCAGCCCGGACAATCGCGAGAGGGAGATCCTGCGTCAGAAGCTCGACACAATGATGGCCGATTATCGCGCCGACACGGCGGGCGCGCGTGCACTGTTGTCTGTCGGGGCATCGCCACGGGATGAGACGATCCCGGTGGGCGAACTGGCGGCTTATACTGCCGTCGCGAATATGATTCTGAATTTGGACGAAGTGATTACGAAAGGCTGATCCGAGAAATGCTGATCGAATGCGGAAATCACGCCACAGTCTCTTCGCGACGAGAGTTCCTGACCCGGTTCGGTTATGGACTCGGCGCTGCGGCCCTATACAGCATTCTGGGCGGAGAAAACGCCGCTGGTGCCGATGGATTCCCGAACTTCCCGCCGCGCGCCAAGCGAGTGATTTTCCTGTTCCAAGCCGGCGGACCTTCACAGCTGGATCTTTTCGACTACAAGCCCACGCTGCAGAACCGTTTCGGTCAGGACGTTCCCGCGTCCGTGTTCGGAGGCCAGCGCGTCACCGGCATGGTCGCTCAACAGGACCGGTTTCCGGTGGTTCCCACCATGTACGGATTTAAGCAATCCGGACAATGCGGTCTCTGGCTTAGCAACCTCTTGCCGTACACGGCCAAAATAGCCGACGAGATCTGCCTGTTGCGCGCGGTGAACACAGAGGCGATCAATCACGACCCAGCCATCACCTTTATGCAGACAGGAAGCCAGTTCCCTGGCCGTCCCTGCATCGGGTCGTGGGTCGACTACGGGTTAGGCAGCGAGAACCAGAACCTGCCGGCATTCGTAGTCTTGAATTCGCTGCCGAGCAACGGCATGCCGGATCAAGGTCTGTTGTCGCGGCTTTGGGGCGCGGGTTTTCTGCCTGGTCGCTATCAGGGTGTGCAATTTCGCGGTGGAAAGGACCCGGTTCTCTATTTATCGGATCCGCCGGGTCTCACCCGCGAACGACGCCGCAATCTGCTGGATGGCCTGGCTGCGCTCAATGAACATCTCTACCAGCGCGCCGGTGACCCCGAGATTGAGACGCGGATCGCCCAATACCAAATGGCTTTCCGTATGCAGGCGAGCGTCCCCGATTTGGTCAATACGGCAAGTGAACCCGATCACATCCACGAATTGTATGGGGAGGATTCCCGGAAACCTGGAACCTTCTCTGCCAATTGCCTGCTGGCCCGCCGGCTGGCCGAACGTAATGTCCGGTTTATTCAGCTCTATCATCGTGGATGGGACCATCATGCCGGCCTGACGGAGAAATTGCCTGCTCTGGCTCGCGATACCGATCAAGCCTCGGCCGCTTTAATCCTCGATTTGAAACAGCGGGGCATGCTCGATGACACGCTCGTGGTATGGGGCGGTGAGTTCGGCCGTACGCCATACGCCCAAGGCGCGCCGAAGCCGGATAGCTACGGCCGAGATCACCATGGCCGGGTATTCTCGCTGTGGATGTGCGGAGGCGGCGTGAAGCCCGGCTTTGTATACGGCAGTTCGGACGACTACGGCTTCAATGTGGTCGAGGGCGGCGTTCATGTTCACGACCTTCAGGCAACGATTCTCTACCTCATGGGCATCGACCACGAAAAGTTAACCTACCGTTTCCAGGGACGCCAATTTCGGCTGACCGATGTAGCCGGCCGCGTGGTGAAAGAGATCGTCGCTTGAGCAGCTTGGCCTGTCCATGGCGAGTTACATTCGCGCTCAACACAATCACGAAGCGACCGTTCGCAGCACCTTTTAACGTGGGATGATGCCAACGTTAAAAGGTGTTGTAAAAAACTCCCCCCTGTTCATGCCAGTTTTGTAATTCGCCATGGACGGTTCCGTACACCGCGTGGCCCACTTTCCTATCGCGAAGTTCGGGCTAAAATACTTTCTATCGGCGACCCGAATGCGGATCTGGAGCTCGTCCGTCTACCTATTACTGGTTCTCTCCCGTGTGCCTTTGGCTGCCCAACCGGAAAATCGTGACGGCTTGTTGCCTCCAGTCAGTTTCGATCGGAGCGCCGGTGTCACGCCTATCCGGCAAGCCATTGCGGCGCGCAATCTTACGTTGGCGCAGAAAAAGGCCGAGGAACTCTGCTTACGCGAGCCCGGGAATTCCGAGCTGCTGCTATGGGCTGGCTATGTCGCCTTGAGTCAGGGTAAATTTTACGACGCTATCCGCTATCTGCGGCGCGCTGAATCGCTCGACCCCAACGCCTTCGTATTGAAATTGCTCGCGGTAAGCTATTATGCGGCCCACCAGCCCCGGTTGTTCCTGCTCAAAATACATGCCGCCCAGCAGAAACAGCCAGATGACTTCGCGCCTTATTACTACCTCGGTCGATACTTTGATTCCGACCTCGGGGATTATTCGCAGGCTGTCGATAATTTCAAGCACGCCTTGGCACGCCAGCCGGACCATTTCCACTCGCATTACTATCTTGGTCAATGTTACGAGACGGAGGGGGAAGCGGAGCGGGCGGAGGTCGAATACCGGCGGGCGTTGGAACTAGCGGAGCGGCAGCGAGCGGCTGACGTCGGTCTGCCTTACCAGGGACTAGCCCGCCTGCGTCTTTCCAGCCAGCGTCCGGCCGAGGCGCTGCAATTCGCACAGCGCGCCGTGGAACTCTTGCCGCACGATGCCACCAGCCACAAACTGCTCGCCAAGACTTATTTAGAACTCGGCCGGAACGCGGAGTCCGCGGCAGAATGGGAGATCACTGGCGAACTGGATCCGACAGATGCCTCGCCCCAGTACAGGCTATATCGCATTTACCTCACTTCTGGTGACGTCGAAAAGGCCCGCTCGGCGCTGGCACGGTACAAGCGGATCGCGGCCTTGTACGGAACCAATTAGCGCCCGTCCAGTCGACGCAGCTCCTGCAGAGCCAGTTCCTGAACAGCCGGCTCCGGCAGTTCCGCAGCTCGGCGGAATTTCTCCTTCGCCTCGGAAATTCTCCCCATGACGCGGTAAAGCATTCCCAGCCGGTAATACTGCGTGGCGTCCGGTGACGGCGCCAGCGCGATCGCGGTTTCAAACTCGCGGATGGCGCCGATCTCGTCCCCGCGCTGGTTGTCTACCAGGCCCAATGCCGCGTGAGCCTGCGAGTTTACATGGGCGCTGATCCCAGCCCACTCTCGTGGACTGATCGACTTTGGTATTCGAAACGATCCTGACAGCGCGATCACTTTGCTAGCGTATGTCGTGGATCGATCTAGCCGGTTTGGATCGCCGGTTCCGTTGGCCAAAACCACCGATAGATTCGCCAGCATGATCAGGTTATCCGGAGCGGCTGCGAGCGATTTGTCCCCAGCTTCGATCGCTTTGTCCGCATCGCCCATCTGGCGAAACGCCTCGAATTCCAGTTCGTAAACGTGGCCGCGCAATGGCGAAGCCGGCCAGCTCCTGACAAAGTTGTTCCCGGCGGCTATGACCGCAGCTGGTCCGTGCGCATCCAGAACGGAGAGGTAGGCATCGAACTCCTCAGGCGAGTTGGCCTGCGGCAGGGGCGTTATCTGGCCGGCGCCAGAAACGGCCAACCCGCATAGAATAGCGAGCGTCCTCATTAGTGCAGAAGTCCCGCTTGCTTCAAGCTCAGGTAAGGCAACGCGACTGTCGCTACATAGAGCGGGTTGGCACTGCGTCCGGTATCCGGATTAAACCATTCCCAAGCTTCCGGCCGGTCGTCGGCACGCTTGTGCGTCCTGAGAAATTGAATGTAGTCGCGGGCCATGTTCCTTGCTGCATCCCGGTCGGCGCGCCACATTCCCGCGATATACCAGCCGGCTGGCGTCCCCCAATAGCCGCCATTTTGATACTCGCCTATGGACGAAACCGAAATCTGCCAGCCGCCGCGGTTGGTCTGGTCTGTCGTCAGAATCTGGCGCACACAGCCTTCGCGAACCGCGGTCTTTTCCCGATACGCGCGCACCAGCGCGCGCGCCACAGGCTGTGCAACCCTCTCCTCCAATGCTCCAATCCACAGAGCGAAGGCGCTGCCCCACACGTCGGGCTGGGCGCCGACACCGGTAGCGGAATGCAGCCAACCTTCTCCCGACTGTTGGCCATCTTGGGTCCGCCGACTCTCATGGAAGAACGTACGAACAATGGAGGCTTTCAGCAGGCCTACGTCGGTTCGATAAGAGGAGGCCAATGCCTCCTGGCCTAGCGCCACGAACATTTCCGCGAGCCCGGACGCAGCAGCATACTTCAACAGCGAGGGAAACAGAAGTTTGCCGCTCTTGCTCTCCGCATCACAAAACCCAAAGTCCTTCGCGTTATCGGTGTCCACGTCGCCTGCCATTACTAGAGCGGTCGCCGGATCGGACGGGGCTACGTGATAGACTTTCTCACACAATTCCGCCAGATTCACCTCGCCCGAGGCTATCTTCACCCGCGATCGCATTAGCGCCAAGCTGCCGGTCATCTTCCATTGGTGGTGAACCATCACCAGGAAATAGAAGTGATCATCGAGAGGAGGAAACTTGCCCCAGGGCTTGCCGCCCTGTTTTGCACCTGTTTCGTAGTTCCCGGGATAATATGTGGCCTTTCCGTCGAAATTGATGTGGTCGGGCACCGCGAAGGCTGGGACCAGAACACCGGGCCGGACCATCCAGTCCTCGGCCAGGATTGTCGAGCTGATCAAGCGAATCCATCCCTCGATCTCGCGCGCGGCGATGAAGTATCCGCCGAGCATCATGGCCGCATCGCGAACCCAGAAAGCAGGGTACCCCATGTTGCCTCCCGGCACGTGGAGGACGAAGGATGTTCCATTGCGCCACTTGCCGGACGATTGTCCGGGATCCAGGCGGGCGGAATCCACGACGCGGCGCGCTTCGTCCCGCCAAATGGCTTCGTCCGCCGGAGAAAGTAGGGATTCGGCAATGACCGACCCCGCAGAAGCCAACGCGGTAACAACGATGAAGATGGCGTAGTGTCGCTGCACACCTAAAAGATCAACTTAAGAGCGAACTGCATCACACGCGGAGTATTGGCCTGCGATCCGATGACACCAAACGTGGTGGGATTATTAAGATTGGCAGACGGGCCGGCGAACACCACCCGGTTGAATATGTCGTAGAACTCCGCGTGAAATTGAATGTACGCCGACTCGCGGAAGTAGACGTTTTTGAACACGGAGAAGTCCTCGTTGTAATAGAACGGCGTGCGTACGTTCGGCAGACGAAGGGGCCCGTTGCCGAAGGTAAACGGCGCCGGTTGGCTGAACGCGTTGATGTTGAGATAACGGTCAACGGCCGGGTCGAACGAGCTCATCGAAATCGGCGTCAGGACATTCAAGGAAATCCAGTTCGGCCGGTTGCCTCCGCCGAACAGGGGAATCGTTGGCCCACCGCTTACTGCGATGGCCGTACCGGACCGGTAAGTGTCGATTGAGTTCAGTTGCCAGCCACCGAGGATATTCTGGACGACGGGGTTCGCATTAGACAGGTATTTCTTCCCCTTGCCAACCGGCAATTCGTAATTCCAAGAAAGGATGAACACGTGGGTCTGGTCAATTGAGGCTAGAGCTTTTTCAAGCCTCCGATTGTAGGTATCGATTGCCATTTGCCCGCCGCCACCGGCAGTGTCGCCGAACGTGTCGGAGCCAGGTGCACCGAGATTCTTCGAGAAGGTGTAGGCGGCCAGGAAGGAAAGGCCGTTCGAATACCGTTTTTGTAAGCGCATCTGCAGGGCTTCGTATTGGTTGTAGCCGGTGGGCTGATACATGTCCAATATGGAAGTGAACTGCGGGTAAGGCCGCAACGCTTGAGCAACCGATCCGGTGAATCCAGAATAGGGCGCGGTGATGCCGGCAGCTATCGCCTGTGGCGAACCGATACTCGCAAGGAGCGTCTGCCCCAGGCTCAGATACTTCGGGTTCACCTGGTTGAGGTTTTCCATTCCGGTCCACGTGCCATTCGATTTCGAGCCGACATAGGCGAGGTCTAGCAGGATGGCGAATGGTAGATTGCGTTGTATATCGAGGGTCCAGCTCTGCATCAGCGCCGGCCGGTAAGCGTTCTCGTTAATGAAGCTAACTGTACCGTTATTGTTCAAAGTTGGATCGAAAATCGGAGGATTGACTGGCGAGGCGGGAAACCCTGAATCCAGGAGAAACGCCGGAGTCACGCCCTGGTCTGTCGAAGTTACGGCCGGTTGGAGGCCGAATCCGGAACACCAGTAGTTGCAACCATTCAGGCGCCCGTAGTTGGGATAAATGCGGAAAATTCCGTAGCCCAGCCGAACGACCGTCTGCTTGTCCACACTGTACGCAGCCCCAAAACGCGGCGCAAGCGATTTGTAATAACTCCCGAAGATGTTCATGGTCCCCGTCCGGCCTTGTCCCTGACCCAGGTAAACCAATGCTCCAGGCCGTCCGCCCGCTCCAGAATTCGGTGTTGCCAAGCTGAGGAACGATATATCGCCATTCTTTTCCTGGGCGTAGATCGGAATCTCGTATCGCAAGCCTAGCGTCAGCGTAAAGCGATTGGTGATTTTTATGGTGTCATCCACGTACAGGGCCGTCATATTGTCGCCGAAATGGCGCAGAGGCGCCGGCACGGCGCGTGACGCAGAAAAGACCTGGCCAAGAAGGAAGCTGGCAAAAGCATTCCCATTGTTTGCGAAGGCCGGGCTGTCCGGCTGCGACGTAGAGAGAGCGCTGAAATTGAATGTCCCGCCCTCGTTGCGCCGGTCGAGAATGGTCATCGCCCGATGGCGGTAAAGAATGCCGAACTTCAATTGTTGCCTACCCTTCACCCAACTCAAATCGTCCACGCCGGTCCAGTTCTGGAAGTACTGTGGATCTGTCCCATTGTTGTTGGAATTCCCCAGCGAGGGATACAAAGCAGAAAAGGTGAGGGCAGGGTAGCCATGCGAATCAGATGGAATTCCGGGGATTTGCAGTACTTGGTTGCCCAGCCGGGGATCAAGCGTCCAGCGGGACCAGGTGGGGCTGGTCGGCGTATAACCGAACCCCGCATGGTTAACCAACGTCGGCGTGATCGTGTATTCGTCATTAAGGCGATAACCTGCGGCGGTGGTTGGTGTATTGCGATAGCCGGGATTAAAGGCTCCTGCCACCGAGCCGTTAATCTGCGTGTTGCCATGCGCCGACCAAAAAGCGCCGGAGAGGTGCTGTTTGCTGTTGAAGATGTGGTCAATCTTGATACTCCAGTCGTTGTCCGTACTGGGCTGATTCGATCGGTCAACGTAGTTGTTGAAATAGGAGCCGACAAAATCAGGTTGGGGAATCAAAGGAAGCGCACGTTGCGCGACAGCGCTGAAGCGACTGGTGGGAATCTGATTATTGGGGAAGGGATCGCGAACGGAGCCGCCTGCGCCATCCGAACGGGTCGTCGCCGGATCGAAAATCGGAAACGGATAATCCGAGAAACTGCCGCCTCGCTCCTGCGCGGTCGGTAGTGTGATCCGTCCGGCAGTAGGGAGACCTCCGCGCAGTTGGAAACCCGAATAACTGAAAAAGAAGAACGTTTTGTCCTTTCCATTGTATTTCGGCAGAAGGACCGGACCGCCGACAGTCCCACCATACTCATTCTGCCGGATGGACGGCTTACTCGCGCTGAAAAAGGCACGGGCGTCGGTCTTATCATTGCGGAGGAATTCGAACAGATTGCCATGGAACTTGTTCGTGCCCGACTTCAGGTTGAAGTTCATCACTCCAAATCCCAATCCGTACTCCGCAGGGTAGAGGCTGTTCTGGACCTTAAACTCCTGAACGGCTTCGTAAGGCGGACTGCCCTCGGCTATGAAGCCCGGAGCCCCGATATTCTGCATATCGACGCCGTCGATCAAGACCTCCTGACTGAAGCCCGGAGCGCCGTTGATCGACTTTTCCCACTGCGTTCCCGTAACTCCCGGCGTAAGGAAGATGAAATTCTCGACCTGCCGCCGTCCAGTGGCGCCCGTTGTAGCCGCCCCGCCCATGGAGATCGGTAGATCCAGCATCGCTTTTTGGGGCATGACGGTTCCAATTTCGGCGGAAGCAGTCTGGAGTTCAGCACCGCCGCCGGTCACCGTGACGGATTCGTTCACTTCTCCGACGGGCAAGCTGATATCTACGGTGGAAACTGTGGCAGTGCTGACGATGACCGGCTCTTGGGATAGTGTCTTGAATCCCGGCGCGCTAGCGGTCAACCGGTATCGCCCCGGAGACAGCCCGGGCGCTAGGTAAGTCCCTTCACTGCTGGAGCGTATCGTGACTTCTGCCGCCGTCTCCAGATTGGTGATTTTCACTGTGGCAGAAGGAACCGCCGCGCCCGCCGGGTCACTGATTACACCAGTCAGGCTGCCAAAGCTCCCTTGGGGCCAGACAGGTTCTGCATAGGCCAATATCAAAATGGCCAAGAAAACACTGCGCAAACGCATAGGCCTCCCGCGGACTTAACCGACTGCTTTAACCCAGGAGTACCGCTTGATCGTATCACTCAGACATGAAAAGTCAACCGTCGGCTATTAATCGCAGTACATGCGTGTAGGCTTTTGGACACGGATCTTCTTGTTCGAGACTGAACCTGCGCGACGTACAATTCGTTGCAAAACTCATTTTTTTGATAATTCGATTCGAGATAGCTGTTCTTGAGATAGAAGCCAGACCCGGTTATGGCAACGCACGCCTCCATAGAACCCGGCTCTTGCATTGCTGATTACGGGGTCCTGCGCCTGTTCGGCACCACCGCGCCGAGACTGAATCCCGTGATCGAGGTCGGCCTGGATCAACCTCGCTCGCGAGGGGACGGCACAGACAAACCTAACCAAGTGTAATCCGATGTGTAGAACCCGGCTGCTGATCGTCCTACCGAGACTTACCAGCTTCGGCCTCGACGAGCTTTTGCATGTCGCGGTCGAACGCGGCTCCGTCGAACGGCACCACGACGATCTTGCTGCCGTGATTATCGTTGCCGAGTTCCTGCTCCTTAGGCACATCCAGGACGGCGAACGTGAAGTACGCGACGTGTCCGTTTTGTATGAGGACGGCCGGCCGCTCCATCTTGTCCCAGTGATTCACGGTCCCATCTTGGTACCGGACGAAGTCCCGGGTGGGATCGTAAGCAAGGCCGCGATTTGTCCAATTGGTGATGCCATCGGGTGACGTGAGATGGAAAGCCTTCCGCTCGCTCCAGCAGTTCACCACGATGTGATACAAGCCGCCACTATGCCAGACCACCGGATCCTCCAGGTTCTTCGCGGGGAGGCCCGGCATCCCTACGTAAACGCTCGGTCCCTGCAACTCATAGGGTCCCAGGATACCTTCCGAACTGATCCAGATTGCGCCGGACCGCGGCACAATTTCGAACCTCCCATCAGGCCGCAGCAACAAACTGAGGTTGGACATGCGCGCGTCGCGCGGGTTGAAGCCGTTGGCGTCGACCCTAATGGACCCGAGGTGCTCCCACGGACCGTCCAGCGAACTGGAAACGAACACGTCGCCTGGCCGCGTCTCGCTCACCACGACGGCATAGCGCTTATCTGGCAGCACCAGCGCGGTGACATTATGACCCTTGCCGCCCTGGTCATCGGGCCAAGTCAGACCCTTGTCCTTGTAAGGGCCGATCGCTTTGTCGCTGACCGCATGAACCGCAAGCGATCCAAACCAGCCCCGGTGACCTTTACTTTGGTCCCATCGGCTGGCGAACATGTGGTATTTGCCGTCCGGGCTCTTGATGATCTGGCCATCCCAATAACACCACTGTTTCATGGAAGGGTCCTCAAGCCCGTTGTTCGGGTCGCGCGGAAGCACGTTATCCGAGCCCCATGCGTCTTTTGTCAGTTTGTCCTGAACCGGCATAGGCAGGAAGTAGTCGATTAGCGACTTGTCGGCAGCGTCGCCGAAAGCAGCGGCGGCGCATATCAGTGCGAATGGACGGATAAGGGGCTTCATCGTTATGCCCGCTATCGTAAGGGCCATCCTTCGGAGATGTCAACACAAAACCATTGACTCTAATGATTTAACTTATCGTTACGAGCTTGATACCCCGGGGCAACGAATTGGAAGGATCGAAGCCTGCCTCATCGTTGTTTTGGACTCAATTAGTCTGGCATGTCTTGGGCGGCACGTTCTCCGCTGCCGACACCTGCTGATCAATCGCGGAAATCAGTACGCACAGGCCATTTAGAATACCGTGCGTTCGTTGCCACTACCGATAATGGCTGCGTCCTGGTCTGAAGCGCATGGCCGTCATGGAGAATACTCAGACGCTCCCCAACGTGGCGTTCAAAACGCCAGATGGCAGAATCGTTCTCATCGTCGCCAACGATACGCAGTCGGTAAATTCGTTCGTTGTTCAATACAACGGTCAATTCGCCAACGTCCGGTTAAACCCAGGGGCAGTCGGGACCTCCGTCTGGTAGCCGGCAGGGCATAAATCCGTATGGTCGTTTAAATCCGAACGCGTTGAAACCCTGAGGTTAGCCATCCTCGATTCGCCAACGTAAAGCACGCTTTTAGAGGCCGAGGATCCGCCGAGGCGAAAGTCGGTGTAGAGGTTCGATTACAGCGACCAAACTGGATGTCAAAGTCGGTTACACTAGGCTCGAACATGTCTCAAGATTTGTGATCGTCGTGGCGGAGATGACCGCCCAAAGTGGGAAAGAAGATGAGTTGCGCCAAAAGCTAAC
>Ga0126381_100006034_pt1 | contig 13383 bp, 11 predicted proteins | sample PanSoiMetPlot_28_FD_96465 | JGI IMG/M metagenome (GOLD analysis project Ga0126381, IMG submission 96465) | Tropical forest soil microbial communities from Panama - MetaG Plot_28 | ecosystem: Environmental > Terrestrial > Soil > Tropical forest > Bulk soil | place: Panama | collected 2016-02-17
AAAGGAACGCCTCCTGAGATCATCGGCTTGCTCAACAAGGAGGTGAACCTCGCGATGACCGATCCGAAGATCAAGGAGCGCATCGCCAGCCTCGGCGGTGTCGCGCTGCCCGGCTCGCCGGAGGACTATGGCCGAACTATCGCGGCCGATACCGCGAATTGGGCAAAGGTGGTGCAATTCTCCGGCGCGCACGTCGATTGATCAGTGCCATTGCGACTGTTTTCGCTGCACAAGCCACGCTGATTTCGGCCTCGCGGTGCCGACGAATGCGACATCCTTCAGCTCAATCTGATTTTAGATTCGCTTCACGAATGATAGGCCACCATTTTTCGATTTCCGCCTGCTGAAATGCTGCAAGCGCCGACGGGGTCTGCATCTCGAGAGGGAAGATGGTTTGACCAGCGGCGGCAAGACGCTTTTGTACCCGACGCTGGCTGGCGCAATTGCCGGCTCCTATATTGCTGCCCGCTGGGCGCAGCGTCTCGATCAACGGCTGATCAAAGCACTCGTTATTATCCTCGGCGTGGGGCTAACCGTGTATTTTCGCTGGCGCGGCGTTTAGGCATTTAAGACGCGCCCCCACTCCGTCGAACTTAGTGCCGATCACGGCCAAGTCGACACATGAGCGGCTACGATACGCCAGCCCTGCCCTGTTCTAACCCATGTCTGGCTCTGGCGGATGACCTCTCCGCTATCAGCATTACGCGTTTCTTGATTGGTGACGGCAAAATCACGCCCGAACGTCGTTATGTACTGTGCCAAAACTTCCCGTTTTGCTTCCTTGAATTTTCGGCCTCGTCGAAAAGCAGAAATTGATGAGTGGCCGATCAATGTCCCATTGGGCCCGAAACGAACGGTCTTCGCATCTCTCCAGAACAACGCATCCAGCGCGTCGAGATCATTCGTTGAAAGCGCCGCTTCATATTTGTCGTGGATCTCTCGGACTTCCGCCACGATCTCTGGCAGATCAACCAGCTCTGAACTCATTTTGCAATACTCGCTGTTAATCTCTCAGTTCAATCTGCCTTCAGCTTGCTTCACCACCCCTCACGCGAGACGGTCGAGTATCATAAAGGCGAAGACACGGGCGGCGTCAGCAGTGCGCTCCACCGAGGCCATGTCCAAATCGGTGTGGGCGTATTGATTTTCGCCGGCGCCAAAATTGGCCGTTGGAATTCCGAGGTGATTAAGATAGCCCTGATCGAAAGCCGCCGGCGAATAATAGGTCTCGGCCGGCTTTCCCAGCATGATTGTGCTCGCCCGCAGTAGCGCACGAACGACCGGAGAATCTTCGGTCACGAGCGAGGGGTACATGAACGGCCCAAGCCGAATGTCCAGCCCATAACTCTTGCCGCTGATCGGGTCCTTGAATGCTTCGATTCTGCGGGCTGCGCGTTCAATCTCGGCAAACGCCTCGTTCGGGTCTTCGCCCGGCACCAGCCGACGGTCGAGCGTGAATTCGCAGCGCTCCTGCACCGTGTGGGTGGAATCCGGGAAACTGCGGATGTGATTGATCGTAAGGCTCTGACGGCCGAGCTGCGGGTGAGACTTGTCGAGCTTGACCGAGTCCAACAACAGCCGGATGGCTTCGACGGCGCCGGTGATTGCGTTGGTGCCGTCCCACGGACGCGACGAATGGCACGGCGATCCTTTGACGGTCACGAACACGTCGATGCGGCCGCGATTGCCCAGCGTGATCATTAAGCCGGTGCCACCGAGCACCGCCATGTCGGGACGCATGCCGAGATGCTGCACCGTGCTCATGATGGCGTCGTGCTTGCCGGTTTCGCCGGAAAGGCAGCAAGCGAAGATGAGCTGGCCGGTCAACTGCACCCCGCTGGCGATGACGGTCTCCATCGCATGCAGCATGGCGGCGAGATTGGCTTTCTGTTCGCTTGCGCCCTTGCCCATCACGCACTCGCCGGGAAGCCCGTATTTCGCCCCATCGACCACGTCGCCGCTATACGGATTAGGCATCGTCGTCGCCGGCTGGTTCATGGCATTGCCTATCAACATCAGCGACTTGCCGCTCCGCGCTTGACCCCAGGATGCAAGCAGATTGCCCATCGGGTCGTAGCGGATATCAGCAAAGCCCATGCCACAGAGCCGTGGTGCCACCGCGTTGGCGATGAATTGTTTCAGCAGCGGCTCGTTTTCCAGGAGCTCGGTCTGGGGGCTCGGCACCCGTACCAGCTCGATCAAAAACTGCTTGGCGCGCTCCCGCGAAATTCGCGCGTCGATGAGCTTTTTTATCTCCGCTTCCTGCATGGGCCTATCTTGCCATCGGCAGCCAGATGCCGCTGCCTTCCGCGACCGCGCGCTGATAGATGAATTGCGCGAGCGCTACGTCCTGAGAAACGAGCCCGGTGGTATGGATCAGGATCCGCTCGTCGTCATGCTCGCGCCCTTTTTTCTTGCCGGAAACGAGCTCGTCGATTTCGGCATGAAGCCGGTCGCGGGAAAACAGCCCCGAATCGACCGTGTTCTTGAAGTCGCGCTGGAGCATGTTGAACTCCCAGCTGTCGACTACGACCTTGTCCATCTTGGCCCATCCGGCCGGATCGAGTTCGCGCCGTGCGAGCGAGATGAAGGTGCAGCCAGGCTTGAGCCACTCCTCGCGGCTGACGATCTCGGGCGAGGTGGTACCCCCGACGGCAATGTCCGCTCCACGCACGACCTCCTCGACCGTGTCCTTCGGGATGACCGGAATGCCGAGTTGCTCCGACCACTTCTTCGCAAATTCACGGCGGGTCTCGGGCCGCCGCGAGGTGCAGCGGATTTCCTCGAACCGGTACATTGTCAGGAGACAGCGCAGCGTATTCATGCCCATGGTGCCGACGCCCACGAGGCCGAGGATCTTCGGTGCGCGCGGGCCCACCCATTTCAGGGCAATTGTCGCTGCCGCGGCGCTGCGGATCGCATAGCTCCAGTGCTCGTCGACGATGGCGAGCGGCTGCCCGCCCGATGGATTCGACAGCACGATGTAGCGCGTGCAATCGAGGCCGCCGACGGTGTTGCGGACACCGTCATCGTAATAATTATAGACGCGTACGCCGGTGGCGGGCACCTCCTTCAGAAAGACTGATTTAACGTGCCAGTGATTATTGAATCCCTCTGCGACGTCGAGTTTAAAGCTCGGTGGCCGCGACAGAACGACCGAACCATGTGCGTGCATCTGATAGACCTGCTCGCACACCTTCAGCGCGTCGTCGACACTCAAAAGGCGCAGCGTGTCTCGATAGGGGACGAATAGAACGTCTCTTGCTTCTTCTGTCACGCGCCGGCCTCGTTATTCGTCCAACACGAAATCCATGTGGCGGCCTGCCGGCGCGTAGATTTCGAATATCTCGAAAACCTCGCCGCCGCGGTTACTCAGCGAATGTTTCATGCCAGCAGGAATATAGACGACGTCATTCTCTCGAATGACATAGCTTTCGGCCTCGATCGTCAGCGTACCCTCACCCCGTTTGACGATGTAGACGTTATCGGCGTTGCTGTGATGGTGGAGCTTGCCGCGCGGACCGCCGACCGCAAGCCGGTTCAGGTGCACGTCCAGGTTTTCGGTCCCGAGCGAACGATTGATGAGTTTGATCTGCTCGCCACGGCCGGATTCCATTGGATTGACGGGACACTCTGCCAGATTGAAAATCTTGAACAACGCGTTGTCCTCCCCAGCCGGACTTGCTCGGACGCTCCGCTTGCCAATATGCGACGATAATCCGACACTTGCCCGGACTCAACGGGCGCCATGTTGCGCCGCATTGTTGTCGCTGTGCAGTTCCATGGCGCGAATGAGGGGCGGGTGATGCTGGTCAGAATGATCTTTGCCGTATTGCTGCTTGCCTTTGCGGCCGGGAGTGTCGCGGCGCAGAGTGCGGACGCTGCTGCGGGATGGCCGGCACGACCGATCAAATTAATCGTCCCGTTTCCCGCTGGCAGCAGCACCGACGTTATCGGCCGCATTCTTGCGCAATCTCTCGCCGAGCGCCTCGGGCAGCCGGTCGTCATCGAGAACCGCGCCGGCGGCAGCGGTATGCTCGGATCGGAAACCGTGGCGCATGCGCGTCCCGACGGCTACACGCTCGGCATCGCCACCACCAGCACCCATGCGCTCGCTCCGAGCCTGAGTGCCAGTCTGGCCTACAATCCGCTGCACGACTTTGCGCCGGTGTCGATGATCGGCGGCTCGCCGTACGTGATGGTGACATCGCCGCAGCTCGGAACCGCGAGGGTGCAGGAATTCGTTGAGTTGGCCAAAGCAAAACCGGGCAAGTTGACCTTCGGCTCCGCGGGTCCCGGCAGTCTCGCACATCTCGCCGGCGTCCTGTTCGCCAACATGGCCGGGATCGACATCGTTCACGTTCCCTACAAAAGTTCTGGCCAATCGGCGACGGATATCATGTCCGGACGCCTCGACATGCAATTCGCGACCATTCCACCGACCCTGCCGCTCATTCAGAACAAGCAATTACGCGCGTTGGCGACGACCGGCCCAAAACGCACGTCCGCCCTTCCAGATCTGCCGACCGTCGCCGAAAGCGGCTATTCAGGATATGAGGCGGTGCTCTGGATGGCGCTGGTCGCGCCCGCATCGGTGCCGCAGCCGATCGTTGCCAAACTCAACGACGCAATCCGCAAATCACTCGAGGATGCGGACGTCAAAAGAAGCCTGACCATTCAGGGCTTCGAAGCCGAGCCGGACACGCCCGAAGCGCTGCGCGACCGCATTGCCGCTGATATCGGAAAGTGGCGGACGGTCGTTGCGAAAGCCGGCATCCAACCGGAATGACGGCTGCCGAGCCATGACCGATAACGACGAAAACCGCCGGCGCAATCTCGGCTTTTTCTTCGACCACGCGGTGCAACGGCTGCCCGAGAAGGTCGCAATCATCGACCTATTCGGTGGGAAGGAGCGCCATTCGACGTACCGGCAGCTCGACGAGCGCATGGATTACGTTGCGCGCATGCTTGCCCGATTAGGGATCCGATCGGGCGAACGCGTCGCCATGCTGGTCGGTAACCGCGTCGAGTTCATCGAGTTTTTCTTCGGCGCCATGCGAGCGGGCGCTATTCCACTTCTCCTCAACATCCGCCTCGCAGCCGGAATGCTTGAACAGCTCATCGCTGATGCCGCCTGCGCGCTCGTCATTGCTGATCCAGGATGCAATCGCGATGCAGTATCGATCGCCGCCCGGGCGCCGGTGCGCCACCGCATGCTGTTGGATCACAATGAGCCCGGCTTTCTGTCCTTCGAGCAGGAAATAGCCAAGCCCGCCCCGCCCGTCATCCCGCCGTCAATTGGCGACGACATGCAGGCGTTCCAGCCCTACACGTCCGGATCGACAGGCCGGCCGAAGGGCGCAATCATGACCCACCGCGGCATGCTGTGGTACGTCAGCTACAATCAGCGCTATTGGCCATCGCCGGAAAGCGCGCGCGGTCTTGTCGCGCTCCCGCTGTTTCACAAGAATGCCTTGCGTGGCACGGTCAAACCGATGCTCTATGCCGGCGGCTCGTTCGTGCTCATGCCGAACTACGAGCCGCGCGCCTATCTCGATGCGCTGGCGCGCTACAAATGCACCTATTCACGTGGCGTGGCGGCGGTGTTCACGATGCTGCTGCAACACCGCGATCATCTGCAAACGCTCGATCTGAGCAACTTGCGCAGCTTGACGATCGGTTCGGCGGTCGTCACTCCTGAATTGCTCGGCCTGGTGAAAGAGGCGCTGCCGCACATAAAAGTGGAGGAGAGCTACGGCCTGACCGAAGGCGGCAGCCCATTACGGCCGCCTATTGACGGCCGGCCGGTCCCCCGCGGCAGCCCCGGCGTGCCAGCGCCGGAGATCGAGTTGAAGCTGATCGATATAGACGGCAATGAGGCGGCGGATGAGGGAGAGCTTGTGATCCGCTGTCCCTATGTGTGTCTGGGCTATTACAACGAGCCGGAGATCACGCAGGCGAAGCTCAATGACGGCTGGCTGCGCACCGGCGATGTGTTCTACAGGGACAACGACGGCTTCTTCTATTTCAAGAGCCGCGTCGACGAAATGTTCAGTTGCGGCGGCGAAAACGTCTATCCGAAGGAAGTGGAGAATCTGCTATTCGCCCATCCGGACGTGGTCAATGCGGTGGTCGCCGCGGTGCCGCACCCCATTAAGGGTCTGGCACCCGCAGCGATGGTCATGCTGCGTGAGGGCGCGATGATCACCGGAGAGGATCTGAAAGCCTGGTGCCTGGAAAAAGGGCCAGCCTATTCGCATCCCCGATCCATCGAGATCGTGGCAGCGTTGCCGCTCAACGGCGCTGGCAAGGTCGATCGCGGCATCGCTCAGGCGATGCTTAGGGCGCAAAATGCATCGAGCCAGCCTGGGCCGCCCACAGGACGTGGCTGAACGTCATCACTTACTATTTCGGTACTATGAGCATTTGTGATGCTCAGCTCCGTCGTCGGCTTCGCACTGCCCAACTGGCACCTTGGCGCCTCTGCAAGTTGATCATGCTTGCTGATTGTGATCTTATTTATTTGCGAAATGGCCCAGGCTGGCAGCAAATTCAACCCTGGTGGGATGCACAATGCACAAGTTCACGCTTCCTCAAGCGGCAATCGATCGTTCCATCGCTAATCGGGGCGTAGCGCATCCGTTCGGCGTTTTGGACCCAGCCAAGACGGCGCTCGTCGTCATCGATATGCAGAACTATTTCGTTGCGCCCGGCGCCCAGGGTGAAATTCCGATGGCGCGAGAAGTCGTCCCATCGATCAACCGATTGGCGCAGGCAATGCGTGCAGCGCAGAGTAACGTCATCTGGGTGCAGAACAGCACCAATGGCACCCGGGAATCCTGGTCGGTCCTGGCCAATCATCTGATGACGCCGGCGCGGGCGGCGCACCGTTGGGCGGCCATGGCGGAGGGAGCCGAAGGCTTCAAGCTTTGGCCTGCATTGGACGCCAAGCCGGAGGATTTTTATATCATCAAGAAGCGATTCAGCGCCTTCATCCAGGGCAGTTCCAACATCGAAGCCTTTTGCAAGGGCCGCGGGATCGACACGTTGCTCGTCGCCGGCACGGCGTCCAACGGCTGCTGCGAGTCGACTGCGCGCGACGCGACGATGCTCAACTTCAAGGTCGCAATGATCAGCGACGCCAGCGCCACCGATACCGACGAACTACACCGCGTGAGTATGCGGTTCTTCTACCAGGTCTACGGCGATGTCCTGACCGTTGACGAGGCGATTGCCGGGTTGGTGGCGGAGGCGCCGGAGCGTTTGCGGTCGGCCTGATCAGGCGGTCAGCATCGAACGCTGTGCTGTCACTGGGTGCTCAACTGCGATCCGTGGAGCATTCCTTTGAGCAGGTAACGCTCCGCGGTCATGACGACCACGTACATCACCAGTGCGAGAATTGACAACACAACGACACCGACCCAAACGAGATTGATGTCCATGATCTGACCAGCGTAGAGGATCATTCGGCCTACACCATAGCGCGATGCGATAAACTCACCGACGATGGCGCCGGCCAGCGCCAGTCCGATATTGACCCGCAGACTGCTGACGATCCAAGGCATGGCCCAGGGCACGACAACCTTGGAAAAGACCTGGAAGCGCGAGGCTCCCAAAGAAAACAGTAGTGTTTCCAGGTCTCTGTCGACGCTCTTCACGCCACCATATGCTGCCAACGCAGCCGGAACGATGGTCAGCGCCACGGCGAGCGCGACCTTCGACTCAAAACCGATCCCGAACAGGATGATCAGGATGGGCGCAAGTGCCAGCTTGGGTATGGCGTTGAACGTGACCAGATATGGCTCGCTGACCCGACCGTAGACCTTCGACCACCAGGTCGAAAGGCCGAGCACCGCACCCGCGGTCACGCCGACAATGAATCCAACGATCGTCGCCGCCGACGTGTAGCCGATATCGACAAACAGGCTACCCTGCGTGGCCGCGACGTAGGCCGTATTCACGATGGTGAAGGGGCTGGAGAAGTAGTACGGATCGATCACTTTCAGGCGCGTGAGAACCTCCCAGGCGACCACAAGACCCGCGCCGAGAGACCAGCGCCAGATCGCCGAATATCGACGAACACGTCGCTCGGCGGCTTCGTCGTCATCGACGACGTCATCTACGACCTTGGTTGGTTCGGCGTCATTCACAGCATTGAACTCTGGCGTTCGGCAATGCGCGCCTCCTCATTGAGCAGGTCGAGAAGCTGCCGCTTCAGCCCCATGAATGAGGCGGTGGTAACGACGTCTTGGTCACGCGGCCGCGGCAGGGCGACATCGATGTGTGATTTGATCCGGCCTGGGCGCGCGGTAAAGACGTAGATCTCATCCGACAGGTAAATGGCTTCGTCAATGTCGTGGGTGACGAAGAGGATGGTCTTGCGAAAGTCGCTCCATATCTGAAGCAGCCAGCTCTGCATGAGGAGACGCGTCTGGGCATCGAGCGCGCCAAAAGGCTCGTCGAGCAGTACGACGTCGCGATCGTAGAGCATCGTACGCAACAGGCTGGCGCGCTGCCGCATTCCACCCGAGAGTTCGTGCGGATAGTGCTGTTCGAAGCCGCCGAGGCCGTATCGCGCGATCAGAGGCTGCGCGCGCGCAATCGACTCCCGTCTCGGAACGCCACGGACTTCCGCAGCAAGAATGACGTTGTCGAGGATTGTCCGCCAAGGCAGCAGAAGACCCTTTTGCAGCATGTAGGCGACATAACCCGGTCGTCCGACAATACTCTTGCCGTCCGCCAATACGTCGCCGGTCGTTGGGCGCAGCAGACCGGCGATGATGTTGAAGAGCGTCGATTTACCGCAACCGCTCGGTCCGATCAGGCTGATCAGACGGCCTTCGGGAATGGTCACGGAGACCGGATCGAGCGCGCGGACGGTGCGGCCGTCGCGCCTGAAAACCTTTGAAACCGTCTGAACGTTGAGTTTGCCGGCCTCGATCGCACCTCGTGTCTCGATCATCGTCGCTGTCGCACTCCGACGATCTGCTCATGGGTATGGGGCGAGATCGAACCCATGGCCTTGCTTCAATCCCAACACTATGAGGGCGGCCTGCCAGCCTCCGGAAGCGGCAGCAGCTCATCGTCATTTTAACGCTTGCGATTCAAGTCGTCCAATCTCGGATGGGCATGGAAGGAAAATGCGCTGCATGGCTGGAGCGAAGAATGCTCCCCGTGAGCAACGTGGGATAGCAGATTCACTTCCGCTCTCTACGAAATAGTGCGGAGGAGCGATCGCCGGCCGCATGGTCTCGTGTTGGACAGTGTTGCATACGATCAATATAGTGCGACGTCTCGATTGATGGGGATCAGCCATGACTTCGAATATGCAATCGTCATGCAGGCTCACGCGGCGCGCTGCGATCACAAGCGCTCTCGCGCTTGGTGTTGGCGCCAGCGCGCGCCCGGCCTTTGCTCAGACCCTGAAAACATTGGTCCTCGCCGAACCCGTTCACAATCTGGGTTACGCACCGGTCTACATCGCGATCGATCAGGGGTTCTTCAAGAAGCGTGGGCTCGACGTGTCGGTGCTGCAAGCCGCGAACGGCTCGCACGTCACCGCCCTGGTAAGCGGTCAGGTGTGGGGCAATATCGGCGGACCGGAATCCGATGCGATGGCAAACGTCGGCAAGGCCGACCCGCTGAAAACAATCTGCAATCTGGTCAATCGTGCGAACCTGTACATGGTGGCGCGGAAGGGCCTTGCGCCCAAGTCGAAGTCGAACGCCGACCTGGCAGCGTTCTTCAAAGGCAAGAAATTTGCGCTCGCGCGGCACGGCGGAACGCCGGACCTGTGCGGCAGATGGCTCATGGTGACCGTCGGCCTCGATCCGGACAAGGACACCCAGATCATCAACCAGGCCGATATGGCTTCGGTGGTGCCGATGATGAAGAATGGGGCGGTCGACGTGGCCATCACGCAGGAGCCATTCATCACCACCGGCATCGAGCAAGGTTTGTGGGACAAGCCATTCTACTCATATCCAGACCTCGGTGACTTTCCCTATTCGGTGGTCAGCGTTCGCCAGTCGACGATCACCAGCGAACCGCAGGTCGTCCAGGCCTTCGTCGATGCCGTGCTGGAGGCGCTTGCGCTTGCCCAGAACGATCGCCCTGCGATCGAGGCCATGACGAAAAAAGAATTTCCGACGCTGGCTGCAGCGGGCGTGAAGGCGACACTCGACGCGATCTACGCCGATCACATCTGGAGCACCGACGGCATCGTCGCCGAAAAAGGCTACTTGCTGGACATGGAGGTCGTGGCCAAGACCGGCGCCTTTACCAAATCGGTTCCGTACAAAGATGTCGTCGACATGCAATTCGTCGAGAAGGCCGTGAAGAAGTAAGATGGCGAACCAGCGGCCGACCCTGAACTCCTTCCATGCCGCGGCTCCGAATTTTGAAAGCGGCAAGGACACGCCGCGTGCATTCCTCGAACGCTGCCTCGGTGCAATCGCAGCGTTCGAACCGGAGGTCGGCGCCTTCGTTCATCTCGAGCGTGAGAATGCCAGGGCAGTAGCCGACCGCTCCTCTGAGCGCTGGCGACAAGGCCGAAAGCTGTCTCAGATCGACGGCATGCCGGTCGGCATCAAGGACATCATCGAAACATCCGACATGCCAACGCAGATGGGGTCGCCGCTTTACGCCGGCTGGCGCTCCGGCCGCGATGGCGCGAGCGTAGCCGCGCTGCGCGAAGCGGGGGCGATCATACTCGGCAAAACGACCACGACTGAGTTCGCCACGCGCCATCCATTCCACACGACCCGCAACCCCTGGGACACAAGCCGCACGCCAGGCGGATCGAGCAGCGGCTCCGCGGCCGCCGTCGCCTGCGGCATGGTGCCGGCGGCGCTCGGCACACAGGGGCTGTCATCCATTGTGCGCCCGGCCAGCTATTGCGGCTGCATCGGCTTCAAGCCGAGCGTGGGTGCGATCAACCGGGGCGGCAGCCTCGATACCGTGGATCACAGCGTGCATGGCGCATTGGGTGCCAGCGTCGGCGATGTATGGATCGTGCTGCGCGAGATCGCCGATCGGGTCGGAGGCGATCCGGGCTTTACCGGACTGAGGGGGCCGTCGCGGCCGCCGTCTGCACGAAAGCCGACGCGGCTCGCCGTGCTCGAAACCCAAGGATGGGTGCAGGCCGCGCCGGACGCGAAGTCCGCGTTCGCCAAAGCGGTCGATCGTATCGGCACCGCCGGCGTAGTCATCTTACGTGGCGCCGACTGCGCCCCGGTTGCCCAGGTTGAAAGCGCGATCGCGAATGCGATGGCGATGGTGACGGCGATCAACGCCTGGGACATGCGCTGGCCGTTGAACGCCTATCGCAATCGCGATCCCGGCAAGATGAGCAAAGCACTGCTTGCGCAGCTCGAGATCGCCGAAGCCATGACGCTCGAGGATTATCGCGCATGCCTTGCCCAACGCGTGCAGATGCGCGCGGTTCACGCCGAGCTGGCGCAGCATTGCGACGCGGCAATCACCCTCGCCGCTACGGGCCCGGCGCCATCCGGCCTCGCCAGCACCGGGAATGGCGTATTCGGTGTACCCGGTTCGCTGCTCGGCGTGCCTGCGATTTCGCTGCCTGTGCTCGAGGCCGAGCAGCTGCCGCTCGGCTTGCAGGCGATTGGCTTTGCTGACGGCGACAGTCCCCTGTTGGCCACCGCCGCCTGGCTGATGGAACACCTCAAGCCTTGATCAGGCAATTCACTGCTGCACGAAAATTTCCGTGCCGAAGATGCGCCCGCCGGGATTGGGCTTGTACGCGACGTTGCGGCTTTCGCCGTACAGCATGCGGTGGGTCCACATGAAGCAGGCAGGCGCCGCCTCCTCGATCTTCTTGAAAGCGACGTTGAGTGCTTTGCGCCGCTGCGCGGGATCGAAGGTCACACGCTCGGTTTGAAGCGCCTTATCGATCTCGGGATCTGAGATCCCGATCCGCGGCGACCCGCCGGTTTGGAAGTACTGCTGCAGCGCCACCGACGGGTCGACCACCGTGCCGCGGCCCATGTAATAAAACGGCACCTTACCCCTCTGCACGTCGGACCAGAGTGTCGCCCATTCGGGCGTACGCAGCCGCGCGTTGATGCCGACCGCATTGAGCATCGGTACCATCGCCTGCGTCACCTCCTTATCGTCGATGTAGCGACCGACCGGCGTGTAGAGGTCCACTGGTTCGCCATTGTATCCCGACTCCTTCACCAGCTCCCTGGCCTTTGCCGGATCGTAGGGAATGAGCAGATGCTGCTTGGCGAAAGCGGCATCGTAACCGTACTGCCCGGGACCGATCGGCCCATCGAGCCGGTCCGCCTCACCGCCGAGCACATTCTTGATGATCGCGTCGCGATCGATGGCGTAACACACGGCCTGGCGCAGCTTGGCATTATCCCAAAGTTTGAATTTCGGGCTCATCGCCAGGAACATCAGCTCAATCGAGCCAGTGTGAACGAGTCTGGCGTCCTTGGCTTCGCTGACGCGTGAAGCGAGCTGCGGCGGAATGAACTGCGCGATCTGGATCTCGTTGTTCAACAGCGCAGTCACGCGCTGTTCAGGCTCCCGCATGATAGTGAAGATGATCGTGTCGGGATTGTTCGGCCCCGCCGCGGGATTTGTCGAGTCTTTTTCCAGAACGATGCGCTGGCCGATATCGAGTGCTTTGAGTTTATACGGCCCCCAGCCCCACAGATACTTGCGATCGGCTTCACGAGCCCCGTATTTGTCGTAGAGGTCCTTCGAGGTGATGATGAATCGGTCGAACAGAAATTCAAGAAGAGGCGCGGTAGGCTGCTTGGTAATGACTTTCACGGTGTAGGGATCGACCGCGATCATCTCCTTGACCGGCGAGACGTTCGACTTCTGCATGCTCTGCGGGTCGGAATTTATGCGCGTGAAAGAGTGCACCACGTCTGCGGAGGTAAATTCCTTGCCGTCGTTCTGGCGTTTGACGCCGCGCCGCAGATGAAAGATCCAGATGTTGGGATCCGACTTGTCGACTTCCCAGCTCTCGGCAAGGCGCCCGACGTATTCGCCCTTGTCGTAATCCCAGATGCCGAGGCAACCCAGCACCTCGCACCAGATTCCATAGGCGAGGCCGACACTGTCGCCATAAGGGTTGTAACTGGCGATCGTCTCGGTCACGCCGATAGTGACCTGGCTTGCCGCCGACGCCGCGCTGCCATTGAACGCCGCTGCAGCGACAATTGCCGCTTGCGCGATCCACGCCAAATTCCGTCTCGTGCTTGACAATCTGCGCATCGCTTCACTCCTCGATGGCCGAAGCGGCTCGGATTAGTCCACGCCAGCTCACAGGCTGCGCCCGCCGCGCGATCCGGGCCGTTAGCCCCTATTCCGCCTTCATGCCGGTCTGCTTGATGACATTGGACC
>Ga0126381_100006035_pt1 | contig 13382 bp, 11 predicted proteins | sample PanSoiMetPlot_28_FD_96465 | JGI IMG/M metagenome (GOLD analysis project Ga0126381, IMG submission 96465) | Tropical forest soil microbial communities from Panama - MetaG Plot_28 | ecosystem: Environmental > Terrestrial > Soil > Tropical forest > Bulk soil | place: Panama | collected 2016-02-17
GCTGGCTGAACACGCCGTCGGCCTCGAAGCGGGGCTTGTAGGGTGGTTCGTGTGCGCGATGTTCGCATCGTTGGCATACAACTGGACTTTCTATTACGTCCTCGCGCTGCTCGTCGCGTGGCGCGAGCTCGCGACGCATCAAGTGTTTGCGGCCGCTCCCGCAAAGCAGAAAACGATTTCTGTTCGAGCGCCGCAGATTTCCACGCGCACCGTCTCCTAGGGTGCGAGCGGCGCAAGCCCTTCCGCCGCGGCACGCTCAGCTCGGCATCACGATTGCTCAGCGTTAACGCGGTTGAGGCCGCCGAGTGAATCTGATTCACGACACGATTTGCCGCCGCGCGCGGGCGGCCATCGCGCACACCGTGCACGCCGCTGACGACGTGCTGACGCGGTTCGGCCGCCGTGAACGCCGCGTGCTGTTCGAGGCCGCATCGCCGCTCAGCCTCGCCGTCTTCCGCCCGGTGCTCGCGCAGCTGCAGCGCGATCCGCGAATCGAGTTCTGGTTCACCACGTCGGATCGCTGGTGGGACGCCGAGCACACGTTCTCGGCGAGCGGCATCGCCGATCACGTCATCACGCCGCGCCAGGCGCGCTGGATGAAGTTCGACGGCTACGTCAACACCGATTTCTGGAACACCACCTGGTTGTCGCGGCGGACGACGCGCATCCACCTCTTCCACGGCGTGGCCGGCAAGTACGGCCTCGACGCGCCGGTCCGCATCGCACCAGTCATCCGCAGCTTCGACCGCGTGATGTTTGCGAATGCCGATCGCCTTCGCAAGTACGTCGAGGCCGGCCTCGTGGAACCCGACGGCACGCGTGCGCAACTGATCGGCTATCCGAAAGTCGACTGTCTCGTGGACGGCACGCTCAACCGCCGCCAGATCCAGGACGATCTCGGTCTCGATCCATCGCTGCCGACGGTGCTCTACGCGCCGACATGGTCCGCGCATTCCTCGCTCAATAGCATCGGCTCCGATCTGCTGCCGGCGCTCGCCAGTCTCGACGTGAACGTGATTATCAAGCTCCACGATCGATCGTTCGACGAGCGCTCGCGCACCACCGGCTCGATCGACTGGCGACACGAGCTCGACGCGCTCTGTCGATCGTGGCGCGTGCACGGAGCGAAAGACGGCGACATCTCGCGTTATCTGTATGTCTCCGACGTACTCATCACGGATCACAGCTCCGCCGGCTTCGAGTTCATGCTGCTCGACCGCCCGATCGTCGTGATCGACTGCCCGCCGCTGCTCAAGCACGCGCGCGTGGCGCCGGACAAAGTGCGGCTGCTTCGCGACGCGGCCATCGTGGTGAACGGCCAGAGGCGCAACATCACGAAGGCCGTCCGCCGCGCGCTCGCCGATCCATCCGCTGCCGGCGCCGAGCGCCGCTCCGCCGCCGCGCGGATGTTTTATCGTCCGGGCACGGCCACCGCGCGCGCCGTGCAGTGCATTTACGACGCGCTGAAACTTCGCGCGTTTGCCGAGGGGGCGAACGCCACTGTCCTGTCGCCTGCCCCGGCGCTTCCGTCTTCAAGGACTGCTCACCATGTCTAGTCGACGGGTGATCGCCTGACGATGTCCATGCTGCCCTTCATCTCTGTCGTCATCGCCACAAAGGATCGCGCGCAGCTGCTGGCCGAAACACTCGCGGCGCTCTTCGCGCAGCAGTGGCCGCGCGATCGCTACGACATCCGGATCGCCGACAACGGCTCGACCGACGACACGAAGCACGTCGTCGAATCCGCGGCGCGGCAACCCGGCGCTCCGGTCGTCGTCTACCGTTACGTCGCAACGCCCGGCAAGTCCCACGCCGTCAACGCACTGTTCGATGAAGTGACAGCGGACCTGATCGCGCTGACAGACGATGACGTCAGCGCGGAACCGGGATGGTTGCAGGCGATCGCTTCGTCATTCGAGGACACCGGTGCCGATTTCGTCGCCGGCCGGATTCTTCCGCGCTGGGAAACCGCGCCGCCACCCTGGCTGTCCACCACGCTGCACGGAGTGCTGGCAGTGCCTGACAACGGCGAGGCGCGCCTGACGCTTGGCCCCAGCGGCGACGGCAGAGACGTGATCCCGATCGGCGCCAACATGGCCGTACGCACGGCGGTCGTCCGCCGAGTCGGCGGTTTCCGTCACGACCTTGGCAAGCTGAGCGGCACGCTGCGCACTGGCGAAGATCACGAGTTTTTTCTACGCATGCTTGAGGCGGGATGCCAGGGCGTGTACGAACCCAAGGCGCTCGTCCGTCATTTCGTCCCGCGTGAGCGGCTCAACCGCGGCTACTTCCGGCGCTGGCTTTATCAGAACGGCCAGGACGTTGCACGCCTCGAGTCGGCACACGCACAGGGCGTCGGCCGCCTGCTCGGCGTGCCCCGATACCTTTGGCGCCAGGCGGCGCTCGACGCGGTGTCGATGGTCAAAGCCGGAGTGGCCGGCGACGCACGTGCGCGATTCGCCGCCTCGACGCGGCTCATCTGGTTCGGCGGGTACGTCCGTGATTCGTGGTGCGCATGAACAGCGTCTGGAACCTGCTGACAGGTACGGCGACGAAGTACTTGCTCCTCGCGGTCAACATCGCGATCGGCGTGTTCCTGATGCCGTACACCGTGCGGCACCTCGGCACGTCGGAGTACGGCCTCTGGATGCTCGTCGCGTCGATCACCGCCTACTTCAACCTGCTCGACCTGGGATACGGCAACGGGCTCGTCCGCCACGTCGCCGACGCGGACGCGCGCGAGAATCCCACGCTCGTCAACCAGATCCTGAGCACGTTTGTCGTCGTCTACCTCGCGCTCGGCGTGCTCGTCGCGCTGGCCGCTGGAGCGATGGTGCTGTGGGTGCCGCACTTTCCGAGGCTCTTGCCGTCGCAAGTGCCGCTCGCGCGGTTCATCCTCGCTGTCATCGGCATCCGCATCGCGCTCGGCTTTCCCATGACGATCTTCGGCGCCGTCGCGACCGCACGCCAGCGGTTCGCCCTCAACAACCTGGTCGCGACCGTCGCTGTGATCGTGAACGCCGCCGTGCAGTTCGCGCTGCTCGCACGCGGATATCACGTACGCGCTGTCGTCGCAGGATCGGTGAGCGTCGACCTGCTCACATACTTCGGGTACGCGTGGACGGCCAAGCGTGCGTTCCCGGCACTGCGGCTCCGGCTGTCGTCGTTCAGGGCACCGCTCGTGCGCGACGTGACGGCGTTCAGCGTGTACTTCTTCCTCATCAGCCTCGCCGTGCAGATCGGCTTCAACCTCGACAACATCGTCGTGGGCGCGGCGCTCGGAACATCGGCGGTCGCCGTGTATACGGTAGCGCTTCGCCTCGCGGACGCGCAGCGAAACCTGGCGAATCAGTTCAATACGCTCATGTTTCCAGTCGTCGTCCGTTACGGCGCGACCAACGAACCTGACGCGCTGCGCGCCATGCTGATTGAAGGCACGCGCCTGTCGCTCACGCTCGTGTTCGGCCTTTCCGTCTGCCTGATCGGATTTGCGCGGCCACTCATCGCGCGTTGGATGGGACCCGGTTTCGAGGCCGCAGTCGTGCCGCTCTATGTGCTCGCCATGACCGGGATCGTGCTCATCGGCCTGGCGCCGCTCGCCAGCATCCTCGTCGGCACCGGGCGTCACCGACTCGTCGCGTTCACGGCGCTCGCGGAGGCCGTCGTCAACCTCGTGTTGAGCGTGATCCTCGTGCGGCATTTTGGGTTACTCGGTGTCGCGATCGGAACGGCCGTGCCGGTGTTCGTCGCCAACGTGTTCGTGATTGCGCCGGCTGTGTGCCGCCAACTCGACCTGCGCATGTGGGACTTCCTCCGGACCGTCGCTGTCGGGCCGCTCGTCGGCGCATGTGTGTCGGCGCTCGCCGTCTGGACCATCCGCGCTGCATGGCCGTCGCAGTCGCTGGCCGCAATCCTTGCCGAAGGCGCCGTCGTCGGCATGATCTACCTTGCCGCGCTGTGGACACTCGGCCTCGATGCCGCCGTCCGCGTGCGCTACAGCGCATTCGCGCGCCGCCTGCTGTCGCTGGCCGCGCACCGGCGTCTGGCGGCGCCGCTGGTGTAGCCGCCGTGCGCGTCAGCGTCGTCATCGCCACGTACAACCGCGCGCCGCTGCTCGCCGAATGCCTTCAGCATCTCTCACGGCAGCACTTCGCGCCCGGCGACGAAGTGATCGTCGTGGACAACGGATCGACCGACGACACAGCTGCCGTGATCGCCGACGCCCGTCGAGCGTTCGCCGTGCCGGTCCGGCAGCTTGTCGAGCGGACTCCTGGAAAATCGAACGCCATGGCGACCGGCGTCGCGGATGCCCGCGGCGACGTCTTCGCATTTACGGACGACGACGTGGACGTGGCGGCGGATTGGGTCGACGAGATACGTCGGGTGATGAACGATCCCGGGATCGCGCTGGCCGGCGGTCCGGTTACACCGCGATGGCAGACGTCGCCACCGGTCTGGCTGCGCGCGGCCGTCGACGCGTACGGCCGGCTCGCGGCGCCGCTCGGACTGTTGAACTACGGATCGGAGTCGTTTCCGCTCGGCCCTCGCACGGTTCTTGGCGCCAACCTCGTCGTCCGCGCAGAAGTGCTGCAGAAGCTCGGAGGATACGTGAGCCACCTCGGCAAGCTGCGAGGCACGCTCCTGTCCGGCGAAGACCACGAGCTCTGCATGCGCGTGCAGGCCGCCGGCTTCCGTGCCGTGTATTGGCCCGAGTTGCGTGTCACGCACTGGGTGCCCCGGTCACGCATGCGCGCACGGTACGCGATGTCGTGGTTCTTCTGGTCCGGCATCACACACGCGACACTCGACGCTGGCGATCGACCAGCCCGATCGTTGTTCCGCGTTCCGCTGCACTTCATCAAACGCATTGCGTCGTCCGCCGCGCGCAGCGTGGGCGCCGCGCTCAGCGGCCATTCGGCGCAGATGATGGACAACGCCATCGACGTGGCGTTCGTCGCCGGCTACGTCGCGCGCCGATGGGGGGCTGTGTGAACAGACACTCCACCAGGTGGAGAGTCTAGTGACGATCTCCTCTGTGACGATCCTGATCTGCACCTACAACCGCGCGCCCCTGCTGCGCGAGACGCTCGGCGCGATGCAGGAGATGACGCAGCCGGAGGGCTGCCCCGTCGACATCGTCGTCGTCGACAACAACTCCACCGACAACACCGCCTCGGTCGTGACTCAGGCGTCGAAGCTCGCGCGATTTCCGATCACCCTGCTGCAGGAGCGCCGCCAAGGAAAAAGCTTCGCGCTCAACACGGGGCTCGCTGTCGCCTCAGGCGACGTGTTAGCGCTGACCGATGACGACGTGCTGCCGGCCGTCGACTGGCTGGTGCGAATGGTCGACGACTTCCGTACGCAGAACGTGACGTTCGTCTTCGGCAAAGTGCAGCCGCGTTGGACGGCCACGCCTCCGCCGGAACTGTTGACGATTCCGGCGCAGGCGATCTGGGGACCGCTTGCGATTGTCGATTACGGTGATGAACCTCAGCACTATCGCGTCGACAGCACCGGCCAACGGCTGCCAATCGGCGCGAACCTTGCGTTCATCCGGTCCGCGCTTGTCTCGATCGGCGGGTGGCGAACCGATCTCGGCAAGGTCAACAACACGCTCATCTCCGGAGAGGACCACGAGATCTTCATGCGCATTCGCCGTCTGGGCCTATATCGCGGCTACTACGACCCCCAGCTGAGCGTGCGGCACTACGTTCCGGCCGGAAGGCTCACGCGGCGGTACTTCCGCAAGTGGTTCTACTGGAGCGGCAAGACGCACGCGCTCATGCTCGACGCGCTCTATCCAGAGTTGAACTTGTCTGAAGTCCCACGCATCGGCGGCGTTCCCCGCTTCGCCTACCGCCAGGCCTTCGAGCAGCTGTTCAAATACGCCAAGACAAGACGCGGCGACGCGCTGGTCGCGTTGATTGAAGAGCTGCGGCTGCTGCAGTACTTAGGTTTGTTCGTGCAGTGCTGGCATGTGCGGAAGCACGGCTGGGGACGCGTTGCGACGGCGGTTGCGGCGCTCGGCGTCGCCGGAACGGTTGTGCGATGACGCCTCCACTCGTTTCGGTGATCACTCCGGCGTACAACTCGGCCACCTACATCGCGGAAACGATTGCGTCCGCGCTCGGCCAGACATTCACGGCGTTCGAGCTCATCGTCGCCGACGACGGTTCAACGGACGACACCGTGGACGTCGTCCGACGCGCGGCTGCCGGCGATCCGCGCGTCGTCATCACCGCGACGTCGCATGGCGGCGCGGCCATAGCACGCAACGCGGCGTTCAGGATCGCGCGCGGCCGTTTCATCGCGCTCCTCGACAGCGACGACGTGTGGATGCCCAACTACCTGGCCGAGCAGCTCAAGATCGTCGAGGCCTGCCCGGGTGGTGGCGTCGTGACCGCCAATGCGCTCAGCCGCGGCGGCGATCTCGACGGCCGTCCGATCTGGCGCTCGACGACGGGCCTGCGCACGCTCGCGTTGCACGATCTGATTGTCGAAGACAACGCTGTCTGCATCATGTCGGTCTTCCGTCGCGAAGCCTGCGAGCGCGTCGGCGGATTCAATCCCGAATTCAATGGCAACGAAGACTATGAGTTCTGGCTGCGCGTCGCGAACGCCGGATTCGGCATCGTGCAGAACCTGCGGCCGCTCGGCTTTTACCGCCGGCGGCCGGGCAGCGTGTCATCGGACGAAGTGAGGACGATCTTGGGGATCATTCACGTCCTCGAGAGTGTTGCGACGCGGAGCGGACCGCTCGAGCGCGAACGCGACGTCATCGCCCACAAGCTCATGCGGCTGCAAATCGACCTCGCGACCGCACAGCTTCGCGCGTCGCTTGGCCGGCGCGATGCGTGCGACGCCGTGCTCCGGCTGAAAGATCTTTCCGAGTTGCGAGGCAGCGTGTGGCTGGCCATCGCCGCGAAGTTGACGAAGGCATGGCCGCAATTGCTGCTGCATGCGTACGGCCTTCGTAGATCGCTGAGGGCCTCATGAAGACACTTCCAATCGGGGTGCTGGTGGTCTGTCTCGCAGCGCACGCAATCGCAGAGACGATTGCGGTTCCGGCCGGTGGAGATCTGCAGGCGGCGCTCGATCGCGCGAAACCAGGGGACACCGTCGAGCTCGAGGCGGGCGCGAAGTTCACAGGGCACTTCACCTTGCCCGTGAAAAGTGGCAACGCCATGACAACGCTTCGTACGGCCGGCAGAAGCACGGTCGCCGACGGAGGCCGGGTGACGCCGGCCGATGCGGCGCGCTTTGCGAAACTGCAGACGCCGGACACGGAGCCGGCGCTGCAAACCGCTGCGGGGGCGCATCACTGGCGCATCACGTTGCTCGAAGTGCTCGGTGCCGACGACGGCGATCTCGTAGCGCTAGGGGACGGACGTACGCAAACGGCGCCGGCGCAAGTGCCTCACGATCTGGTGATCGACCAGGTATTCGTCCACGGCGACGCCGCGCGTGGACGCCGTCGAGGCATTTCGCTCAACAGCGCCTCCACCACGGTCACTGGATCGTACATCTCCGACATCAAGGCGGTCGGCCGCGACGCGCAGGCGCTCTGCGGATGGAACGGACCTGGCCCGTTCACGATCACGAACAACTACCTCGAAGCCTCGTCCGAGAACATCCTGTTCGGCGGCGCCGACCCGGCGATCGCCAACCTGGTGCCGGCCGACATCACGATTACGGGCAACACGCTGCGCAAGCCCGAAGCGTGGCGGCAAGAGCGATGGGAGGTCAAGAACCTGCTCGAGCTGAAGAACGCGCGTCATGTGGTCATTCGCGACAACACGCTCGAGTACAACTGGCTGGCTGCACAAACCGGCTTCGCTGTTCTGTTCACCGTGCGCAATCAGGACGGCGGGTGTCCATGGTGCGAAGTGAGCGACGTGGTGTTCGAGCACAATACCGTGCGTCATAGCGGCGGCGCGGTGAACATCCTCGGCGTCGACAACAACCACCCGAGCCGCCAGACGCGATCGATCGTCATTCGCTCGAACGTGTTCTCCGACATCGACAACCAGCGATGGGGCGGCAGCGGCTACGCATTTCAGATGAGCGACGGCCCGCGCGACATCACGATCGACCGCAACACCATCATCCAGGAACACGGCGCTGGCTTCATCCAGGTGGAAGGGCCGCCGATTCCTGGCTTCGTCTTCACGAACAACATCGTGCGGCAGAACGTGTACGGCATCGCGGGCCGCGATCACGCGCCGGGCAACGACAGCCTCAAGACCTACTTCCCCGGCGCACGCTTCACCGCCAACGTGATTGCCGATGGTGATGCGTCACGGTATCCGTCCGGCAATGAGTTCCCATCGTTCCAGGATCTCTGCGCGCAGATGATGTCGTGCGTGGAGCAGGTCTATCGTCTGAAGCCAGAGGCGAAGTGGCGTGGCGTCGGCGCAGACTTGCAGGCGCCAGCGAACTAGAGCGCATCTCAGATAAACGTAGCGCAGACCTTTAGGTCTGCTGGACCGCAGGCCTGAAGGCCTGCGCTACAAGACTCCTCGGTTGCGGTCAGTCAGTCCCCTCATCAAGACCGCGTAGCTGGCGATCATCTGAGTCGCCGAATAGCGCTCGCTGACGCGGCGACGGGCGGCGTCGCCGACCACGCGTCGCCGCTTCGGATCGAGGGCAAGTTCGGCGACAGCCGACAAGAACGCCTGTTCGTCCCCTGGCGTGACGACCACTCCCGAACGACCGTCCTCGATGACGAAAGGCACCTCCCCGACGCGGACGGACACAACCGGCAGCGCCATGGCCATCGCCTGCAAAACAGCGTTTGGGTTGCCTTCTTGTCGCGAGCAGAGCGCGAACACATCCATCGCGGCGACGAACGGGCGAATGTCCTTGGCGACGCCGGTGAAGACCACGCGATCGCCGATGCCAAGCGCTCCCGCGAGTTCTTTCATCTCTTCGAGCTGCGAGCCGCCGCCGACACACAGCAGTCGTGCGTTCGGAACCGTCGTCGCGAGCCGCGCCATGACGCGGAGCAGAAACGGATAGTTCTTCACGGGACGCACGTTGCCGACCGTTCCGAGCACGACATGTTCGTCAGCGAAGCCGAGGCGCGCGCGCTCGGCCGCTCGACGCTGGGGCATCGGATGGTAATGACGGCAGTCCACGCCGTTGGGAATCACTGACACCGGCGAGGCCAACGGACTCGACCCAATCAGATGCGCACGCACCGCGTTGCCGTTGCACAAAACGTGGTCCGCGGCGCGCATCGCACTCCAGAGGATCGGACGGTGGTACGCCGGCACGTCTTCCCACAAGCTGATGAGGTGATGTACGTGCTTCACGCGCGAGCGGAACCGCAACTTCGCCGCGACGCAGACGAGCAGCGTCTTGAGGTTGAACGAGTTGACGACTCGGATGTCGTGTTCGTCGATGTAGCCGAGAATCTTTCGCACGCCCCGCCACTCGGAATACGCGCGACGCATCGGCACGTGGATTACGTGAGCGCGCGTCTTGCGAAACTCGTCGAGCAAGGTCAGGTCGTCGCCCACCACGCAGATGTGGACATCGAGCGGAGTCGGTCCGTCGGGAAACCCGCGCGCGAACTCGAGGAGCCGGCGTTCCGGTCCGGCTGGCGCGAGCCCGTAAATAACGAACATCACCGCCGGACCGGGTACCGCATTGCGGACCACCTGTGCTGCGGCGTCCGCCCGTGACGCAGGAACAGCGGGGCTTACATCCACCTGGCCCTCATCGGCGAACGCATCGTCGTCGCAGCGCGCACTCGAGGCGCGCGCCAGAGGTCGTACCACTCCTGCAGCTCACGTGCGCGCTCCGGCTCTGATCCGAGACCCGTCGTGGGGATCGACGGAAGACCGAGGAACGGACCTGGCATTCCTGCGGACAGGTACACGGCCGGAAGCGGCGAGGCCTCTGCTTGTGCGGCGCGATCGATGTACGCGCCCGCGCCGGTTCGTCGATTGAGTCCGGACACGCGTCTGGTGATCGAATCTGGCGTATTCGCGAGCACGCGTAGCGCGAGGTCGAACGTCGCCGGCGCACGCACGAGCGATTTGAGCGGCAATTGGCGAAGCCAGACGAGCGCTTCGCGCGTGACGGATCGGTCCGCCCACGCCGAACGTTGCGTCGCCGACTCGTCGTCTGCCATCGGCAGCACAGGCGGCAGCCCAAGACATCCGGTGTGCCAGTCGAACACATCGCGCCACGTGCGGACCGGTTCAGCGACGCCGTAGATGGAATGGCGCGGGCCCTCCCGCAGAAGCGACAACACCGCCGCGCCGAGCGCGTCCTGGTGAATGGCGTTCGAGGGCAGCCGTCCTCCGAACGGCAGCCGAAAGCCGGGATCGCGTGCGAGCTCGACGATTTCGCGCGAGCGTGCGATGCCGGCACCGTACACGTGACCGAGGCGGAGGGCTGTGTATCCGATGCCCCGGGCTCGCGCTCGCCTTCCCGCGTAGCGTTCGACGTACAGCTTCGATCGCCCGTACTCGCTCGTCGGGCTCGGACGGCGCCGACTGCGATCCTCATCCGACCACTCGCCGAGCAGTTCACCGTACACGGCGACGGTGCTGAAGTGCACGAGCCACTTCAATGACCTCGCCTTGAGCAACCCGTCCACGAGCTGACGATTTCGCGTGTACGCGTAGCGCGGCAGCCCGCCTGACGACTCGAGCGCGCAGTTGATGATGACGTCGCAATCGTCGAGGACATGCGCCTCGCCGTCGTGCGGCGTCAGCGACCCGATGCGGATCTCGCACTCGGGGGCCGCCGCATGACAAAGCGCGGCACCGAGCGGATTGCGCACGACGCCGACAACGCGCAGTCCGCCGGCGTGGAGATGGCGCAGCAGCCGCGACCCGACTTGACCCGTTGCGCCCGTGATGGCGATCCGTCCCAATGCCGTCACAACGTCTGCTCCATCGGGGCCTTCGAGGCCGCGCGCATCGCGTCGCGCATCGCCGACGCGGCGTCGATGAGCGCGGTGGTCGCCGTCACGGTCGCCGCGTCGACGGCACTCGGCACGCCGGTTCGGCATTGACTGAGAAAGTCCTTCCATTCGAGATAGAAGGCCTCGACCGCGGAGCCAGCGCCCTCTGACATCGAGAACTCCGCGACTGTCTCGCCCTGTTTCGAGAGCAGCGTCAGCGAGCCGTCGAAGCCGAGCCCGACGCGAAGCACGGTGTCGGCGAATTCGATGAACACACCGTTGCAAAGATCCTCGAGCACACTGACGTCGATGCTGCAGGGAATCGCCGGTCCGCCGGCTCGCGACACATCGGCCACGACCGACGACGCGAGTTCGAGGCCAAGATGGACGCGCTGAGTGCTGTCGCGCACCGAAGACGCTGTTGCCTCGAGGATGTAGAGCACCTGATCGATCAGATGCGACCCGAACTCAGCCAGCACGCCGCCGCCGGCGCGATCGTTCATGTGCCAGCCGTCGCCACGGCCGGTGCCGCGCATCCGGAAACCGTCAGCGGCGAGCACGCGCTGGATCGGACCGAGAAAGCCGTAGCGGATCAATGTTCGCGCCGACGCTGTCGGCTTCGCATAACGCCGGACCTGCGCGACGCCGATCTGCAGGCCTTTCGCGCGAGCGTCGGCAACAAACCCGTTGTGATCGGCGAGTGTCACCGCAAACGGCTTCTCACAGAACGCGTGCCATCCGCGCGCGAGCACCTGCGGCACAAGTGCGCGCCGAGAACCGAGCGGCGTCGCCACGAGCACGACGTCCACATCCGCGCAGTCGGCGACGTCGCCAAACACTCGCGCGATTCCGTACGCACCTGCGACCGCGTTCGCCGTCTGCAGCGATCGATCGCAAATCCAGTCGACGCGCACCTCGGGCATGTTCACGAGCACCGGCAGGTGCGATCCCGACGTTACGACGCCGGCGCCAATGATGCCGACCCTGATGACAGGCGTGATCACTGACTGTGCCCCCAACGAGCACGTCCGTCGAACTGAGCGGTATTCATGGTCGCCGTAAGAGCAAAGCCGGTGCCGAGCTGTACCGCAGCACGAGGCGCACAACCTCGCACGGCGTGAGTCCGTAGAGGGCGACGCTAGGCACAAACCGGTTGTTCAAGTGGAACCGCGTTTGCTCCGCGCTCCGCCGGGGAGTGTGTCCTTTGGGCGTATCGGTCAACGAGTGGGAACAAGCGGAAATCAGCCGAAGCAAGTTCGAGGCTTTACACACGCCGGCCGAGCGACTGATCGTCGACGAGAGGAATGTCGAGCGCTACCTGAATCCGCCGCGCGACACCGCGTATCCGCTCGAGTACTCGTACTCCATGCTCGGCGACGTCTCGGGACGGACGATCCTCGACTTCGGCTGTGGATCCGGCGAGAACTCGCTGCTGCTCGCCCGCAGGGGCGCACGCGTCATCGGCGTGGACATCTCGACGGCGCTGCTCTCGCTCGCGTCGCGTCGGCTTACATTGAACGGCTTTGGCGCCGCCGCCACGTTCATCGTCGGCTCAGCGCACGATCTGCCGCTTCCGGATAACTCGGTCGATGGCGTCCTCGGCATCGCCATTCTTCACCACCTCGACCTCGAGGCTGCCGCGAGAGAAGTCCGCCGCGTATTGCGGCCGGGCGGCGTCGCGATCTTCCAGGAGCCGGTCCGCGATTCCACGGTTGTCCGACTGGTGCGCAAGTTGATTCCGTACCGCGCGCCGGATGTCTCGCCGTTCGAGCGGCCGTTGACGACGGTTGAGCTGAAGTCGTTTGCGAGCGGATTCGTCGTCGAAGCGTGGCGCGCCTTTCTGCTTCCGTTCGTCAGCCTCGTTCAAGTGGTGCCCGCTCTCCAGGACTACGTTCATCCCGCCTACCGGGCGAGCAATCGAATGCTGCAGGTGGCGCCTTTGCTGTCGCGCTTGGCGGGCGTCCGCGTGATCGCGTTGAGGAAGCCATATGCGGTCGGGCCTGCTCCTTGCACACTGCGTCGAAGTGGATGAGTCGTCTGGAAAACAACTGCCACATGTACGAAAACTGCGTGTCGCGATCGTGGCGCCGACGCTCCGAATTCTGGGCGGTCATTCCGTGCAGGCTCAGCGTCTACTCGACGGTTGGAAACGCGACGACGATGTGGACGCCTGGCTCGTGCCGATCAACCCGGAACCGACCGGGCCGGCCGCCAGGCTGCTTGCTATCAAATATGTCCGCACGATCCTCACGCAGCTGCTGTATTGGCCGCAACTCGTGCGCCAGTTGCGACGAGCGGATGTCGTCCACGTCTTCTCGGCGTCATACGCGTCGTTCCTGCTGGCGCCGCTCCCCGCCATCCTCGTCGCAAAGCTGCTTGGGCGTCCGGTGGTGCTCAACTACCACAGCGGCGAAGCAGATGACCATCTGAGACGGTCGCGGATCGCCCGCGCGTTGATCGCGAA
>Ga0126381_100006036_pt1 | contig 13379 bp, 9 predicted proteins | sample PanSoiMetPlot_28_FD_96465 | JGI IMG/M metagenome (GOLD analysis project Ga0126381, IMG submission 96465) | Tropical forest soil microbial communities from Panama - MetaG Plot_28 | ecosystem: Environmental > Terrestrial > Soil > Tropical forest > Bulk soil | place: Panama | collected 2016-02-17
AGGACCGCCGGGTTAAAAAAACAAAGTGGGTCGTACTACGCTGGCCGACACCATCGATGGCGCAGCTCGCCGGCATGAGCACGGAGGCTTTTGAGAACTTCTACTTTGATGTCTGCACACTGGACTATCGCAAACTGCAACCAGGCATGACGGTGCTCAAGCGCTTGATGGAAAAGACGGATCGCGTCGAGATCAAAGGGCCGGGGACGGATCTCCGGTTTAGTATCAAGGGAATTGCGGCCGTGATCTGCGGTGGCGATCGCAATATTCCAGATGGCGAAGTTTTCACTTGTCCGGTGAAGGAGTCGGTCGAGGGCCATGTCACATTTAACGCACCGAGCGTTTACCAGGGCATCGGGTTCGATGGCATCCACCTCGAGTTCAAGAACGGAAAGATCGTGGATGCAACAAGCAGCGAAACCAAAAAGTTGAACAAGATTCTTGACTCCGACCCAGGTGCCCGTTACGTGGGCGAATTTTCGCTGGGGTTTAATCCGCGTGTCCTGCAGCCGATGCGGGACATATTGTTCGATGAAAAAATCGCTGGCTCGTTTCATCTGACCCCCGGCCAAGCATACGAGGAGGCGGACAACGGGAACCGGAGCCAGGTCCATTGGGACATGGTAAGTATCCAGCGCCCAGAATATGGTGGCGGAGAAATCTACTTCGACGGCAAATTGATCCGGCAAAATGGCAAGTTTTTGCGGAAAGAGTTGCAGTCGCTAAACCCGGACCGATCTGGGTAGGGCGAGCGCGCGCTTTGCCGACCCTGAAAGCTTTCGCGCAACGCGACGTCCCTACCCAGCTATGCTCGCTTGGGCGCGAGGCCCAGCAAGTTTAGCTGCATCATCGCGATGTCCCCGGTCTCGCTAAGCTGCAGATTCGCAATCTCAAAGATTGGCGCGCTCTCGCCAGGGGCCGAAGCCGCGGCAGGCAATTGCACCGTCACCTGCTTAGAGGTCGAATTCAACACCACCGCAGCGATTTCAAGCGACGGCGAAAACTCGATAGTGGTAATTTGAAATGGCACTGTCACGAATACAGCGGCTTGTCCCTGCTGCGATGGCGTAAGCTGCACCGGCGCAGTATCAAAATTGGGAACGACCTGCAACCCTGCGACCGTAAACGATGGTGAGGCGCCAGTAGTTACCCTTTGATGCTGAGAAGGAAGCATTCGAATAGTGCCAAGTGCCCCTCCAGCAGGCTGAATCTTTGCCACCTCGAAATTGACTTGCAAGTTCAATGGCGATTGCCCGGACGGAGGCAAACGCAGAGTGACGATCTTGGATGTGGGCCGCACTCTTAGCACGCTCATTTTAAAGGTCGGCGTCAGCTGCACAGCTGCGATCTCGAAAGAGAACGTGAGCTGCACAGATGTTTGCGTAGTGCTAGCAGGTTGCGGTTTAGCCGCGGCCGCCGGTGGAGCTTTGGTTACTGGAGCAGTTGGGATTTGGGTGGTTTCAGGCATGGTTGGACGTGTGGTTATTTGCGGAACTACAGGCTCAGCAGAAATGGTTTTCGGACGATGAGCTGCGACGCTGGTTGCGGCTTCGGCGGACGGGGACTCAATGGGAGGCGGGACGGCTTCACGATGCACGGCTTGCCCTTCTCCGATCGATTCAATTTGAGGCTCTGCTAATTTCATCTCTGCGGCAGGCGTGGTCTGTGCCGTGCCTCCGACAATTTCAATCGGCTCTTCCGCTGCTTTTGCAGAGCGTATGCTTGGCGACTCGACTTCAGGTGCTGCTGACTTCGTCTCGACCAGCGGTACCGTCTCCGGGACAACTCCAGCGACTTCAAATGGTTCTTGCGCAGCTGCAGGAGAAAACTCGTTTGGTTCACTGATTAGCGACACTTCAGCTACTTCCGGGATCTGCTGAGTAACCGGGACCAAGGGTTCCGCCGGTTGCTCGACAACAGGCCCTACCGATGACTCAAACAACGGCTCAACGAATGGCTGCACGCCATCTGCTTCCATCTTGCTATAGGCAGAGGTTTGCAGTGGCGATTTGCTTTCTACGTCCACTACTCGATGAAAGCCGCTACTCGAGTTTGCTGACGGCAACACCGTGCGTCCGAGCGACACCTTTGCCGGTGCTAAACGCACGGAGACGTGGCGCGGGCCGCCAAAGAAACCACCCAATCCGATCTCCTTTTTTGGTGATGCCGTTTCGCGGCTAACAACACGCGACCTCGTAAAGGAGCTGATTTTGAGGTAACTCGGGATACTGAATGTGTAGCGACGAAGCTCAGGAACGACCACCCAAGCTAGCAAAAAGATCCCAGCGAGGAGCATGCCACCGACAAGCCACGTTGGCCGACTCACTGACCAGACAAGTGCGGGCTGTGGCACTTTGACTACACTGCCCGCTGCAGCGGAGGTTTGCCTAGCAGAAGGCCGTTCATTTTGCGCTGCCGATCCAGACGGCGCTGTAGGCGCCTGAAATGGCGAGGCGGTCGTAGCTGCTGATCCAGCGCCAGAGGTCGATTCTGTCGTAACAGCGCTGCCGGGCCTTTCAGCAGACTGACCGCTTGTTTGGCCCGTTACAGGCTCAGGGGGTGCAGAAACGGGTGGCTGTTCAGCCTGCGCACTGCCGCTCGTTGTTTCCATCGCGGTGGGCAGCGGGCTGCTTGCTGACGATAAAGAGGCCACAGATTCACCCTTTGATTCTTCTTTCTGTTTATTTGCTCCAAGAACGCCGTCGGGGATGGGACTTGGCTCGACTGCAGGGCCGTTTTCTGCTTGAGATGCGATAGCGCTGGCTGCATCGAACGCAGGCGCGGCAGCGGCTGCAACTTCTGGTCCTTGCATCCACCCAAGATCGTAGAAAGCATCGGCAAAAACGCTGTTAAGCGCTGGCGAATAAATCTTTTTTGCTGAGGCGGTCCAGTCCGCCGCCTTCTCTGGATTGTTATGTTTAAATTCCCACGCTGCCTGCGCATAATAGAGCGCCGGGGTATCTCCTGTGAACTGGAACTGCTCCATCATCGCCTGTGCGCGGCTTTCTTTGCCTTCAAGCAACAACGTCAGGTAAATCTTGAACTTGATAAGCTCCGACGCCTGATTCTTGTCACCTCCAGGAGTTTGCTTAAATAGCGCTTCGAAGCGCTCCTGGGCCGTCGCGTAGTCTTTCTTTTTAAATGGGACTTGGGCTAGATTGTATTGCGCCTCGCGCAATTTTGGATCGAGCCTCGCAGCCTTCTTGAAAGCAGCTTCGGCTTCATCGTATTCCTTCTGCTCCATCAAAATCTCGCCGAGCAAATTCAGTGTAGCCGGCTGATTCGGTTGTGCTTGATCGGCTTCATCGACCAACTTGCGTGCTGCCGCGTAATCGCGCTGCCGCAGGGCCTGTTGCGCTTGCTCGAATTTGGAACGCGCGAGGGCCTTCGCCTTTTCAGCACGCTCAGCGGCTGTCATGATTGGCAGAGAAGCCCGCGTTTCCCCGGTTGGTTTTTCCAGCCATCCAACTTCGTACAGTGATTCTGCAAAAAGTTTGTTCTGTTGCGGAGAGAAATTCTTCTCAGCTGCGGTTATCCAATCTTTTGATTCTTTTTGATTCTTTTGCTGGAGCGCGACGGCCGCCTTTACGTAATCAACAGCAGGCGTGTCTGGGGAAAGCTCCAGCTTGGCCAAAATAGAGTCGACCATGTTCTCGTTTCCCTGGAACAGATAAGTTAAGAGAATCTTGTATTGAATAAGCTGCGACGTTTCCTTTGCGAGATCGGATTCACTGCCTGAAAGGAACTGCTGAAAACGCTTCCGGGCCTCCTCCCAATCTTTCTTCAGAAACGGAATTTCTGCCAAATTGAAGCGTGCATTCCAAAACTTTGGATCGATCCGAACAGCTTCCAGGAACGCCGCCTCCGCTTTGTCGTAGGCGCCCTCCCGCATCAGCACGACACCACGCAGGTTTTTGGACGCAGCCAAGTCCGGTTGGCGGGCATCGATAGCGTCGAGTTCCTTTAATGCTTCCGGAAAATTATTCGCACCATACGCACGGAATGCCTTGTTGTACATCTCCTCCAATTCCGATTTGGTCGGAGCGACATTTTCCGCTACAACCGAGACCAACCCCAGCGCTGCGATCGCAGCGATCTTCCAGATTCTCATGAAGTAAGGGATTGAAGCGTCGATCATCGTTGCTGACAAGTCCAAAGTTGCCTCGAGAGGCTGATTTTTCAGTCCGCTTCGGAAAAATCCCGCCGTGCTAAATCGACGCCCCGGCCTTCGAACAGAATCATCAATTCAAATTCGCGACAACCCGCAATCCCTCCAGAGTCAAGTGGGGGTGAACCACCGCAATCTCAGACAATCGCGCCGCGATGAGCTTCGCGTATCCACCTGTCGCCACCACGTAAATTCTCCTGGCCGGAAATTGTTCCGCTCTAATTCGCGCAAGGATCTCACGAACCAAGCCTCGATAGCCAAATACCGCGCCAGACAACATGGCCTCGGTGGTTGATTTACCGATTGCCCGTCGCGGCTCTCTCAAGGTAAGCTTCGGTAAGAGCGCCGTTCGTTGATAAAGAAAATCGGTCATCGCCTCGAGACCCGGTGCAATCACCCCACCGACGTAAGTGGCGCGACGGGAGATAATGTCGAAAGTTACCGCCGTGCCGAAATCTACGACGATCGCGGGAAATCCGTAAAGCGCTGTAACTGCCGCGGCGTTCGCTAGGCGGTCTGCACCGATCGATTTAGGTGTGGGATAATCAATTCCTACGCCCAAGTTGAGCGTCGAGTCCAGCCAGATCAGGTTCGGCTTACCGACCGCCTTTGAAATCACACGATTCTTTGCCGGCACCACTGAAGAAACAACCACTTTCCGCACGCTTCGCTTTCCAAGAAATCCCGAAACGACACCGCTTGAAAGCCTGCTTGTTGCGATCCGGACAGGGGTCGAAATCCGCTCTGCTGATGCAAATGCAAACTTCGTGTATGAATTACTGATATCGATTAGCAGGTAACCGGATCCGCGCGCCACGACTGAGATGCAGACACCGAAGGTGGCACTGCGTCAAGTCCTCTGATCCCAGCATTTGTAGTGCGCCGCTGCTTGCTACGCTCCCGCCAACCACGTACCCTTGAATTTGTGAGAAAATTGGTGCATCGCCCGCGCCGGCTGCGGCGCTCCGCTGCTTTGCGAAACCTTGTCCGCGAGACACGATTGAACACACACGATTTTATTCTCCCGCTGTTTGTCAGCGAAAAGATCGATAAACGCCGCCCGGTCCCGAGCATGCCCGAAGTTTTTCAACTCCCGGTAAAGGAGATTGCTGATGAAGCAAGGCGAGCACAGGATATCGGACTCCAAGCCATCCTGCTGTTCGGCATTCCTGAAAAAAAAGACCAACGTGCCAGCGGTGCTTACGCTGAGGACGGGATCGTTCAGAAAGCGCTGCGAGCCATCAAGTCAAAATGTCCTGACCTCGTTGCCATCACGGACGTTTGCTTGTGCGATTACATGAGTCATGGTCACTGCGGTGTCACACGCATCGATGGAGATCATTTCCATGTTCTGAACGACGAGACTGTCGAGCTTCTCGTCACAACTGCCCTCTCTCACGCTGCCGCGGGCGCGGACATGGTGGCACCAAGCGATATGATGGACGGTCGGATCGGTGCCATTCGCGAGGCACTCGACGCTAACGGCTTCGGGCAAACCGGGATCATGAGTTACGCAGCGAAATTTGCATCGGTTTTTTACGGACCGTTTCGCGAGGCTGCCGAGAGCCCACCGCAATTTGGCGATCGCCGCACTTACCAAATGGACTGCGCAAATGCAGATGAAGCACTGCGCGAAGTGGCCCTGGATATCAAAGAAGGAGCGGACATCGTGATGGTGAAACCAGCCTTGCCGTATATCGACATTCTCTGGCGGGTGAGTGAACGTTTCGGCAAACCGACCGCCGTTTATCATGTTAGCGGTGAGTATGCGATGCTCAAAGCGGCGGTCGAAAAAGGGATCGTGGACGAACGCGCTGGCGTTCTTGAGATCATGACTGCGCTCAAGCGCGCTGGCGCGGATATTATCATCACGTATTGGGCGCGAGAGCTCGCTCAATGGCTGCGGGAGTAACCGGCGATGAGGAAACAACTGCGGTTCGAGCCGAAATCACTACACCTTTGGCAACAGCAAATTGTGTCCGGTCATCTCCTTTGGCTGCGGGAGATTGAGTAGGAACAAAAGCGTAGGCGCGACATCAGCCAGGATGCCATTTCTGCAACGAACCTTTGCGGCATCCTTGGCCACATAGATAAAGTGAACAAGATTGCTGGTGTGCGCGGTGTTTGGTGATCCATCGGGGTTGCACATCTGCTCACAATTTCCGTGGTCAGCCGTGACGAGGCATTTGCCGTCTAGATCAAGAAGCTTTGGAATGATGCGCGCCATACACTCGTCCACGGTCTCGACTGCTGTTATCCCGGCCTTCAGCACTCCCGTGTGGCCGACCATATCCGGGTTAGCGAAATTTAGAACAATCAGGTCGTAATTCGCCATGCGCACGAGCACCTCGTTGGTAACTTCGCGCGCACTCATTTCCGGCTGAATGTCATAAGTTGCTACCTTGGGTGAAGGCACAAGTTTGCGGTCCTCACCCGGAAAAGGACGCTCGATTCCACCGTTAAAGAAGTAGGTTACGTGCGCATATTTTTCCGTCTCGGCAATGCGGAGTTGCGATTTGCCCGCCGAGCTCACCACTTCGGCTAAAATGTGCGCGAGCTTCTCTGGAGCAAAAATGAATGGCGACGAATAGGTTACATCATATTGCGTGAGTGTGAGGAAATGGATTTGCGGCCACACTTCGCGATCAAAGCCATCGAAGTTCTTTACTAAGAAGGCTTGGGACAGTTGCCTCGCCCGATCGGCGCGGAAATTAAAAAACAAGACAGAGTCCCCATCACGCACCCGTTGCTCGTTCGCATGCGAAAAAATCAGCGGCGGCAGAAACTCATCGGTTTTCTCCTCTTTGTATTGCCGATCTACCGCTGCAGATGGCGACAATTTCGATACTTCGCCGTGGCCGAGAACGATCGCGTCCCAGGCCTTTCTAGTTCGGTCCCAGCGCCGGTCGCGATCCATCGCGAAATAGCGGCCTACTACTGTGACAATTTGCCCACCGCTTTTTTGGAGTTCTCTCTCGCAGGTCCGCAAATAACCGGCGCCCCCAGTTGGTGAGGTATCCCGTCCGTCGGTAAATGCATGAACAAAAATTTCCCGAACACCTGCTTTATGTGCTGCATTTGCAAGAGCGATCATGTGTGAGTGATGGCTGTGCACGCCACCGTCGGAAACCAACCCCAGAAGATGAAGACGATGATCGCGTGCAGCTGCCAAAGCCTCTTGAAGAACGGCACTACGTTCGAGCTCGCCCGCAGCGATTGCCTTGTTAATTCGCGTCAGATCCTGGTAGACGATTCTCCCAGCCCCCAGGTTAAGATGGCCAACTTCCGAGTTGCCCATCTGCCCTTCTGGCAAGCCAACGTCGGTCCCGCTGGCGCTTAACTTACCACTGGGATAATCGTGGTACAGCTTGTCGTGAAATGGCGTCCGGGCCAGGAGAGTTGCGTCGCCGTTTTCATCCCGTTTCTCACGGCCGCCCGGATTGATGCCCCATCCATCGCAGATGACCAGCATAACCGGGCCTGCCATATTGAGCTCACTTTGCCGACGATTGCAGAAATCGACAAGCGCTTTTAGGACGCTGCGAGATTGACAAGCAAAAGAACGCGAGCCTAGATCGGCCAGTGAAGTGGCGGAATCAATTGCTCGCGCTCGTCTGTCTGCTCGCGTTTGCCGGCCTTGGGGTCCTTTATTTTCAACACTGGGTAATTCGAAAACCTTTCGGAATTATTCTGTTCATTGGAGAGGGGCTTACGCCCGGCCAGCTTGCCCCAACACGCGCATATGCAGGCGGCGCTGACGTCCATCTGAGCCTGGATTCGATGCCCCATGCGGCTTTACTGACGAATTACTCGAAAGATTTCGCTGCTCCAGATCAGGCAGCCGGAGCAACCGCGATTGCAACCGGCGTGAAAGTGGCCAACCGTGTAATTGCGACCACTGGCGAAGGCAAGCCGATTCAAAACATCGTCGAACTGGCCCGGGAATATGGGCGAGCCATCGGTCTCGTGACTGACTCGCAACTAACAGATCCTACAAGCGCCGCCTTTTACGCACATCCCGCCGATCCGTACGATGTCGAGAAAATCGCAGCGGAGTTTGTAGATGGCGGGAAGATTGACATCGCAATGGGTGGCGGGACAACGCAATTTCTACCGGTCACAAAAGGCGGCGATAGACAGGATGGACGCGACCTTTTGCTCGAGCTCCGCGGAAATGGGTTCGACATTGTGCGAACGCGCGCTGAGCTCGAAACGATTCCCGCGTGGCGCCGGCCGAAGCTTTTTGGAGCTTTCAGTAATGTTGACCTCGCCTTCGCCAACCAAGTCGAAGAACGCGGCCAGCAACCTGGCCTTTCGGACATGGTGCGGCGGGCGATCGAATTGCTTCAATACAACACGGGCGGATACTTGCTGGTGGTCGATGCAGGCCTCATGCGCAAGGCGGCGCTTGAGAACAATGGGGAAAGAACGCTTGGCCAAACTGTCGAATTGGACCGAGCGGTCGCAGTGGCGCGGCGCTATGCCGGACAAAAATCGACGATCGTCGTCTGCGGTGATGTCGCAATTGGCGGCATGAATTTAAATGGTTTTCCGTTTCGGAAAGATAGCGGCATTGCGCTGCTCGGGCTAAATTCTGCGGGCCAGCCGTGGATCACTTGGGCGACCGGGCCGAACGGCACACTCTCCTATGGCCCAGCCAAAATTCCCAGCAAGGCGCCGAATGAGCAACCGCAAGAACCAGCTGAGCCCGCCGCATTCTATGCGAAATCGGCGTTCGTTACAGTCGATGATGTCGTTGCGTTCGGCAGCGGTCCTGGTACAGAGGCGTTAGAAGGGGTTACCGATAGCACCGTGATTTTTAAGATTCTTCGCGGCGAGCTCTAGCCTTTCGGAGTCCGGACAATGCCATATATCGGGACTCCCAAGGTGTAGAGACAACCGCGCGCTCCCAAACGCGAGCTGTCAACAATTACCGCGTTGAACCCCGTTGATTTTCTAGCCACGCCCCTTGCTAACTCGGCTCGCACTGCTGACCAAAGCGTAAACAATAGCGCTCGAACCTGACTGATTGCTCTTTCGTGTCGAGGCCAAAGTCGCTCAACGTTGGGCTGTGCGGCCGGTGATAACGCGACCGGCTGGAAATCAGTTGGCGCATTTGCTGAATGGCCGCGTCGGTCAGCGGAAATTCCAAGCCGCGATAAATCCGGCGGATAACTCCGAGTGGATCTGAGGCTAACTCTGGATAACTGACATCAATGAACCGATGCGCGAGCTCAGGATGAAGATCCCGAAAATACATAAAACGTTCCATCTCTTCGCGCAGCGTTCTTGCCTCGTTCGCTCCGATTTGGCTTAGGCCGCCCGGTCGTGCATACAAGTCCTGGAGCACACGAGTCAACTGGGTATTAGACCTTAATACCTCGAGGGGATTGCGATGAGTCTGAATAACATACGCGTCGGGAAAGATGACAAAGAGTTCTTTCAAGCCGTACACATGAACGGGCGACTTCAACACCCATCGTCTTGCTGGCCAGCCCAACTGCAAATGTTCGAGAAAACGTCTCTGCCAGAGATAGACGGGCGTGAGGTCGGCAGCACCAAGAAAGGTCTCATAACTCGGGATGCGACAAGTCGAAACAAACTCATAGGACATGAACGTGTAACTGTGGATCGCCACGCATTCATGCGGCGTGCAGGCACGGATCGGGCAAACCTCGTCGGCCTGCGGCGCGAGTTGGCGAAACCACCAAAGGCGAGTAGCACTCTTACACACGCGCCGATAATCGCATTGGCCATTTGCGGGAGCTGGAAGCGGAAACATGACCTCCCATACCTTGGGGCAGCGATTATCCGGGTCCTGGGCCAGTAGTTCATGTAGAAAGGTGGAGCCGCTACGGGGCATACCAGTAATGAAGATTGGGCTCCGGATAGATGAGCTCGCCATCGCCGCGGAGTGTCCGCGCCAAAACTTGGCCAGACGCAAACGCGTCATCAACATTTCCAGCAAGTGCCCCCATATCAAGAAGCGCCCGAGTGGGTGGAGGTTGGCCTCCGATTCTAAGCTATTTGTGAGTATTGACAGGGCCGGTTCAACGGGCGGGTCGCCGAAGTGTCTTAAGCCGGTGCGAGCACGTGCGCGGTTACACAGCGCCTCGCTCGACAGTTGCCACAAGCGTCGTGTCACCATGTCGCCCAAGGTTCCGTCGATCGGCTTACCTACTACCTGTTTCTCCCCCATGGTTCTTGTCTCGAGTATCGTCTTGCCTCTCGTTTTCGTGCGTGCGGTCGATTATACTGCCAGATAGTTACGCAGACTATCAAGTGTCCTATGCGTCAAGTGTTCATCTTGATGTCAATGACCGTCGCGAAAGAATGCCCGCCGCAGTTCAATCGATCAGGCACTCAAGACGAACGATGGCGTGCACTCCAAAACGCGGGCAGCAAAAACTATCTTGCAAAAGCAGTATTGATTTTCGCTCCGAGTTAAGGGAATCTTGCGTCTCAGACCAATGCAGCTCGTCAGCGCATTTTCACGGCCCCAAACTGTTCCTGCTGCGCCAAACGCAGCACCAAAAAAAGCTCTGTGGATCCTGAATAGCTGGCGCGACCTGATTCTTTACGTTGGAACGCCGCTTCTACTGGTGCCCATCTTCCTGCTGGCGCAGGCACACTGGAGCGCGCAAGACATTTATCTGTTTGTCGCCGCGTTTGGCTCGATGGGACACCATCTCCCCGGCATGATCCGGGCGTATGGCGATCGCGCTCTCTTTAAGCGGTTTCGCTGGCGCTTCATCTTTGCTCCCGTTTTTCTACTTACTGTTTGCGTTGCGTTTACCTGGTGGGAGCTTAAGGGAATCATCCTCGTCGTTTTCTTTTGGGGTATCTGGCACGGCATGATGCAGACTTACGGCTTCTGCCGAATCTACGACGCGAAGACCGGGTCCTTCGCTGCCTTGACGCGCAGGCTCGATTTCGCAACCTGCGCCATTTGGTTTGCGACCGCTGTGCTCCTCTCGCCCCAACGCATGACCGATACGCTCGACACGTTTTACGCCAGTGGCGGGCTATTCATTCCGCCCTGGCTACTGCATAACGCACAGCAAATTGTACTGATCAGCGCCATCATCGTATCCGTTTTGTTTTTATTCAACTTCTCGCGAATGTGGGCGGACGGGAAGCGTCCAAATCCCGTCAAGCTGGCGCTGCTGTTCACGAGCATCGCTTTTTGGTGGTACTGTAACAATGGTGTGACTAATATCCTGGCAGGGATTGCGCTGTTTGAAGTCTATCACGATGTCCAGTACCTCTCGCTGGTCTGGATTTATAATCGCAGCCGTGTGGAAAAGGATAGTTCCATTGGCGGCTTCATGCGCTTTGTTTTTCGACGAAGTGGTTCGCTGGTTGGGTTGTACGTCGGGCTGGTTTTTGCGTACGGTTCGCTCGCCTATATCAATTCCTACCTCGAGATCGAGACGATCAAGCGCGTGCTCACCGGCGTGGTGGCAGCGTCGGGGCTTCTCCATTTTTATTACGACGGCTTTATCTGGAAAGTCCGTGATCGCTCCACGCGCGAACATCTTGGTCTGGCCACCGGAGGCCAAGTTGCGGCGTCGCGCGAATTTCTGCCGACATGGTTATTGCACGGCTTGAAGTGGGTTGGAGTATTTGTAATCCCGCTCGGCGCTCTGTGGATCGGACAAACACGAAGCAAAACGCCAGAGATAGAACGAACAGGGTGGATAGCCTTGGACTTGCCGAATAGCGCTCGCGCCCATTTGAAGTATGGCTTTACACTCGACAAAGCAGATCGCTTCGATGAAGCAGTAGAGCAGTACCGGATAGCGCTCCGGCTTGATCCAAACGGAAAAGACGTGCACTTCGCCCTTGGTCAAGCTCTGGTCGCGCAGTCACGCTTGAGTGAAGGGCGCAACGAATTAGAAGAAGCTTTACGCAGCGACCCGCGCAATGGCGAATATCATTCCGAATACGGCTACACTCTGGAACGGCTCGGTGAGAAAAACGAAGCCAGGATGGAACACGCCCTGGCCGCACGGCTCGCGCCGAAATCGGGGCGGGTACACTACGATTACGCGATGTTCCTTTTCCGCGAAGGGAAGATGGATGAAGCGATCCCGGAATTTCAAGCTGCGCTAAAGTATAGCCCGAGCCATCCCGAAGCGCATTATCATCTGGGCAGGGCGCTCTTTGTAAAAGGCGACTTACAAGGCGCGAGAATCCATTACCTCGAAGCCGCGCGCCTCGATGCCAAGGCACCGGTTCACAACGAACTAGGCGTGATCTATGCCCGCCTGGGGCAACCGTCCGAGGCAATCGCCCAATTCAAAGAGGCGTTGCGCGTACGGCCGGACGACACAGAGGCCGCGGAGAATCTTCGCTTCGTGCAGACCAACGGCGCTCCCAGCGATTCGACGCCGCGATGAGAGTAGTCCTCACTCCCTCCCTTAAAATTAGAAGCCAGGGGAAGGGATGTGCGACGGTTTACCTGATCCCCCCAGCGCCATGTAGTATCACGCTAGCAGACGGATCCTGTTTCAATACGCCCTCTACCGTCTGACGGCCAGTTTGGTTAATTTGGCGGCGATCCCAAACCGACAGTGAACTAAAAGTTTCCGTTCCGATTGGGCTAATTTTTATCTTCTGTGGGATCCTGGATCCGGTGACCCACACGTACGCATACCCTGGCTCGCCTTTAACGGGCACTACTTTCTCGACCTTTTGCGGCCCGGCAACTGCGGTCGCCGCAACCGCTAGCATCGATACTAAACCCGCTGTTTTAATCAGTTTTGACATTTTCATAGTTGAAAACCTCTCGTTAATCTTCATCCCATTTAACCCTGAATACAAGGGCGAGTTTCGGAGAAGATTACGCCGCCCCAACACCGATTCGTTAAAAGCGTTACATCGTTGCAGCCGACTACCGCCTGCGTCCGAGCGTACAGCAAAAGAGGCAACGGTTGGAACCGTTGCCTCTTTGTTAAACTGCGCTGTATGAGACTTAGAACTTCTTCGTCAACCGCACATACCAGAACCGCCCCAAGTTATCGTAGGTGCTCCCCGGAATGCCGAAGGCATTGCCAAACTCGAACCCAAACTCCTTGGGCGGGTCCTGACCCCAGATATTGTTCACACCTACGGTCCAGGTAGAGTTGTTCAGGATATTCTTCCAGCACGGCATGGCGTAGGGAACCGGCGGCGTTTCTTTCTCTTTGCCCACCACTTCCTTGCCACC
>Ga0126381_100006037_pt1 | contig 13377 bp, 13 predicted proteins | sample PanSoiMetPlot_28_FD_96465 | JGI IMG/M metagenome (GOLD analysis project Ga0126381, IMG submission 96465) | Tropical forest soil microbial communities from Panama - MetaG Plot_28 | ecosystem: Environmental > Terrestrial > Soil > Tropical forest > Bulk soil | place: Panama | collected 2016-02-17
AGCGGCCAGCGTGCCAGGCGTCGGTGGCTCGCCAGGTCGTACACCCATATTTCGGTGCCACCATCCTTGTGCGTGCCTTCACCGCCTTCGTGCATCGGCACGTACAGACGTCCGAGCTCGCGGTGGATGGCGCCCAATTGATTCCCACCCGGCCGCCAGTGCCCCTTCTCGGCAGCGCTCACCAGCGACCATGGCGCGGCGAATGCCGGCAGCGCTCCGCTGAAGTCGATCTCGTGCACCTCGCCGAGAAACGAGAGGAACACATTGCCGCGCGTGGTCGGGATGCCCTGCACGAACAGCGGATCCTGGTCGGCATCGAAGAACGGCTCGGACATGGCGCGCGCGAGCTCGTGGCCCTGCGCATCGAGGGTCACCGTGAGCAGCCGGCCGCTTTCGCAGATCGAAGACACCTGGTAGTGGCCCGAGGGAATCACCACCACGCAGCCGGTGGTGTCGATCTCGCCGAGCACGGTGCCCGCCGCCGGATCGAGCACGCCGAAGGAAGCCGCCGGAGTCATGTAGGCGGCATAGAGCAAATGCCCGTCGGCGCTGTAGGCGAGGTTGAACAGGCTGGAAACGGACAGGGCGCGCTTTGCGGGCAGCAGGATCTCGTGCGTCACGGCGAGCGTGGTGTTGTCGGTGAACTCGACGACATCGGTACGCGCACCGCGGCTGCCGCGCGCGAAGTAGGTGGAGGCTACCGCGGTGGTCCCGCCGTCGGGGGAGAGGTTGAGGCTGGCGTAGAAACCGGCGCCGATCTGTCCGAGTCGCCGGTTGCTGTCGCCATCGAACAGGTACACACGCGCATCGATCTCGTTGTCAAATACGTAGTCGTATACGTACACCCAGTGGGGACTGCGCGGCGGCAGGCGCTCGACCCTGAGATGCTCGGCGGGCAGCGGCGGCGGGGCAGCGAGCACGTGCGCCGCGAGCAGCGGCCACGACAATGCCGCGCAGAGCAGGTGGGCAGATCGCATCGGTCACCCCGTGGGGCCGTGGCTGCATCGTTGGTTGCGGCCCGCCGCGAGTCTCGCACAACACCGGGGACGGCGGAAGGCGCCGGCTGGGGCATAATGGACGGTGCCGGGCGGCGCGGCGGCAGGCAACCTCCGGGCCGGCGCCTGGCACCTGGACGATAGTCAACAATCGATTATCGATAAGCAATGTCCGCCGTGAACCTGCAATCGCTATGGTCGGTGACCGCACCCCCGGGTCCGGTATGCAGCCCGTTGACGGGCGCGTTGCGCGCCCAGGCCGCGGTGATCGGTGCCGGGTACACGGGGCTGTCCGCGGCGCTGCACCTTGCCGCAGCCGGGCGCGAGGTCGTAGTGCTGGAAGCGACGGATATCGGTGAGCGCGCTTCCGGCCTCAACGGCGGTCAGGTCATTCCCGGCGTCAAACAGGACCCCGACGCCCTCGAGCGCCTGCTCGGTCCCTATGCCGGCGGCCGTCTGGTCGCGACCGCTGGCGCGGGTCCCGACCTGGTGTTCGAGCTCATTGCGCGCCACGGCATCGAATGCGAGGCAAAGCGCACCGGCTGGATCCAGCCCGCCACCTCGGAGGCGGCGCTGACGCAGCTCGCGCGCCGGGTCGAGCAGTGGTTGCGGCGCGGCGCGCCGGTGTCGCTGCTCTCGCGCGGCGAGGTACTGCAGCTCACCGGATCGGCGCTCTACTGCGGCGGGCTCCTCGATCGGCGCGGTGGCACGGTGCAGCCGCTCGCTTACGTGCGTGGACTCGCACAGGCGGTGTTGCGCGCCGGCGGCCGCATCCACACGCACAGCCCGGCGCTGCGTCTCGGGCGCCGCACCGGGGTCTGGAGCATCGATACCCCTCAGGGCAGTGTCACCGTGCCGGTCGTCATCATCGCCACCGACGCCTACACCGACTCGATCAGCGAGGAACTGCGGCGCACGGTGGTGCCCGTGCCGTCCTTTCAGGTGGCTACCGCACCCATTCCGCCGGAGCTGCGTGCCACGATACTACCGGAGGGGCAGGCAGCCTCCGATACCTGGCACCTGCTGCGCTACTTCCGTCTGGATGCGAGTGGACGACTCGTGCTTGGCTCGCGCGGCACCTTCAGCCAGACGCCACAGCTGCGCGATGTGCAGTATCACTACCACGCGGTACAGGAGATCTATCCGCAGCTCAAGGGCATCGCGTTCGAGTATCACTGGGGGGGGCTGGTGGCGATGACGCAGGACCACCTGCCGCATCTGCATGAGCTCGCACCGGGCCTGCTCGCCGGGCTCGGCTACAACGGCCGTGGCGTTGCCATGGCGACGGTCATGGGACGGCTGTTGGCGCGGCGCGCGCTCGGTGCCCAGGTCACGGAGCTCGATTTCCCGGTCTCACCGGTGCAGGCGGTGCCATTCCATGCTGTGAGCGGAATCGGCGCACGTGCTGCAATCCAGTACCTGCGCTTCGTGGACGGGCTTGCGCGGCTGAGCGGTCGGCTGCGCTCCCACGTCCCCTTCAGGGCATAGCGATGTCAACGAGTGCGATGAGGACCGGGCTGCTGCTCGCGCTCGTCCTGATCAACATCGCCTTCGTCATCGGCTGGATCTGGGCTACGCGGCGTTACCGCCTGAGCGGCCGCCCGGGTCCGGTGGACATCGCCATCGGCTGCCTCACCAGTTTCCTCGATACCCTCGGCATCGGTTCGTTCGCCCCGACGACCGCGCTGTTCAAGTTTCGCGGCAAGCCTCCCGACGAGTTGATCCCGGGCACACTCAACATAGGCCTCAACGCCGCGGGTTTTCTCGAAACCGTGCTGTTCGTGACGGCGGTGTCCGTACAGCCGGTATTGCTCGTATCCATGGTCGTCACTGCGATGGCGGGAGCATGGCTCGGCGCAGGCGTGGTGAGCCGCATGCCGCGGCGCTCCATTCAGCTGTTCATGGGTGTCGCGCTGCTCATCGCGGCATTTTTCTTCGCCATGAAGAATGTGCACGAGCTCTCTGCCCGACACGGCGACATCGCGCGTTTCCTCGATATTTTTCCGCCCGGGGGTCAGGCATTCGCTCTTACGGGCTGGCGTTTTGTCGTGGCAGTGGTGGTCAGCTTCGTACTCGGCGCCCTGATGTGCATCGGCATCGGGAACTATGCGCCGCTGATGATCCTGCTCACGCTGCTGGGCATGCATCCGCTCGCGCCGTTTCCAATCATGATGGCGAGCGATGGCATGCTGCAGCCCGTGGCGAGCCTGCGCTTCTTTCGCTCCGGGCGTTTCGCCCACGTGTCGGCGCTCGGCCTGACGGCGGGCAGCTTCGTCGGGGTGTTGGTGGCGTTCTATATCGTGAAGAGCCTGCCGCTTACGACCATGCGGTGGCTGGTGACGGGAGTGGTGACATACGCGGCCGTGTCGATGTTGCGTTCGGCCCGCGCTGAACGGGCAGCGCCGGCGCGCGTTGCACTCAGCTGAGGGCGGCGGATTGTCACATAGCCCAGCCCATGCGCACCGCCACGATGTAGCGATGGCCGGCGCGGGCAGGCTGGGTGGCTGCCTGCCGGGCGGGCGCGGCGGCATGTGCCGAGCACCCCGGCGATTCGGCCGCCATTAGCGGCGGCGATGTGCTGAAGACGGTGGCGATCCCCAGCCCGAGCGTCAGATTGATCGCCAGCGACCCCAGAATTGCCCAGGTCGTCGCCCTCATGTGCTTCTCCCCCGGGGGTTTTTGCTCTGTATATGAGACGCCGCGCGGCGCTGCGATGGCAGCGGGGAGTCATCGCACCCATCCTCGCTGCCAACGGGTTCGTCCCGGGCCAGTGTTACACTAATGCGACAGCGGCAAGCCTCGCCGGAGAAGCCATGGCGAAGCTACACGAGGTCGAGATCCATCGCCTGAGGCCCACCCAGATCACGGTCGGCCTGATCGAAGTGCACGACAAGCGGGACAAGCTACTGAGTTTCAACAAGAACGAGCGACAGGAGTTTCTCCAGGCACACCCCATGCCGGCAGTGTGGGGGCCGGACGATAAGCTCTACATCACCGATCACCACCACCTTGGGCGCGCCTGCTCCGAGGCCGAGGTGGACAGCGGCTTTTTCCTGGTAGAGGACGACTTCTCCAAGGTGCCGATCGCGCAGTTCTGGCCAAAAATGGCAGCCGCCCAGTGGGTGCACCCGATCGACCAGGCCGGCAAGCCTCGATCGTTCGAGGATATTCCCAACCATCTCGAGAAGCTGATCGACGATCCTTACCGCTCACTGGCTGGCTATGTGCGCGATGCCGGAGGCTTCACCAAGACGCCAACCGCCTTTGCCGAATTCCTGTGGGCGGATTTCTTCCGGCCGCGCGTGACCATCGGGCCGACGCGAACGGATTTCGAGCAGAGTGTGGCTGCCGCCCTCAAGCTGGCGCGCTCGAGTGAGGCCGCGCATCTGCCCGGCTACAACGGATCGCTGAAAACCTGACCGGCACGTGCCGCTGCCGGGAGCAAGGGCGCGGCTGTTGGTATGTGGGGGATGCAGGCATAGACTCCGCACCTCCAGTCAACCCAGAGGACGGGTTATGAAGACTCCAGCAGTGGTGTTTCTCTTGGTGCCGGTCGCGGCGCTCGTGAGCTCGGCAGCAGTTGCCGACAACGTCAAGGCGCAGGTGGAATCGATGAAGGCCTCAGGCAAGCCGGAGGTATTCGCCGTCCAGAACGGCGTGTACACGTGCTCGAGCTGCAGCCCCGAAGTCAAGCTCAAAGCCGACGGCGACTCGCAAAAAGTCGCCGGTAACTCGGACTACAACGAGATGGTGGTCAGGGTGCTCAACCCCCACAGCATCGAGGTCGTCCAGCAGTTGAACCACAAGAATCGCGCCTTCTACAGCTACACCGTCTCACCCGACGGCAAGACGCTCACCGTCACGTACGACGATTACACTACGGCAAAGGAACAAAAGGGAGGCTACACGGCCACGCGCGTCGCAGCGGCCCCGGCCGGTGCGCTGCCAGTGTCCGGGTCATGGAAGATCGAGCAGATCAGCGCGGGCAAGTAGGGCTCTGGGGAGCACACTCACGACCGTCCCGCACCAGCGGGTATCCACAGCGGCAGGCCAGGCCTCATGGCCTGCCGCTCTTCTTTGTCAGTCGGTCGCCAGTCGGCGACGTGGCCGCTCTCGAGAGTCGCGCCACCGCCACGGAGATGACGCCGATGAGTGATCAGACGCCATTCTCGTCCGAGTGTCCGAAATGCGGACGCGACCGAGTGCTCACGGGATACGCACGGGACGAGCTCGCAGAGCTGCTCGAGTCAGGCGCTGAGATTGAAGCGTACTGCATGGGGTGCGACGCTCGGTGGCCGATCTCGACGGAGGAGCGGGCGGACCTCGCTGTCGAGCTGTCGCGCTCCAGATAATCCGGCGGTATCCCGTGACGCCGCAACAGCACATCGCTTGCGGCTACCTTGCGCGTCGCCGGGTCCGTCTCGTGTGATATCCCATGCCAATACACGATCGCGATGTAGCCAAGAAACAGGGCGAGAGCGCCGATATCGATCAGAAGGATTTCCATAGCCTACCTCTGCCGGGTGACTCCGCAGCCATTGGTCACGGTCAGCATAAGCAAGCGATGTAACGCCGGCCCGTAACACCGGGTCTGTTCCGCCGCAAAACTGTTCAGGGCATCCACCAGAACAGTTCGCATCTGGTGCGGAAGGTGTGGAACCTCACAAACCCTATCCCGGACGGGCACAGTCGTCCGCGCGCGCCGGCCCGGACTGCGCGACGCGCTAGAATGGAGCCGGCTGCTTCCATCAGAACGGAGAGGTGGCAGAGCGGTTGAATGCACCGGTCTTGAAAACCGGCAAGCTCGCAAGAGCTTCGGGAGTTCGAATCTCCCCCTCTCCGCCAAATCAATAGGTTATGGATATCACGCTGTGTGTTGGCAGCCACGCGAATGACTCGGTGCGGCCAGAAGAAAGCAAGCAGGGCACGCGTGGCGGGTAATATAGTGGGTAAAAGAAGTGTGAGTCCTGAAGGCTGAGTCCTTCGCGAACAAGTTCAATAAGACGCAATAGTCGCAAGTTGCTTAACTTCATCCGCCGGACTCAGACACCGGATTCCCAGGAGATAGCGAATGCTCAAGAAGTGGCTGCTACCGTTTGTGCTCAGCTTGAGCGCAGGCCTTCCAACGCTCTCGCTGTCGCAGGAAGCCTCGGCACCAGAGGTGTGGGACCTCAGCGATCTCTATCCCACCACCGCGGCCTGGGATCAGGCGCTGGCGCGTACCCGCGCGGCGGCGGATAAGTTCAGCAGCTACCGAGGCACCCTCGGCAAGAGCGCAGAATCCATGTTCACCGCGCTGGATGCGATGAGCGCCGCGAATCGGGAAGCGCAGCGCCTCAACGTTTATGCATCACTCAAGTCGGACGAGGATGTGCGCATCAGCGCCAACATCGAGCGCAAGCAGCTGGCGCAGGCCCTTTCAACAGAGCTCGGGGAGCAGTCGGCCTGGGTCGCGCCCGAGATCGTGAAGATCGGGGCTACTAAGGTGAAGACCTTCACCGACGCTAACAAGCAACTGAAAGAGCGATTCGGCTTCTTCCTCGACAACACGCTGCGCGCGGCGCCCCATACGTTGAGTCCTGAGACGGAGGGCGTGATTGCAATGACTGGCGATTTGCTGGCGCAGCCAGGCACCGTGCACACGCAATTCGCGAACGGCGACTTTCCCGCGCCGACCGTTACCTTTTCGGATGGCAGCAAGGTGCGACTCAGTGAGCAGGCTTACGAGAAGTACCGCCAGTCTCCCAAGCGGGCCGACCGCAAGCTGGCCTTTGACGAATACTGGGCCACGTGGAAGAAGTACGAAGGCACGACCGGCGGCCTGCTGACATCGCAGGTCATGGGCGATCACTTCACCGCAAAGGCGCGCAAGTTCTCGAACGCGCTGCAGGCCGCGCAGTTTCCGGACAATATGCCGGAGAGCGTCTACCGGACCCTGGTGGCGGAAGTGCATGCAGCGTTGCCCAGCATGTACCGCTACCTGCGGCTGCGTAAGCGGCAGCTCGGCATCAGCGATGATCTACAGTACTACGATAACTATCCACCGATGTTCGCGCTGGAGAACCCGCCGAAATTCACCGTTGCCGAGTCCGAGCGCATTACGGTCGAAGCACTGCAGCCACTCGGGAACGACTACCTGTCATTGCTGCGAAAGGGATTCGCGTCGCGCTGGATGAACCCGTACCCCCATGAAGGTAAGGCCTCAGGCGCCTACATGAACGGGGGCGCGTACGACGTGCACCCTTACCTGCTGCTCAATCACCAAGATGACTACGCCTCGCTATCGACCTTCGCGCACGAATGGGGACATGCGGTGCACACCATGCTCGCCGTCGCAGCCCAACCGTACGAGAAGTACAACTACTCGACATTCATTGCCGAGTCAGCCTCGATCGGTAATGAGATGCTGCTCAACGACTATATGGTCGAGCATGCAGCCAACCGTGCGGAAAAACTTTATTACCTGGGGCAGGGCCTGGATTCGATCCGCAGCACGTACTTCCGCCAAGTCATGTTCGCCGAGTTTGAGTTCGCGATCCACGAACAGCTGGAGAAGGGAAAAGCGCTCTCGGGCGCGAGCATGACCGACCTGTATTGCGGCATCCTCAAGAAGTATTACGGCGACGCCGAAGGCGTCATGAAAATTGATCCGGCGTACTGCATCGAGTGGGCGTTCGTGCCGCACTTCTACTTTGATTTCTATGTTTATCAATACGCGACCTCCATGGTCGGTGCGGCGTCATTCACGGACGCCATCCTCAAGGAGGGCGCCCCCGCTCGTAGCCGATTCATCAAGCTGTTGCAGGCGGGCGCCTCGGATTATCCGTACGAGCTGTACAAGCAAGCTGGCATCGATATGGCGACGCCAGAACCTTATCGGGCCTTGGCAGCGCGTATGAATCGACTGCTGGATGAGATCGAGGCGCTCGAGAAGCAATGAGTCGTCTGCGAGTGACTCAGTGCGGCCAAGAGCAGTCGCTGAGCGCCGATTTTCACTCATCCCAAAGTGGCCACCGCGCGAGTGGTTGTGGAGCCCCGAGCTATGAATCTCTGACCCTGAGGGTGCTATTCGTCCAATTCTGGTAGGGTCCTGCAACGTCTCGTTGACCGGCAAGGAACCTACGATTAAGACGTTCCCTTACCTCCTCGCTACGCTCTTGCTCGCGGTCAGCGCGGCGGCCGCCACATCAGCAGAGCCGAGCATTTATGTCGGCAGCATCGAGCCCCTGCAGCAGGCCCCCAGCGGCTCGGGCCCGCTTCATCACCTCGCGACCCGGTCTCACAATCGTAAGGTCAACCAAAGCGCCGCGACTCTGTCGAGGGACATTGCGCGCGCGCTCTCGAGCCACAACGCCCCCGCGGTCGTGCTGTCCACGGATGCGCCGCTACCGACGGAAGGATGGTTGGTGCGCGGGGTGTACTACGCGATCGACAACGGCCGCTTAATCTCCGTTCCGGTTCCGGGCAGCGACGAGGGTTCGAATGTCGAGGTCACGATAACCGTTGCGGACTGCGCCAATGATCCCAAGACACCTTTCGCGGTGATCGGCACGGAGGCGGCGGTGGAGGGGCAGGAAATTCCCGCCGGGTGGAAGCCTTATGTGATCGCAGCCAAGTTTGTCGTGGATAAAGCCAAGGGCCAGCACGCGCTCGATACTCTGGCCGATCAGATCGCCACCAAGATCCTGGAACTCCGAAAAGCCAAGGCGGACCAAGCCAAGTGATTCGCAGCGGCCTAAGCTGCTAAGGGAACCGGTCTCTCTATTTTTGCAGAGACCGCTACGGCCCCGCCGCAAAAACTGGGATATCAGATCGCCGGACCCTGGCAACATGCGGACGGGACCGCCTGCTCCCGACTGGTACCACGATCTTCGTCGGCGCTCCCGCAGGAGTGCCGGTAACGCTCGCGGCACTGCTGGGTGACCTACGCCCTATCAACAGTTGCTTTGGTCGAAACGGCCCATCGTCCAGTGCGCAGTCGGGCAGCGGCGCCTCGAGCGTGCGGCCCTCGAACGCCCACCGCGCGGTGGCAACTAACAAGCTGCTGCAGTCGTTGCTGACGAAACAGTGATCTCGGTGATAGTTGCGCCAGCGGTATTCGCAGCGGCGCGGGTACAGCTCGCAAAGCGGGGAACGGTCCTCGCTGAAACCTCCGCAACGAAGCTTCGTTCAAAAGGTACGGAGAGACTTTTCTCGAGAGGCGCACATGGCAGATAACCTTATAAAGCTAGCCCTGGCTGTCGGGCTCGTCCTACTCACCAGCTGCGCGAGCAGCACTCGCCAGAGTGATGAGGACAGGCGCGCACACTACGCCGCCTACGCGGGGCCACCTATTCAACAATTTACCTGGCTTGGCCATTTCGACAGCTGGGAGCCGCTTGGCCAGACTGATCTCGTCGTGTTCACCACTCCGAGCGATGCCTATCTCCTCAAGGTATGGCCGCCGTGCGATTTGCGGTTCGCCTTCAACGGCCGCGGAAGTGAGACCATCGGGGTCACCTCGACGGGTGGCACCGTGAGCGCTGGACTGGATTCCGTCATCGAGCGCTCCCCCGTGGTGGGTGGTCGGACGGTTTGCCCGATCAGCGAAATCCGGAAGGTCGACTATCGCCGCATGCTGGCGGACAAGCGCCGGGAGGATCAGGCCAAAAAAGGCAGCGGCTAATGTCGCAGCACCGCTTAGCGTAGCAGTCAGTCAGCGTGGATTCAGGCGTTCGCTGCTTCACTATCAACCGTCCGTCGGTAATGCGGTAGCAAAAGGAAGACGCTATGAGCATGACGGCTGCGACGCTGGCACTGATTGTTTTGACATTGGTGGCCGGATGCTTGCTGTGGACTCTTCTGTTCCACTTTGAGGACTTCTATCCGGCTGCAAAGGATGAGATTTCGAGCCCACGAACGGCCGGGATGCTTTTTCTCACGCTCACGGGACTAACTACCCTCGGCATCCTCGCCGTACTGCTTCTGGAGCTCCAACAGCTCGTCACCTCATGAAGCACCCGCGAAGACGGTCATGCGTCCAACGTTCGCTCTGATTCTGGGCTGCGGCTGTTCATTGGCCGGCGGCTGCGCCACGAGTTACGACGTGGTGAAGGTTGGGCCTGACACCTACCTGGTGTCGGCAGTAGCGGCTCCGGCGGGCGGCGGGATACCTGGCGCTCAGCAGAAGGCGAATGAGGCCGCCAGCGAGAAGTGCCAGTCGCTCGGGAAAAGCTCGAGGGTTACGAACGTCAGCACAGTACACGAATATCCGGCTACGGACCGAGCGGTGGTGACGTTCATTTGCAGCTGATCGGAAGTCGACCGGATCATCCTGAACACGAGTTGAACCACAGCCGCGTGTGCGGCTTGGGTTGCGGCGTTTCTAATCGCGGTGTAGTCGTAAGGCGTGTTGCAACTTCGGCGGGAGGGAGGTGCCCAGTCTGCAGTCTGTAACGAAAGGAGGCGTACTGTGAAACGAGCAGCAGTAGCTTTAGCAGCGCTGGCCGCCGCAACGGTCAGCCTCGCGCAGCAGACAATCCCCCAGACCCCGGCAGAATCGCGAACAAACCCCATTCCGCCACAGCAGCCAGCTCCGTCGGGACACCCGAGTCCGCGAATGAGCGAAACCGACAGGCTGATCCTGCTGGGAGACTGCATGAGGCAGGTAGAAGCGGCCCACCCAAGCCTGCCGCAGCAAGACGCCAAAGCGTACTGCGACGAGCGTGTGAAGAGTTACTCTTTCCCGCATAACTGATCGAGATAGCCGTCACCGGTCTTCTGGCGGGAACAGCAGCGCCGCCTGCGCGCCGGCCGCCTCCCCTGTGTGTTTCGCCGCCTCAGTACTGCGTGCCTGTGCGCGGCTTTGCCCGACGTCTACCTCCTCGTCACTCCCTCGCAACCACACATTTAACCCAGCAGAAAGTCACTTGGCCCGTGTTCACATCTATCGCCCAAAACATGTCATTCGCGAGCATGGTCGGCCCCGGCACACCCGGGAGGTGCACTACGACAGACGACACCGCCACGTTTGGCAAACCTGGTGGCGGGTATTGCAGCGGCGCACAGGTCACATCATCTGCGCCGCCCGCGCGATTCCTCTGTGTCGCAGTGCAAAGCTCAATCACGTTCTTCTTGCGATCGATCTTGAAAGCTTTGAAAGTATTGAAAGCGGGCCCAGCGGAATTATGGATGTGGCTTACCGGGAGAATCTCGTAGCTGGGTAGGGCGGGCGCACCGATGCTGGGATGCGTGGCGCCGGCGAAGAGAACTAACATGGCGATCAGACGTTTCATTTTGTTGCTCCCTGCCTGTAATCAGCACTGAGCTAATCTTACGCGTCTTGCAGCAGCACGAGCGCTGCCCTGGGTGCCACGATCAGCCGGCTGATATTTGACGCAAGGGGCAGGTCGAATCAGCGTGGAGCCGTGGGAGGTGATGCCAAATTCATGCCTCCGGTATGAGCACGCGGACCTGACGACCGCCGAGAGTGCCCGTTATTTTGAAGTGGCCGACCGGCCCCGGTGCCTGCCAGGCACCCTCGACATGCAGATTGCCGCCAGTCGTTCCGGTTCCGCTCACGACGAGGTCCGCGGCGAACGAGAGGTCTGCGCCCCATATGACCGTGCCGTTCACAGTCACGTCTCGGGCGAATGAACAGTTGGTGAGAGCTGTAACCTGGTTTCCAACGGCGTCGTAACTGGTCTGAAACGTCCCGGCTCGCAGGCCCACGCCGCTGCCGCTGCCGATGGTTGTGCGCTGCAGAGCGTCGATAGCAGTTGCGACCGCGACGGTGACCACTTTGCGCTCCGCCTCACCGATCTGATTTCCTTCATTCGTGTCCACTTGTGCGGGCCGTGCGTCCGCTGCGTTCAACGGGAAGCGGCCCAGCGCGGGCCTAATGGTTTCCGGCACCTCTGTGCAACTAGTGTCTCCAACTTGCAGAGTCGCGAAGAACTGCGACTGGAGTATGGCCGAGCACTGGGTCTCGAGGATCGTTACGTGACCAGCTTCTGCCACGGGCACGAAAGTGCTACCAGGAAATTGGGCGGCTACCTTGCGCACTTCCTCCATCGGAACAAGGGTGTCCATGTCGCCATCAAGCACGAGTGTCGGTACGTCCGGGTAAGTGGGATTCGGCGGTGCAACGGGTTCGGACGGTGTAGGCTTCTGCCACCACAAACACTGCTTCTCCAGGCTGACCGAAAGGCTCGTGCCCGCCGTCTTGGAAAACGGTGCGAATTGATTGAGGGGCAGGTTTGCGACGGCATCTGCGAATTGCCGTTCTCGCTCGGAGACGTGTTCCGACCAGTCCCAGGGTTGATGAGCATCCACGCACATGGCCGCGAAATAGTCGCCTAGCGAGTAAACTGTAGGATCTCCGTTATCCGTCACAAGGGGAATCACCTCCGCCCCCAGGCGCAGCAGCGGCGCAGGATCACCATGTGACAGCGAATCGCCGGCTGCCAGGAGCTCGCCGGTGCTGACGAAGTGTCCGGTGGGATTGATGGCAAGATAGAGCAGCGCACCTTCATCGATCTGCACTCGAGTCGGGTTGCCGTTCGCATCGTAAGCATAGCCCTGCAGCGGTTTGCTGCGGATTGCCTGAATGAGCCGGTCGAACTCCGCCTCCGGATCGGAATGTTCTACTGCACAAGTCGGAGAGCGCTGGCATCCGAGACGTATCTCGCGCGATGTGGCCCGGGCTGAGTTGCCGTCCAGTGAGAATGCGCGCAGGGCCGGCGTCCCTTCCGGGGCGTCCAGTACGATCGAGCGCAGATGCGGGCCAAAACGAGTCGCGTAGGCGGTCACATCTTCGCCGCCGTACGACGCTCCCCAGTAGTCGACCTTGTCGTAACCCAGGGCGGCGCGCACCGCATCGGTGTCGATCGCGACATCGCCCGTTCCGTACCAGCTCGTGGCGTCGCCCAATTGAGCGGCACAGTCCGTCTCAGCTTGGGCAAAGTCGACCAGGCCGTGCTGTAATTCTGGGCAGTCGATTGCGGCGGATCGGCCGCGGCCCCGATCGTCAATCACTAGAAAATCGTGAGCATCGAGGTTCTGCCCGAACAGCGCAACCGCATAGGCTCTCAAGACGGTGGTTCCGAGGCCGGGACCGCCGTTGTTGAAGAGAATGGCGCTCTCCGCAGGCCCCGGGTTGGTGTGCAGATAGACTTCGAAGTAAATGTTGATCTTCCGGTCCTTCGGATGACGGCGATCAAGCGGCACGGGGAGGGTTCCACACATTGCTCCCAGATCCTGGGCCTCTTGCGAGCATGCCACCCACGTGATGGCGGCTGACGCCGTGGCCCGGCGTTGGGCCTGCTGATCCTGCGACGCGAATGGGTGTTGTGGTTGGGCAGCGTGCAGATGGCGTGGGTTGGGCCTCGACTTCGATGACTCG
>Ga0126381_100006038_pt1 | contig 13377 bp, 12 predicted proteins | sample PanSoiMetPlot_28_FD_96465 | JGI IMG/M metagenome (GOLD analysis project Ga0126381, IMG submission 96465) | Tropical forest soil microbial communities from Panama - MetaG Plot_28 | ecosystem: Environmental > Terrestrial > Soil > Tropical forest > Bulk soil | place: Panama | collected 2016-02-17
CCACAGGCGACGGCGGCGGCTTTGCGCGATGGCTGGTACTACTCAGGTGATATCGCCCGCGCCGATGACGATGGCTTTTATTACATCCTCGACCGACGCAAAGAGATGATCAAGTACAAGGGCTTTCCGGTCGCACCCGCAGAGGTGGAATCGGTCCTGCTTGAACATCCCGCGGTTCGCGATTGTGGTGTGGTCGGGAGACCCGATCCGGCCGCAGGAGAGATTCCCTGCGCCTTCGTTGTGCTGCGAGACGGGTTTGTAGCTGGGAGCGATCTTAATAAGGAACTGTGCAGCTTCGTTGGCGATCGCTTGGCCCATCACAAGCAGCCGCGCGAGGTCCGTTTTGTTGATGCGGTGCCCCGCACACCATCCGGCAAGATCCTGCGACGCGAGTTGCGCAAGGGCCTTGAATAAGATGTGGCTGCTGCAAGATTCATTGCAATGCCTATTGCGACGCGGCTCACCAATTTGACTTGTCCATGTTTGAAGAGGTTGGCGGCGGTGTAACATAATCCCGTGACGCTCACGCACTTCGTTGCTAAATCGGCCTTCCGAAACCGGCGTCGAAGCCTTTTGACCGTCCTGAGTATCGCACTCTCGCTGCTCCTACTGAGCATCATGCTCACGCTGTGGCGCAGCTTCTACATCGACAAGGGCGCGCCCGATTCTGCGCTTCGCATCATGACGCGCCACAAGGTTTCATTGGCGAACTTCCTGCCTATTTACTATCGCGACAAGATCCGGAGTGTTCCCGGCGTGGTGCACGTCGTCCCGATGACTTGGTTTGGGGGCAAATACAAGGACGATAAGCCAGAAAATTTCTTCGCACAGTTCGCCACCGATCCTGACGAATACCTGGATGTCGCCGCAGACAAGATCGTTCCTCCCGACCAAGCCGCTGCCTGGAAAAAAGATCGCGCGGGATGCATTGTGGATATCGAACTGGCGAAAAAACACAACTGGAAGCTCGGCGACCACGTTATCCTGCAGGGAACTATCTTTCAGACAAATCTCGACTTGACGATACGAGGGATCTACACGATCGATCCGCCCACGAGCAGCCTTCTCTTTAACGCTAAGTATCTTGAAGAATCGATCGGCTGGTTCAAAGATACGGCGGGTTTTTATTTCACCCGCGTGGATACGCCTGACGATATGCCCAAGGCTGCCCACGCAATTGACGAAATGTTTCACAGCACTCCTGTTCCTACCAAGAGCGAAAGCGAGCAAGCCTTCAAACTGGATTTCATCGCAACCCTCGGCAACGTGAAAGCTTTCATTCTGAGCATTTGCGGTGCGGTCGTCTTCACGACGCTATTGGTTTGCGCCAATACGATGGCCATGTCGATTCGAGAACGTACGCGCGAAGTCGCTGTGTTACGGACGCTCGGCTTCACGCGCGAGCGCGTCCTCAAGCTCTTGTTGAGCGAGTCGTTCGCGATCTCGGTGATGGGCGGGGCGGTTGGGATCGCACTTGGCAGCGTGTTCATCATGTTTCTGTCGCGCCCTGGCATCGGATTACCGGTCTCGATGCATATGACGTGGGCTACGGCGGCCGTAGTGATTGCGGTCGCGATCGTTGTTGGTGTTGCTAGCGGCCTAATCCCTTCTTATCGCGCGTCGAAGTTGGGCATCGTTGACGCTCTCCGCCACATCGGCTGATTGTTCCAAGACGCAGGTACGAAGCCCGCCTTGTCCTCTTTGTCGTTATCTCTGTCCAGTCTGCCGCAATGCTACACTCGCATTCGGAATGCGGACGGACATCCTGCCCCTGTGCGATAAGCATTTCCGGACTATGGAGCCGCTGCTTGCGCCCTACAGCGCCGACCGTTCCATCGACTTTTTCCGTTGTACCGAGAAGTTCTGCCACCGCTGCTTCGGTGAACGCGTCGGATATATAACGCCGCAGCGCGACCTCGCTCCCGTCCTGACCTCCGGGCAACCGCAGTGCGACCGCCATGGGCGGCCGATGTTCATCATCAGCCTCGACCGCCAGCACAACCGCATCAGCTACGCATGTGCCGAACCCGAATGTCCGGAGCGATTCGTGCGCACCTGAATTCCCCCTGCCAATTGCTAAGGACCCGACTACACGCCCTGTGCTCCGTCGTGTGTCCCGCCTGAAACACCGTGTACCTATAGACACATCGCTTATTGCCGCTTTAAACAGCGGGTTCCGCAAAGTTCACGATCTTTTAGCCACTTTCAAAGCACCAGTAAACCACGAGCTGGCGGAAGTACGAATGCAGACACTCTCCGCAAGGCAGGTTGTTTTTGGATTTGACAGCCTTGTGCTTTGTGATACAAAGTACATTACATCATTGACAAGGAGATCGCCCTTTGATCCGCCACATTGCCGCTCTGATTTTCATCTTCATCTGTACCACCATCGCCTGGATTGTTCTCGGCGCCACCATCATGGAACGCACCGGCAACAGCAATGACCGCCTGGGCGGCCACGTCGCTTCTACTTGGGGAACTGCGCAGGTACAGGCGCCGCCCACGGCGACTCTCTCATGGTGGGAGACTGTGACCAAGAAGACCGAAGAAAACGGCAAAGAGGTAGTTCGCACAGAGAGAGTCGAGCGCACCTGCCTATTTCCTCTGAACTCAACTTCAGCGAACGTGAACCTTGCCCTCGATTACCGCCAGAAGGGACTGCTCTGGTACAGCACCTACGTTGTCGATTTTGCCGGCGACTATGGGTTTGGTACGGAAGCATCGTCAGCCGGGAAGCTAACCCTTCGCCTTCCGCTCCCTGCGGAAAAAGCTATCTATGACGGTTTGCTGATGACGGTCAACGGCCAGAAAGTACCTGTCTCGACTGATTCGAGCAACGCCATTGCGGTCATCGATTTCAAGCCCGGCGACACCACCGCACTGCACGTGGCATATCGCTCCCAGGGGCTAGGTAGCTGGCGTTACAAACTGGTTGACGGCATTGCCCAGGTACATAATTTCAGCCTCGTGATGCGAACGAACTTCAGGGGCATTGACTTCGCCGACGACACGCTGTCGCCCACATCGAAGAAAGAAGTTGGAAACGGTTGGGAGTTGAGCTGGCGTTATTCGGATCTGGTCTCAGGCTTTGAGATTGGCATGGACATGCCGGAAAAACTGCAACCCGGCCCTCTTGCGGGACAGATCAGTTTTTTTGCACCCGTTTCGTTGTTTTTCTTCTTTTTCTTGATGTTTATCATCACGACGGTTCGTGGAATCGACCTTCATCCTATGAACTATTTCTTTCTGGCCACTGCGTTTTTCGCCTTTCACCTGTTGCTCGCCTACCTCGTCGACTATATTTCTATCCATGCTGCGATGACCATCGCTTCTCTAGTCTCGATCGCGCTCGTCGTCAGCTATCTCAGGCTGGTAGTCGGTATCCGATTTGCCGCTTTCGAAGCCGGAACGGCACAATTAATCTATTTGGTGGTGTTCTCTTATGCGTTTTTCTGGAAAGGCTTCACCGGACTGGCGATCACTGTGATCTCGGTCATCACGCTTTTCGTAGTGATGCAGGCCACCGGCAAAATTCGATGGTCTGAGAAATTTGCAAGAAACAGCGGCCTGCCTGCGATGAGCAAGTCGTAGCCGGAGCAGTGATCGTGATTATGGTCAAAACTGAGGCTGGGGCGCCCGGGCTTTCCACTTATCGTAGGCCCATTGCGGGATCGGAGGCGCCCCACGTGGAATCTTGCCCTGCGAGATAGACCAGTGTTCAAGCCAACCGGTTCCCTCTTCACCGACGTACGTATCGGGAAGGCTGTAAGCCTCGTCTCCTAAAGCGTTTTCCAAGGTAATGAAGCGGTATCCCCGCTTGCGCAAAAGGTCGAGCAATTCGCCAATGTGCTCGCCTTCCAGCTGGTTCGCGTGCAGCAGTAAGACTTGCTTCGGTTCATAGCCCACGACCTGCATCGAAAGCTTCTCGTAGTAGTCGAACATCGCGTCACTGTACTGGAGATAGGCGGCTACAACCTGTTTCTGCAAGGCAGTATCGCCCGCGGCTTTCGCGTCATCGTAGACTCCAGCGAACATCCAATCCCATGCGTCCAATGTCACGGGAGCGATGCGGTATCCGCGATTGGCAAGGAACGACTCGGCCTGCCGTCGGGTTTCCAGGTCCCTCCCTACATCGAGATAGGGATGCCGAAAGTACCGCAGCTTGATCTTGTGCTCAGCCAGAAGCAACTTTATGACGTTTTCTCCTTGCACGATGTCTTCTTCCCAGGCATGCAGTCCGACCTGGTTCAGTGACGCATGCGTGTAGGTATGGTTGCCGAGTTCAAATCCATAGTCGAGCCACATCCGCAGATCTTTGATCCGCTCGTCAGTCTCTCCCCAGTGATAGAGCTTTTTCTCGTTTACGAATCCGACCACGGGAACTTTCTGATCGCGCAGGGTTCCGAGGAGTTTGGTCGTCATTTCAGTGATAGCCGCTGCGGAGAGCATGTTGGAACCGGAGGGAAGATCATCGATCGTAATCGCGACCTGACGGTCGGGCGCGTTCGTTGATTGTCCGGATGCAGAAGCGATGAAGGAAAGGAAGATGACTACCAGGACACACGCCGATCTTTTGTTCATGGGGAGGCCTGCTCTTTCGTGGGATTGGCTTTTCGCAATTATTGGGTCAGCCATTTATATTGCGCGTCGCTGAGAGGAACAATGCTGAGACGCCCTTGCCGCACCAAAGGTGACTCCGAAAACAGTTTTTGTTCCTTGATCTCAGCCAGCGTTTTCGGTTTGGCAATAGCCTTCCCAACCTCGATCTTCACCAGCGGAGTTTTCGGATCACTCGCGTCCACCTTCATGACCGATGCCGTGCCAACCGCGCTCTTCTCATCACCCGTGTGATAGATCACCAGCCGATCGCCCGGCTTCATCTCGCGTAGATGTTTCACTGCGACCGGATTCGTCACACCATCCCAGATCGTTGTTTTTTCGCGTTCAAGATTCGAGAACGAATAAACCGTCGGTTCTGTCTTCAACAAGTAGTTCATGGGCGTTTATTGTAACTATGGCGCAGTCGTTTGCGGAACTGCGGTGCGTCGCACAACGTTCTTCGCTTCAGATCGTCGCTATCTCCTCCCGAGCCTGTTGAACGATAGTCAGGAATTTTCTTGCCATTTCGCTAATTCGACTGCCGTTCGCCGTTTCAATCGCTGCCGCTGAAACAAGTTCCCCGCCGATGCCGAGCGCAACTGCGCCCGCCCGGATGAAATCCGCTGCCGTTTCCAGGTTGACACCGCCAGTGGGAATCATCGCAACATTCGGGAATGGTCCCCGCAGGGCCTTAATGTACTTGGCCCCACCAACCGCCCCGCAGGGAAAGATTTTGACCAGGTCTGCGCCAGCCGCGGTCGCCGCCATTATTTCGGTGGGAGTCAAAGCGCCGGGAATCACCAGGATATTTTTCGATAGCGCGAACTGGACCATTCCCTCGTCGAGCCCGGGGCTGACGAGAAACTGCGCTCCGGCATCGACACACTGCTGAGCCCATTCGGAATTCACTACAGTGCCGGCACCGATGATGACATCGTCGCCGACATTTTGTGCCAGTTCAGCGATCAGCGCGACGGCGCCGGGGACTGTCATCGTGATTTCAATGATCGGTATCCCACCGGACGCAACAGCTTCGGCCGCTCGCGCCGCGAGCGCAGCCGACGATGCCCGCACAACCGGAACAATTCCGATTTCAAGGATCTTCTTGCGAATCTCTCCAGAATTCATAGTTCTTCTAGCGCGCAATGCGCGCTCCAACTCCCTGCATAGCCTGAGTGACCTCCTTTAGCGTCACCATGGTCGTGTCGCCGGGAGTTGTCATCGCCAGTGCGCCATGTGCGGCGCCACAATCAACTGCCCATTGCGGACCTTGCCCCGAAAGCAATCCATAGATCAGGCCGGACGCAAATGAATCACCGCCGCCGACACGGTCGAAGATCTCGAGATTTTCTCTGTACCTTGCCTCGTAGAATGAACCGTCGCACCAGCAAATAGCGCCCCAGTCATTCAAGGTGGCCGTCTTCGCCTTGCGGAGGGTTGTGGCCACAACCTGAAATGGAAATTCCTTCCGCGCGGCTGCGATCATCTCTTTGAAGCCAGCCACTTCGATATTGGAAACATGCTCGTCGAGGCCCTGAACCGCGAAGCCGAGCGCGGCAGTGAAATCTTCTTCGTTTCCTAGCATCACGTCGACGAGTGACGCAACCCGCCGATTGACCTCCTGCGCCCGCCGTTGACCGCCGATTCCCTTCCAAAGTGATTCCCGATAATTGAGGTCGTACGAGACAACTGTGCCGTGTTTTCGTGCCGACTGCATGGCCTCGATAGCAACCTCCGGCGTGCTATCTGAGAGTGCACAGAAGATTCCTCCAGTATGAAACCAGCGCGCCCCTTGCTTGCCGAAGATCTCCTCCCAATCGATCTGTCCCGGTTTAAGTTGCGAGACGGCCGTGTGACCGCGGTCGGAACAACCAAGCGCCGGACGAATTCCGAACCCACGTTCAGTAAAATTCAAACCATTGCGCGATGTCCGTCCAACGCCGTCATATTCCACCCATCGCACCAGAGATTGATCAACGCCAGCCTGATACATCAGATCTTCGACGAGCCGTCCGGCTGGATTGTCAGCGAATGAAGTAACAATCGCAGTATCCAGTCCGAAGCAGCGCTTCAACCCGCGCGCGACGTTGTACTCGCCTCCGCCCTCAGAGACCTCGAATTGGCGCGTCGTCCAGATGCGGCGATCGCCTGGATCTAGTCGCAGCATCACCTCTCCGAGCGCGACGAGATCCCAGCGGCACCTCCCTTTCGGCTTGATGTTAAGCGTCATATGTGTTCCTTCACGTGCTGGTATACCCGATAGTAACGACCGGCTGCAATCGAGGCGTCAAGCTCTGTATAACCAGAAAGGCCAGGAGATAAATGAACGCGGCAATAAAGAAAATCGGAACATAGCTGTGCGTTAGTTGGAGAAGAAATCCAGTGAACGTCGCAATTAGTGCGCCTCCCATTGATCCGGCAAAGCTGCCGATACCGACCACAGAAGCTACCGCATTCTTCGGAAAAAGGTCCGACACCAGAGTGAATAGGTTCGCCGACCATCCCTGATGTGCTGCAACAGCAATACTGATGACAACAACGGCAGCCCACAAACTTTGAACCCGGGCCGCAACCAGGACCGGGATCACCGCACACGCGCATATCAGCATGGCCGTCTTCCTCGCCCGATTTGCCGGCCACCCCGTTTTCAGGAAATGCGCGGGAAGCCAGCCTCCGACGATGCTGCCGATCGTGGCGGAATTGTAGATCACTATCAACGGTAACCCGAGTCCCATCAAAGTGACGCCATGGACACTGGAGAAGAACTTGGGTAGCCAAAACAAGAAGAACCACCAGATCGGATCAGTCAGGAACTTCCCGAGCACGAATGCCCAGGTCTGCCGGTGAACCAGAAGTTCCGACCACGAAAGCCGCGTATTTGGTTCAGCAGGATCGCTAAGGATGTAGTTCAATTCGGCCGCAGAGAGTCGTGCATCTTCATTGGGTTTGCGATAGATGCTCAGCCAGCAGGCGATCCAAATCGCGCTAAACGCGCCGGTGAACAAGAACGCGAATTGCCACCCGAGCCGGACCGCGATCCACGGTACGACAAGCGGCGCGATGGTCGCACCCGCGTTGGTACCAGAATTGAAAATGCCTGTTGCGAGAGCGCGCTCTCTTTTCGGAAACCACTCTGCAACCGTCTTGATTGCTGCTGGAAAGTTTCCGGATTCGCCAAGTCCAAGTGCGAAACGCGCAACTCCAAAGCCGAACGCGGTCCTGACGAAAGAATGTGAAATCGCAGCCAGACTCCAAACAGCGATCGACACCGAGTAGCCCAGCCGCGTTCCGACTCGATCGATGAATCTTCCCATCACCGGCAGCCCAATGGCATAGGCGACCAGAAAGGCTGTACCAATGTAGGCATACTGCTTTTCGTCCCAGCCAATCTTGACCTGCAGCATCGGCGCCAGTACTCCCAGAACCTGGCGATCGGTGTAGTTGATGGTAGTGGCAAAGAACAGAAGCCCACAGATTAGCCACCGTCGTCGCCCAGCCTGTGGATCGACTTGGAGTGATTGCGGGTTAGTCGCAGGGGTCGAAACGGTTCTTACTCCGGATCGAATTTGACCGCCCTAATCGCGGTTTGCCTCTCTACTGATTGACGCCACTGGCGAGGAATCCTCCGTCGACGGCCAGCACGTGCCCCGTGACAAAGCTGGCGGAATCGGAGGCTAAAAAAACCGCGGCTCCCACCAACTCTTCTAGCTTGCCAAATCGCCCCATCGGGGTCCGAATAAGAAGTTCTTTTCCCCGAGGAGTTCCATCGAGAAGAGCGCTGTTCAGGTCCGTCCTAAAGACGCCGGGCGCTATTGCATTCACGCAGACACCGAACTTCGCCCACTCCACCGCCAGCGTTCTAGTGAGTGACACGACTGCTGACTTGCTTGCGGCATATGCCGCCACCTCGTGAAATCCGGTAAACGAAGTGAGAGAAGCGATATTGATAATACGACCATAGCGGCGTTCAATCATTTCCCGCCCGAAGATCTGGCACGCTCGAAGCGTTCCGGTCAGATTCGTTTCGAGCACCCGGTTCCAGTCGTCTTCGCTGACGTCGATGGTCGGAACTCGGCTGGTGATTCCGGCACAGTTAACCAGGATGTGAACGGCTTCAAATTCTTTGGCGATCGCCTCCTGAAGCTTTTCCACGCTCGCGCGATCGGTAACATCGCAGCGGATGACCGTTGACCGTCGGCCCATACTCGTAATTCCGGAAACAACCGATTCGATCAGGTCCGATCGCCGCCCGGTCGGAATGACATCTGCGCCTGCTTCTGCCAGCCCGCGCGAAATTGCCAGGCCAATTCCGGATGTTCCACCGATCACGACTGCAGTCTTCGAAGTGAGGTCCAGAAGCTTTCCCATGACTTTGCCGGTTAACGATCCAGGGCTCTCTCTTTCTGAGCAACTTCCCTGACTTTATCGACCTTGGCGGGCTTCCCGATTGCAAGTCCCAGATATTGTCGAGCATTTTCGTAGCAGATGTTGCGAATCATCGTCCCGAGCAGGTTTTCGTCATTCGGCAGATCTCCGTTCTCGACTTCTCGCCCGACGAGATCACACAGGACTCGCCGAAAATACTCATGCCGCGGGAAGGACATGAAGGATCGCGAGTCTGTCACCATGCCCACGAACCGAGACAGCAAACCTGTATTCGACAGCGCATTCAACTGCTGTTCGATGCCATCTTTCTGATCAAGAAACCACCACGCACTGCCAAACTGGATTTTTCCTGGGATCGAACTATCCTGGAAATTCCCGACAGCCGCCGCGAGCGTGTAGTTGTCAGCCGGATTCAGGTTGTACACGATGATCTTCGGCAGAGCGCACTCTTGATCGAGAAAATCAAGGTAGCTGCACAGACGCGCCGCTTGACCGCGGTCTCCGATGGTGTCGAAACCCGTATCAGGTCCCAGATTCGCCTGAGCGCGGCTGTTGACTGAGCGCATGGCGCCTAGATGGAGTTGCTTTGTCCAACCCTTTTCGGCATCCAATCGACCGAAAAACAGCATCATGCAAGACGCGAATTTCTCGTGTTCATCCGGCGTTGCCGGCTTCCCGGATCGGACATTTCCAAAAATCCTGGCTGCTTCAGATTCCGGGCATGGCGACGTATAACAATACGGCAGCCCGTGATCGGAAAGCCTTCCGCCTGCCTGGTGGAAATAGTCGTGGCGCTTGCGGAGTGCAGTCAGGAAATCCTCGAGGTTCACGATTTCCGTGTCCGTCACGCGTTCCAACCGAACAATCCAACGATTGAATAGTTCGGGAGTCTCTACCCCGAGAGCCTTGTCCGGACGGAATGTGGGGAAAAGCGAGCAAGTTGCATCTGACGCGGCGAGTTCACGGTGAGCAGCGAGGTCATCACACGGGTCATCGGTCGTGCATAGAGCATGCACCTTGAACTTCCGCAGCAACGCTTGCGGTGAGAAACTTCTCTGCGTTAGCTGAATATTCGCCGAGTCCCAAATTCGCCGCGCGCTCGACTCGTCGAGCAACTCATAGATGTCGAAGTATCTCGACAATTCCAAGTGGCTCCAGTGATAAAGCGGATTGCGGAGCGTATGTGGGACTGTGCGCGCCCATGCGAGGAATTTCTCGTAGGGTGGCGCCGCACCCGTGCAGAACTCCTCCGGTATTCCATTGGCACGCATGGCCCGCCACTTGTAGTGATCGCCTTCCAGCCATATCTCGAAGAGATCGCCGAACGAACGGTCACTGAGAACATCAGAGGGAGAAAGGTGCGAGTGGTAATCGAGTATCGGCTCGTGTTCCGCAAAGCCGTGATAGAGGCGCCTTGCGCTCTCGGAATGTAGTAAGAAATCCTCATGGATGAAGTTCATCAATCTCTCCATCCATCTCGGAGGCAACTCGCTTGGCATCCCACGATGGAAGGCTCCAAGGCGTCTACGCCGCTTTCGAGATTTCGTGGCGTAGGCATGCTACGAAGTCCTAGCGCACTCCCGCAAGGACATCGATCGTCAGTTGGTCCAGCTTCTCGTAAGGGAGGCGTTTTCTCATGATCGCGTCCTTGTCGAAAGAATGCGCTAGCAGGGCTTTTGCGCATGCGCTCGAGTAAGATCCGATCTTGGGCGTGCCATTCGTGTTCGACGAAAGCTCCTGAAGAATGGCCTGAATCTCTCCGTCTTTGTTCCAACGCGCGGCTTTTTCTCTCAAAATGAGATAGCTGCGCATGCATCCACGCGCAAAATCCTTTACGCCTTCGTAATCCTCGGTGCGATAAGCATGGGCGTCGAAATGACGGGGCCCGTCGTAGCCAACATCCTCGAGGAACTTGACCAGCCAGAATGCCGCCTTCAGATTCGCCGATCCGAAGCGCAGGTCCTGATCGTACCGTCCCGGCATTTGATCGTTGAGGTCGATGTGGAACAGCTTTCCCGCTTCCCAGGCTTGCGCGACGCCGTGCATGAAGTTCAATCCCGCCATGTGCTCGTGCGCGACTTCGGGATTCACACCGACCATTTCCGGATGATCCAGCGTTGGGATGAAACCCAGGTAGTGTCCTGTAGTGGCCATGTAGATATCGGCACGTGGCTCGTTCGGCTTCGCCTCTAGAGCAAACTTGTATCCGTAGCCCCGATCAAGGCTGTACTCACACAGATAGTTCACAGCCTCGCGGAGACGTTTCACCGCCTCGTCTGCGCGCCGGCAAGCATCGGTTTCCACACCTTCTCGGCCACCCCACAACACGAAAATCTTCGCGCCCAGTTCCGCGCCCAGATCCATCGCTCGCATCGTCTTCTGGACCGCATATGCCCTGACCTCGGGATCGTTCGCAGTGAAAGCACCGTCGCGAAATACAGGGTGATAAAAAAGAGAGACGGTTGCCATCGGAACCACAATCCCGTTCTTATCGCATGCATTTTTGAATTCGCGAACGATCCGATCACGTTCGGCGGAAGTCGCATCAATCGGCACCAAGTCATTGTCGTGAAGGTTCACACCCCATGCCCCGACTTCCGCGAGCATCTTTACGATATCGACTGGCGGGAGCGTGGGGCGCACCGCGTCCCCGAAAGGATCACGGCCTCGATTTCCGAGCGTCCACAAGCCGAAAGAAAACTTATGTTCCGCTTTGGGATGATACGAATCAGAGCTGTTCATATGATTTCCTGTTTTTGATCGTCGGATCCGGCACAATCGTGCAATGCGGACGATCAGAGCTTGGCTTGTCGCCTAGTTCATTACCGATGACGAGTAGCATTCCACCGAACTGGAGGAGCACTATCGCCGTATATTATTCGAGACTACTACTAAATAGTAAATACTCCATTTCATTCGCGCGCGAACAACGCGATCTCAAGATACCTGCTGTGTTCATGGCAACCCCTCAAGCGTCCTTCCCTATTGCATTGCGAACTCTGTCACTCCCTGGGCCTCGGCGATTGATTGAATCGTATCCAGAAGGCCCGAAGTGCTTCTGCAAAACCAGAGCTACGGCGCCTCGCAAACGAGCCATTCCGGGATCCGCTTCCGCGGGTCTTACCCGCGGAGGTTGTCCGACTAGCGCAGCTGCTTTGACTTCAGCTTCAATAATGGGCCCCAGTCTGGGCCACTGACGAGTGAAATCGCCCACGACGATGATTTCTTCCGGCGCGAGACCCGCCATCACCAAGCGCATGCCCGCGCCAATTGCCTGCGCCATCCGCTCCAGTGCTTTTAACGCGAGGCCGTCTCCGGCATCGGTCAGCGCGAGCAAGTCCTGAAAGGTCAGGCTGCCGCGTGCGGCCCTGGATTCATGGTAGTAACGAAGCGCTGCGCGGTTGGACGCATATACCTCCCAGCATCCGCGTCCGCCGCACCCGCACTTCGGGCCCGCGAGATCAAACGGCGCGTGTCCAAACTCGCCTGCCATCCCGTGCTGGCCTTTGATCAATTGCCCGTTGCTGAAAATTCCGGTTCCCAGACCCTCCGACACAGTCACCACCACCAGATCCCGCACTTTCTCCGCATTGCCGAACCACACTTCGGCCAACACGCAAGCGTTCGCGGCATTCTCCACGTCCACGCACATCCTAGTTGCCTTTTCCAACGGTCCCTTTAGATCGAACACCGGCCAACGGAGGTTAGGGGCAAAGATGACGTGCCGGTTTACTGGGTCGAAACGACCCGGGACACTGATTCCGATTCCCTCGAAAATCAGGTCCGAGTGAACCTCGACGAGGTTTCGAATACGCGCGCTTAGATCAGCAATCGTAGCGCGCGGAGTTGCCGGAGTGGCAAATGCTTGGTGAGACAGAAATCGTCCGTTCACATCAGCGACAGCGATCGTGATTTCAGCTGGACGTATATCTGCGACCAACATTGCGCGGCGATCATTCAGACGAAGGAAAGTCGGCCTCCGGCCGCGCGGAAGCCGTCCCATGGGGCCATACACAACCCACCTTTCACGAATCAGTTGTTCGGTAATCAGGGAAACCGTGCTCCGCTGCAGCCCTGAGACTCGAGCCAGGTCGGCGCGGGAAATCGGCTGGCGCTTTCGGACCAGATTCAGCACCACGCCGCGATTAATATTTCGCGCCGTTTCGCTCGAAGCGACCTGTGTGTTGGTGAAATCAATCTGGGGCATATGAGCACCGCACTGGAAACGAACGCCGTACGATCGCTTCAACTATCTGCGGATAAAGATTCATATTCCCAACAATAAGTTCGTGGCGCGAACTATATGTAGAATCTACGATTGCTGTCAAGCAAGATTCGCGATAAGGGCAAACGACCCCGATCGAAGTTCCCTGTGCTACGATGCCGCTCGCC
>Ga0126381_100006039_pt1 | contig 13377 bp, 10 predicted proteins | sample PanSoiMetPlot_28_FD_96465 | JGI IMG/M metagenome (GOLD analysis project Ga0126381, IMG submission 96465) | Tropical forest soil microbial communities from Panama - MetaG Plot_28 | ecosystem: Environmental > Terrestrial > Soil > Tropical forest > Bulk soil | place: Panama | collected 2016-02-17
ATCATCAACGACAATCGTAGTGAGAGTAGCCGTCGCGCGATCTCGCATGGAGTTGGTATTATAGCATTTCGGCTCAAGGAGACTGATTTTGCCCACTCAAGACAACGTCCAAATTGCGCCTGCAGACGGGAAACTGGGGGTGTTAATCCCTGGTATGGGTGCAGTTACGACTACTTTTATCGCCGGCTTGGAAGCCTTTAAGCGAGGACTCGGGAAGCCCATCGGTTCCCTTACGCAGCTCGGCACTGTGCGGCTTGGTAAGCGCACGGAAGGCCGCAGCCCTGCAATTAAAGACTTTGTTCCCCTGGCAAATATGGACGACCTGGTGGTCGGCACATGGGACATTTTCGAAGATAACGCCTATGAAGCGGCCGCGAAGGCCGGCGTGCTGGAGATGCCGCTGCTGGAAAGCCTGAAGGAACCGCTTTCCGCCATTCAACCCATGAAGGCGGTCTTCGACCAGAATTTCGTAAAACGCATCCACGGCCCCAATGTGATGACCGGCGGTTCCAAAATGGACTACGCCGAGCGTGTGATGGACGACATTCGTAAGTTCAAGGAGAAGACCGGCGTTTCCCGCATGACCATGATCTGGTGCGGATCCACGGAAGTCTTCCACGAGGCCGCCGACGTCCATGCCAGTCTCAAGAACTTCGAGTGTGGATTGAGGGACAACGATCCCGAAATCTCGCCCAGCCAGATCTATGCCTACGCCGCCCTGAAATCGGGCGTCCCGTATGCCAACGGCGCGCCTCACATGACCACCGACATGCCGGCGCTCCTGGAACTGGCCCGCAACATGAACCTGCCCGTTTGCGGCAAGGACTACAAGAGCGGCCAGACATTCATGAAGACCCTGATCGCCCCGGGCCTGAAATCGCGCCTGCTGGGCGTGAACGGCTGGTTCTCTACCAACATCCTGGGCAACCGGGACGGCGAAGTGCTGGACGACCCGGGTTCCTTCCGCTCGAAGGAAGTCAGCAAGTCTTCCGCGCTCGACTACATCCTGCAGAAGGAACTCTACCCCGACCTGTACAAGAACGTCTACCACAAGGTCAGGATCGAGTACTATCCGCCGCGCGGGGATGCCAAGGAAGGCTGGGACAACATCGACATATTCGGGTGGCTGGGTTACCCGATGCAGATCAAGATCAATTTCCTGTGCCGCGATTCCATCCTGGCCGCTCCGCTGGTCCTGGATATCGTTCTGTTTATGGACTTGGCGCAGCGCGCCGGCATGCGCGGCATACAGGAATGGCTGTCGTTCTATTTCAAGGCCCCGATGCATGCCCCCGAGGTCTACCCCGAACACGACGTCTTCATCCAGCTCATGAAGCTCAAAAACACCCTCCGCTGGATGCGGGGAGAAGACCTCATCACGCATCTGGGCCTGGAATATTACGACTGATCGCTGTATCGTTTGTAGAGGCGCGGAACGCTCGCGCCATCCCGTCCGGCGCGAACCGTAGGCTGCGCCGGCGCGTTGATCTCTAGGAGCGTATGAAAGTACTGGTTATCGGCGGCACGCTTTTCGTCGGCCGCGCCTTGGTTGACGAGCTGGTGAAGAGCGGCCATGACGTCGCCGTCCTGCACCGCAAGCCCAAGCACGACTTGGGCCGGCGAGTGGAAAACATCATGGCCGACCGCAACGATGCGGCGTCGTTGCGCGAAGCTTTGACCGGGCGGCGGTTCGAGGTCGTCTACGACAACGTCTACGATTGGGACCGCGGCACCACCGCCGAGCACGTGGAAGCCACTGTCCGCCTCTGCTCAAGCGATCGCCTCACGCGCTACATCTATCTTTCCAGCGTGGCCGCTTACGGGGATGGCCTGAACCACAAGGAGAGCGATCCGCTGGCGCCCGAATCCAGCGTCTACCCGTACGTACGCCACAAGGCCGCCACGGAGCGCATGCTGTTCCGCATGCACTCGCATACAGGCCTGCCGGTAGTCACCTTCCGTCCGCCTTTCATCTACGGCCCTAATAACCCGTTCTACCGTGAACAGTTCTTCTGGGACCGGCTGCGCGCCGGCCGCCCCGTGATCATCCCCGGCGACGGCCACCGCCTGATGCAGTTCGCGTATGTACACGACTTGGTGCAGGCGATGGTCCGTGCGATGACCGAGCCGCGAGCCGAGGGCGAAGCGTTCAACATCGGTGACACCAAGCCGCTGACGCAGGTGGAATTCGTGGAGCGTCTGGCCAAGACCGCTAACACCGATCCCATGCTGGTCCGCATGCCGCGCGATTATATCCAGCAGGCGGGCGGCAACCCCATGGACGAGCCCTACTACTTCGGCGAATACCTCGATGTGCCGCCGATCACCATGAACATCGGCAAGGTCACGCGCATGTTGAAGATGAAGCTGACGCCATTTGAAATCGGGCTCAAAGAGACTTACCGCTGGTACACACGCAACCACCGCGCGCGCACGGCGGGTTTCGAATTCGACGACAAGCTGTTGGCCATGGCCAAGACCGTAACCCCGGCGGGAGTCTGATCCGCCTATTCCGGCGATAGATGCTATCCCGCTTTCTCCGGCTGCTCGCCATCGCCGCTCTCGCCGCTTCGGCGCAGGACCCGACCTTCCGCACCGGCGTGTCGCTGGTGCGCGTGGACACGCAGGTCACCGCCGCCGGCGCCATTGTCGAGGGCCTGGGTGCTCGCGATTTCGTGGTGGAGGATAATGGCCGGCGGCAGGAGATCCTCTACTGTTCGCAGGAAGAGCAGCACCTCGATCTCATGCTGCTGCTGGACACCAGCGGCAGCATGCAGATGAGCGTCCGGCGGCTGGCCGCCGTCAGCCGCGCGGCCCTGCGCGAGTTGCACGCCGGCGATCGGGTTGCGGTCGCCAACTTCAACACCGATAGTTTCCTCATCGCGGGGTTCAACGACGATCTGCGCGAGGTTCAAAAGACGCTCGACCGCGTGATCGACATCCGCTTCGGAGGCGGCACCCACATCCTCTCCGCCATCTATGACGCCGCTGGCTATTTCATGAAGCAGCAGGACAAGCAGCGCCGCCGCGCGATTCTCGTCCTAACCGACAATTTCGGCCAGTCCTCCAAACGTGAGAAGACGGTGGTGAGCCGCCTATGGGAGGCCGATGTGGTAGTGTGCGGCCTGATTGTCCGCCCGCGCGGCGAGAGCCTGGATTTTTCCTGGACTGGCAGCGAGGACATGCTGGGAGTGGCGGGCAAGACCGGCGGTGAGACCGTGAATGCCAACGATCCCGGCGACGCCTTCCGCGAAATGCTGCGCCGGATCCGCCGCCGCTACAGCCTGTACTACGCGATGCCCGCGGGGAAGCCCGGTTCCGTCCGGAAGGTGACGCTGGATCTGACGCCGGAGTTGGGGGCTCGGTATCCGAAGGCGGAGGTGTTGGCGCGGAAGGGGTACGTAATCCCGAAAGGCTCAAACTAATCGCCACGAGGACCCGCTACCAGCTTCGAGCCGCGAGCTGGGAGACAAACCCGATCGGCGGCATGAGCCAGGTTTCGCTCGTGGCTTGTAGCTATTTCAATTCGTGCCCAAACTTGCCCTGCTGGAACTTCGGGTTGATCCGGAATTTCTGCGCCTGGAACTCTTCCGTGAGGTCGCCGTCGGTCACCCAGGTGACTACGTGAGGGAAGAGGATGCCGCTTTCAGCCTTGTATTCCTTCAGCCACAACTGCACGTCGCGTCCGTTGTCGCTGTAGTTCATCATGAGCGGGAGGTGGGTTTTGGCATCGATGAACAGCCGCACCGTGAAGTCGCCCGGGCCCACTCCTTCGAGCGCGTCCGCCATGCCACCGGGTGTCTCCAGGTGCCCGGCGTACACGAAACTCACCGGAAAATTGGCCGGCGCCGACAGCGTGAAAGCCAGAGTGAAGCGCGTGAAGGTGTCGAGGAAGGCCCGTTTGCGAGTTGCGGCGCCGGGTTCCAGCGCTTTGCCCGACACGTTTTCTCCCGATGCTGTCCTGGCCCAATAACTATCGCCGTTGAGCCCTTCGGCTGCTCCCGCCACCAGGGCGGGCCCGCCGTCGTCGCCCGGCATACCTCCCGATCCAGGCGCTGCGCCATCGTCACCCACGCCCAGCCGCTGCACCTGTCCTCCGGTAGAAAACGTGGTCTGCTCTTTCAGAAATTTGCCGGAAAGATCGATGCTCAGGGTCAGCATGGCACTCTGCGCGCCGCGCCGGTCCGGTCCCCAGACGGCCAACGACTGCATCGCGGCCAGTTTGTTTCCGCCAAGCGCCGCACGTGCCTGCGCCAGCAACTCCTGCGCCGTCGGCTGGGCGCTCAGAGGAAGTGCTAGCGCCGCCAAAACGAAAACCGCCCTCACGATTTCTCCATTATGGCAGAGTCAATTCGCGCCCAACGGCCGCTCGCCAAGCGGCAACCGCAGCACGGCCGCGTGCGTGGAGGCGGCGAGAGAACCCGCGCGCGTGACGCCCGCGAACTGGACGCCATCCGCCGCCACACCCCGCGTAGGCTCGCCATTGAAGGACTCGTAGATTTGTGGAAAAGGCGCCTTGAGAGCCCGCCATGTCACGCCGCCGTCGGCGCTCGCCCGCAATGGCGTCGAATTCGCTAAGGGCGTAAGCCAGCTCCGTAATCGAAGGGTCGATGACGATCTCGGGCGACGGCGCCACCGGCCCTGTGTAGGTCTTTCGCCAGTTCGCCCCGTCATCGCTCGCTTTATAGATGCCGTCCTGCGCGGCCACCAGCATCGTCGCAGGGTCGCTTGAGGTGGCCGCCAGCGCCAGCGGGACAAGAGGTTCGTGTTCACCTGCTGCCCCGTCGCCCCGTTGTCCAGCGGCAGCATCCGGAGCGCGCCGCCGAGCGATGCTGGCGCTGCGTTCTTCATCGGCAGATCGAGCGACGCGGTGGTCCCGGCCCCATAGACATGGCCGGCCGCATCCCCCGTCCTTGCCGGTATGGAATCGGCGCCCGAACCGGCAAACCGCGCTACCCCGTACCTGCCCGGAGCCCAGCCGGATCGACCTGAGAATAGACCAAAGCCGGGGCGCGCAACAGCGCGCAGGCCCACTGGAAGAGTGGCGCCGCTGCTAAGACCCTTGGCCCGCGAAATCCACTACAGCCCGGCGCCGCGCACCTGAGCCATCACTTCCTTGACCCGTTCCGCCAGACTGGCCGCCGTGTATGGCTTCTGAATGAAGCCCGCGAACCCCTTGCCGGCGAAGCGCTGTACCGCTTCCACCTCGTTATAGCCGCTGGTGAGCAGCACACGTACTTCCGAATTCATGGTCTGCAACTGCCGCAAAGTCTCTTCGCCGCTCATCACAGGCATGGTGAGATCCAGCAGCACCAGGGTGATTTCCGGCTCGCGCTGGTAGATCTCGATCGCTTCCCGCCCGTCGTTGGCCATAAGTACCTGGTAGCCGTAGCGCTCGAGCGCGTGCCGGGCCGCCCGGCGGACCACTTCTTCGTCGTCCACTACCAGCACCGTGCCGGTGCCCACGAGGTCGCCCACCGGTTCAATCGGAGATTCGGTCCCGGACTGCTTCGATACCGGGAACAGCAGTTTGAAGGTACTGCCTCTTCCGGGCTGCGTGTACACTTTCAAGGCGCCCAGGTGCGACCGCACGATCCCCAGCACTGCCGAAAGCCCCAGCCCGCGGCCGGCGAATTTCGTGGTGAAGAACGGGTCGAAAATCTTTTTGACCACCTCCTCATCCATGCCGCACCCGCTGTCGTGGACTTCGAGCATTACATAGTTACCCGGCCGCAGGAGTTCCCCCGCGCTCGACATCGTTCCGATATACTGCTCGTCGACCGGCTGCACCGCGGTGCGCACCAGGACCGTTCCGCCCTCGGGCCCGACCGCCTCCGCCGCGTTGATCACCAGGTTCATCACGATCTGCTGCATCTGCCCCTGATCGGCGAATACCGGCGGCACTTCTTCCAATTGCAGGCGGACCTGCACTCTCTTGGCGATCGAAGTCTGCACCAGGCCGCTCATTTCCTTCACCAGCGCAGCCAGGTCCACATTGCGCATTACGAAGCGCCCCTTGCCGGCGTAGGCCAGAAGCTGGCGCGTGAGATCGGCCGCCCGCTCGGCGGCTCGCATCACCTCTTCAATCAGCTCGCGATGGGGGTTCGGCTCCTGGATGCGGTCGAGGGCCAGGCTGGCATTGCCCAGAATGCCGGTAAGCAGATTGTTGAAGTCGTGCGCGACGCCCCCGGCCAGCACTCCCAGGCTCTCGAGCTTTTGCGTATGGCGGAGCTGCTCCTCGATGCGCCGCCGCTCGGTGATATCGGTGTTGATCTCCAGCCATCCCAGGTGTTCGCCGCTCGCGCCAAGCCGGGCGGCCCAACGAGTCGACACCACGAGCCGCGACCCGTCTTTCCGCGTGTGCGTGAGTTCGCCCTCCCAGTGGCCCCGGTCCACAACCATCCGCTCCACTTCGTGCAGAGGGTCGGGAGACTGGGTTTGCAGGAGCTCGTGCGCTACCATGCCTAACGCTTCGTCCCGCGAATAGCCATACATTTGCTCGGCGCCACGATTCCAGAAACAAATCCTGCCCCTGCGGTCCAGGGCGAGAATCGCATCGTGCGCCAGGTCTAGCAGTTGCGCCTGCTCGCGCAGCTCATCCTCCGCCCGGCGCCGAGATGTGATGTCGACGATCACGCCGTTGATGTGCGCCGGCTCGCCGCTCGCGCCTGGATGCATTCGGGCGCTGGACCACAGCCAGTGCACGCTCCCGTCGGGCCAAACGATGCGAAACTCGAGCGACCGGTTGCCTTCCGCCATGGTCGCCCGGAGCTCGCGGTCGACCGCTTCGCGATCGTCCGGGTGTACGTGACGCAGGAGCGTCTTGTAATCCCAGTGCCGCAGCGGCACCTTGTAGCCGAAGAGGCGGTCGTGCTGGGGCGAGCGCGTGGTTGCGCCCTGCCGCATGTCATAGGCCCAGTAGCCGACGTCAGCCGAGTCGAGGACGAAATGCAGCCGATCTTCGGCCTGCCGCTTCTCGAGCGCGGAAACCAGCAATTGATCGGACCGTTCGCGTACCCGCCTCTCCAGCTCTTCGGCTTGGCGGAACAGATCTCCTTCCCGCCGGCGGTGGATGCTCGCGATATAACTCACCAATAGCGAAACTGCCAGCATGAGGCCGAAGCGGATCGCGTCAAACCGATCGCGGGGTGTTCGGGTGACTATCAGCCGCGAGAGGAAAACCGTCACCAGACAAACAACGATACCGGGCCCGTACCCGAGCCAAGCGGAACCGAGAAACACCACAACGAAGCCGAACACCAGCAATACGCTGAGTGGCAGCGGAAGGGGAACACCCAACAGGGGCTGGGCCACGAGCAGGACGCCGGTGAGCAAAGCCATGCCAATTAGCGCGATGGCATAAGGTTGCAGCCACAGCGGTAAACGGCGAACTCCGGGGACAGTGTTCCCAAACGTCGGGCCGGGCGCTGGCATGTTCTTTACTACAGTATCAACCCTGACCTTTCAAATACTGTGACTGGTTGTGTCAGCTTTCGTACGCCTCGAACAGGCTGCCGCGCTCCAGGGCGAGCAGGCGGCGTTTGAGATTCAAGCCACCGCCGTAGCCCACCAGTTTGCCGCTTGCACCGATCACGCGGTGACACGGCACGACGATGGGGAGCGGATTGGCGCCGTTGGCGGCTCCGACCGCACGCACTGCAGCGGGCGCACCGATGTGCTGCGCGATCTCCATGTAGCTCCGGGTTTCCCCGTAGGGGATCTTGAGCAGCTCCTTCCAGACCCGCTGCTGGAACGGCGTACCCTCGGGCTCCAACGGCAGTTCGAACTGCCGCAGGTCGCCGGCGAAATATGCCCGCAACTGGCTTTCGGCTTCGCGCAGCACGGGATGTCTCCGGTCCTGTTGCCCGCTGCCGCGTCCTTCCGATGACCAATCGATGGAGCGTAGCCCACGCTCGCCCGCGGTGAGCCGCAATTCGATGCCTCCGGCCTTCGCCATCATCCATTCCAGCATGGTCTTATCGCCTAACCAGCCACAACACCAAGGAGAGCATCGCACTGAGCACCAGGCACGTCACGAGCGGGAAATAGAAGGAGCCGTTCTTCCCGCGAATGATAATGTCGCCGGGCAGATGTCCCAGCTTCAGGGGTAGCCGGCTACCGAACTCGAGCAGTAAGCCAAGCGCCACCAGAGCCACACCCGCGATGATCATGGCGCGACCGGCAGCACTCATACTTCTATTTTATCGAGCCCGAGGCTGCCTATTTCAGGGAGACCTGAATGGGAATTATCTTGCCTAACGGATCGATCCGCACCTCGATCGTTCCCGACTTGGCTCCTGGCAGAGCGCGCAGACGGAGCACTGCCTTATCGCCGCTCATCACCATGGTATGCTCAAACTTCGCCTCGACTCCCGCCAGCTCGCCCAACACATGCACCGTCATGGAACCGGGTGAAGTGTTGCTGATGAGGATCTCTTCGGCGCCGCCGCCCGGCTGGAGAGTTACGGAGTCCCGATCGGCTTTAAACGAGGCGTAGAACTGTTCCAGGGTCGGGATCGAGCCCAATGCCGGTGGCGCGCCGGCCTTGCTGGGGGGCCCAGGCGTCATTTTGATGCCCATCGGCGACATCCCAAGCTGGCTCTGGTCCACGTACCACACCCACTGCCCGTTTTCGATCTTCCAGGTGCTGGGCGTGGGCACCTTCATCGGCGTATTCGGAAATCCCGGGAACCGTACGTATTGCTCGCACATCACCGTTACCTGGGCCCTGGTGAAATCGTCGTTGTACTTGATGTGGGAGATCTCGAAACTGAGGTACCTGGGCTTATTGTTGTCGTAAAAGTAGTCCTTGGTGTCTTCGGCCACCAGCGCTTCGGCTCGGCGGAAGTCGCCTTTGACGTGCAACTCGAAGAACTCGGAGATACGGGCGCGCAAGGCTTTATCCACGTCCGCCGGCGGCTTATGGAACAGCTCACTGGGATCCTGGGCGGAAAGCAGCGTCGCTGCCAACAGGGCTACGATCGAGAACCGAAACATCGCCATACCATTCTATGACGGTCCCGTTCCGCAAAAAGACGGTTATCCTGAACAAAATGGGCTCCGTTCCGCTGTTTCTGGCCTTCCTCGCGGGAACCTTGTTGGCGCAGGCGCCGCCCCCCGCCCCCACGGACCAGCCGGAACCGAAGCCCGAACCTGTAAAGACCTCCATCACCGTGGTGGAGAAGGTCTCCACTGAAACTCCAGCCAACGTCACGGTTTTGAACTCCTCGACAATCCAGGACACCGCCGGAACGGAACTGGACGACCGACTCCGCAATGTTCCCGGGTTTACGCTGTTCAAACGCGCATCCAGCGTGGTGGCGAACCCAACGACGCAAGGCGTCTCCCTCCGCGGCCTGGGATCGAGCGGAGCCAGCCGTACTCTGGTCCTCTGGGACGGCGTACCGGCCAATGACCCCTTTGGCGGCTGGGTCTACTGGTCGCAGTTCGTCCCCGACGAAATCCAAGAGGTGGAGATTTCGCGCGGCGCGTCCACCAGCATCTTCGGGGGACTGGCGATGAGCGGCGCCATCGGCGTCTTCTCCCGTCAACCGGAACAACTTCATCTGCTGGGCGATTACGAAACCGGCAACCGTGACACACAGGATGTGTCGGCCGGCTTCTCGGATGTCTGGTCGCGCGTCGCCATCTCGGGAACCGCTCGCGGATTCACCACGGATGGCTACTACATTGTTCCCCGGTCGATTCGGGGAGCAGTGGATCGCATGGCGAACGTCCGCTTCGCTAGCGGCGATATTCACGTCGACCACTACACCTCTCTCGGCAACCTGTTCTTCAAAGTCGACATTCTGGCGGAAGAGCGCGGCAACGGTACGGAGATGACCCACAACTCCACGGGACTGGGCATGGCCTCATTGCATTATGTCCGTGACTTCGGCTCGAACTCGCTTTCGCTGCTGGCTTACGGCACGCAAGAGGGTTTCCACAGCACTTTCTCCACGGTCTTGAATAATCGCAACACGGAGCGGCTCACCTACACCCAATCGGTGCCCTCGCAGGCCGAAGGGGGCGCCGGACTGTGGCAGCACCACCAGTCAAAGTGGAACTTCCTGGCGGGCGCCGACGTGGACCGCGTTCACGGCGTCGACACCGATCACCTGCTGCCGACCGGTTTGCGGGTCGGCGGCGGCTCACAACTGGAAAACGGCGTCTTCGGCCAGGTGGATGGCCAGTGGGGGCCGCTGCACCTGTATGGCGGGGCGCGCGGCAGTTTCACCGGGCAAGGCACGCAGCACACTGGTTTCTTCAGTCCCAGCGCCGGCCTCGCCTACGGACGGGGCCACTGGCGCCTGCGCGGCTCGACTTATCGTGCCTTCCGCGCTCCCACACTCAACGAGCTTTACCGCAGCTTCAGCGTCGGCAACACGTTCACCGAAGCCAACCCCAACCTCAAAGCCGAGACAATGGCCGGCGGCGAGATCGGCGTTGATTGGTCGGGCGAGACTTCCAGTTTCCGCGTTACGGCTTATCACAATTCGCTCGACAACCTGATCACCAACGTGACGCTTTCCAGTTCCGCTTCCCAGATCGTGAGACAGCGCGACAACGCCGCCGCCGCCGTCAGCCGCGGCGTGGAGACAGAATTCCACCAGCGCTTTCACGACCTGAGCGCGGAAGTCAGCTATCTGTTCGTGGATGCCCGCTACTCCACCGGTCCGCGCATTTCCCAGGTGCCGAAACATCAGGGTTCGGGAGGCCTCATTTATCAACACGGCGGCACGGTGCTCTCTTTGGGCGTCAGGGCCTTCGACTATCAGTTCGACGACGACCTCAACCAGTTCCGCCTGCCGGGCTATGCCACTGTCCAATTCGTCGGCAGGCAGCGCCTCAGCGGCCATCTGTCCGCCGAGGCGTCACTGGAGAACGCACTCGACCGGCTCTACTACACCGCTTTCACGCCGACGCCGAACGTCGGAGGACCGCGCTTGTGGCGCGTTGGGTTGAAATGGGAGGGGAAACTGCACTAGGGGGGTGCCAGCGGTTGGCTCCGCAAGGGAGCCGCGGCCGTCACCCGGCCTGCGCTATCGAAGCCGGTTGCGACGGGGCGGAACCGGTTGGAACGGCACTCGGCGCGGACAGGATTCCGCCGGGGATGGCCAGGAGCGGCAGCACCCGCTCCGCGGCGCCCATCTCGGCTGCTGGGCGCGGCGTACCATAAACTACCGAGGCGGCTTCGTCCTGTGTGCGCGTCCGACCGGCGCATTTGCAGCAACCCGCGGGCGCCGTCCGACCCCATTCAGGTCAGCAGTACACCGACCGCGTTCTTGCCAGCCGCCTCCGCCGCCGCAAGCAATCGAACGGCGACCGAAGGCCGCCGGCAACGAACCGAAGGGCCGCCGCGCACGTTCGCGAAGCATCCGGAATCGTTGCGGGCGATGCACCATGTGATCATCGCCGCGTGCCACCCCGCCAATCGAAATCGGACGATTGCCACATCAAACCTTCGCCATCGCGGCGCGCCCCGCATTGCGATCGTGCAGCTCTTCGGTGGAAGGGGAAAAAGGTCAGTTTAGGGCGATGGCACGGCAGGCACAGGGAGCGGAGGAGGGAGGGGTGGAGCCGTTCGACAGGCGGCTCGCGGGGTCGCGTCAGCGCGTTGTGTTGCCGCCGCAGACCACGACGCCTACGCGCTCGCCGGGGTGCGGTTGGTAGCGTCGCGCGAGCAGGGCCGCCAGGGCTGCTGCGCCGCCCGGTTCGGCGGCGATTCGCAGGGTGTTCCAGAGCACGTCCTGCGCTTGGGCGATGGCTTCGTCCGGCACCAGCGCCACCCGCTCCACGTAAGCCAGCGCCAGGGGAAACATCATCTCACCCACGCGCTTGGGCGCCAGCGAATCGGCCGCGATCCCGCCTGCAGGCGCGTCCAGCGGCCGTCCCGCCGCCATGGCCATGTAGAGCGTTGGCGCCGCCTCCGGTTCCACGCCGATAATCCGCACCCGGCCGCCGTACCAGGCCGCGATGCCGCCAATCAGCCCTCCGCCGCCGACCGCTACCAGTAGCGTATCGAGCTCCGGAGCCTGCGCTTCGAGTTCCATTCCTAGCGTCCCCTGCCCCAGCAGTGTCTCCACCTGGTCATACGCGTGGATCGCCATGGCGCCGGTCTCTGCCAGAAATTGCTCGCTGGCCGCCAGCGAATCCGCGTAGCGTTCGCCTATCACCACCAGCCGCGCTCCATAGCCGCGAATCCGTTCCATCTTCGCAGGAGCCGCCACCGTTGGGACGAAGATGGTCGCCGGCTTCCCCAGCCGCTGCGCTGCGAATGCCACCGCCGCGCCATGGTTCCCGCCGGACGCCGCCACTACGCCGGCGTCCGGTACCAGCCGGGTCAACAGGTTCGTGAACGCCCCACGCGCTTTGAACGACCCGGCGTGCTGCATCAACTCGAGCTTCAGGGTGAGCCGCCCCCCGTCCAACCCCAGGTCCGCGCCTTCCACCTCGATGACCGGCGTTCGCCGAATATAAGGACGCACTAACGGTTCGATCGCTGCGATCTGCTCCCGCGAAATGACAAACACCGTTTCATTGTACGGCTCGCCGCCTCTCCACTCCGCATGCCAAAATATCTCCAGTGCCTCGCCGCTCCCTCTGCGCGCTCGTCCTACTGGCGGCTGCGCCCGCTCTGGCGCGCCACGCCGGTTCGGGCGACTGCGGCACCACGGCCGACAGAGCCCGACAGTCCCTATTCCTCCATCGCCAGGCGATGCGCGCGCGCTCCAATCGTCGCGCGCCGTCGGCGGCACCGCCACCCGCCCCCGACTATGACCTGGGCAACATCGCCGTCATACAGGACCGCGATGGCGTGGTCATGCGGCAGAACCAGTTCAATCTCGATTCGAACACCCTCACCTTCACGCCTTCCACCGCCAAAGCGACGCAGTATACTTACGCCGTCGCCGCCCAGGGTTACGATGCCGCCGCGGCCGCGGCTGGCGCGCCTCTGGCGGCACTCGATGATGACGATTCGCGCCTCGTCGCGCTCCCCTTCGCGCTTCCTTACTTCGGCGGTTCCTATACGTCGGTCTACGTGAACTCCGACGGCAATCTCACCTTCACCGCCGGCGATAGCGCCAGCACCCAACGCTCACTCGGCCGCATGACGGCGGGCCCGCCCCGCATGTCACCGCTGTTTGACGACCTTGACCCGTCCAAAACCGCCGGCGGCGTCCGCGTGTTCTCCGACGCTGGCCACGTGGTGATCAGTTGGGTGGCGGTCCCGGAGTATGCCTCGTCCGGCACCGGCGTTCCCGAGACCTTCCAGGTCCGCCTCTACCCCGATGGCCGCATCGAGTTCGCCTACAACGGCATCAACCCGGCCATCGCGAGCGCCGTCGTCGGCATCTCGCCCGGCAATCTCAGCGG
>Ga0126381_100006040_pt1 | contig 13376 bp, 8 predicted proteins | sample PanSoiMetPlot_28_FD_96465 | JGI IMG/M metagenome (GOLD analysis project Ga0126381, IMG submission 96465) | Tropical forest soil microbial communities from Panama - MetaG Plot_28 | ecosystem: Environmental > Terrestrial > Soil > Tropical forest > Bulk soil | place: Panama | collected 2016-02-17
GTAAACCCGCTTGTTAAATAGTTGGAGATGATAGTCAGAACCCATAGGCGGCGCACTCCTCTCAAGATCTTCTCTCGAATAGTCTGGGGAAGAAAAGCCGGTATCACGCGCAACAGAGAATGTTGCGCAGCACCCAGCTATTAGTAGTGAAAAGGTAAGTTGAGCTTTAGAGTATGTCATTGTGATGCATCTTCCTCCACGGTACCTGTTAAGCGGCGCCATCGGTGGAGCTTCCCTGATTGCTAGGACTGGGTTTTCCTCATTGCAACCTCCTCGCGCGAACCACATTTCTAGCCCTTTGTTTGGCAGCAACCGCAAGGCCATCCACAATCTGGATGTACCCACCGGCCGCAGTGACCTCGTTGTAGATGTCCGTGCGCTCCTTCGCGTTGAGCCGCCCCCAAGCCCCCTTGTCGACTGTGAGCACTGCGACCCCCGCCCACCCTGATGCAGTGAGCGCTCTGGCCAGTCCAGTCACTTGCTTCACGCCCCTGTTGATAATGGCCTGTTCCGTGAACCCTGACTTGACCTCAAATAGCGCTGTTGAAAGGCCTTCGGGAGAGGCTTTACTCGCCGTCGCGCCCGTCCCGGGATCGACGAGAATGTTGTTGAGTTGACCCGTGACCTTCGAATCACCCACCTGACCTGTAAAGAAGACAGCGCCGACATCAGGACTTACGCCAGGCAACGGCGGCTGTGAGGTAATGACACCGAATCTCGTTCCGGACCTAAGCCTGTCGATAACTTCAGCCTCACCGGCAAGTCCCCGCAGTGTATTGCCTTGCGGTGATTTCAGGTCCCCTCGGAAAGCGCCCTGCTCGAACGCATCTTCGAACGCGCTTTGGCTGAAGTTGTTAGAGGCTTTGATCACTTCTAACAAAGTCGGGTCGGTGGCTAGAGCGGTGTTGGCCCGCGCATCTTTGGCTGGTTTGTCAGTATTGCCATCTACATCAAGGTAGACAAACGGATTGTTGCGCGCGTACTGGTAACGATTCCAGGTCTGCGGTTCCATCAACTCAGGATGACCCTTATCGATACTTACGAATCGTCCCTGCATCGATGAGTAGTAACGCGCACCGAAATAATCCAGCATTGATTCGTTATCCCTTTCTTTGGAGGTAAATTTCTGCCGTGTGTCGTCGGTGCCGCCGTAGCCTTGGCCAGTGCGGTTTCCGATTCCCGCGACGATCTCCTCGCCGAAGGGCAGGTAGTCATGCCTTGCTCTTACGTTTCCTGAGCCGTCAGTTATCAGTCGAGTGCTACCTAGATGATCAGTTATCAAATAGCTTGTGCCGCCGTCAGTGCCCTGAGGCCCGCCGTACTCGGCAACGAGTCTGCCATCAACATCATACACGAAAACCGTCGTCGATGCACCGGAGCTCTTTGTGACTCTGTGGCCGTCCGCGTCGTAGGTGTAGGTGGTCGAGCCGCTGTTAAAACTGGTCAAGTGGTTCTCGGCGTCGTAGGCATCATAAGTTTTGCCAGGTTCGGCGGTCAGATTGCCCGATGTGTCATAGGTGTATCCCTGATTGGCATCAAACCTGTTCGTCGCCGGATTGATCGTCGGGTTGTTGGGTGGAAGGACATTGGAGGTAGTATTAGCGGCGTCGAAGGTTCGGTTGCCGTATTGGTCACAAAGGAAGGTCTGTTTCCAGTTTGCACCACTGGCTTCCTGCGCTCCGGAGAGCCGATTTAAGCTATCGTATGTATAGCTCTGCGTGAATGTGGCGCTTGGAATCTTGATCGTCTGGCTCTGAAAGTTGCCGTTGTTCTTCGTTGTGTCCAGCGTACCGTTGACTAGCAAGCCGAAGGTGTAATCAAGCTCGAGCTTGCTGTAGTCGGTGCTAGAGGTTCCTGCGCCCATCTGTGTTGGCTGCAGGCGGCTGTTATATGCCGCGTTCACCCAAAGGTTGACAGTCGTGCCGCCGAACTTCATTGCAGCGATCTCGCCGTGGGGCGTGTAAGAGAACGACCCGGCATAGGTTGTGCTTACGCCCGCCAGGGAGCCCGTGACTCCACTCACTCGGGCGGTATCATCGAACGTCGTGGTGATAGTTCTGCCTGATGGGTACTGCTCCGACGTTAGGCCCCCGGCAAGGTTGAATCCATAGGTAAACGGATAACTCGTACCGGCGGTGACCTGCTGGCCACCCGCCGGCCTCCCCAGTGCGTCGTATCCCGAATAGGTATAGCCATCACCTTGGATCTGGCTGCCGATGGTCTGGTCCAGCTTGACCGAGGCGAGCCGGCCTATGCAGTTAAGTAGTGTGCTGTCGTCGTACTTGTAATCCCATACTAGCTGGACGCCGCCGACGTTGTTGAGGGTCTTTGTCTTTACCCGGTTCAGGCCGTCATAGGCAAAGGTCACGGAAGTGCCATTCGGGTTGGTCCTTCCTAGGAGGTTTCCGTTCGCGTCATAGCTATATGACGTCGCAATCTGTTGTCCCGAGCCGTTTACCTGCTCGGGGTTCTTGGCGGTGCTCAGCCTGGATAGGCTGTCATAAGCGTAGGCGCGGCTCTGCGAGCCCTGATTGACGGATGTGAGATTTCCGAGTTGGTCATACCCGTATGTCGTCAAGTAATTGTGGCCGCTTGGGTCCTCGTTAACCTGTGCCAGGCGCCCCAATCCGTCAAGCAGGCTGCTTCTGGAGTTGCCAGTCTGGTCGGTGACGGTCGTTTGGTTTGCGTTAAAGGCGGTGGTCACGCTGCCACTCCACGAGGTGTTGGTGCCGGTGGCAGGGGGCTGGGTTGCGCCCGAGAAGCTGGCTACCTCGACGACCCGGCCCATGTTGTCCCTGGTCGTTCTGGTCCAGCCATCGCTAGCAGAGCCGGCTGCCGGGTGAGCCGGGTTCGAGGCGAAGGTCATCTGGCCCATGTTCTGGTAAGCGGTCTGGGCCTTGATTGTATAGGTGGATCCGTCCTCGCTCGTCTCGACTGAGATCTGGCGGCCTAACTGATCGCTCGACGTTCTGGTCAGCATGAGCCTGTCACCTGATGAAGTCAGGTCGGCGGACTGGACAACCTGGCGTTCGACATCATAATAGCTGGTTTTGACTGTGCGCTGGCCCCCGGCGACGGAGGGATACGTAATGACGCCGACCCTGGCATAAGGGTCCTGGCCCCCGACTAGCTGATTGGTGTAATCATAGGACGTTACCTTGCTGTTAACATCGGTCTGGCTAGTCGGGACGCCAGTCGAAGCGTCGTACGCTGCGAACGAAATCTGCGTGCCAGTGCCGTTCAGCGGGTTCACCGTGACGCTGGTCGGCATCGGAGCATGAGTAGTCGCGTCGTACGTGTAGCTAGTCACGTTGCCGTTCGGGTCGGTGGTGGAGCTTATGTTGCCAAAGGAGTCGTAAACGTGAGTCGTGTTATCGTAGGCTCCTAGCGAGCTGTCCCAACGACTCTGCTTACTCAAGTTCCCTTTTACAGGTGAGACACCAAGGGCCTGATTGTCATAGTAAAGCTGGGTGACGCTCGAGTCAACATCTGCCTCTTGTAGCAGGTCTGTTATGACCGGAGCGGTCGCGTTCGCGGTCGTCGATTGCTGCGCGTATACGTTCGTGGAGGAGGGCGTTGGCGCGGAGTTGTAGTAAGTATTCGTGATGGTCCTCAATACTGTGGCCGTCGAGGGAACCCCTGTCGGGACTCCGTTCGAGTCCCTTTGCACGGAAGAGGGATTGAACCAATCATAGTCGGTTTCCTGGGTCACGTTACCGTTGAAGTCGTACTGCATTGTCTTAGCGTTCATCTTGGACGGATTTCCGCTTGAGTCCAACAAGGTCGTATATTCGGCGTCGACGACCGGGTTGAAGACCACTCCGCCTCCAGGCCCATCGGCGCGACCCGGGGTAAAGACGAGGCCGGTCCAATGCCGTTCAACCACTTGCACGCCCGGTCTAGTAGTTCTGTAGGCAAGTCCGCTCAAGGCCCCGCCAACCCACCCTGGCGTGCCGGTGTCGTGGATATAGGTCTGCTGGGCGGTGGTTTGGCTGTCGGGCGATACGACGGTTGCGCCGGTGCCGACGCTGCTTATGCTGTAAGTCCACTGATCTGAAGTGCCGTCGTGGGTCACCGTTTTAGTGGTTATCGTTTCTTGCGTAGCAGCTTCGGCAGTAAGAAGGGTCCCCTGTCCGTCCATGCTGTAGACGTAGTTGACTATGGCTCCAACTGGGATGTTGTTCTGGGTGATCTGGATTTGGCTGAGATCTCCCATTCCGTGGGACTCGGTAGTGACAGTTAGGGGCTGCGTGTTACAGGCTGCCTGATACTGAATCGATTCGGAGTCGGTCGTGTCTGAGTTGTAGCCGAATTGGTAGATCAGCGGCTGGCCAGACTCTGTCTGGGGCAGTGTGATGGATCTCAACACTTGGACCTGAGTGTTTGGCAGCAGAGTTGTGCGACTGCAGCCATTGTCCTGGATGCTATAGGTCTTGCCCTGAACCGTCGTCGTGCCGAATGCCACATTGACGCTGACCAAAGCGCCGGTTACGGTCGGGTACTGAACCTGTCCGGAATTTTGCGCAGGGTTGAATGCGTAGGTGAACTGGCGATTGCCGGTAACGTCGAGAAACGTAGAGGTGACGACGCCGTTGCTGTCAACCGTCCCCGTAAGCTTTATGCTGTTATTGTTCTGATCGAAGATGGTATTGCTCCCGTTGCCCCTTATCAGGATCTGGGTGCCATCACGCATGTTTACTATGGCTCGAGGGTTGTGGCCAGTAGGGTAAACTACGGCCCACAGGTAGCTGCCGTCGAATGAGTAATAGCGCAAAGCCTGGTTTGTTGTGTCGGGTGTGTCTTTGTAGTAGCCTTTCAAGTAGTCTCTCGTTCCGGGCCATGGTGTATAGTCAAGGGGTCTGAGTTCATGCTCGGAGCCTTCGGGCGTCCTGAGCATGAGGCGATACCATGGCGACTGGAGCAGCGCATAATCGGGATCGGACGGATCGCTAGGTACCACGTAGGCGTAATCCTCGGTCTCATTGTGAAAGGTGAGGGTATAGCCCTGGCCAATTGGCACCCAGCCTCCATTATCCGCGAGCTGCAGGCTGTCCTGAACGTAGCTGATCTGAAAACCTGTGAATTCTGTCCTGGTTACGTTCCAGAGCTTGCTATTGTAAGAGGCCTGGATTGCCCACGATAGTTTGCCGCCGGCGACAGGGGGTAGTGAAGCCAGGGGTAGCGACACGTTCACGTTACCATTGGTCAGGCTGATATTGTCGAGACTGCTGACTGAGTAAGTACCGAGAGTGCTTGTGCCGCGGTCAGGCCTTTGCGGGGCCTGGGCGACAACCACATGACGGCAGACCGCTAGTAGGACGACAGCCGTGGCTAATTGCACGAATGATTTCGTTGAGAAGTTCATAAGCTTGTTGCTCATCTGTCGCTCCATTTAATGCGCGGCACTGTATCCGATCCCAGTGACCGAAAGGCTCATTACGACTTGATTATTGATATTCCAGGCAATGTGAGTGGGGGCTTTCTCGGTCCCTTGAACCGCCCAACCAGAGAACTCGGCGAGCACGCGCTGCCCATTCTCGTCGGACATTACCTTGTCAATCAATCCCGTATCGCTGTTTACGTAGTATAAGCGCCACTCGCTTTGAGGCCTGCCGGGCGAGTCGCCTACTTCGCCGAGGCGAACCATATCCCAAACCGGACCGGCGTAGTCATCAGAAATGCCAGACGGTCTTACACCGTAGGCGATGGTGTAGTAGGCCACGGGTCTGAGCTGGGCCAGGACGAACTGGTCCGGGCTGTCGAGAGCCAGCCTTTCAATCAGCGCCCGATCGCTCCCGCCCGCCTTGTTGCCTGACGAGGTAGCGCCGCCGGTCCCATCCCAGGCCAAGTTGGCCGGGCCATTGTCTAGCGAGATCGCCACTCGCTCACCGCCGTCATCTTGAGCGCGGGTAAGGGTGACAGAATGCTCCGCTGAGCCTACTGTGAGGGTTCCCGCGATTGTGGTTATTTCGCGGCCCGGCAGGCTAAACCTCTGGCCGAGGCGGCGGCGGAGCCTATCGGCCATTGGCTGAATGGCTAGCTTCGTGTGATCCAATGGCCGGACTTGGATGGGCAATATCGAAGATAAGGTATTGATACGAGGGCCGGTGTGCCGAGACGGAGTTGTGGTAAACCGACCAATGCTTTTTGGTCCAAACGCCAGGCCGATTGCACATAGCGAAAGCATTGTCGCGATTCCAATTCCAAGTCGTTTGTGACCAATCGAGAGTCTCAACTTTGCGTTACCAATTGCGCTATTTTTCATCATCGCCTCCGCTATGATTGCTATGTCGATCGCTGATTCTGCGGTGCTTCATGGTCTTCGATTCCTCACCGATGAAGAACGAGCTCGTCTTTTGGCCCGCAGTTTGATGAACGCCATTTGCTGCTTTTCCCGTCCCGCCGACTCTTCAGGATCTGTCCAGAAGGCGGCCTAGTGCCATGTGCGAGCCGAATCCAGTTCACGCCGCCGGGTCCGAAGAAGGAGCTGATGTCAGCGTTACCGGTATGGTTCTTCGCCGTGGCAAATCCAATATCCCACTTACCCTGCTTCCGAACTAGGGTCCCTGGAATAGACTGCTAGCCGGGTTCTGGTTCATGAGGACGTTGGTGACCTCGACACGGAAGTCGACTTTGCCGCCCAGCGAGTGGGTTATCTCGAATGGCCAGAGGACGCCGTTGATGCGCTGCCACGCCGAGAAATCGACTCGCACCTGCTGAAAGTCGGCGTTGGAGCCTATGAGGCTGCCGGCTGGATCTGATTGTTCAAGCCACTGGCCCGCATTGACGATGTTGTCGGCGGCGTTGACGAGATACATCACGTTGCGCTGATCGCCCGGATTGACCGCAGCGAGCGGATTCCCAGTCTGGTCAGCTATAAGTGGCCGGTTGAATACAATGGGCTCCGCCAAGTCCAGGGCGGGGCGGCCCGGGCTTGCTGGCTGGTGGTCTTCCTGGGTAGGGCGAGTCTCGCCGTACTGCTGGCCGGCGGCTCTGGTGACGAATAATCGCTCGGGGGTGAACCTGGTCCAGGCGCGGATGTCGCGCTGCTGGGCCGATGTCAGGCTGGACGCGAGCGAATCCCAAGGTGCTACGTGGTCGAAACCGAATACTTCGGTGGAGCCCCCAGAGGTGATCTCGACGCGAACCATGTCAGGGTACCTGCGCAGGATCTTGATCGAACCCTGGCGGGTTGTGTCACCATTGCGGTTGAAGAAGTTGATGGAACCGGCGACGAGCGAGTCTTGAATCGTAGGGGTCCAGCCGTGGGCGGCGCGAGCACGCTGCTCGATGTCAGGGCCGGCTGCCGGTAAGGGCACGGACGTACCGGCGGCCGACAGGGGCTTGGGCGACAGGGGCTTGGGCGGGCCGGCCGCGGGCAGCACTCTGCTGATTGCCGATTTGCCGGGCCTGCTGAGGGCGGCAGCGGCGAGCAGGATCACGATCGCGAGCGAAATGAACACCATTCGTTTATGTTTCATGGGACCTTCCTTGCGGACCGTTATCGCTGGCTGCGGCAAACTGTTCATTGCGCCCTCCTGATGCGATCATTGGTGGAGTCAGCTATGTAGACTTCGCCGCTCGGACCGATCGCAACGCCACGGGGATTGTTGAATTGGGAAACGGTGGTACAGGCGCCATCAGCCCAACCCGCCACGCCAGTGCCCGCGTAGACCGACGATGACCCTGAAGAAATGGTCACGTTTACAATCTGCTGAGCCACACGGTTGGCGATGTACAGGACCTCTCCCGTTGCCCACACTAGGTGATACGGCTTGTTCAGGCCGGTGCTTATGATTGAAGTCTGGCCCGCGGTAGTAACCCGCCAAATTTCACCGTTGCTTTGATCCGCAACATACAATGACCCACTGTTTTGGCTGACCGTAATACCGGTGATGAAGCCCAAGCCCGAGCTGCTGTTGGCGATGGTAGTGGTATTGCCCTGCAGGTCGACGCGCCTGACCGCGCTGTTCGATGCATCCGCGACATAGATGATGCCGTCGGTACCTATGACGACATCCTGCGGCGAGTTGAACAGAGCCGTCGTCGCGTTGCCATCAGTAGAGCCCGGCGTCCCTGGTTGGCCCGATATAGTGTTGACTGTCCAATCCGTCCCTTGCGTTGCTGGCGGAATCAACTCCCTGATCATCTGGTTATCTCTATCGGCTATAATTAAGGCCGTAACGACGCCAGAGGCATTTGTGATAGCGGCGATGCCTGTGGGGTTGTTGAACTTTGCGACCGCGGCGTCAGCGCCGCCGGCGCCGTGATAGCCGGCGACGCCGGTGCCGGCTATCCAAGCCGATTGCCCGGAACTTGAGCCGTCCAGGTACAGCATCCTGATTCGCTCGTTGTCTGTATCGGCAATGAACAGAGCGTGGCTGCCGCTGACCGGATCAATAGCCATCGTCATGCCGTTCGGGTTGGCCCACTCCGCCGTTGTCGAGTTGCCCTCGAGGTAACCATAGACCCCAGTGCCCGAGGACGTTGTGACTGCACAAGAGGCGGCGCCAGCTTCGGTTACCGTGAAGGTCTGGCCGGCGATGGTCATCGTACCGATCTGACTGGATGAGCTGTTGTTTGCCGCGACCGTGTAGCTCACAGTGCCGTTGCCAGTGCCGCTACTGCCGGCGGTGATCGTGATCCATGCTGCGTTGCTCGTTGCCGTCCAACCACAGCTCGTGCCGGCCGTGACAGTAACTTGGTAAGGGCCGCCCCCACTCGGGACGCTTGAATTTCCTTGTGGATTAAGGGAATATGAGCAACCCGACGCCGGTTCTTCAGTGGCAATCAACTTAGACCCAGCATAGATATACTCCTTGGACAACGCGGGTCCTGAGGCAGGGCTTATCTGACCTCGAATGGAAGCCGCTCGGTTTTCAGAGGAATAGAAGGCACGCGCTCCGGCGATGGCTCCGGCGCTGAGGATTAGCACCGCGATAGCCGCTAGCGTCTTTCTGGTAGCCCAATGCCGAGCGTCAGGCTTTGCCTGCTGTTTTGATTTGCCTGCGCCCCTGCCACTTTTCTTCCTGGACTTCGCCATTGCCCCTCCTTATCACGGACACACACTACCCCTTCCGGGCTGGGTTAGCGGAGCGGACCAGAACGCAAGCTCCGCATGACAAAGACCGTGCACACTTCGGCCCTCAGACCGGACCCTGCCAACGCACGCGCTTCGTATGCGTAGACTGTCCATTGATCACGGCTCGGGCGACCGGACCCGGTTCATCGACGGTATTATCAAATTCGGGGTACTGCTCGGTGGGACTTACAACTTAATCGTCTTGGGACCCCTTCGAAACTGCTCCCCGCGGAAACCGCGACGCGAAGGCGTGATTGTATACCGTGAGGAGCGTGGTGTCTGTCCGGTAGCGGACATTCGCAAAACAATTTACCGAACAATTCAACGAGCTGCCGCGTGGTATGCATAGTATCCTAGTTTTACAATGCTGTAGCACTCGCAGGCTGCCCTTTCAATGCCCTCACGGCTGAGGATGCTAAGGCTGCCGCGCTTGTACAATATCAGGCGGCTCGCTTGAAGGCTGTCGATGGCTTCGTTGACCCCCTGGCGGCGAGAGCCAAGCATTTGCGAAAGAAACTCCTGTGTAAGGCTGAACCGTTCTTGCCCAGTACGGTCGCCCACGACAAGCAGCCATCGGCAAAGTCTTGCCTTTACGCTGTGGAACCGGTTGCAGATTGCCGACTGGGTGATCTCGCCCAGGAGCCAAGAGGCATATCGGAGCAGGTGGGCCCGTAAAGGGCCTCCTCGATCCAGCTCTTCTCTAAGAGCGCCGGCAGCCATCCTGAATGCTGTGCCTGCTACATGCACTGTGGCCCGGTAAGGCATCGTGTCCCGCTCAAGCGCAATGGGGATGCCCACCATACCGTCGATGCCGGCCATGGCTACCTCGACGACCTGCCCTTCCTCGGTAGATGCGAGCAAAGATACCAACCCGCCGTTCGGGAAATAAACCTGGGATATCGGGCACCCGGCTTCATAAAGGGTCACGCCGGAGCGCAGATGGAATGGCTCAAGCCGTGACCTCAGACGATAGAACTGATCCAAGGGCAGTGATCGAAGTATTCGATTTCCGATTGACGAGAATGCATCTACACCCCTTTCGTTATTCATCCTTAAATCCTATACGAAGCAGAAAGGTTAAATGAACAGACGCTTTATTCCGTGACCGTTGGACTAGCAATCACCGAACCCCAGAAGCCTATCTGCATTGAAGTTCTTCGAACCCCAACGGGTTACGTTTGCTCACCTTGCAAATCTTTGATGTCTGCGCGTGCCCGTAATCGCTACAGTCTGTACGGACGGCAATCGATGAGGCTCCCTGAGATCGATCGCAGATTCCACGAGGGCCCTACTTTCAGATTAGGGTTTTTCCTGTGGACCAGAGCATTAGAGAGACGACCGCATCGGCCCGTGATCGTGGACCCCTCACATATCCTCCATCACTGAAACATGACCTGGCCCCTCCCCTTTCAGGTGTTAGACGAGGGTAAGAATCAGACAGTCGGCTTGAAGTAGGCGCAGGAGGAATATGGAATTCAGCGCGCAAACCGCAGGCTATGGCAGCCCATTCGTGATCATCGGAATTTGTGAACCGGGCAATGGGAACTCGGATAGGTCCGCACTGTAGTGTGCAGCCGGGGGCCGTACCTCTTGAGCATCATAGCCGAGCGGGCTCCGGCGAGGTGTGGGAATAAAACTGAGGCTCAGTGCTCACTCCTCCGCCCTGCCAAAAGCCGTGGCTTATGAACTCATGGGATAGGCTTCACGCCTTATTGCGTCAGCGGCTGGGTGCTCGGGAGCGCGGCAGCTCAAAAATCTGGTCACGGCGAGGGCAAACTACGCCCAGAAGAAGTGGACGGGGCTGCATTTGCCGGCGAATCTCGATCTGAACTTCTTGAACGCGCGGTCCGTTTTGGACGAGGATTCCGCCAGAACCTGTTCACCCATACCTCGTCATATGACGAGAGTGCGCGGTCCTCGGCAAATGGGTCGCGTTTCGCACTTGACCGGCCCGGCCCGGATCTTTATGTCTATTCCCCTCGACCGCAAGACAGCAATGAGCTTTTGATAGAAATCGTCGCCGGGATCATTTTTTGCGGCATGGCGGTGCTAATCAGGATCGCAAGCAGGATGAGCAAACGCAGAACAAGGGACCGGAGCCAATGGCCAGTATGTCCTCTCGAAAATTCTTGGCATTTTCTTGGCAGAACGATTTCAGATTCATAGGGTTCTGTTGAATTTAGGCCCGTCCGGTGGCTGCGAATTTAGCTAGAATTTCAAGTGTATAGAAACACTTACGGTCTGGTTGAAAAATAACGAGTTTGATTTGTAATCAGAGGGTCGGGGGTTCAAGTCCTTCGCCGGCTCCTCTTTTTGCGACTCGATCACCGCGCGATGGCCCCAACCAGAAACGCGATCAGGAGCAAGAAAGGCCGGCTCATTTCTGGCAGTCAATAGGGCTCGCGTTATTGTGCGCTGTGGCAAATTTGTGGCAACAAATCCGCGGTCGAGATTTCCGGCCTAGTGAACTCCATGCCCGAAGCGTGGCCAAAGCCTCGCATTAACTGACTTTTAAGTATATTTGAATGAACTGGGAAAGACTTGATCTTTGAATGGCATTCAAGAGGCCGACGGTACGACCGCTCCGACGGTTCGAGCCCGACTAGCTCCACCAATAGCATCAGACAAATTAGTGCGGTGAGACTCTCTGGCCACACAGTGGTCACCTTGAGGTCGAATGGTTCAGACGCCGCGGCTCGGTGTCATCCACGACACCTGCTCTCTGTCGTGCGGGCAACTTGCGCCATGTCAAGACCAGTCAGTATTATCTGTCCTCCGAAGTTGAAATAGTAAGGGTCTCGAGTTCGAATCCGCACGCGGCTACCATTTTCTTTTCCAGGATCAATGAGTTGCCGCTAACCAGGGGCCTCATGACTTTGACGGCCGGAGTTCTCGAAGATTCAGACATCACCAGCCCGAAATTCAAGGCAAATCCGTTTCCGCTGTTCGCGCAGCTTCGAGCGGAGCGCCCCGTTTGTCGCGCGACACTACCTGATAGAACACCGATCTGGCTGGTGACACGTTATGACGACGTGAATTTGGTGCTGAAGGATGAGCGCTTCGCCAAGAATCGCCACGTCGCGATGACGCCCGAACAGCTTCGCAAGCTGCCCTGGGTCCCGCAAATGTTCAGGCCGCTGGAGCGCAACATGCTGGACCTTGGACCGCCGGATCATACGCGGCTGCGATCGCTTGTTCAAAAGGCCTTTCCCCGCGGCTCGTCGAACACATGCGAGAGCGTATACAATCTCTAGCAGACGAGTTGCTGATTTGCCATGCCGGCACCGGCGAGATTGAATTGATCCGTGATTTCGCCTTGCCGCTACCGTTAACGATCATAACCGAAATTCTTGGCGTGCCGGTCAGAGACCGCCAAAAGTTTCACAAGTGGTCGAAGGTGATCGTGTCGGCGAACCCTCATACGTTGCGGCTGGTTTCCACGCTTCCTGGCAAGCGTTTTCACAAGTGGTCGAAGCTGATCGTTACAGCTAACCGGTTCAAGGTTCCCCTGGGATTCTTCTCTGCGGTTTGGAAGTTCAATCGCTATCTGCACAGCTTATTCAACGTGAAGCGAGCAGACCCAGGGGATGATCTGACGACTGCACTACTGCAGGCGGAAGAGGCGGGCGAGCAGCTCAGCGAAGATGAGTTGCTTGGAATGATCTTTTTGTTGTTGATCGCCGGGCACGAGACGACAGTAAACCTGATCAGCGGTGGAACGCTGGCGCTGCTACAGAATCCAGATCAGATGCAAAAGCTGCGCGTCGATCCCTCGCTGATCAACACGGCGATTGAGGAGCTGTTGCGCTACACTGCGCCGGTTTTCATGACGACGGAACGGTTTGCGCGAGAGGATGTGATCATTCGGGGCGTGACTATTCGGCGTGGCGAAATCGTCTTCGGAGTGATCGGCTCGGCGAACCGGGACGAGGCAATTTTCGAAACCCCCGGCGAGCTCGATATTAGTCGGGAGAACAACAGGCATCTAGCATTCGGCAATGGCACACACTTTTGCCTTGGCGCTCCGCTGGCCCGCCTCGAAGCGCAAATCGCCATTAACACTCTGCTTCAACGCGCTCCCGATCTCCGAATGAATGTCCCCAGCGAATCGTTGCGGTGGCGACGCAGTCTTATTCTCCGCGGGTTAGAATCTCTACCGTTAGCCTTGTAGGTCAAGCGATGCTGCTCTGCGGCCTCGCGGCGAGTCGGTCCATAATGCGGAAGTCCGGGGGCGGGCCGGCCAGCGTTCGTTCAATCGCCAGCTCCCAACCTCGCACGCCAAGCCCGTCCGCCA